>Ga0222698_1000478_pt1 | contig 13998 bp, 10 predicted proteins | sample AntAcemetage1450_FD_179833 | JGI IMG/M metagenome (GOLD analysis project Ga0222698, IMG submission 179833) | Saline water microbial communities from Ace Lake, Antarctica - #1450 | ecosystem: Environmental > Aquatic > Non-marine Saline and Alkaline > Saline | place: Antarctica: Ace Lake...
TGCGAAGGCTGCTGTCCTTAAAAACGATCCAGTTGCCGGTTACGCTGAGCTGTATGGCATCCCGGTTGACAGTGTAGTCAGCATCCTTTTCTACCTTGTAGAAACCGCAGACATCCAAAACACGGCCGATGATTGATTCCATATCATCGCGGGCCTCAACGCTTACAACTTCGGCATTTTCCCATGTACGCCCAATTTCCGTGCGCGTTTCCGCAGGCAGACGGTTGCCGTAATCAAGCACGACCTTTTTGCCCCAGGGGAAGTTGTAGGCCGGGAAACTGGCATAATCAAGTGTGGCGTTATCGCTCCCATCAGGGTTTAATATCTCACGACCGGTGCTGTTATCAGTGCCTGCGAATTGGCGTGTCATTCGTGAGAGCATCTGTTTAATTTCCAGTTCCTCATCGTTGAGCGGTTCTTCGGTAAAGGTTTTCTCCCGGGCGGGGGCCACGGCAATCACGGGTTCGGGTTCCGGCACGGGTAGTAGCTGGATATTGAGCTCAGGTTCGGGCTCTGGTAGAGCCTGCTGTATTGGATCTGAAGGTTGCAGGCGTTCTTCGGGCAGGACATTGTGAGAGATGAACTGTTGCATTGCAAAGACTTCACGCGGGACAGTGATTGTCTGCCCCGGGGAAATATAATTAAGATCGTCGATATCAGGGTTGGCTTCCCTGATCAGACTTTTGGTTATACGGTTGAAAATTACATCGTCGGGCAAATTAAAACGTGTACGCAGTATCTGACCGAGATGTTCAGCAGGTTTGACCACATGATGGTAATCCTGCGTTTCGATCAAAATGGTGCTGTTGTCAGAGCCGTCACCGGGTATAAACTTGAACGGTAGCAGGATATTCTGGCTTGGCTCAAGCACATCCAGATCTTCGATTTCAGGATTAACAGCTTTGGCTATCTTGCAAAAATAATTGATGCTGGTGTCTGACATCCTGAACTGCTCGCGCAGTACCTTCCAGAGATGCTCGCCTTTTTTAATAACATGCTGTTCGGTGTGTGCCTTTCCTTCAGCATAGTCTTTAACAACAACTGTTTTTTTGAACACCAGGTGGGGTTCCGGTTCCTGCGCGGCGGGGGTGTCATTTTCAGCATGTGCAGGACAGAACCAAAGCGTCAGCAGTCCTGCAAGGGCGAATTTTAAAATAAATGATTTTACAATTACAGTTTTCATAGTATGTCGTTTAATAAGTAACTTTTCAGCGTTTCAATAACCGCTGTGTATGGGTCTGTTGTTTAGTAGTACGAGAGGATGGCACATGGTTACGCGAGGTCTCATGCCCAACAGTCTACTATTCGGCACACCCATTGCTTTTCTATAGCGATTTTGAGAAACAATGAAAAAACCGGAAGGATAGTCGTTTTTTTACTTATTCTTCATCATCAAGGTATTCGCCGGTACCGGGCGCTTGAGGGCGTGTGTCTTGATCCGGGGCAGTTTTATCAATACGTTCGCGCTGATTTTGACAGGCAACACAGCATTCGGCTTCGGGGTAGACCTGCAGGCGCTCAAGGGAGATATTCTCTCCGCACACATCACATTCGCCGTACGTGTTTTCGCGTATTCTCAGCAGAGCGCTTTCAATCACCTCAAGCTCAACGGCCTTGCTTCCAAGCACATGCGAACTTACATGTTTCAGCAGTTCGTCAACCGAGCGGTCGGGATTATCCTGCACGAGTTCAAAGCTTAACCGGGCGCCTGTTTCCCGGTTGCTGCCCATTGTTTTTTTGATTTCTTGCAGTAAACTGATTTTTTTATCAAGAAGCCGTTGTTTGAACAGCTGTATGTCATGCGGTTGCATAGCTTTCATCCGTCATTAGTGCGCGAAAGCGCTTGGTTTACCTGATACAATGGAGTGTTTGGTTCGCAGAACATGGGCCGGTAATGGTTGCACTGAGCCGGTTTGAATAGTAGGCTGATGCATAAGGTTTGTCAATGGTTTAACAGTTTAACCTGACCGTATTAGTAAGGATTCACAGAGATTGTTCTTGTGTTTTTCAAGTGCCTGAGATACAATTAAAAGCAAAGATAAATATGAGGAAACACTTGTAAAGCTATTGTAATTTCATTTAAAATTGTTTTACCAGACAATCAGTTGCAGCCCCAGTGGTTCAAACAACATAATGGTAGTAGTACGCCAATATGCCCGGTGCAAACCGGCACATGAATGAGCATCAGACAGTTCAACATATGCAATAGGTAATTTTATGAGCGATAAATCCGGCAAAATAGAAAAAAAAGATATACCTACAGGATCCGAGTTAATGGTTCTGCCGGGCCCGGAAGCCGAACTGGTACTCAACGCGCTGCCGTTTAACATACAGCTCGACTGTGTTTTGCAGGTACCCTGGAAGGATCGCATGAATGTGATCATGCAGTCAGAGGTTGCTCGCGAACTGGTGCAGGCGCTGCCGGTGGAAGAGGTATTCTGGATGATTAAGCAACGGGGTATAGAAGACTCGTTGCCGGTAATCGCCCGCACCACGCATGAACAGTTTCAGTATTTGGTTGATGTTGACTGCTGGCAGCGCGATCAGTTTATGCCGGATAACCTGCTGGCATGGTTTCGGATACTGGGACGCTGTAACCTGGCAAAGGTTCTGGAATGGTTTGAACAGGCCGATGAATCCCTGCTGGTGGCCGGCATGAAGCAGTTTGTAAGCATACACAAAATAGAAGAGGAAAGCGATTTTTCAGAGGAATATGAGGATATGCCGCCCTGTACCCTTGACGGTATAAACTATTTCAAGTTTGCAACAGAGGAGGCCCAACTTTCGCTGCTGCCGATGTTTAAAGTGCTGCGCAACAATGATGCCTCTCGTTTTCAAACCCTGATTGAAGGTATCATATGGGACTCGAGGATTGAGGCAGAGGATGACGCCCTGCACTGGAAACAAAGCCGGACAGCTGAAAATGGTTTCCCGTCTTTTGATGAGGCCCTTGGAATTTATCAGCCGCTTACTACCGATGACATGCAGCAGCCTATGCCCATTGCCCCTGAAGAGCCCTCGCATTCCATACCGCACCATAAAGGCGAGCTGCGGCTGCGCTATTCCCTGACAGAAGGCCGACTGCCGATTTTTCTTCGCAATGCCTTGACTGCCCTTGATAGTGAAGAGCTTGAGGGTTTTGAGCGTGAACTCATAACAACCGCTAACAAGGTCATGGTAGCTGACAGCATGGAAGCGCGCGATCTTGAAGATGTGCGCCGTGCGCTTCACAAAGCAGCCGGGTATATTTCCATTGGCTTGGAGCATCTCAGTTCTGAAGATCCGGTTGTCGCTCAGGCACGTGCAGTCGATCAGCACCCGGAGCATCTGTTTCGTTGCGGTTACAGCCTCGTTAATGACATTGCCGCGCGTGTGCGCCGGTATGACGGTGTTATCTGGACAAATACAGCCCCCCGATTTATCAGCTTTTTCGGTACGCCCTTGGCAGATACGGCCCTGGGGCTCGTGCAAAGTCGACCGCTGCTCTATGAGGGAATTGTGAACCCGGGCAGCAGCTTGTACCGTGACTTTGAAAGCCTTGCTGATCTTAAAGCCGCTGCCAATGCAGTTGAGCGTTTGATTGCGGCGGATACTTTGCTCTTTAAGTGTGCGGCCCTGAGTCTGCCGGAGCTTGAGGATGCTTACGTGCAAAGCGGAGCTATCAATGATCAGGCTGAGCTGACTATGCCCTCATTACTGGCTACCATGCTGATTGTACAAAGCCTGCATGCTGATATGCGCCTTCCGCTGCTTGATTCAAATGACGTGTCACTGTTCGCAGCGCAGGCAGTTGAAATTGCAGATCAGAACAAATCCTCAGGACTTGAATTGTTTGCCGACCAGGCCCTTGCCTGGTTGGAAGTAGACATTGTGAAAGGCGCGATTGATCAGCATGTTCTTCGAATTCTGGTACGAGATTGCCTGGCGCCGCTGCAGGAAATGCTTGATACCAGTGCGGAAACTGATCATCTGCGTTATGCATCAGCTGTATTGGTTAAACGTTGCTGAACTTTTTAGGCAGCTGTATGTCTTGGCAGCCCTCTATGGCATGTCGAATAAGGGTATGCTATAAGATTACTGGAATACTGGTGAAAGTTATCTGTACACAGGCGGCCTGATTGCCGCATATTTATTCAAGTCTTAACAGGAGAATTAAACCGTGCCGATTTATGAATATCGCTGCAATGCCTGCGGCAAACAATTTGATTGTGTAACTACGCGTATTTCTGAAAAGGTAAACGTAAGCTGTGATGCCTGTGGTAGTGCGGATGCCACCAAGCTGGTATCGCGCGTGCGCTATGCCGCTGGTCCTAAAGAGGACGTTCTTGCCTCCAATGCTGAGAAGAGCATGCTGCGTTCCATGGGCGGCAATGTGAACGATGAAACTCGCAAAGAAATCAAACAGCTTGCAGACACGGCCTCCAAGCGCGGCAAACGCCGCTTTGAGAGCATGATGGATACCGGTAAGTCTGAAAGTATTGAGTATTAACAGGCTGTTGAAAAACGTTCATTTGCCGCGTTGCGCCCCGCCGTACTCAAAAGTATTTTTCATCGCGTATGATTTCCTGTAAGTAGATGTCAGAGACCGCGCGCGCCTTGCACCCGACCATTTTTGAACAGCCTGTAAAAATAATTTTTCCAACACACTGGTAGGCCGATGAGAAGATTAGCGTTGTTGGTATACAGAGACCGCCGGCGCTTGCAGCGCATATACAAAACTGCTTCTGCTCCCGCGGGAAATACTCCTGCACAAACCCCATTGGAGATGTTCAACCGTGCACCCTGATTACTGCTCACCTGCCTTTAAACCGTATAGCAGTCCAACCTGCAGTCTTTTGACAGTCGCTGTTAACAACAAATTCTTCAATGTTTGTTCTTCCACCATTTCGTTAAGCATAATCCCGTTTATATTTGATACGCATTGTGGTAACAATTAACCGTATGCACATAATTATTAACGGTAAACAGTGTTCATTTCGCTCCGGTATGACCATCTACGAGGTCGCCCGCGACCACGGTATCTACATACCGGTGTTGTGCCGCCATGAAGACATGAAACCGACAGGAGCCTGCCGTATCTGTGCAGTTGAGCTCACCGGTTGCGCCACTCTGGTTGCATCCTGCAGCCGCCCGGCTGAAAGCAACATGGTCATTCAAACTGATTCTGAGACAGTTCACACGTTCAGACGTTCAGTAATCCAACTGCTGCTGGCGCAGGGCACACACAACTGTGCTGAGTGTGCTTCATTTGATTCCTGTGTGCTGCGCAGGCTGGCTGAAGACTATAAGATTGAACCGGCTGATTATCAATCGCTTAACCCAATAGAGGCAAAACTGGATGATGCCAATGAAATGATTGTCAGAGATCCGGGCATCTGCATTGTATGTGGATTATGTGTTCAGGCCTGCAATGAATTGCAGGTAAACGGTGTTCTTGGTTATTTTGGACGCGGACCGGAAACAAGGGTCGGACCGCCTCCCGGCCAGGTTCTCGCGGATTCCGAGTGTGTGTTTTGCGGGGAATGCCTGCGCGTGTGCCCGGTCGGTGCCCTGTCATTGAAAAAAATCCCTGGTATGGAACCTGTTGAGGCGCAAACCAGTGTTCGCACCACCTGTGCCTACTGCGGAGTCGGCTGTCAGATGGATGTGCATGTGCAGCACAACCGGATTGTAAACGTTTCTACGCCGCGCATGGGTGGACCGGCGCCCAATAACGGCAGCCTTTGCATTAAGGGTCGCTTTGGTTATGATTTTACTTCACATCCTGACCGTCTCACTCAGGCCCTCATTCGCAAGAATGGGCGGCACGTGCCCATCGATATTGACGAAGCCCTTAGCCTCGTAGCTGAGCGCCTGGTCTCAATAAAGCAGCACTATGGAGCTGATGCCATTGCCGGACTTTCATCTGCTCGCTGCACCAATGAGGAAAATTATCTTTTTCAAAAGTTATTCAGAGCTGTTATCGGCACCAATAATATTGACCACTGCGCACGTCTGTGTCATAGCTCAACCGTAGCAGGTCTGGCAGCTGTATTTGGTTCCGCAGCCATGACCAATTCCATCGCGGACATTGAGAAGGCAGACTGTATTCTCGTAACCGGATCCAACACCACCGAGAACCACCCGGTAATCGGCGCGGCAGTTAAACGTGCAGCTCAAAAAGGAGCTTCGCTGATTGTTATTGATCCCCGGCGCATACCGCTTACCCGTCATGCGACCCTGTGGCTGCAACCACGTCCGGGAACCGATATTGCCTGGATTAACGGTCTTGCACATGTGATGCTGCAGGAGAATTTAATTGATGATGATTTTATCAAAGAAAGAACCGTCAGCGTTGAAGCATTCAAAACGGCCGTGGCTGATTATACCCCGCAGCGGGTGCATAGTCTAACGGGGATCGAGCCGGATGATCTTATTGCGGCAGCCCGCATGTACGGCAGGGCACAGCGCGCGAGCATTCTGTATGCCATGGGCATAACCCAGCACGTATGCGGTACCGATACGGTGAAGGCTCTTGCCAACCTAACACTTATGACCGGCAATATTGGTCGTGAAGGCTGCGGTTTAAATCCCCTGCGCGGTCAAAATAATGTTCAGGGCGCCTGTGACATGGGCTGTTTGCCCGGACTGCTCCCCGGATATCAAAGTGTCAGCGATGCTGAGGGCAGGGCAGTATTTGAAAAGGCCTGGAACTGCCGAGTGCCCGCTGATGCGGGCATGACAGCACCTGAGATGCTTGAGCGTGCCCTGGACGGAACGCTAAAGGCACTTTTCATTATGGGTGAAAATCCGATGATGTCTGAGCCTGACACAGCCCATGTTGGGGCTGCCCTTGACAAACTTGATCTGCTTGTATGTCAGGATATTTTTTTAAATGAAACCGGCCGCATGGCTGATGTCGTGTTGCCAGCTGCTGCCTGGGCTGAAAAAGACGGTACCGTTACCAATACCGAGCGTCGCGTACAGCGCGTGCGTACTGCTCTGATACCGCCAGGACACGCTCGCAGTGATCAACAATTACTTGTTACCCTTGCTGGAAACATGGGAGCATCGTGGGGCTATGACAGCGCTGAGCAGGTCTTTGAAGAAATACGCCAACTGGTTCCGCAATACAGTGGCATAACCTATGCGCGCATCGACTCTGTCGGGCTGCAATGGCCGTGTCCGCGCCAAGACCATCCCGGTACCCCGATCCTGCATACTGACAGTTTTCCACGCGGACGGGCGCTTTTTAGTGCAGTTGACGCTACACCCCCGGCAGAGGTTCCTGATACTGACTATCCGTTCATTTTGTCTACCGGTCGTATTTTATACCATTACCACACGGCAACAATGAGCGGCAGATCACGTGCTCTGCTCTCCCGAGCGCCAGATGCTTTTGTTGAGGTTAATCCCGCTGACGCCGAAACGCTGGGCATTACGCAGGACCACCGGGTCCGTGTATCATCGCGACGCGGCACCATAGAGCTCTCAGCGCTGATTACTTCCCGCTGCGCCGTCGGTATAGTGTTTATTCCGTTTCATTACAGTGAAGCTGCTGCAAATGTGCTTACCAGCAGGGCGTTGGATCCAGTTGCCAAAATAGCTGAAGTTAAAGTATGCGCGGTCAAACTTGAAAAGGTTGAAAATACATCCGTACCTGCATGACAGGTCACGCAGCAAAATGGCGCAACACTTTATTTAGTTAGGACGCCCCATATATTTTTTGTTGCTATTTGTAGTGTCATGCACTATGAACTGCATAGTATGTGATGACAGCATGCTTTGGTGAATGTATTTGCGCACGCAATGATGGTTCAGGTACTCGATTTAAGAGACAGGTTTTAGAGTTGACAGTGTAATTTGTTTATGAAACAATCCGGACAAATATACAAACGTGTCAACATATTCGCATAGTACCTATGATCAATGCTGGAAAACATGCTGGTCTAAATGAATTATAAAGTTTATATGTAACAGCACTGTCTTGCCAATGTACTTGAACATGCAGAGGTATGCAGGGTACAGGGATAAACGGCTGTTATATAAAACCGGACTGACACAGAATAGATGCCTGTCCGGGATAACCAAGGGGTGTAACAACAGTACTAACACAATGCAAGGAGCACATGAACATGGCAAACGGAAAAGTAAAATGGTTTAACGAAAAAAAGGGATTTGGATTTATTGAGTCAGAAGAGCATGGGGATGTATTTGTGCATTTCAGTGCCATTCAGGGAGACGGTTTTAAAACCCTTCGGGATGGTGACGATGTAACCTTTGAGGTTACTGAAGGCCAGAAAGGTCTGCAGGCTGTCAATGTACAAACCGCCTAAATGGTTTGCGCTTTAGCGGGTCGCTCTATTGAGAGGATCTGCATCCATATGTAGAAAAAAGATCCGGTTTAATAACTGGATCTTTTTTTTGTTGGGGATTATCAAACAATTCTTTCATAACCTGCCTGAGTCAGATCAATGCCGGGCCTTTGCTACAAGCTCACGGCTGTTTGTGAGCATGGTGGAAAAATCATTTTCCGTGAGCCCGGAACCAATTGCTATCTGCTGCGCGTGCGCAGCCGTGATCAAATTATCAGGAGTGTGAGTGTCGGTATTGAGCACCAGGTGCGCGCCGTACTGTATTGCCATGCGCGCTACATGTCCATTTGACAGGCAATGCCCCTTGCGGGCGGTGATTTCAAGGCATACACCATTGTCAGCAGCAAGTCGCACTACATCAGGGCTGATCAATCCGGGATGTGCCAAAATATCAATACCGGCCTGGACAGCGCTTAAATTAGTGCCACCGGGTACGGGTTCAACCACTGTTTCGCCGTGTACAACAATCAACCGTGCTCCCAGGGCACGGCATTCACGCACTATTCCGGCGATTGCCTCGGGCTGTACATGCGTAATTTCAACGCCGGGTATGGCTTGAATAGACATCGTCCGGTTGGCTGCATCGCAGGCTTTAATAATACGCGGGATGACGAAATCAAAGGTTGATTCATCGACGTGATCGGTCAGTGCTATGGCTTCATAGCCAGACTGCTGCGCGCGTTGAATCAACTCGGCAGGCAAAAGCACGCCATCGCTAAAAAGGCTGTGGGTGTGAAGATCAATCATGCTGAAGGTGTCCTTGTGTGAGGGTTCCTGTCAGGGAGTGAATACTGGCTTTAAGGATTTTGACCGAAGCACTCCGGCCGGTTAAATCGGAAGGAGCAGGGCAGTTTACAACTTTATTGGAGCGTGTACGGCCGGCGAGGCTGCCATTGCCGCGGCTGCTGGGCCCATGGAAAAGCACATCCATAGTTTTTCCGACCAGTTGTTCGTTGCGCTGCTTGCTGATGCCACGCTGTAAAGTGTTTAAGTCCCGAAGCCGCTGGATTTTAATACTGTATGGTATTTTGTCCTGTAGGGAACAGGCCCGTGTGCCGTGCCGGTCGGTGTAGTGAAATATAAACAAATCATCAAAGGCAATGCGTTCAACAAAATCGCACGTCATGCGAAAATCTTCTTCGGTCTCACCGGGGAAGCCGACAATAATGTCAGAAGTAATGCTGATGTCCGGTCGAACAACGCGAAGTTTATTAATAAGCTCAGCGTAATGGCCCGTTGTATAGCGTCTGTTCATTGCCTTTAGAATGCGATCAGAGCCGGACTGCAGGGGCAGGTGAATATGCTCACACAGTTTTTCGAGTTCTCCGAAAGAAGCAATAAGCTCATCAGACAGGTCACGTGGATTCGAGGTAATAAAACGCAGCCGTTCAAGGCCGCTTAGTTTATTGAGACTGGACAAAAGGTCAGCGAATATCATGGGGGGGCTCAGGGTTTTGCCGTATGAGTTGACGTTCTGTCCAAGCAGGGTGATATCATATATGCTGGCCTGTATAAAATAACGCACCTCCTCAAGGATGTCTTCAGGCTCACGGCTCCATTCAGGGCCGCGCACATACGGTACAATGCAGTAGGTGCAGTAATTATTGCATCCTTGCATGATACTGACAAAAGCGCTTGTTTGTCCGGGGACAGTAATGCCCCTGGGCAGGCTTGCATAGGTGTTTTGCGCTGCATCGAGGGCCACATCTACAGCACGCTTGCCCTCACTGGCCGCGCGCAGCAAACCGGGCAGGCGCGCAAGCGCCTGGGTGCCGTAAAGCAAATCAATGCAGCGGAACTGTTTTAAAAGCTTCTCCGGTTCATGCTGTGCCAGGCAGCCGCCCACACCAATGAGCATTCCGGGTTTTTTAAGTTTTAACTTTTTTAGACGACCCAGTTCGCTGTATATCTTGTCAGCTGCTTTTTGCCGCACGCTGCAGGTGTTGAGCAAAACGATATCAGCGCTCTCCGCTGATGCAGCCGGGCGGAACTGCTGCTCCTGAAGCAGAGCAGCAACCCGTTCTGAATCGTAATCATTCATCTGGCAGCCAAATGTTTTGATGTAGTAGTATCTGGTTTCGTTTGAATTCATATCAGGAGTACGATCGGGAATACGTGTCAGGGCAGGGCGCACTGTATTGTTGGGACTATGTGGTGCTCCCCGGCTCATCGTTGGAGCCCGGAATTGTTATTGCCTTGCCTGCAAGTCGCTGCTTGGCTTCACGCAGCTGATTTGACAGGCAGTTAATGATAGCCATTGCAAGATCAGGATAGTTGCTGAGATTCTCCTCCAAGTTTTTGACTGTGAAAACCTGAACGCGTGTGCGGCCGATTGAAGTGACGGTTGCACTGTGGGGCGTATGTACTAGAGTACTCATTTCACCAAAAAATTCACCCGGACTGGTTATTGTCCTGATCTCGCGGCCCTGACGCGTAATGCTCAAGCCGTGCTGGGCTTCAATCAGACGAAAAATCTCGCAGCCGTCAGTGCCCTCAGTAATAATTATTTCTCCATCCTGGTAAACTTGATCACGGATTGGATTGGTAATTTCAAAGGGGATGTTTTTTTCTGCTTTATCCGTGGTTTGCACGAGCTGCCGGATGGCCGATGCGAAAATCTGTTCGGCCATCAGCGGGTTTGTATAAAAGATATTATGGATGATTTCGGAACGATATGCAGCTATACGTGAAGTGGTAATGGCGCTTGCGGTGGTAGTGTAGGGGCGTTCCTGCTTATAATTTTCTGCTCCAAACACATCATTCTCATCTAGAATTCGAATGATTTTACGGTTCCGGGTAATCTGTACGCTCCCTTCGAGAATAACATAAAAGAAATCCTGTGCCGTGTCTTCGGAAACAATTATTTCCTTGGGAGCATATTTTTTAATGATAACATCATATGTTTGATTTGAGCTTGGCATATATGATATGGTGTCAAAAAAAATTAACGATTGATGTGCTTAGTTGCATAGAACAGTAGCTCATGATTGCACTGCTGTCAATACATCAAAAAAACTGATGTATACGCTATGGTCCATTCATAAGCGCGTCAAAAAAAAGCCGGTCCACCCATGTGTAGACCTGAACTCCTGTTAACCATATTGACAGTGCAGGGTTTGGGCATGACGAAATAACAGGATAAGAACGCAATGCTCAAGCCATAATAAATATTATTTTATTGAAAAACAAATAAAAACGTTATAGTACTTATGTAACGTCGTACACTATACTCAAGCTTTATTACTTAAAGCTATAACGCCAGCATGCCGATTAAAAGTGTGATGAATACGAAGCAATGCGGACATACCAAAAAAATTACCGGTGGTAATAAATCACTATGAATCAGTAAAGGAGTTCAAGGAATGGCAGATCTGAATATGAAAATCCTGATTGTTGATGATTTTTCAACCATGCGACGTATCGTGCGCAATCTACTCAAACAGCTTTCGTTTAATAATGTTGATGAAGCTGAAGACGGAGACGTTGCGCTTGAGAAGTTAAAAGAGGGTTCGTATGATTTTGTTATTACGGACTGGAACATGCCTAATATGACCGGACTGGAACTGCTCAAAGCTATTCGCTCTGATGACAATCTTAAGGCCTTGCCGGTTCTGCTGATCACGGCGGAAGCTGAGAAGGAAAATGTTGTATTGGCAGCTGAGGCCGGAGTAAATGATTATATTGTTAAGCCTTTTACCGGTGATGTACTCCAGCAGAAAATCAACCGGATTTTCGCTTAACCTCCATCGTAATAATTCGGTAGGTTTCTGCACATGTCATTTAAACAACTTCAAACATTGCTGGACACAACAGCCGGTGACCTTGTTACCGCAGATTATGATAGTGTTCAGGATGTAATCGCGCTGTGTACCAGTTTTGAAAAGCTGTGCGACGCTGCAACCGCTGCTGGACACCTGCGGATACCGAACGCGCTCAGTCGCGCTATTGAGTTAATAAATACTATTGCCACTGACACGACATGCGAGCGCGTCGCAATTCTCGATACGCTCAATAAATTGTTTTCTGCCATACAGTATGCTATGCGGCCCGGCGCAGACCCTGAAAAGTTGCGGTTGCCGGCAGGCACGATGCGAGACTTCACAGCGCACGCAACCGGTGCAGAAGCACCGACGGATAAGCCTTTTACACTACCTGACTATCTTGATCGTGAATTATTCGTAGAATTTATAAACGATCAGGATAGTATCCTTGCACATGTAGAGGAGCAGCTGCTCAAGCTGGAGCGTGGCGCTGACAAAGAATCTGTTGCTGACTTAAGGCGCGTGTTTCATACACTCAAGGGCGAAGCAGGCGTTTTCGAGCTGCGAAAAGTTGAGCGCCTGTGTCACGCAGCCGAGGATTTGTTCGATTCGCAGTCCGACTCTATTCCGGTTGATGTCCTTCTGACGGTGAAAGACTGGCTCAAGGATTGTTTTGACGCACTGAAACATGACCAACCGGTCCCCCCATTTACTTCTGATGTACTCAGTATCCTGTTGCATAACCTCGATAGTGACGATACTGAGACCTCTGCAAATGAACTTGATCTGAATCTTGATCTACCCCCATCTGATATGCCTCAAAAATTTGAGCTATCACCATTTATAGCCCCTGAGATTTTTGATATCTTCATTGAAGAACAGGAAAGCGAACTTGGAAAAATGGAGTCCATGATTATGCGGCTTGAAAAGGGCCCAGACATGGAAGCCATTATGGGTCTTAAGCAAATTTTCCATACACTTAACGGTGGTTCCGGGGTATGCGGACTTCCAGATGTCGAACGGCTCTGCTGTTGCATTGAAGATACGATCGAAAAAAATCCAGCTGTTTTGGAACCTGAAAGTCTGCTAGATATCAAACATTGGCTCAAAAGCTTGTTTGATGCCCTGAAAATAGAAAAACCCATGCCCGTTCTCACTGACTCCCTTCTGGCGCAGTTCGCGGTTCCCGCGACATGGTCATCTGGTGAACAGCCGGAAGACAGCACGCAGCCAGAAAAACCATTTTTTGATGATGCAATTTTCAACGAATTTGTTGATGAACAGCAATCGGTTTTCACAGCAATTGAAGCCCTGATTCTCAAATTTGAAAAGCAGCCTGACAAAGAAATCCTGGATGCGTTGAAACGTATTTTTCATACCCTAAAAGGTGAGGCCAGAGTTTTTGGCTTGACTGACATTGAAAAACTTTGTCATGCGGTTGAAGACCTGTTTGAGCATCATCGTGAGCACCTGTGCTGTGACGCTCTGTATAGCGCAAAGGATTATCTTTCGCGATGCTTTAAAGCGCTCACTAATCATGCGCCGTTGCCTAAACTTACGTCGGCGATGCTGGGCGCACTCGCCTTGTCGGCAGAAGCTCTGGATGATGACAGCACAATTACCGCCGTGGTCTATAATCCACTCAAAGGAGCGGTGAAATTCAAGGCCGAGCCTGAAGTGAAAACGACCGTGGCAGATAGAGCTCCGGAAGCTGCTGCAACCGCTCGGATTCTGCTCACCGCTGATCTTGATTTGCTCTCCGATTTTGTTTCCGAAGTCAAAGAACATATCGATAATATTAATGATAGTCTTTTGTCGCTTGAAAACAATCCCGGTGACAGTGATCTGCTCAATGCGGTTTTTCGCGTGTTCCATACCATCAA
>Ga0222698_1000482_pt1 | contig 13956 bp, 9 predicted proteins | sample AntAcemetage1450_FD_179833 | JGI IMG/M metagenome (GOLD analysis project Ga0222698, IMG submission 179833) | Saline water microbial communities from Ace Lake, Antarctica - #1450 | ecosystem: Environmental > Aquatic > Non-marine Saline and Alkaline > Saline | place: Antarctica: Ace Lake...
GACAGCGACACCACCGTGTCCGACCCTATGGACAAGGCCATAAAATATCTGGTTGCAGCGGTTGTTGTTCTGCTTGCACTGATTGTCGGATCCAGCATGATAAACAAAACCAAATATTATATGAATGCAAAACAGGGCGCTCTTGAAATCTGGCAGGGAAGATTCGCTCCCATGGGGGAAGAGCTTCTAATCACACTTCCCGGAGTTCAGATCCCTGAAACCATAAAAGATGTTTATCTTAAAAAAGATGTATTTCCGATTATTTTCAATTATTATGTGGAAAAAGCGGATACCCTGCTGGAAATTCCGGGCCTGCCTGATTTTGAAGGAATCAAGAGCTATTTAAACCGGGCACTCTCGTATGCTGTCACATCTGCTTCCACTGAAGCTGCTTTTAATCGCCTAAACAACATCGAACTGATGATTCTTTTCTACAAGGCGGATGTGGCCTCCGGTAAGGCAACCCTTTCCGACCTTAAAGACGCAAAGCATTATCTTGACCAAGCCGCAGGACTCGGTACAAATGATCTTCAGGCGGGTATAATCACTCAAAAAATTGATGCGGTGAATAAACAGATTGTCACCCTAAAAGCAACAGAAGAGGGAGCAAAATCTCCGGCACATTCGGCTCCGGCACATACTGCCGAATAAATTCGTTATAACCCATGAATATAAAAAAAGCGGACAGTCGTTATAAAACGGCTGTCCGCTTTTTCATTTTATAGAAAAACTGTCACTTTTATATCCCACATTCCGCACCCTTTTTTGAGCATATAGTCCATTTTAATATTCAATGATAACAGTGGACTAAATCACTCTTGAACATGCTTTAGACAAAATTTTAATTCAAATTACAGAACTCGGCACCCAAGGGAGTGCTCCGAAGCTCAGTCTCCAAAATTTAGGAAAAAAAAGGTTATGATTATAGAAGGCCAAGGGCTTGCCGGAGCCAAACAAAACCGGATTGTCGAGTCAAGCTTTTTAATCGCCGGAAAAACCAAGGTCGTTATTCCGGTCAGCTGTGTGGAACAAGGGCGATGGAGATACAAATTTATTTTCATTGATTTTTCCCCCGTATTCAACTATAGACCCTCAGAGCTTTTTTAAGCAGCGAGAATATCGGGAACGCCCCTTGATTCTCCTGTCGTAATGACCACTTGCTGCCACTTCAAAGTATGTCCGATTAGTTAAGGACGTTCCCAACCTGAATTTCTAATCAAGAATTCAAGTCACCGCTGTTCTAAATGTTTGAGACAGCAAAACGCATAATTTCAAAGTGTTCCGAAATACATCCCGGATTATTGATGAGGGGTTAAGGCACGTTCAGTATGAATGTGCCCAAGAATACTGGATGTTTTTTTAAAGGATTGGGGTATCTGGAGATCCAATCATGATTAAAAACAATACGAATGCTCCGGTAGCAGCACCCTTTTACAAAGACCTTTTGTCCGAAATTAAAAGTCGTGTCCGCAAGGCCCAAAATCGCTTGGCGACTGTGGCCAACACTGAACTTCTTTCCCTTTATTGGGATATTGGCGGATTACTGGTCGATCGTCAAAAAATGGAGGGATGGGGGGCGGGCGTCCTGAGGCGTTTGGCAACCGATCTAAAGAACGAACTGTCCGATCAACAAGGGTATTCCGAGCGCAACCTAAAATTGATGACACAATTTTATCGGGAATATCCCGGGCTGTTTGAAATTGGGCAACAGGCTGTTGCCCAATTGTCTGATTCAACAGCAAGCCGCAGATCGAGAGCGGGAGCTGGAAGCAGGGCTGGTCGAGCACCTTGAACGGTTTCTGCTGGAACTCGGCGCCGGCTTTGCCTTTGTCGGACGGCAGGTGCACCTCGATGTGGCCGAAGAGGATTTTTACATTGATCTGCTGTTTTACCATCTCAGGCTCAGGTCGTTTGTCGTGGTCGATCTGAAAATCGGCCCGTTCAAGCCGGAATACGCCGGCAAGATCAATTTCTATTGCAACGTGGTGGACGATCAGTATCGATATGAAACCGACAACCCCACCATTGGCCTGATCCTCTGCCAGGACAAAAAGCGGGTGCTGGCGGAGTATGCGCTACGCGGCCTGGACAAACCCATCGGCATCTCCGAATACGAGCTGACCCGGGCCTTGCCGGACAACTTGAAATCCGTCCTGCCGACCATTGAGGAAATCGAGGCGGAGCTGTCCGCTGGACTTCAAGATGAGAACGAGGGGGATGATAAGGATTGAATCAACATCGTCAACGACGTTATAAAAAATGGCAAAGGCTGAAACTTATAATTTGATGGGCATTCCGGAAGTTACATGAACAGACAAAAAATAGGCAAAAGTGGTCAACAACACCTTGATATCGTATAATAATTTATATTAATCAATGATCAAGGTTTGACCCCATTCACTGTCTACACATGAAGATTTAAAGAGAAAAATTGAGTCCATGGAGAAAAAATACGACGAACAATTTCAGATCGTATTTGAAGCCATAAAGCAGTTGATAGAAACAGATGAAAAACCCAAGAAAAAAATCGGGTTTACAGCCAGGGAAAAGCAAAAAGCTTACGGTAAAAAGCGAAAAAGACTAAAATAAAATAAATATATCAGCAAAATAGAAAGTTATTTATATATTTATGGACGTCCCGGAAGTCCCCGGAAGTCCACGGAAGTCCAATACCGATCGAGGAGCGAAAGATTGCTGAAAAGACGATTTATATCATCGGGGCCGGGGCGCTCATCGTATGCCTGGCAAAACAAATTAGTCTGGAGGTTGTTGAGGGCATCGCCGCGCTGAAAGATGAGCTGAAACCGGAGGTGATGCGGGTAGTCTTCAAGGACTCGGGCTTTGCCGACGACGTGGTCAAGACCAATGCAGTGCAAATTCTGCGTCAAGCAGGTATTGATGATGTGAAAAGCCTGTGAGGAAAATGATATGAGCGAGAAAGGCAAAAAAGAAAAGAAAGACCTGACCGTTTCACAGGTTGATCGTCAGAATATACTGAATAACCCCTATGCGTTGCAGGAAATAGAAAAGGCCACACGTATCAAAGGCATTCCGTTTGAAGGAAAAACCGTGGTGCTCAAGGAGCAGATATCGGCATTTTTCGAGGTCACCCCCCGCACGATCGACAATTACATCGAGAAATTCAGCGATGAACTACGCCAAAACGGGTACGAGGTGATACGTGGTAACCGGCTGAAAAAATTTAAGATGTCTGTTTATGAACAGGATGTTCACGAAACAGATTTCGTGAACATAAAAGTGCCCCAGTTGGGTATCTTCGATTTCCGGGCATTTCTTAACATTGGCATGTTGATTACCGAGAGCGAACGGGCGCGTTTGCTGCGCCAGATGATTTTGGACATTGTCATAGACACCATCAACCAGCGCACCGGCGGCGGGACCAAGTATATCAACCAGCGAGATGAAGATTTTCTTCTGACATGGTTTCAGGAAGAAAATTACCGTAAAGAGTTTACCGATTCTTTAAAAAACTATGTGGATATGGGCAATTTCAAATACCCCCTTTATACCGACAAGATATATGTGAGCATTTTTCGCGAAAAGGCCAAAAAATACCGCAAAATTTTACGCCTGCATGAAAAAGACAAGGTACGCGACACCTTCTACTCGGAGATTCTGGATCTGGTTTCCGCCTATGAATATGGTTTCGCAAAAGTGCTTGAAGGCGCCTATGAAAAAAAAGGCAATAAACTTATTTCGTGGGAGGTTGATGCGCTTTTTAGTGCCTTTGAAGATCAACCCCACTGGAAACCTTTGATCGAAAAGGCGCGCAACAAAATGGCCAGCCGGGATTTGGCTTTCCGAGATGCTTTGCATGCTCAGCTTAAGGGATACATTACGCCTCTCAATACGGCTGATTTTGAGAGGTTTTTAGGGGAAAAGAGTAAGGAGCTTGTACAACGGCTTGAGGAAGCCAAAGACGTGATGAAACGGCTCAAGGAGCGTGAGTAGCATGTCGATCATCTATCTTACGCTTGAGCAGGCTGTTGAAGTGCATCGCAAGACGGTTGAGGTCAGTGGCGGCGGCACACTGGGGAATCTTGATTTGGGGAAACTGGAAAGCGTGCTGCAGCATATGCAAAATGACGATTATTACCCTACTTTTGAAGATAAACTGACACACCTCTTTTTTTCAGCCTGTAAATTCCATTGTTTTCAGGACGGTAACAAACGGATTGCCATTACACTTTGTGCTCAGATGCTCTTGTTGAACGGTTATCTTTATTGTTCAGGACATTTTATTCGCGAAATGGAGAACATCAGTTACCATGTAGCCGCTGGAAATATCGATAAAGATTTGCTTCATGAGATTATTTCAGCCGTTATAAGTGGCGATCTAAACGATGAAGGGTTAAAGCTAAAAATTCTTAATGCTATATCCGGGGATGAAAACGAATGAAATTCCAATTTGACCCGAACCTGGACTTCCAGCACGAAGCGATCAATGCTGTAGTGGACCTTTTTGACGGCCAGGAAGTATGTCAGACAAACTTCACTGTCGCTCCCTTAAAGCATGATCCCCAAGCCGCGTTGCCCGGGATGGCAAACGAGGGACGAAAAAATGAACCTGTCAAACGAAGACAAGCAGCTTTTGTCTGAGGGGGACAAACCAAAGAAAATTCACCCCGTTAAATGCTACCTTTGGTAGCCCTCCTTCGGAGGATTTAACAGGGTGAATCTGTGTCCATTGGTGTTCATTCGCCTGTCCCGTAGCTCCGGAAGATGGTACTGGGGCGGTTAATTATGCTGTTTTTGTAACATATTGAATCACCTATTTATTTTCATTGATTTTTCCCCCGTATTCAACTATAGACCTTCAGAGCTTTTTTAAGCAGGGAGAATATCGGGAACGCCCCTTGATTCTCCTGTTGTAATGACCACCTGCTGCCGCTTCACAGTATGTCCGATAATATAAGGACGTTCCCAACCTGAGTTTTTCACTAAGAATTCAAGTCACCGCTGTTCTAAATGTTCAAGATAAAAAAACGCATAATTTCAAAGTGTTCCGAAATATGTCCCGGATTATTGATGAGGGGTTAAGGTACGTTCAGCATCAACGTCCACACGGACAAATTGGAGGTCGCAAATTGCGACCTCCAGTTGGGGGTACCCCGTATATCTATTTATAATATTTCCGGAAAAGGAAAACTTAATGAGCAAAAGTTTAATGATTCCGGATGAACGTATTGAAAAGGCCATTCTTTTGATTAGAAGTCAAAAGGTTATTATTGATGCTGACCTTGCCGAGCTTTACGGTGTTGAGACAAAGCAACTGAAGCGCGCGGTACGCAGAAATATTAACCGATTCCCTGAAGATTTCATGTTTCAATTGACGAAAGAGGAATATCGACTTTTAAGGAGCCAATTTGGCACCTTAAAAAGAGGGGCCCATTCAAAATACCCTCCTATGGCGTTTACTGAACAGGGCGTAGCAATGTTATCCTCTGTTATCAATAGCAAGCGCGCAATTGAAGTAAACATCGCCATCATGCGTGCGTTTGTCCAACTGAGAAGAACATTAGATTCACATGCTGAATTGGCACGAAAACTGGCTGATTTGGAGAAGCGTTTTGAAAGCCACGATGAACAAATACAGGCGATTTTCGAGGCCATTCGTCAGCTTATGACACCTCCTGATAAAAAGGTGAAGATTTACCCCGTTAAATCAGAATGTTCTGTGTTCGCATAGCAGGCTAAACGGTGCATGTTTTAGACGATTATTGATTGAATCCTTGGCTGATATTTAACCGGGGAGATTGGATTCACAGCCAGGGAAAAGCAGAAAGCTTACGGTAAAAAGCGAAAAAGACTAAAATAAAATAAATATATCAGCATAATAGAAAGTTATTTATATATTTATGGACGTTATATATTAAAATAACAAAAGGTCCCGGAAGTCCATTCGAGGACAAAAAGCGGGTGCTGGCGGAGTATGCGCTACGCGGCCTGGACAAACCCATCGGCATCTCCGAATACGAGCTGACCCGGGCCTTGCCGGACAACTTGAAATCCGTCCTGCCGACCATCGAGGAAATCGAGGCGGAGCTGTCCGCTGGACTTCAAGATGAGAATGAGAGGGTTGATAAGGATTGAATCAACATCGTCAACGACGTTATAAAAAATGGCAAAGGCTGAAACTTATAATTTGATGGGCATTCCGGAAGTCCTCTATGTCAAATCTGCAAAAGCCCACAGTATTCGATTTTGTTAAACCTTTCTAATAAAAAACCTTGACTTGATTGGATTGTTTAGTATGTTTTATTGGTATATTTAATGATTTATTGGACAAAACATCACAAAACAAGTCTGTTGGCTTTCTCCAAGCTTAGAAACTACCGGATATTATTATTAGGCCCCATAAGTGGAATATTCTCATGATGGATGATCGATGGATATCGGTTGAAGAAATTGCAACCTATTTGGGTGTAAAACGAGACACAATATACAAATGGATTGACCGAAGGAAAATGCCAGCCCACAAAGTTGGCCGACTCTGGAAGTTCCGCAAGAAAGAAGTTGATGAGTGGGTAAAGTCAGGACAGGCAAAGACGAACCAAAGGTAAGGGAGAAGACTGATGGCGGAACCCCTTGCGGATAAGATCATGCGAAAGGTAAAACAGCTCGACGAGCTCTATCACCGTCTGATGCTGGTCGTTGCACCTTCAGGCGCCGGAAAAACCGCTGCGCTCCGGGATGTGAGGGACCGCACAGGCGCGCCATTGGTTAATGTCAACCTTGAGATTTCTCGCCTGATGCTGAATTTGACCCTGCGCCAACGGGCATTGCAGCTTCCGCGCCTCCTTCAGGAGATTGTTGAAAAAGATGCAGGCAACATGACCTTGCTTGACAACATTGAGCTACTCTTCGATGTGGGTCTGAAACAGGACCCGCTGCGGTTGTTCCAGGGACTTTCGCGCAACAAGACTGTGGTTGCCTCATGGAACGGTGCCATCATTGATGGTTTTATGACCTATGCGGAACCGGCTCATCCGGAGTTCAGGCGATATCCGGTTCATGATTTTCTTGTGACGAGCCCGGAGACGACAGCGTAACGACAACAGATTCCATTACAAGGGAGCAAGCGAGATGAAATACAGCGACCTAATCGAGTTTGATCCAATTGAGTCCGTGGTCCAGCTGCGGGATGCCGATGAAGCGGATGCAGCCAGACAGCTTGTAAAGACCTACGTCATTTCCGAAGAGATGGCGGAAAAACTGACTGGTCTGGTCATACCACAATTGCAGTTCGATCAGCCAACCGATAACAAAGGGTTGCTGGTGGTCGGCAACTACGGCACCGGAAAGTCCCATCTTATGTCGGTGATCTCCGGGCTTTCGGAGAATCCCGAGCTTGCCTCAAACCTCAACAATGCTGATGTAGCGGATGCCTCCGGAAAAATCGGAGGCCGGTTCAAAGTAGTCCGTACCGAGATCGGCGCCACCACCATGTCGTTGCGGGACATCCTTGTAGCCGAGTTAGAAGAGCATTTGGCCTTGCTGAACGTAAGCTACAGTTTCCCTTCTACCTCCGAAGTGTCCGGCAATAAACGTTCTTTTGAAGAGATGATGTCTGCATTTCACCAGGAGTTTCCCGACCACGGTTTGCTCCTGGTGGTGGACGAGTTGCTCGATTACCTGCGTACCCGCAAGGATCAGGAGCTGATCCTGGACCTGAACTTTCTTCGAGAGATCGGCGAGGTTTGCAAAGATCTGCGTTTTCGTTTCATGGCCGGTGTGCAGGAAGCCATTTTCGACAGCCCCAGGTTTTCTTTCGTTTCCGACAGCATCCGCAGAGTGAAGGACCGCTTCGAGCAGATTCTTATCGCCCGCAAAGATGTCAAGTTTGTTGTCGCCGAGAGATTACTCAAGAAAACCGGAGAGCAGCAGGCCAAGATAAGGGAATACCTCACCCCGTTTGGAAAGTTCTACGGCCATATGAACGATCGTATGGATGAGTTCGTCCGCCTCTTTCCGGTGCATCCTGATTATATCGATTCCTTTGAGCGAGTCACCGTGGTGGAAAAACGCGAAGTGCTAAAGACCTTGTCTTTAGCCATGAAAAAGCTGCTTGGCCAGGAACTGCCGGATGACCGGCCAGGTCTCATCGCTTATGATTCCTATTGGACAAACCTACGAGAAAACCCGTCATTCCGAGCGGTACCGGACATCAAGGCGGTAATCGACTGCAGCCAGGTGTTGGAATCTCGTATCCAGCAAGCTTTCACGCGACCGGCATACAAACCCATGGCGCTGCGTCTTATTCATGCCCTGTCGATCCACCGTCTCACCACTGGTGATATTTATGCCACAATTGGAGCGACAGCCGAAGAGCTGCGCGATGGACTTTGCCTTTATCAGCCGGGTATCGAGGAGCTAGGCGGCGACCCGGCTGATGATCTGCTCACCCAGGTGGAGACCGTCCTTCGGGAAATCCATAAAACGGTGAGCGGCAAATTTGTCAGCTTTAATCCAGACAATCGACAGTTTTACCTTGATCTAAAGAAAATCGAGGATGTTGATGCAATCATCGAACAGCGCACTCAGACTCTAGATCCTTCCCAGCTCGATCGCTATTACTACGAGGCTTTGAAGCGAGTTATGGAGTGTACGGACCAAACTTACGTCACTGGGTATAAAATCTGGCAACACGAGTTGGAATGGCTAGAGCGAAAGGCTGCGCGGCAAGGGTATCTCTTTTTCGGTGCGCCCAACGAACGCTCCACCGCCGTGCCGCCGCGGGACTTCTACATCTATTTCATCCAACCCTTCGAGCCACCCCACTTTAAGGACGAGCAGAAGTCCGACGAGTTATTTCTGCGTTTGACGAGCCTGGACGAAGAATTTCGGATGGCTCTCAACAGCTATGCTGCGTCCGTTGACCTGGCATCTACTAGATCAAGTCGGGAACGAATACCTTACGACCAAAAATCATCAGGTTTCCTGCAAGACCTTGTAAAATGGCTACAAAAGCAAATGGCCACCGCTTTTGAAGTTACCTATCAAGGACGTACTAAGTCGCTTACCGAATGGGCCAAGGGTAAATCGATCCGTGAACTTTCCGGCATTGGTTCCCATGAGCGCATCAATTTCCGCGACCTGGTAAACACTATTGCTGGCATTTGCCTGGGTGTTCATTTCCAGGATCAGGCGACCGAATACCCCTTCTTTTCGGTGCTCATAACTGGGACCAACCGGGATCAGGCCGCACAGGACGCTCTGCGTGCCATTGCCGGGCAGAACCGCACCAAACAGGCAACAGCGGTTTTGGATGCCCTGGAGCTGCTCGATGGTGAAAGGCTCGATCCCTATAAATCGAAATATGCCAAACATATCCTCGCCCTGCTAAAAAAGAAAGGCCACGGGCAGGTGGTTAATCGCTCTGAACTGATCCAGGACGATAAGGGTCTGGAATATCTGGACAAGGACCGGTATCGGTTGGAACCGGAATGGGTGATCGTGGTTCTGGCCGTACTGGTCTACTCCGGCGATCTGGTGCTGGCTATACCGGGGAAAAAGTTCGATGCCACCGGCCTTTCCCAACTGTCAGGGAACAGCGTGGATGATTTAATTCAATTTAAGCACATTGAGCGACCCAAAGACTGGAACCTGCCTGCTCTGAAGGCTATGTTCGAACTGCTCGGTCTCACGCCCGGTATGGCCCAGTTGGTTACACAGGGCAAGGACGAACCGGTACAACAGCTACAGAAGGCAGTCTCCGCGTTGGTGGAGAAGCTCGTGCTCCTGCAACAAAATCTACAAAACGGTTTGCTCTTCTGGGGCCGGAACCTGTTGGCAGAGGAAGAAGCCCAAAAACTTCGCACTCGGCTTGATGAGACCAAGGCTTTTTTGGAATCGCTCCAAGCCTATACATCGCCTGGAAAGCTCAAGAATTTCCGCTATGATATGCAGGAGGTGATTGCCTACCGGGACGGGTTTAACTCCTTGGCCGAGATTGAAGCCCTACAAGAATTGATAGCGGACCTAGGTTCAACAGCGTCGTTTCTATCCACTGCTGAGGCAGTCCTACCCCCGGAGGACCCTATGGTGGCCGAGATGAGGACGGCCCGTGACGAGGTGCTAACTCAACTTGGTAATCCAGACAAACGCAGCGCGACTACATTCCGCCAACAGACCCAGCGCAAACTGAATAATCTCAAGAAAACCTATGTGCAGGCCTACCTGGCGTTGCATACTAAGGCGCGACTTGGGGTGAATGAGGACAAGCACAAGACCAAACTCATGGCCGACGAGAGGCTTAAGATTTTGCAAAAACTTTCCACTATTGAGCTGATGCCCCGCCAGCATCTGACAGATTTCCAGAACCGTCTTGCTGGTTTGAAAAGCTGTTTCGCGCTTACTGAGCAGGAACTAAACGCTTCGCCCATTTGCCCAAATTGCAGTTTTAAACCCGGCTCGGAGCCGCCCGCCACACCTGCGGGCTCAGTCCTGGATGCCTTGGACGAAGAGCTGGACAAAATGGTGGAAAACTGGACCCAGACGCTCCTGACTAACCTGGAGGACCCGACCACCAAGGGCAATCTGAACCTACTAAAATCCGAACCAAAGAAATTGGTGAAAAGCTTCATCAAAAAACGGGCTCTGCCTGACAAACTCGACCAAAATTTCATCCATGCTTTGAGCGAAGTCCTTTCAGGTCTCCAAAAAGTTCCGATCAAGATCTTAGATTTACGGACAGCGTTGCTCTCCGGTGGTTCACCGGTTACGCCTGCGGAAATGAAGCAACGGTTTGAGGATTACCTGGATCAACTCACCAAAGGCAAGGAGCCAGGAAAAGTACGAATCGTATTGGAATAAGAACCGCGAATGGACATGAATAGTCGCGAATTAGGAAGACGAGAACCACGTAAGAATACAAACACATTTTTTCCCGCATGTGATTCGTGTTTATTTGCGTTCATTCGCGGTTCAATAAAAGGATTTTAGAGTGAACCATAAGCAGAAACAATTGTTTAAAACAAAGATTGTCCCCGGCAAAGCAGGCTCCTGGAATCTATTTGAAGAAGAATTTGTGGTGAATGATAGCCCCGTCGAATGTCTTGGAGTGACCTTTGAAAACGATGAGAAGCGCCGGGAGTTTTTCCTTGAGAAACTCCGCGAAAAGCTCAAGGACCCGGAGTTTCGCAAGATTGAGGGGTTCCCCATTGGCGAGGACAAGGACATCTTAGCTCTATCCGACCCGCCGTACTACACTGCCTGCCCGAACCCATTTATTGAGGAGCTTATTGGTGCATGTGCAGTGCCGTATGACTCAGGTAAGTCTTACAGCCGCGAGACTTTTGCGGCAGATGTCAGCGAAAGCAAAAACGACCCGATTTACAACGCCCACTCTTACCATACCAAAGTCCCGCACAAAGCCCTGATGCGGTTCATCCTTCATTATACCCAACCAGGTGATTTGGTCTTTGATGGTTTCTGCGGGACGGGAATGACAGGTGTAGCTGCTCAATTGTGTGGAGATGCAAAAGAAATCGAGGCTCTCGGTTACAGGCTGAAGGATGATGGAACAGTCCTGGATGAGCAAAATAGCACTATTTCTATGGTTGGGGAACGCCATTCGATCCTATCGGATCTGTCCCCAATTGCTACTTTCATTGCTCGAAACTACGTTGACTTTTTTGGCCTCGAAGATTTTGAACGAGAGGCCCTTCGAGTTGTTGGTGAACTTGAGAAATCTCTGTCGTGGCTGTATGAAAGTAGCTCTGGTGAAGTTTTGAGTGCTATCTGGTCTGATGTTTTTCTTTGTCCAAATTGTAGCAACGAACTCTTATTCTGGAAAGCAGCGCTGAAGAATGGGAAAATACAGAAGTCGTTTCCATGTTCAGAGTGCGGTTCAATCGTCGGAAAGAGCGCTTCAAGAACAACAGGTGCCGTTAAACTTGAGCGAGCATTTGACACAAGATATGATCCTGTTCTTAACCAGGTTGTTCGTGTCCCGAAATTCGTGCTTGTAGAGCAGACCGTTAAGTCTGGTTCAAAGCGCGTAAAGGTCAAGTTTACGGATGCAGACAAGAGGGATTTTGACAAGCGATTCAACAATCGTCAGTGGCCATCGGTTCCTACGGACAAGTTTTTCCCGGGGCGTCAAACCAACAAGCTGATAAATGGTACTGGCATCTCCCATATATGTCATATGTATACTCCAAGGGCTTTGTTTGCCTTGGGTGAATTGTGGCAACTTAAGCTTTCATCATCGCGCTATACATCACTCTTTCGCTTCTGTTTAAGTGCAATCAATAATTATGTGTCCAGGAAGCAGGGGTATTTCGGCGGTGGTGGTGGAGTGTCAGGGACACTATTTACACCGTCGCTTCACTTGGAGCGGAGGGTATTCGATGTCCTACGGCGGAAAATCCGAAAGGTCGGCAACCTATCAAGCGCCGTGAACAGAACAGCGGTTGTCTCAACCCAGAGCATTACCGATCTGAAAAACATCCCCAGTAACACAATTGATTATATCTTTACAGACCCACCATTTGGAGAATCTCTTCAATACTCAGAACTGAATCTATTTGTTGAAGCGTGGGTACGAGTCAGAAGTCTCACGGAGGATGATTGCGTTCTCAATTACGTTCACAAAAAGGACCTTCCATTCTACTCCCGCATGATGGCTTCGGCATTCAAGGAATATGCACGGGTACTTAAGCCGGGACGATGGATAACCATTGAGTTCCACAACAGCCAGAATGTAGTCTGGAGTGCTATCCAGCAATCTATCGAATCATCCGGTTTTGTTGTGGCAGATGTTCGTGTTCTTGATAAGCAACAGCGCTCATTTAATGCCGTCAACAGGGCTGGGGCAGTTGATCAGGATCTGGTAATATCCGCATATAAGCCCAATGGTGGACTTGAAGATCGTTTCAAGCTGACCGCCGGAACCGAGGATGCCGTTTGGGATTTCGTGCGCACGCACCTGAAGCAACTCTCCGTATTCGTCTCCAAGAACGACCAGGCCGAAATCATTGCAGAGCGCCAAAACTACTTGCTCTTTGACCGCATGGTGGCGTTTCACGTCCAGCGCGGTGTGACGGTTTCCTTGTCCGCCGCTGAGTTTTACGCGGGACTGGAACTACGCTTCCCACCACGCGATGGAATGTATTTCCTGACAGACCAGGCTGCCGAGTACGACAAGAAGCGTATGACGGTAAAGGAGATTTTGCAGCTTCAGCTTTTCGTCACCGACGAAGCATCTTCAATTCAATGGCTCAAGCAGCAGCTCACCAAGAAGCCGCGAACGTCAGGTGATCTGAAGCCGCAATTCATGAAGGAAATTGGTGGCTGGCAAAAGAACGAAAAGATGCTTGAGCTTGATGAATTGCTGGAACAGAACTTCCTGCGCTACGACGGTAAAGGCGAGGTGCCTAGTCAGATCCACAGCTACCTCTCCTCGAATTTCAAGGATCTACGCAACCTGGTTAAAGACGATCCGTCACTTAAGGCTAAGGCAAAAAACCGCTGGTACGTGCCCGATCCGAACAAGGCCGGCGACCTGGAGAAGCTGCGCGAACGAGCACTGATGCGTGAGTTCGAGGAGTACCGCGAATCCAAACAGAAACGTCTGAAGGTGTTCCGTTTGGAGGCGGTTCGCGCTGGATTCAAGAAGGCCTGGCAGGAGCGTGACTATGCAACCATCATCGCCGTGGCCCGCAAGATTCCGGAGAAGATTCTCCAGGAAGATTCCAAACTCCTCATGTGGTATGACCAGGCGCTGACTCGGATGGGGGAGGATTAGTTGGTTATGCATAAAGACCGCCAAGGAAGACTGTTTGAAATGGACTCCGTTACTGGCCCTGAAAGACCAGTCGAATGTCTCGGCATGTTCTTCGAAAATGACGAGAAGCGCCGGGAGTATTTTCTGGAGAAGCTCCGGGAAAAACTCAAGGCCCCCAAGTTCCGCAAGATAGAGGGGTTCCCCAT
>Ga0222698_1000491_pt1 | contig 13784 bp, 24 predicted proteins | sample AntAcemetage1450_FD_179833 | JGI IMG/M metagenome (GOLD analysis project Ga0222698, IMG submission 179833) | Saline water microbial communities from Ace Lake, Antarctica - #1450 | ecosystem: Environmental > Aquatic > Non-marine Saline and Alkaline > Saline | place: Antarctica: Ace Lake...
ACCTCATCAATTGTCGGTTACCAACATCCAAAAGAGTCTGTAGAATATCATTAGTAATCACATCATTATGTGTCAATCCCTTACCTGCAACATCTCCGTATCCATAATCACTACTCACAACTTCAATATCAATTGTCCAATCAACAAATCTTCTAGAAGAATCTAAGCTAGCCTTTCCAGAAGTATCAATTCTTGCTGGAGTAATCACAAGGAATGGGTATCCTGCAAAGTCTGTATTCTTAATTGAAGGGTCTCGGGAATAAATCCATTTTCTATATTCAGCAGAAGTAGTTACTGGGTCATCAACATTAGAAGAATCAGAGATAAGACTAACCACGTTATCTCGTGGTTCGCTAATTAGGTTTGTATAGTTTACTTTTGCCATTGTTTATATCCTCGGATATTATTTTTAAGAATCACCCTCAAGTGGTTCTATTCTCTAGGTATTACCCATCGGAGTAACAACATATGAGTTAATAATACTTTCGGATTCTTTGCCATCTGTGTTCATCACACCAGGTTGGAATCCATCTCTACCTTGTATCAAAGAAGAACCAATAGTGTCCTTCAATAACATCTCCTTTGCGAAGATTAGAGTAAGTCGTGTAATATCTGCAGGGATAGTATCATATCCATAATAGTAAATTAACTTAACTCTGTCAGCAACATCTTGTCTTGTAAGTCTATTAGGAAATTGAGATGTGTTAAATACAGATTGATTGTAAGTATAAAACAATCCAGTCTCAGTCGCGTGCATATAAGTTCCCCAAGGCTGAATTGTGTAATCAACAGAAGTTCCTTCTTGGGTATTGGATAAAAACAAAATCGTGGAATGGATTGGTGCCAAATCATCGTGTGTTGCTGCAGTGGTGTTCATTGCTCCTCTAGTGCATCCTGTTAGATTATCTGTAGCGATTCCAGTATAAGTTATAACTTCGCTGTCAATTATGATAGAACCAGTTGCTGGATAGTTTGATCCATTACCAGCAGTAACAGGAACAGTAACAGCATCAATAGCCAAAGCTCCATCCAAAGTTGTGACAATATCAATCAATGGTTTTTCTTCTGCTATGATTTGCTCTCTAAAATATCCAGGAGAGGATTGTATTTCTGTTTCAGAAGGATATGTTGGGTTGGTTGCAGTGCCATCAGTGAAGGTGGTGTTGGTTTCGTTATCAACTTTAGCCTCGGCCCTATTAAGAACTTTAGTTAAATAATCATTAGACATTCCATTCTTTGTATAAGAATATTTTGCAAAGATTTTATTTGTGGTAACCTTAGTAACTCCGGCAGTAGTCAATGTAATTTTTCCAGTAGAAGATTCAATTGCATAATCTGTAGAATCAATCAATTCATCTGTAGTCGAAACAAGAGCACCATAAAACAAAGTATAAGTTCCATCAAGAATATCCTTTTGGTCTAAATAAAATATTGTTTCTGTATCATCTCCAAGCCCAACTTCCTCATTTGAAGGAGTAGTACCTGGTTCCCACGACGGTATATCAACCTTTATCCCAATTATATTTGTAAGTTCTTCAACTGTTGCGTATCCTTTATCTGTTGCCATAGTGTAGTATAGTCATTATCTTTTATAATCTTTTCTATTATGCTGCTGCTGATAGATGTGTTAAAAACCAACCAGCAAGTGTGACTAATCCAACACCAACAGAAGTTGCTATCCATCTATTAAGTTTTACTTTACCATTTGTTTGAGCCTGGTGTAATAATATATCTAGATGAGAAGCATCATTCTTCTTATCTATCGCATCTAACCTATCAAAAATATCTTTATTAGTTATTTTAATAAATGTCTTTCCCATTCTAATTAATTAGATAACCTTTTCTTAATTGCGAAAATTACAGCATGTCTATTTTTATCAGATTCTTCTATTTTCAAAAGTTCTTTTAATTGCTCGTTACTTAAATTGTCTTCAAGAATATTCTTCTTAACTACGTTACTTCCCCTAGCAAGATAATCTTCTAATATAGAACCGCCAGAAGTTACAGGTTCTTCAACCTTAACTTCCTCAACCTTCTCAGTAGACTTACCACTAACTTCTTCAACATGCGGTTCAGCATACATACCTAACCAGACTTTCGCCTTGTCAGTAGGTACTTCATCTCCGATATTGTATCCGCCAATTTCTTTTATTGCTTTGTACATTTTTTTCTCCTTGTTTTATTTAGTTTTTAGTTTTTTTGTGACCGTTAAAATTAATCGGTCCACGAAATATAAAGTTTGTATTGATTCGTAAAGTTACTTCCTTCCGTAGATGGTTAAGCAAACTTTTAAGTCAGATAATCCAGTACAGTTGATAGTTACTACACCACCGCTTATACCACAAGATAGTGGGATAGCTAGTGTTGAAGCATCTTCCATTAGAGTAGCTTGAACAGCTGTGATTGTTGCGAACTTCTTACTTGTGTAAGTTTCGGTATCAGTAGCAGTTCCGACCACAACTTCTACAGTAGGATCACTAACTTCTAAACGGATTACATCAGTTATAGCAGCCATCTCTATTCCTCGTAAACGATTTCACCATAGGTACTACCTGTAGTTCCACCGGATAGAGTCAACTTAGTTCCAGATGCAGTATATGCCATACCTACAGTTGATTCTTGAACACCGTTTGTGTCTGTGGTACAAGCATTCCAATACAATGGTGTTCCAGATTGGAAAGCGTCTGCTGTTACAACCCAATCAGCGTCAGTTGCTTTAGTTACTTTAAAAAAGTACTTAACTAATCGAATAGCATCGCCAGTCTTACCGATACTTGGAACATATGTCTTCTGAACGATTGATGGCACTATTGCTGCAGCTGCCATTATTCGTCATCCTCAGAGTTTTTTATTGTTTTCATGTTTTTCTCCTTGTTATTTAGTTACAGGACTTAGGGTCCTTACTTCCTTCCTTTGGGAATATGAATGGACACAGTTCCCCATCCTCATTGACGAGGTGGGGTTGCTGCATCCGAAATTATATTAACAAAATCAGTTGAACTAACTAGTAGAACAACCGTAAATCATTACAAGTCTTCTTGGAGCTCTGTTGTAAGTAGCGAAATACGTCTTAATAAACGCATCTTCACTATCAGCAGATTTACCTAATCTTTCGATTGTAGGTGGAATCCACATACCAATTCTATGAGCTGATAAATCTACGCAGAACCAATCATCAGTATTACAATCTTTATCTTCAAAGACTGGGATACCATCTACGAATAGGTCTGTACTGAAACCAAAGTCTGTATCCCTTGCAGTCAACATTCTTCGAGAATCATCAAATTTACCTCTTAACATATCACCCTGTGTAGGGCTTGTGATGAAAACCAAATCTCTCTTAGTAGAACCATCAGTAACACACTGTCTAATCGCAGCCCTTAAGTTATTCATTGAAATAACTGTAGATGCTTGATCGATATATGTATTACCAGCAGCGTCTGGAGCTAACTTGTTAGCAGCACTTCTTGTTAAGTTGTATAGAGTTGTATTTCCAGCACTATCTGCAATATACTCAAATCCAATGATTCCATCAGCAGTCTCTAATCCTACTTCTGCGAACAGAGCAGTATTAATAACAGCCATTAAATCCATTGTTGAATCCATTACTTCTTGTGCGAAAACGTCACTTACTGGGCCTCCTCGAGCAGCAGCAATCATATCACCGTCTACAGAAACACCAACTTGGTACTTCTTAAACTTAGTCTGATACTTTAGTCTTGTTACATTTCCTGTAGAAACAGCGTTTCCAGAATATGCAGCAGCACTTGTGTTTGCAACAGTCTTTAGAGTAAACTGAACTTGGTTATTTCCTTTCTTGCTATAGTCGTCTTTAGCTAGAATATTCCAAGTCATAGTCTGTTGATTCAAAGCATTATAGATGATAGGATCGTAGACATCTTGTAGTTCCGCAGAACTTTGTAGATAGTCTGTGTCCGAATTCTGGTTTGTAGTAATACCCAAACCCTTATACTCTAGATTTCTACCAACGATTCCAAAACTTTTATACTCTCTACTCTCCGCCATAGACGTGTTAGACATTTGCCAATCTAATTTAATAGATTCACATAGAGCACCAGCTCGGGAAAACTGTTGTTTAATCTCAAGTACTTTAGAATTATCTCTAGCTTCCATAAACTCTTTCATTTCCAAAGAAACTTCACTTGTAGCAGAAGCAGTATTGTTGTCTTTTAAGACAGCTTCCTTAACTTCCATACTAGCAGCGATTTTTGCAGCGATGATTCCAGCTTGTTTCTCTAAAGCCTCTTTTTCCTCAAGAGCTTTCTTTCCAGCTTTAAATTTCATAAACTCTTTCATCTCTGCAGCGTCACCCTCAGAAGGTTCATCAGAACCGACTACAGATTCAGCAACCTCTTCGACAGCAGGAGCTGCTTCAACAGGTTTAATTCCTTCAGATTTAGCAACTTCCTCAGCAACTTCCTCTTTAACTTCTTTCTTATCCATTTTTTTAACCTCCTTTAAATTTAGTTGAGTATGAGGTACAAGTTCCTTAAATTCTTTATAACCATATCCAGTAGATACTGCGTGAATATTAACTGGATTGCTAGCAGCAGTATATCCAGAGATACGAGTTTCTGGCAAAAGGACTCTAACTAAACCATCTCCATCTTTTTCAAAATCAGTAGTCTGGAATCCTTCAGTATCATAAGTTATTGAGAAAGAATTGAAATGTCCATTCTGGAATCCTTCAACAATATTAGGAGTCATTGGATCGCTCTTCAATAATTTCGTATCAACAAATAAACCATACTCTCCATCAACTAAAGTCATAACTCTAGCTGGGGTTACTTCAACGTCTGCCTCTCCAAAGAACTCTGCGCCTGTGGAATTGTTAACCAAATCACTAGCACCAATGCTATCAACCCATTCACGATATACAGGATTCTGGTTTGTTCCTTCACTGTGATGTGCTCCCATAACACGAGCATCGTGATTAGAATTGATTTGGTCTGCAAAACTTTCCAGAGTTGCTTTTGGAATCCTATCTGGAATATCAGAACCATCTTGGTCGCCTGCATTATCCAAATGAGAAGTTGCTATCAACCCTTCAACATGAAAACATTGTTCATCTTCTTTAATCTCAACACCAACAACATTACATTTGAACTCTTTGGATTCCATCTTCTTAGGTAATGGTAATAGTGTATTCAAACCCTTTTTCTCAATATATCTCTCGAATAAAAATGCTCCACTTGTTGGAAAATTACTCATAAACCTATCTTTGATTAACTGAAAATCTTTATGAATTGCCATTATGGATTGATTTTCTTTCCCCCAGCGTTTTGTTGATTCTTATTCTGCGTATCTTGTTTCTTCTTCGCTTTAGTCTTAGCATCAGAATTTTTCATAACATTATCATTTGTGTTCAAATTCTGATTAAGCATTCCAGACTGAACTTCTTCATCTCTCTTTTTCTTTTCTGCTTGTGCTTTCACGATAACTTCCTGGTCAATACCTAAATAGTCACCAGCTTCCTCTGCAGGCCATAATCCAATATTCATTCTCTGTTCTGCAATTTGTGTCTTCTGCATTTCATTCTGTGTTTCTCGAACCTCATCCTGCAAATAACCTCTACGATATTTCATCTCTACTCCAAAGAATGGAATAAATAATTCTCTATTGTAAACAGCTTCTAACTTACTCTGCCAAACACTAATCTTCCTCCAGTAACCAGTGTCTGCAAGACCACCTGAATCTCCCCCAGCAGCAGCTTTACCAACCAAAAAAGGAATTCTATTTACTGGGATACCATACATCATAGCAAGAACAGAAATTAAGTACAATCCTAAATCCTTATTCTCCATTTGCTGGTCTACATCCATTAATTTCTCAACAGTCAAATCTCCAGTAAAAACTAAATTACCATGCTTGTTCTGAATCTTCTTATATTTCTTTAAAGTCTCAATCAAATATTTATGGTTAGGACTTCCAGCTAATTCTTTTGGAAGAATAAAAACACTATCTGGCTTTCCACCATTCTCGAAGAAAGAAACGTTATTCTGGGTAATCAACCAAAGAAGATAAACCTCTGCCAAGATCGCTTCCATCGGTGGGAATGGGTAAACCTTTCCATCAAATGGCATTAATTGAAATTCTAAAATCTCTTCAGTATCAAACTGTTTATGATTAACTCCAACCCTCTGTATATAACTTGTAGTTTCATACTCATTTGTATTCTTAGACATTGTGCTAGATGCTATGTGTCTTAACTTTTTAGCAACAGTCTCCGGAGCAACAGTCTTAATATCATCAATCATTCTTTCAGCTTTATATTCTAACTCCATCTCTTTCATTTCTGGAAGTAACTGTTTAAGCGAAGTCCTATAAAATTCCTTCATTTGTTTATCGCTAATCTTTCCCATCCAATTGTAACCAATACCAGTAATAAGCAAATCATAAATTGTTGCTTGTGAAACTTCAATTCCGCTATTACCAGCCCAGAACTTCTTAGCGTTAAGAATCTTGTTTCTTCCAGACTCTTTATTAATTGCAGTAAACTCAACACCGTCACTAAGCATATCAGTAGCAATAATATCTAGAAATCCCATAAGCTGAGGAGAACGTCTAGCATACTTCATAAAAGTCTTAAAATTAGTATCTTTGGAGTTCTGACCAAACACTGAGAACCTCTCTACAAACAAAGAATTAAGCAGAGGAAGATGTCTATCATCTTGCGAACTGTTAGTGTTTCTCAGGAAGTCTTGCATATTTACCATTTATTTTTATTCTCCAATACAGGTCCAGAGAATATTTCACTGCCATTCCGTAAGCCATGATTGTGATGATGTTAAATCTCCAGCCCAGTAAACCCCAGACCACAAAGTTAACGACTAACCCCTCGACAAAGGCGTTCATTAGCCACACCATCATAGCAGCACCTGCAGCCTTAAAATCAAACATATTCAACTTTAACTGAACTGCTTGTTTTGTTTTTGTGCAAGTATTTTTTAATGCAATGAGTTTCTCATTCGTGTACTTACTAAGTCTAAGTGGAAATTTATATTTAAAGTTATGGGTATAACCACTCATATCACGAACAAATGGAGTTTCTTCATTATTCATCTGATTTAACTGCTCCTGCTGATTTTTTTTGCTTATTATATCCTTCATCATATTCTTCTCTTATAATTTTACCGTCATAATAATCTTCTTCGATTGCATGAACATCGTCGTCAGTTAGCTTAAAATCATCTTTAAGTTCCTGTTTTGCAAAGTGAGCATTCCTCATTTCTATGATAGCCTGCATCTTCTGATGTGCATATTCTGCTCTCATAAATTCTTCAGATTTAGGACATCCATCAATCTTCTCGATAATATTTTTAGCATGAATTTGTTCTGCGATCATATTTGTTCTAGCCAAAAAATATCTTCCATTGATAGTAGTTCTGATGTATTCATTCTTAGCCTTCGCTAAAGCCATTTTCATACTATGCCTAAGACCTTCCATATCTTTCTTCGGAGTTTCTTTCTTTTCTTTAGTCATCTTGTTTTACCTCCTTGCTTTTATATTTGAATAGACAATTTGGAGTAAGGGTGAAAGGTTGTCCAGGAAGTTTTGAAGTTTCCAAAGTTAACATTTTACATATTTCTGGTTTATTTTTTCCATGTAATAAACAAAGATTATTGTCTAACTGACTACATGGATGGAAATAATAAATTAATCCGCCAATAACCATAAGTCTATCTTTTCTGAATCTAAGATTACCTCTAACATAACTTACATCACGATATTTATAATAATTAATATCATCAAGACCGAACCTACCACTTGGCTTTATGGACAGATACGTAGCAACTTTATCTAATTCTTTCGGATCAATGTTTATTTTTACAGTTTTACAACATTCAGCATTACAATGTTTATGCCACTGAGTACAATTCTCACATTTCGATGCTTCAATATATTTTTGTTTTTCTTCTTCGTCTATCATTTTTCATAATTCAATACTAATTTAATTAAACGAACATAGTCATCCCAATCATCAACTGGCATTGGTCTATATAGACTTAAGCATTGGTAGAATGATTTACCGTATGCCATCAGATTACCTCACACGTCACAGGTGCTACCTCCGGATTAATTATCAAACTACACAATCCAGCAATCGCATCTGGGAAGTCATCTCTATCCCTTTCGTTCTCGTGATGAACTTGTAGTAAACCTCGCGCGGTTGTTTTAAATCTAAGCATACTCAACTGCTTATTACATTCTTCCACAGTAGGCATCTTGATTCTTCTTCTTTCAGCAAGCAGTTTGAACAAAGTATAAATTCTAGACTTGTTTTGCAAAGAAAATTCAACTGGCATACACTGAACTCCCATCTGCTCAATTCTATTCATAAAATCCTGAAGTCCTTTACCAACACCAGTATTATCCCAACCAACCATAGCAACATTCTGTGGACCGATGTCTTTTACCAAATCTTTCAAATCTTCATCAATTATGTAATTGTATTCAGTTCCAGCAGGATACTCCTTCATTTCGTAAATATACACTTGGTCTGCCCAGTCTCCGTCTTTCCTAACAGACTTATTCGGTATGCCGATTACTCTTACAGTTCTATCTCTAGACTTCGCCCAATCAAAGAATATGTAAACTGGTTGCGTAATTACAGATGGAAGGATTGAACTCCTATCTTCCTGCATATCCTTCCTTTCATCCAAAGTTAAGAATCCACCCTCTGGAGATGTGAAGATAGCAAGTAAAGTAGAATCAATCTGCTCTCTAGTCAAACTCTCACAAAGCCTATCAAACTCATCTTGTGTATTTGTAGGACAATCCAAAAAGTTAAACTTGTATCTGTGATAGAACTTATCATTCCATACTGCCCATAAAATTCCCTGTTGACCATTTGGATTTGAAAATATGATAATCTGACCTTTTGTTGTATAAGTTCGCGGTTGTAGAATCTGATTATGGAAATACTCTCCATTGTCATAAAACCCTAACTCATCTTCTAAAGCTAAGTCAACAGCATAACCAAGCGCAGCCTCAGTTGCCGGAGTACAGATAATACGACTTTCCTTCAAGTAGACCTTTTTCTCGAATGTTTTGTCCAAATCAATATCATATACTGTTTGATACTTGAAATGACGAATATATAACTCTGTCTTAGTTTCTGTCTCTCCGATGTCGGTTTCGCTGGACAAAGAGGAATTTCGTAAGAAACTCTTAATTTGACGGATTAGGTCTTTAGATTGCGTTTCTGTTCTAGAAGTCATCAATGTTGTTGTTCCGGGATTATTCAAAGCAAAGATTAAAGCTTTTACGCAAAGACAGATAGATTTTCCGATTTGATTAGCTGCGGCAAAAACAATACGCTTGCTTTTATCATTTATGATCAAATCTTGGTACGCGTATAATTTCAATGGATTGTTAGAATTTCTCGGGTCTTTAAGAAAAGCATAGGCATAGATAGTGTAATCCTCAAGTAACTCATAAACTTTGGATTGTTCCTCAGGAGTACCAGTAGCAAGAACATCATCTCCAACAATCTTATCCCATTGTGCAAATTTCTTCGCGGTAATTTCATTCATCTCTTCGGTTACGCCAGCCACAAGATGTTGTTCCATTATCCGAATCTCCAGCCTAATGCCCACCAAATAAGTGTAAATTGCAATATATGACCTATTGCTGTTCCCCAGAAATTATGATTACCTTCTTTCTTCTTTCCATGCATATTTGCACTAACAAGTAATCCAACTGCCGCAAACATATATAATATTATTAATCCCCAAATCATTCTTTATCCTCCTTCTTCTTTTTCTTCTTTTCCTCAACTATGACATAATCCTTTGATTCCCTCATCTTCGCAGCAATCTCTCCATGCGTGATTTGATGAACGTGCAGATTGAGAGATTTATCTCCATGAATTGCTCTTTGTAGTTTTTCAAGCAAACCAGTGTAAGTTTCAATCCATCTTCGAGTATTGTCTCCAAGAACTCCATTTTTGTCCATTTCATCTTCAATTCGCTTATGAAGAAACAATTTTATTTTTACAGCAATCTCTTTCTGTGATTTCACTGGATTATCCATATCTTTAAGCATTTGGTCTAAATCTTCAGTAGAAATCTCTTTATCTTCATTTTTCCTCTCTGGAGCAATTTTCATAGCTTTTTCAAATTCATCTCTGCTAATATCACTCATCTTCCACCTCATCTTTAGAAATCACAATAGAATCTTCGATTGTCTGTATTGTCAACTTATCACCCTTATTCCACTCCAAATCCTTAATCATTGTTATTGGAATGTTAGAACTATAAGATTCTGTTCCATTCGCTCGTTTTATCATTTGTAGTTTAGTCATTTTTTCTTTTCCACTTTAATATATCTAATTTATCCTCTTCATCCAAAAACCAAAGTAACATCTTTGTTCTCATCTCATCTCGGTCTTTACACCAAACAATCCTAATTGGGTATCTCTCTTGGAAAGTATCAACAATCTTCTTCAAAGTTCCAGGCAACATCTTTAATCTGCACGCACCTTTGAATTTCATCGTAACAAACTTCTTTTCTGTACATTCAACGAATATAGCAAAAGATAAGTCCTTTTCTATTGCTCTTTGGATTTCTCGGGAAAATCGCTTATGTCCTTGAATTAAGCTGCCATAAAAGTCCATTGGAGATTTTCTCTCAATATGAGCTTTATTATATAATTTCTCGGTTGTGTAATCTCCTTCGTCTAACTTCTTCTTAATCACTTTGAAGTTGATTGGATCCCACATAGGGAGTTGTTCCCGGGTGTCCATGATTATCATAATCCAAAGATACTCTCAATTAGTAATTTAAGTAACCATACTGGAATCAATAATATTATTGCCAATAGGATAACTGCATAAGCTACTGATATTGAATTTCTCAAAAATTTGATTATCATAGAAACAATCCTCCGAAACAATAACCTAAAGTTCCGGCAATAACCATACATATCCAAAAGATTAAATATTCCCTATTCATTGAATATCCTCCGGAGCATTCTCCAAATCTTCAACTACAACTTCTGTATCAGTCAAACCAGTAATTACTTCTTCCTCAGGCTTATTCATCTTATTTACCTCATCATCGCTCATCTCTCTTATACTGACAATATTCCCAGTATTAATCAAATCGCCCTTCACAATCTCCACATAAGTCATGTTTGTTCCATACGGAGCCATTACACGTTTATAGAAATCTTGGATGTTATCAGCAATATTCCGAACATTATATTCGCTGCCGTCAACCATTGTTATTTTTACGTTTATCATTTTAATATATTTTTATATACTTGTGAATCAAAATCTGTTCCAGAAAATGATTCCAAGTAAGGTTTAATTTTTTTTTGGATTAATAAATCTCCTATCCATTTAATTCCATTCCTTTGTAGTGTTCTTATTCCATTAATTATTGATGCAGTTATAAAAGTTTCATCTTTAATATTCTCCTCTTTTACAGAAATATCTCCTATATCCGACAAATAATCACGAATACAATCAGACATATTATAATCCTTTAATGTTTTAAATTCAAGCATTAATGTAAGCATATCTATTATATGTAATCTGTCCAATAATGATATAGTAATTTTAAAAGTTGAATCATCGTCAATCTCTACAGTCCATTTCTTTGCATGTGCAGAGGTGAAAAATCTACTTATGTTTGGGTATTTATTTAAAATATCTTTATTTTTACTAGAGTACAATTCTAACGCTATATCTCTATTTTTTGTGTTTTTCATTTTATTCTCCTGATGATTAGAACGAGTATATACTATTTAAAGCTTTCGGTAAGTATATACTTTGATAAGCTCATATTATAATAGTATATACTTTTTGTTAAAATTATTATAAAATTCTGGATGTACTACTATAACAACCCCCCAACCCCAAATAATCACTACCCCCCCGTAGTGTCAGAAAACCTATTATGTTGGTTTATATAATTTTATGTGATGTAATGTAGTATATTGTAATGGTATAACAATAATGTTAGTAACCTATACATTTATATACTATGATTATGTTATAGTTATGTAGTTGTGAGGAACACACACCACGATCACAAAACAAAACAAACAAAACAAACAAAACAAATACAATGAACACAACAATAAAAAAGGTCTTAAACACCCTTAAGCATATGTTCGGTAATAGGTATATAGACCTAACCGAGTATACAAATAAAAACGGAGTGATTGCTTTTTATTAAGCCACTCTCTCATGATCACTATGACAATACAAACAGAAAACCAAAGATCTAAGCAGCTTGATATATCTCAGCAGTTCGATATAATCTTAAATATATTAAGGGCTTCGACAAATAGTAAATATAAATATTCTATGTTAAACAGAATAAAGAGGTTGTCTTCTGATATATTCGGACAATTTGACATATATGAGGAGTTACAAAGGAAAGATAAAAGAAAATATGATAAAATGCAAGGGGATAATACAAAATGTTAAACTACATTACAAAAGGCTTATACTTTACAAGGCAGACTGCCCAACTTCCCCAACTTATTAGCGCCTATACAAATAAAGCTATAATACCTCTAAAATCTATATATATGTCTTGTGTTTTTGTAGGTGACGCTAATAATATCGACTTCTCAGCAATCTGTTCGCAAAACGATAATCTAAAAGTGAGGACTTATAAGTTTTAAAAAATGGTATATCAAAAAAGAGAGAAGACTAGAATTAATAAAAGTTATGTTGAGAATGTTGGGAAAATTGCAAGATTAGATATAAAAATTAAAAAGGCTAAGGATTTATGTGATTTGGAGCATAAAAAACTTAATGAGAAGAAGTTAAAAGATGCTAAAAAGATTAAGGCCAAATTGGTTAAGAAGATTAAAAAAGGTATTAAAACGCTAATAAACGATAGTTCAAAGCGTGATATAGAGGATTTGAAAAATGAATAATGAAATGAGAAAATGTAAATTCTGTAATAAAATTATAGGTGATTATAAAATAAGATGTGATAAATGTAATATTATATGGAATGATGGAGTTAATGTAGGGGAGGAGAATATTAAAAATGAATTATCTTTTTTGGTAACTAATTTTAAGAAATTGATTGAAAAGGGGGTTAATGATAAATGAAACAAAATATAAGTTTTTGTAGTTTTTGCGATGAATTTAATGGTGGGAGTTATGAAAATAACTTTTCCTATGATGGTAAAAAAGCACTGTTTGAGTATTTAGAAAACTATGAGGAAGAATGTGAAACTGAAATTGATTTGGATATTATTGCTTTATGTTGTGAATATTGCGAATTTGAAGATATTGACGATTATTTAAGCAGTTATAATTCTGATGTTGACAAAGAAGAATATACAGACGAAGAAGACGGTCTAGATACTGAGGAATATCATCAAGCAGTATTAAACGAGATTGAGCAAAAAACACAGTTAATTAAATTCGAGGATTCAAACGGATTTATTATTCAATCGTATTAAAATGGAAGAAAATTTAATCGCACAAAATGATTCAAGAAGTAGTTTTTACGGAAAAGCAAAACTTATCCACAATGGAGATATTACGGAGTTAAAGAGCTATAAAACGATAGTCGCAGAATATAACCACCTAACAAACAAAATTAAGGTTTTTGGTTGGTTCAGTTCTACAACAGGACGACATATAAACGAATTCCTACTATATTATGGATTTGACAAAGCAACTAAAAAAGAAATGGATAATTGGAATAAAAAATAAATTTTATTATTAAATCCTCATTTGAGGATAAACAAGGGGGCGTAGAAGTCTTAGGGTAACTTCTAAGCAAC
>Ga0222698_1000514_pt1 | contig 13298 bp, 10 predicted proteins | sample AntAcemetage1450_FD_179833 | JGI IMG/M metagenome (GOLD analysis project Ga0222698, IMG submission 179833) | Saline water microbial communities from Ace Lake, Antarctica - #1450 | ecosystem: Environmental > Aquatic > Non-marine Saline and Alkaline > Saline | place: Antarctica: Ace Lake...
TATGGGATTAAATTCCACCAATGAAGCGAATTGCAATCATTGGCACAAGCTGCTCCGGTAAAACAACCTTAGCTCGACAGCTTTCCAAACTCCTTCACATTCCCCATATCGAACTGGACACTATTTTCTGGAAAAAAAACTGGCAGATCGCTGATAGAGAGCAGTTCAGAAAAAGTGTTGCCCGAGTAGTAGAGCAGGGCAACTGGGTGATAGATGGAAATTTCAGTATTGTGGCGCGATCTCGTCTGGGCTCGTGCAGACACGATCATTTGGCTGGATTATCCCTTTGTTGTGATTTTTCTGCAGGCACTTACTCGTTCAATAAAGAGGATTGTAACCAAGGAGAAATTATTCGGGGATAATGTCGAAACGTTCAGACAGACTTTCTTTTCTAAGAATTCTATTTTATACTGGATTTGTGTCTCTCATTGGGACTATAAGAAAACCTACACACGATTGCTGAAGAATTCTGAAAAGAAGATATTTATTTTGAAAAGTAAGAGAGAGAAGAATAATTTTTTATGGAATATAAAATGATATTATCAAACTGGCTTAATAAATATTTTATCAATTGTTCTTTCTAATATGTCTAATAAATACTCATTGCTCTTTATCAAATCAACTGAATATTTTTTTGTTGTGTGAGCTTGTATTCCTCTAATTTTCGATATTTTCTTTATCTTTTTATCAACAAGGCTACAATCTATATTTAGGAAGTGAGAAATATTTTTTGCAATTATACTGTTTCTGTTACATTCTTTCAATTCACATATCCGATCATATATAATTTTTTGCTTATTACAAGATAAGTTGGAATCATTTAGTAATTTTTGAAATTTTGATTTTTCTTCATCATCTAATAAGCATTGAGATTTTGTGAATTCATTATTCGAAATGAAATCACCTTCAAAAAAAACATCCTCAATTATGCCCCAAAGTATTAATAATTTTGATTTTGGATTTATTTCACAAATTGATTTATTATAATTATCTAACAAAAATTCTACAGAATGTGATTTTTCAATAAGATTTTTAAAATCATTCCATCTGACACCATGATACATTTGAACCGTTGCTCCAAATGATGTATAAATATTTTTTCTAGGTTTTTTACTCAAACCATATCTTATTAATTTTAATCCCAATTTTGATATATACGAATAGGTATTGATAAATGATTGTAAATTATTAAGAGATTCATTAATAAATTGTTTTGGATCAGAAAGATTTATTGTTCTAAAAATAAATTTTATCAGATTTTTTTCTTCAAGGCGGAAATCTATGTTATCTAGATGATGAATACCTTTCCAAAATAAGTCTTGTAAATCAATTGAGGTTGATCCATTCCTGTTGGCAATAATTTGCACATCTGCATGTATTATTAATTCTACAATTTCATTTAAATAATGTAGATAATTTTGATAATCCTTATATAGATTAATACTTGTAAAAATGAAATAATATTTTGATTTCTCTTCCTGAAAAAAACCTGTCCCAACTATTTTATTATTTTTTATAAAATCATCAAATTTGATGTCTGCTGCTTTAAAAATTTCAATAACCATTTTATCGAAAATCTCTTCAGCCAAAACCTCTTTTTCCATTAAAGATTTTAATTTCTTTAAATTATTTATAATGAAATAATGCTTAATGCCTGATTGTTCTTTGCATTCTATACTATTAATTTTACCCCCCCTCATTATTTATTATTTGATAAATGATAATGTACAAATATCTATTCATTTTTTTGCCACATACGCCTTTGCAGGAAGTCGATGCTTTTTCTCCTTATCCATGAACACAGTAAATTCCACACTGCGAATTTCTTTTAATGATGCTCCGGTAAGCCATCGGTTTATCTGCTCATCGGAATGAAGATACATTGTCACTGTTCTATCCGAACCGGTGTGCTCTGATCCAACGATCACGGCAGAATCCTCTTCCGGACTTCGATGCCCAACCACAAAAGCGAAGTATCCTTTCTTTTTCATGATCCTGCCCGTTTCCATGAAAATTGGCTGCAAATCCCCAAAGAATTGAAAGACACCTGCATTTATCACAAGATCGAAAAAGTCCTTCTCATAGGGGTAGGGTAATTTAGTCAGATCATGCCGTGTGAGATTTTGAGAAATCTTTTTTATGCGGACTGCATCGAGCATTTCTTCCGAGATATCCATACCATATACCTTCATGCCGAAGTCATAAAATAATTGTGAACTCAATCCCGTGCCGATGCCTATATCCAGCATTTTCTGTCCCGCTTGAATGAATGTGTACACGAGCCCGAAAAGTATTTCAGGACCATACCATGCTGTTGCTTCGGCTTCTTCGTCATAATATTCTGTGTATCTACTCATTTTTTACCTTCTTACACTTTTTTCCTACTTTTCTAATTTAAAACCGTTCTACGCAATATCCTTGTGCTTCGAGGAGCTCGATCAATCCTTCTTCACCGGCAAGATGTCCCGATCCAACTATTATTAGATAATCTTCATTGTCCTTTGTATATTCGATCACATCATCCAGCCAATTATAATTTCTATCAATCAGCAATGTTTGTTTAAGCTCAGGATATTCTTCAAATCCCTTATTAAGAAGTTCATCAAGTTTCTCAAGATCTCCATTGCTCCACGCATCAACAAGATCAATTAAAGTAGATTCCATATCATCGAACTGATCTATAGTTTGAATGATAAAATCTTCCTGATCTTCCCCGCCCAAAGTTGAAAGCAGGTCGAGTTGAAATTCAGGTGTTTCCAATCCGATAATATTTTTTTGTTCTTCCTTTGCCTGCTCAAAAAAATGCATGTCCACTCCCAGTTGGGGATCAAATCCGAGCTCCTGCAAGTTGAGACTCAGCATAGTTATTGCAATGAACCATGGCTGGAACGCATTGAGTTTCTCTATTGGCAATCCCAGCTCAAGAAGCTTGTTCTTTACCAATGTGTAGGTAGAATCGCTCACCGAACTCTGAAAGGTTTCTCCCTGCGGATAAAACGCTTTCATTACTGTATATTGCTGAAAAGCGGGTGTTTGTGTGCTGTCAAAATTCAGCTCGAACACAACATTCTCTGCGTCTTCGAAGCATCGGTCATACCTGCCATCAAGCGGATAATCCGCTTCTTTCAAAAAATGTATCGAACCCATAAGATACACCGTATTGCTGTCCGATTCTATCTTCCAAAGACAAATATTTTCTTCCCCAGCCCGATTCTCTTCTGCATATAGAAACGCAGCAAATAAAATAATTAAAATAAGTGTGATCCCAATGATTCTGATCGGTTTATTTTTCATGAATTTCCTTTCAGGTTTTATCAAATTTTGTGTTTATCATGCAGATGAATTTTATCAACATTGTGTCAATAATTAACTGTCTGAGCATGCATACCACCAATATTTTTCAGATCTATGACACTTGCAGGAAAACTTAGTGAATATCGCTCGTATAAATAGCAAGAGAAAGATTAACCATAATAGTTAAAAGCACTGTCACACTGAGGCTCTCGAAGTGCGACACCCCATTCGATAGACCCTTCGACCAGTCTACGCTACGCTCCGCCTTGACAAGCAAGCTCAGGGTGACAACTACAAAGATGTATAAGAAACAATAGATTCTCTATAAGTAAATTTCCATAATAATATACCAGCAAACCCTTTATTCATGGACTATTCAGAGAATTTACGTTGAAATTTTGGGGGTATCCCTGTTTACTATCTGAGATCGTATGTCGGATTTTAATAAATTATATCATACACCTTTAATTTGTTTCAAGAATTCACTCAATTTACCTCTCTCATAAATCTCAAAGAAAGGTTCTTCTTTCTTTTCCTTATGCCATTTTACCAATCTGATCTCATCATTTTCTATTTCGAGACAAGTTATTCCAGTAGTGAAAAGCCCGCATCCTGTATTGAAATAGCATGGCAAAGGTGCTTGGCTCGGATCTGTTGGATCAATATCCCTGTTCTTCTTTTTCTCATCTTTCAGCTTCTTATTTAGTTCTTTAATTTTCTTCTTATTTTCTTTTAACAGATCAGGATCGTTAGTATGAGTTTGGTTTTTTTGTCGCAGTGCCTCGATCTGGTTTTGTAATCTTCTCGCATAGGAGGTAGAAGCAAATATAGCCCGATGGGAGTGACCGCAGATAAGGATCACCTCGTTCTTTTTTGCCCATGCATACATGACCTGCTCGTAATCTGTTGTGACCTGTGATTTTGTAGCCGAGGGATGTCCATATAATTTAAAGAATTTTGCTAATGGTTCAAGAGGTTTGAATGCACCCCTGACGAGAAATTTGCTTATCCAGCTATTTTTATCGGATTCAATATTTCCCTGGTGTCCATGTACGAGGAGAATAAAAGGATTATCTCCAATTTTCATTTTCAGGGCTTCGGGAGCACCTTTTGTTATGTCAGGATTTTTCATAACCGGGTCACGTGGTGATTCCCACTCTCTGTCATGATTGCCAAATACTCTTATTATCCGATCTGCTCCAAATTTTCTGAACAAGCTGTAGATTTCCGTATCATATCTTTTTTTGATCATATCCAGATCGAATTGCCATAGCTCTTCGATGTCACCAAGCAGGATGATGCGATAATTATTCTCGAGATAGTGGGAAAGCAACCGCCTTATTGCTTTTGTATTATGCCGAAAATCATCTGCTGGTCCTCCATCTCCGAAATGGAGATCGCTGAGAATAACGAATTTGTTATTATTGGTTTCGAGAATACGAATGCTCTTATCATTCCATAACTCAGTCAGACGTTTAAACGTCAATTTTCTATCCTGTGCCATTTCTACCTCCTTGTTAAGTGCGTTTAAGGTTTTAACATCCTACATATTCCGCACCTATGGCGCTTTGTTATTCATCATTGTTATCTCACGAGCTTACGCTCGTCCTTACAAATATATCGTTCCTAAAGGAACTTTTTAAACAATGAACATTCCATCTTTATTTATTAACATATTATGCAAACACCAACGGTGCGGTATCTTATTGGAAAAGATACCTTTCATCGTATTCTATTCCGAATAAATCCAGTAGTTTTATATATTCATCTTTGAACGATATTTTCTTATGATGCTCCTTCTGGTCTTTAATATAATGAACTACATCATCGATTTGGGAACGGGAATATGAAAATGCTCCAAATCCCATCTGCCAATGAAATTTATCTGCAAGCCACTTACTTTCATTAATGAATTTCGATGAATTTGATTTTATATCTCTTACTAAATCTGATATCGATTTATCAGGTTTTAAACTGGCCAGAATGTGGATATGATCGGGCATTCTATTAATCTGTAATAATTTTTGTGCTTTGTTCCTGATGATTCCTGAGATATATTTATAAATCTCATCTTCGTGATCATCTGTTATCAGGTTTCTTCTCCCTTTCACTCCAAAAACCAGCATTACATAGATTTGTGTGTATGCATTTGCCATTGTGCTCCTTTACATGCCGCACCTATGGTGCTAAGGTCACGTTTTCTTGGTTTCGAGAGTTTACACTCTCTTTTACAAATATATCGTTCCTGACGGAACTCATTTAATATCAGACATATCATTGAGTTCATAAACGTTATTAGTAAACACCATCAGTGTTGAATTTTTATAATTTGATGCCTTAGTGCGTGGAAAATTTATTACAGATAATATATATTTCAATTTAATTAATGAACATTCTCGACAAACACCATAGGTGTTTCATGTTTATAACCGGATGCGTGAGCATCTGGTATTTGAAAGAAAATGATAACGAGCACCATCGGTGCGGTATGTTATTCGTCCCCGCATCTTTGTTAATCCAAATCAGAAACCCTCGAAACGGGACCTTTGAAAGTAACATCAGAAAATTCTCTGAAATGAGCTTTGCCACATTTGATCTTTTGTGTTTCACTTTTTCGTAATTGTTGATTTTCCGATTTTGTTTCTGCTACAAAATATATTTTCGTCTCATTCTTCTTGATTAAAGCCCAATCCGGGTTATATTTGCCAATGGGTGTTTTAATATTAAACCAAAACGGAAGTTTGAAATAAAACTCGATATCATCTCTCGATTCACATTCTCTCGCAAATTCATATTCTACATTTGAATCGAGTGGGATCAGTTCTTCATAAATTGTTTTTTTTGAATTGTTCACTTTATAGGCAAGATTATCTAAATAAATTTCAATTTCTTTATCCTCGAAAAGATGCATTTCGTATTCTTTATTTCCAATTTTTTCATATTTGATCCCATCGATGATCAATTCATTCAAAACTTCTTTAATCTCTTGTACAACTGAATCCATAAAAAGGTGCGGATTGATAAGCACTTCGTTCAAACGATTGGAATTTTTCAATATTTGCAAAATTGTAGAGCGCGTCAAACCTGTTTTGTTTTGAATATAATTTAACATATCGGGAATAAGGAATTCATTTTCAAGATAAATCTTTTTTGAACCTTTTATCTCAAAACCAACACCTTCATCATCATATTTTATGGCGGTTTTGGTAGATTTTAAAAAAGTCTTTGTTATTGGTGGTATTTCATTAATTTCATTAGAAGCTTTATTAATCAAATCAGAACTTCTATAATTTACACGATAGGTGGTTTTATATTTAATCTTTTCCCAGATTTCTTTGAAATTCTCGTCAAGTTCAAAGCCTTTCCTGTACTCTACTTTTATTCTATCTCTTTTACTCTTAATTCTACCTTTGAAAGAAACACCGCAATCATCTTCAATCTCTTTTTGAAGTTGTTTGGCAAAATCTTCATAACTTTCATTGGCGATCACAGTTAAGCGATTGATATTATTATCAAATATTCTTTCACCGTTTCGATTTACGGAAAGTCTCAATCCTCTCCCGATTTCTTGTCTTTTCTTGAGTTCGGATTTGGTTTCATTCAAAGTGCAGATTTGAAAAACATTCGGATTGTCCCAACCTTCCCTTAAAGCCGAATGACTGAATATAAATCTCAAAGGTTCTTTCGAGTCCAATAATTTCTCTTTTTCTTTCATTATCAATTTGAAAGTATCGACATCTGCTTGAGATTTTGCTGCTTTTTGAGAATCCTTAAAATGACCTTTCTTATCCTGTGCAAAATAACCGTTGTGAACTTCATTTATTGGGAAAGGCATCAAATCTTTATAGGCAATTTTTTCCGAAAACTTCTTAAATATCTCCTCGAACCAAACTGAAAATTTACCTTTAAATAAATTTCCCGATTCATCATATTTTCTGTAATTTGCAACTCTATCGACAAAGAAAAGTGAAAGTACTTTTATTCCCTTCTTTTGTAAGATTCTCGCTTTTCTGAAATGTTCCTCGATTGTTTTTTCAATTTGGAATTTCATTATTTCATCTGTTATACCGCCACGAGATTCACCCACAAAAATATCATCCCCACTCGATAATGAAATACACTCGTTGGAAACATCTATTTCATTGATGATGTATCCGTTTTTGTAAATTTCCCGATAATTGGACAATTTATACAGGTCATCTCCGATTTTTACAGATACCGACTTTTTGATAACTCCCTTATCTGTATTTTGAATAATTCTGATTCTGGCAGAAGTTCGGGTTGCAGTTGAACTCACTCTTTCCATACTTATAAAAGCGTCATTAAAATCATTTTCAGAAACTACTGAATCAACCTCGATATGTTTCACTAAACCAAGATCATAAGCTTGTACAGGATTCAAGCTGTAAACCAGATTATAATAGTTTGTGTGAGTAGCAGAATATCGAAGAGTGCAGCAATAATTCAAATTTTCAATAGCTTTTTTACGAATCGAGGTTTCCATATTTTGCGGTTCATCCACAATTACGATCGGGTTTGTGTATTGAATGAATTCAATCGGTTTTTTGCCGGTTAGTTTATCATTCGGTTTATTGATAATGTTTTCATCTTTGGCAAATGAATCGATATTTATTACCAATATCTGAATATTATTATTTGTAGCAAATGAACGCAAATTAGAAACTTTTCTGGAATCATAAACTTCAAAATTTACCGGAGTTTTGTCATAAAGATTTTGGAAATGCTCATTTGTAATTTGCAGATTTTTTATCACGCCTTCACGAATTGCAACACTCGGAACAACTATTACAAATTTTTTAAAGCCATAATTTTTATTAAGTTCATAAATAGTTCGCAAGTAAACATAAGTTTTACCTGTTCCTGTTTCCATCTCTACTGAAAAGTGCATTCCATCTAATTTTTCAGAAAAAGGTTTTATCTCATTTTGCTTTTGAACGGATTGTAGGTTTTTCAGGATTTGCTCATCATTCAAAACGATTCTATTACCTACACCGGTTCCTGAAAATTGCAGACTTGTATCGGAAAATGTAAAATCCAGTTCGCTTTGATTTAACGGTTGCCCTTCAAATAAATCTACGATTGATTTTATGGCATTGAGTTGGAAGGATTGGTTGGGGTCAAATTTTAATTTCATATTTTACTGATTTCTCTGCTCTTCAATAAGTTCTCGCTCATATTTAAGCTCTTTAATCAGTTCATCTTCCGTCGGTAAATAAAGCAGATATTTGGAAGAAAACAACTGTTTATTATTTTTCAAAACAGAATATTTTACAACTGCTTCGTTTTTTTCGGAACAGAGTATTATACCGATTGTCGGGTTGTCATCTTTCATTTTATATTTATCTTCAAACATCCGAACATACATATCCATTTGCCCAATATCTTGATGAGTAAGTTTACCGATTTTCAAGTCTATCAAAACAAAACATTTCAGTATATAATTATAGAAAACCATATCTATGTAGAAATATTCATTTTCGGCAGTTATTCTCTTCTGTCGATCAACAAAGCCAAAACCTTTACCAAGTTCCAAAAGAAATTCCTGCAGCTTATCGATAAGCGATTGCTCTAATTCAGATTCACGATAAGAAGCTCGATCCTTCAAATCCAGAAATTCCAAAACAACAGGATCCTTCAAAATATTTTCCGGTTTGAATTTTGCTGTTTTTTCTTCAGCCTCTTTGATAACAGGTTCCTTATCTTTGCTGGATAAAATCCTTTCATAATAAAAACTGTTAATTTGACGCTCCAGCGCTCTTGTGCTCCATTCACAATCTGCTGCTTCTTTCATATACCATTCACGCGCTTGGGGGTTTTCCACTCTTATCAATAATTTATAATGAGTCCATGATAATTCGCTCCGCAGTGCGGAGTGTTTTGCAGATATTGTGTAGTTTACCGAATTAGAAGAAGTTGTAAGTTCTTTCTTTGAATTCTGTGATGAATCCTGTAATTCGCTCCGCACTGCGGAGCGAATTGAAAAGCAGTTGTAAAACTGTCGCATATTTCTTAAACTTTGTTCGGAAAAACCCTTTCCGAATTCTGTTGTTAGTTTCTCTGATAATTCTTTTATTAAATATGAACCATATTTCGCCTTATCTTTTCCATTTTGTTCTTCCTCCACAATGATCTTTCCGATATTCCAATACGCTTGAACCATTACAAAATTGACAGTTCGATAAACCTTGGAACGAGCATTTTCCAGAATATTTCTGATTATCGAATATGTTTTATCAATGATCGTTATTTCCGCTCTCATTCTTTTCACACCACCTTAAACTCAATCCCCGCATCTTTCATCTGCAAGGTTGTATTGGTTTTTAATTGATCGCTACCTTCAAAAAGTTTGTCAAGAGTAATAACTTTCTGCGGTTTTGTATTAATGATTGCTTTTACAATTTCTTCATTAATTTTTGATAATGCAATCACCAATTCGTTTTCATTAATGAGATAATAACACACCCCGTCTCCCGACAAGTCGGAATTCACCCCTCTTCCGTCTTTGCGACGCTCCGGCGCGACAAACGAGAGGGGAATTTTCTCTATTTTACAATTCATATCTATCCCGGATTTTAGAAGTAATTCATAAAGCATATTTTCTTCGGTTGATTCTTCTTTCACTGGATTTACGAATGCATGAAGTTGTTTTTCTAATTCTTCATTGGTTTTAAATTTATCGCCGCGCCAGATCTTGAAATTGGATTCCTGCAGCTTGAAAACTTTGAACCCCAAATCCTGTTTATTTTCCTCAAAATTCAATTTTTCTTTTTGTTCGTGTTCAATTTTCTTTATTACTCTGCGGATTCGTTCTTTTCCAATTTCCGCAATCGTATCAAATCCCGCTTTATGTGCTTCAGATTTTTCATCTGTTTTTTCGTGAAGTTGAACCATAATAAATTTTCTGTTCCCGCTAACTTTTTTGTTTAAATCGAGAACTGCGTGTGCAGTGGTGCTGGAACCAGAGAAAAAATCTAAAATAATACAATTTTCATCTCTGACTGAAGCAATGAATTTTTTAATTAATTTTGATGGTTTGGAATAATCATAAATTCCTTTGTGCCCTAATAGTTCTGTTATTTCAATATTTCCATCTTCATTTGTACCCCAACCATCAAAAAAAAGATTATTAATATGAAAATTATCAACTTCCCCAGAAGTTCCAATTCTTGGTAAAATATCTTTAAGAGTTTTGTATCTTGTTTCGGTCACAATTCTTCTTAAATATAATTCCTCAGTTAAGTATAATTCATTTTTTGAAATGTATTCATCTATACTTTTTTGATTATATCTCCAATTTCCTTCTATAATAAAATCCTGCTTAACTTTTCCATTTTTTATTATTAAATCCGAATGTAAAATCATATCCATTGAACCTGATGTTATTTTCGAACCTTTCGTTAATACAAAATTTTTTTCTTTGTAATTACTTATAATACCAGATTTAATAATTCGTTTTTCTCTTTTATTAGATGGATTTATACAAGGGTAAGTTTCTTTATCATTTTTTATTTCTCCAATTAATCCATTGAATACGGAATCATTTTTTGAATAAACTAAAATGTATTCTTTTATATTTGTTAAAGAACCAGCAAGGAAAGAACCTTTTCTCTTTTTTTCCCAAACTAATATACCCACAAAATTCTCTTCCCCGAAAATCTCATTCATAATCATTCTTAGATTGTGAACTTCATTATCATCGATAGAAATAAAAATAACTCCGTCATCCCGCAGTAGATTTCGGGCAAGGAACAAACGAGGATACATCATTGTCAGCCAGTTGGAATGATAATGTCCGCTTTCTTTAGAGTTTTTACGATAAAGGTTTTCGTTGGTTAAAAGTCCTTCTTCATCTTTTTCACCGGAGCGGAGCAAATATTCATTTTTCTTTTCGGCAAATTTGTCATTATAAATAAAATCATTTCCGGTATTATAGGGTGGATCGATATAGATTATTTTAATTTTGCCGTAATATGCTTTCTGAAGAACTTTCAACACTTCCAGGTTTTCACCTTCAATAAAAATATTTCCGGTTTCACCAAAATTAACAGATTCATCTTTATCTGGAATCAAGGTTGCAGTTGTTTGAGTTTGAATTGCTCGGAAAGCATCGGATTTACCTGCCCAATTAAGAACATATCTTTCATCAGAAAAATTAATCTCATCTCCAAAAGTGGATTTAAGTTTTTCCCAATCAATTTTATCTTCATTAAAGACTTGTGGTGCTATTGATCGTAGTTTTTTTATCAGGTCTTCTTTCGTATCTAATGATTTACCGTTCATAATACAAAACCTCTTATTCATATTGTAACATATTCTATATGAAAAATTTCATGCAAGAAATTTAATGAATCTATTTATGAAGTGTGGTTTAATTGTATAAAAAAATGGTACACCCACCGGGGCTCGAACCCAGGACCCGCTGATTAAGAGTCAGCTGCTCTACCAACTGAGCTATGGGTGCACCTAAAATTTATCTATTTTATCAATAGGAGTCTTTTTACGCCGGACTCGTAATTCTCTGTCAATAATTTGTAGAGATAAACGCCATTTGCCAGCGTTCTGCCTCTGTTGTCCTTGCCATCCCATTGAACGGAATATAAGCCAGTTATAAATGGAATTTCACGAACCATCTGTCCCTTAATATTGAATACTGCTAACTTTGCCTGCTCAAAATGGAATGCTCCCGGATTGAAGGAGATCACTGTAGAATTTTTGAAAGGATTCGGGAAATTTTGATAAAGAGCAAAATCGTTTGATGGTATTTCGGATTCAACCGCGTATGTTAGATTATCTGCATAATTACCGGTTCTCTGTATATTGCCCCGGTAGATCGTCCAGGGATGGAACGAGCCGTGAAATCCTTTATAATCCCAAATAGATATACCGGAAGTTGTTCCTGCGATGATCTCGTAGTCTCCGTCATTATCAATATCATGAAGGGTAATTGGTGATGTAACTGAAGTGGGATTACAAATTGGAAATTCCGGAAGCAGTGTACCATCATAGGTATAGCCAAAGATATGACCATCCTGCGTTGATGCAAGGATCTCCACACTGCCGTCATTATTGATATCTGCCGCAAGAGGACTTGTTTTGGAAGTGTTGTTCATACTCACTGGCCATCCATCAACTGTTGCTCCACTCGCGTCCAGCAGCCCGACTTCTCCATCCATAGATGAATAACCCACGTTGAATGCTCCACCTGGATGTTTTGCAAATGCAATTGGAGAGGAGAACAAGCTTGCAGAGAGGTTCTCTTGATGAATGACCGCGCCTGTGTAATCAATTATATACAGCTTGTTGCTGCTATTTCCAAATGTTATATAATTCGTATCAAATATAATGGGTGAAGCCCAAACATGTGACTCTGTCTGCACTGGAAATCCGGCAAGTACTTCTGCGTTGCTGTCTATAGCATAAACTTTCCCGTTTATTAAGCCGACGATCATGTCCATTACACCATCCTCGTTGATGTCACCAACTGCTACATCCGAGCAAAGCGGTGCATCAAATTCATAAGGAAAGTTCGGGAAATTATTTCCGTTATGATCTATGATATAGAGTTTGCTGTCAATGCAGGAAATAATTGTTTCAAGATAGCCATCATTATCAAGGTCGGCAAGAGTGGGAGTTGTGATGATCTGTCCCGCAGCTGTATATGAAAAAACCTGCGATCCGTCATGATTGAGTGCATAGACTGTGCCGTTCCTTCCGGCAATAACCAGTTCAAGCTCATCGTCATTATCAACATCACCTGCTGCGAGAGATGCCCAGACCTCGTCATCAAGTTGAATCGGGAAACCGGGCTTTGTCTGCGCATCAGTAGTGATTGCATATACATTACCCATGCGGTCAACAGTTACGATCTCATCCTCGCCGTCGTTATCAAAATCTATAACGATGGGTGAAGATTTCACCTCCACGCCGAGATAAGAGGGCCAGTTATTCTGCACTAATGAAACTTGGAAAGTATCATAGTACAT
>Ga0222698_1000547_pt1 | contig 12864 bp, 6 predicted proteins | sample AntAcemetage1450_FD_179833 | JGI IMG/M metagenome (GOLD analysis project Ga0222698, IMG submission 179833) | Saline water microbial communities from Ace Lake, Antarctica - #1450 | ecosystem: Environmental > Aquatic > Non-marine Saline and Alkaline > Saline | place: Antarctica: Ace Lake...
TCCCTTTTTTTGGCTATACCGAAAGATTTAACCTGCGTTTTCCTTTCGGGTTTTTTATTTTATTAGACTTAAATGTGCTTTCCAGAAGTTATAAAAATACTGCAAAAAGCAATAGATCATACTCAATTTAAGAACTACTCGGGCCTGGAGGTGATTTATGGGTCAAACCCTTAACTCATACCATGCAAAAGAAGGGTTTGAATTATATATAGAAATATAATAAATGAGTATCTAAAATACGAATATAGTCTAATACCGATTAATAGCGAAAAGGAACCTTATTTATATTGGAAATCTTTCCAATATAAAAAAGCAAATACAGAAGATGTTTTTGGTTGGTATGATAAATTTACTGATGTAAACGTTGGAATAGTTACCGGGAATATAAGTAAGTTAGCGGTTATTGATGTTGATGATCTTAATCTTTTGCCGGAGTTAAAAGAATATTTACCAGAACTAAAAGAAACAACCAGGGTTAGAACCAGAAGGGGATACCATTATTATTTCTCTCTCAATGGTGAACCGGTTAAAAGCACCCATCATTTATTCGGCCGGAACCTCGAATTAAAAAGCGAGGGAAATTATGTTGTAGCTCCCCCATCGATAATAAAGGCCCATCAATATGTTTACGAAATTCCTCTTAGTGAAATGTTGCCCATACCAAAATTATTAATCAAAAAAGAAAGTGAACCGGCTCCCTGCGTAGAGGAAAGAAAACATAAAACCTTTAAAATACCAAAATATCACGGCCAAAAAGTTGACTGCATACGCCAGGTATTAAGCAGGGATTTAGAGGAAGGAGAGAGAAATAACAGCTTATTTATTCTCTACAATCTATTACTCCAAAATAAGAACACGGGCGAATATTCAAAAAAGCTAGTTATTGAAAAAAATAGATCACTATCAAAACCTTTAACCGAAGCGGAACTAAAAAAGGTTTACCGGAAAGCTTACAGTTATGGATGTGCTGGTATCAGGGATAAACTTGCTTATATAAAATGTGAGGCTTGCGGGCATAGGTTTAAGGACGGTAAATTAAAAGATAGTAATATTTTGATTAAAAATATTAGAATATTGCCAAAGTTAAGTAATACTCAACGGGGAATAGTTTGTCTTTTAGGAACTGTTTTTGAAGCTGAATATCCTTCAATAAGTAAGATAGCATTAAAAGCAAAAATGGATTATCGAACAGTGGAAAAGGCAATTGATGATTTAAATAAAAAGGGGATCATAGACAAGTTTTTATATAACCAAAAAAGTACCAAAATCACTGTAAAATTACAGTAGTAATTTCTATATTTTTCAATGGTTTCAGAGCCTAAATGCCGACTAATATACTATATTAGGCTGTGTTTAATTTAATCATTATTTATCTTATCTCTTTCTCTCTCCAGTATTAAGATATCTGAGGTATCAAAAAAAGGATTTTAGAAAATAATAAGAGCTCTATAAAAATTGAGGACCCGCTCTTTATCTCCCTATCTCTCTCTTTATTTACCAGGATAATATTTTTTAATATTTTATATTTAATCTTAACTTATTTTAATCTATTGTGGTTTAGTCTTCTCCCCGTAAAAGAGAGATAAAAAATAATTGAAAGAAATAATAGCGGGAATTTTTTATCTCCCTTTTCGGTGACCATATCTTTCGGATTCCTTATGGTTAGGCAATAAGTAAAAACATCCATAAATAAAATATTAAAGAAAAGAAATATTTTCTTTATGTAGTTTTCACCTATTGCCAGGAGAAAGAGAAGGAGAAGAGGGAGAAAAAGCAAAGAGAAGAAAGATAAAGAAAGAACAATGTATCCCCCAGTAAATAGTAATTTACTTAGGGGAAACATTGTCAGGAGAGAGAAAGAGTATTGCTTTTTATAAAACAGGGGGAAAACATCCCTAATTTATAAAAAGCAATACCAGGAATAGAAAAGCTAAAAGAGAAGCATAACATTCAAAAAATAACATAAAATTTAGGAAAAGAAAAATTTTAAATTATTTTTATCGTGTAATGCTAAAGAGAAGACAAAGGCTTAAAAGATATATAAGAAGGGAAAATCACCCCTCTTATATATCTTTATTTTGATATAGAACGTGTAGTGGTTGACGAAGAGTAGCTTAGTCTTCTCCCTCGAAAAGAGAGATAAAAAAATAATTGAAAGAAATAATAGCGGGGATTTTTTATCTCCCTTTTCGGTGACCACATCTCTCGGATTCCTTTCGGTTAAGCGATAAGTAAAAACATCCATAAATAAAAAGTTAAGAGAAAAGAAAATTTTTATTTATGAATTTTTCACCTATCGCAAGGAAAAGAGAAGGAGAGAAAAATTAAAGTAACAATATAATCCCCTTCAGCTATTCAAATTTTACAATTAAACGCGCGGGGCGGGTAATTTTCCTTCCCCCTTAAATCCCCCCTAAAACCCCCCTCTTATCCCCCTTCTTTTTATTATTGCTCCTTGGCTCAAAAGCTTACGCTCGCGGGGACGCTTCTAAGCATAAATGCATGGTGCAGTAACGCTCTTATGCCCCGCTGTTGCTTCGCTTTATTCACCACCGCAAAAAAATTAAGGTCAGGCTATTCATAATAGGGGGGAAGCATTAAGGGGGAAGGAAAAACTGCGGTCGATTCACCCCCTACTCTACAAGCATAAACGCAGCCATTATCGAGACCCTCTCTCCCTTGCCCCGCCCCTATTCTGTCTCTGTGAGTCTATTTGCTTCCGCAGACCCTTTTATCGTAACACTCCAGGCAATTCAAAAGCATTTTAGGAATAGGAAAAAATACTTTTCTATTGCCTGATTGGTTGTCTTAATATTGCCGTCAGGAATAACCACCTGTTCAAATTTTTCTCTGGCCCTTACATGGGATATTAAAAACATATCCCCGTTGGACCAAAGAAAAATATCAACAGGCGGTAATTATAAGAGAACTTTAAAAAAGAGAACTTCAAAACCAGAGAACTTTTAAAAAGAAGGAAAGACCGGTTATCACAACCTAAAAGAAAATACCCTTTTAGATTGTGATCACCGGAAGAGCGGATAAAAATCTAATTTATCGAATAAGGGCAAAACCGCCCATATTCGAGCATGATATTTTTATCCGGAGAGAAGAAAATCAAAGAGAAGACGTACCTATGAGGAAACAGTCGATTGAAAACAAGGAGTTTTCAAGCGCCTGTTTCCTCACAAGTACGGAGAGAAGACCGCAGCAAGTGGCAGAAGTTAAAGTATTAACCTCTGACACTTGCTGCTCTTTCTTTTTAATGATTTTAACCAGGTAACACAAAAGCATTTTAGGAATAGGAAAAAATGCTTTTCAGTTACCTGGAAGAACGTCTCTATATTGCCGCCAGGCTTACCGCCTGTCCAAATTTTTCTTTAGCTGCTTGCAAGGGTAACAAAATCAGTTACCCCGCTGCAGCAAGAAAAATATCGACAGGCGGTAATTATAAGAGAACTTTAAAAAAGAAGGGAAGACCGGTTAACACAACCTAAAAGAAAATACCCTTTTAGATTGTGATCACCGGAAGGAAGGATAAAATTATATTTCAGTAAATAAGGCAAAAACAGCCCCTATTTACGAAATATAATTTTATCCGGAGAGAAGAAAATCAAATATAGGACGCACTTATGTAAGCAATATGAGACTAAAAGAAGCCCGCTTTTAGACTCATATTGCTTACATAAGTGCCAAGAGAAGACGAGCGCTTAAAAAATATATAAGAAGGGAAAATCACCCCCTCTTATATATTTTTATACTGATATAGAAGGTGTAGCGGCTGAAAACGGTGGTTTAGTCTTCTCCCCGTAAAAACAAGATAAAAAGTAAAAGAGGGTAAATATGCGGGAGCTTTTTATCTTCTTTTTCGGTGACAATTTTTTCGGATTCCTTACGGTTAAGCGATAAGTAAAAACATCTATAAATAAAAAGTTAAGAGAAAAGAAACATTTTTATTTATATAGTTTTTGCCTATCGCAGGGGAAAGTTCATCATTTTTCTTCTCTTTGCAATTTATCTCCTGGCGTTTGTAGAAGCCGGTACCGCAAAAAATCTCCTGCTTAATTGTATGCCTGCATTTTTTTGCGGTGCTGAGGCTTCTATAAACGCCCCCGATGTCGCACATATAAACTCTTAGGATAGTTTTAGTTTTTTTTATCTGCTTTGCCCGGAATGTACACACGCAGACAGATAAAAAATATTAAAACGTAGAAGTACAGTGATCAGTAACAGGGAGGGAAGGGTGGGGAAGCCATTCGATTATTAGAAATAGAGATTTTTCCCTACGATAAGAAGTATCTCATTTAGCCCGCCTTTATATTTTTAACCAGGCTAAAAAAGCTTTTTGCTGGTTAAAAATATAATGCTTTTTTTGCTATACATAACAAAGCTTTATCGGATAAGACATGCAAGAAATTATTTCCCGTAGAATGTCCGATAGAGTCTTGTTATGTATGTGGAGGCTTTCAATTAAACTCCCTAGCAAAAAAAGCTCTTGGCGGGCGGTCGTGGTAAAGTAGATTAGTCGGAGTGGTTAAAATTGGTTGATTAAAGCAGCTGGAGTAGTCTAAAATTGATGGGAAGATGTCCAGATGATAAGATTATAAGGAGAATTAAAATTAATCAAGATAACGATACATTTTAAAATATTTTATTAAAAAAGAAGGATTTTTAAAATAAGTGTAGTAAAATAATATATATAGCGTGAAATATTTAACGTAAATAAATATTTCATGTTCTATAAATTTATTAAATTTAATATTGTAATCTGTATGAAGGTAGCAGGAGAGATTTTTCTTTCCATCATAAAAGAAAAAGAGCCGAAGAGGTAAGATGCCAAAAGTATTCAAACTTTCAGGCAAAAGGACTGTTACCGGACAGAACTCTGGAGAGCTTTATACTAAAAAGCACCGACGGGGCAACTCCTAATTATTAGGGTAACCCATACAAAATTTATCAAAAGCTGATAAAGGTAAACTATCCGAAAGGATAGGGCGCAAAGTTATGGGTCTAAGATATTGTTATTCTCAGACAATATTATGACCGCCAGACTACCAGCTTTTTTGCGTGGTTAGCAGAATTAATAAAAGTTTATATTTTTAAGAGGTATCAGACTACAAAAATTAGAATATGTATTTAATAAATTTAAAGGAGAAACTTAAAATGAAAAAGTATCTAATTTTATTAACCTTAATCTGCATTCTTTTTATCCCTGCCGTTGTTTCTGCTACAGAATATTATTTACCTACCTTAGCAGTAGTATCCTTTGAGAATCACTCAAAAGTAAGCTGTCCAGATCTGGAGAATATGGGATTACAATTTTTAGAAAGTACTTTATCTAAATCAGGAATGTTTACTTTATTAGATCGCCTTACCGTACAAAAATCAGTAGAAGAGTTAGGTTTTAATACTGCCTCTGGTTTGGTAGACCCTTCTTATGCTATTCAATTGGGGAAGATGTTAGGAGCAAGATATTTAGCTACCGGCAATGTTATTGATATTACCAGGAGAGTTACTGAATTTAAAGGTTATGGTGTTACTACCAAGAGGACTGCGGTTTCGGTAACTATCGGATTAAGGATAGTAGACGCAGAGAGAGGTACTATATTCTTTATCGATCAGGATGTGGCTGCCGAAGAACTACCTTTTAGTACCCAAAATACCAATATCTCGGGACAGACTTACAGTATTTATCAAAATTTGATGAAACAGGCAATATTAAAATCGATTAATAGTCTAAGACAAAGGGTGATAGCTACAACACCGGAGGTCACTAAAGCTCCGAAAGTGATATTAGTACCAGTAAATTCAGAACCAGTTAGTGCAGATGTAGAAATTAGCGGGATATTTTACGGTAATACTCCCTGTGAATTATCTTTAGAAGAGGGCAAGATATTAGAAATAACTATAAGCTTGGGTGGTTATGACCCCTGGATAAAGAAGATATTGGTAAGTTCTGCTTTAAAAATAAAGGCTAAGTTAAATAAAACCATCCCTCCAGTTGATAGTTCTGATCTTAATGTAAATATAGGAATTACTCCTTCTGGTGACTAATCTGTTTCTATAGAAGTAAATATATAGAATAAATTAAAATAATAGATAAAATGAGGTGATAGAATGATAAATCGAAAATACATAGTTTTAATTATTATGATAGTTGGTTTAATCTTGTTTATTTCTAATCTAAGTTTCTCCCAGGAACTACCCCGAATTGCGGTAGTAGGAATAACCTCTTCTGCCCCTGGTTATATTTGGAGGAGTGATTCTCCTTTATCTCTAGGTGCAACTGATTTAATGATCAATGCCTTACTTAACGCTAATCGTTTTCGGGTATTTGAGAGAGCCAAACTTGACCTCCTCTTACAGGAACAAAACTTCCAGCACTTTTCTGGTTTAGTAGACCAAACTACCGCAGTAAAATTAGGAAAGATGATCGGAGTAGATGCCATACTTACCGGCAGTATAACTAATATAAGTTTTAAAAAGAGTGAAGGAATAAGAATTGGGCCAATAAAGGTGGGAAAATCTTATGCTAAGGTAGTAATGACTATTCGAATTATTGATGTAACTACCGGAGAAATCCTCTTTTCCACAGTCCAGGAAGAAGAAGCCTCTAAATCTGGTATTTCCGGTGTATTGCCCATTCCTATTCCTGGTGGTATAGGATTCTCTAAACAGGAAGTAGTAGATGTTTTATCCGCAGTAGAATTAATTTGTAACAAAGTAGTCTTAAATTTTGTGGCTAAGATAGACAAAAAGAATATAGCCGTAAGTTCAGCACCTCTGGAAGGATATGTGGTAAAAGTAGAATCTACTTCTTCTGGTGGAATAATCCAGGTCTATATAAATCTGGGAGAAAGTTCTGGTATACAAGTGGGGGATGAAATAAGAATCTATCGTAAGGGAGAAGTAATCCTTGATCCTAAGACCAATGAAGTCTTAGATAGAGAATTAGATCTAATCGCTCAAGCAAAAGTTATGAAGGTCAAAGACAAACTTTCCATTGCTATGGTTACCACCAAATTTAAAAATATACCTATGCAGCAGCTCGATATTGTGGAAGTGATGAGGTAAAAGATATTTTAAAAATAAAATAATCAAAATGTTAATATAGGGAGGTAAGCTGAAATGAAAAACAAAATAATATTAGCTATCTTAATTCTAAGTATGATAGCATTAATTATTTCTGGCTGTGGAGGAGGGGGTTCTGTAACACCACCACCTCCAGACGAACCGATAGAGCCTATCATCCCTGAGACAACTAAGGTTGCAGAAGAAGAAACGATACAAGAAATAGCTTTTGTCGCAGAAGATCAAAGCACTATTATTTTTGAAAAATCTACTCCTCAATTAGAAGAATTAGCCGTGGGAGATATTATAGCTATGGGGGTAACTGAACATACACCAGAGGGATTACTTCGTAAAGTTAAAAAAATTACTAAAGGTGGAAAAGATAGCAGTGAAGTAGTTATAGAAACCGAATTTGCCACCTTAGAAGAAGCCATAGAACAAGGTGAATTTTATTTTAATGAGGCACTAAAGGCAGAAGATGCAAAAGAGCCTGTTTGTTATGTAAAAGGAGTAGAATTTATAAGAGACAAATCTACAATTAGAGATAGTAAAATACAACTTTTAGAGTTTACCTATAATATTAATGCAATTATTTATGATGAGGATAATAACCCGAATACCGAAGAAGATAATATTGCTTTAATCGGACAAATATCTTTCGATTATAATTTATTACTTTCCGGAAAAATTGCGTTCTTTCATAAGTTAAAAGAATTAAATTTTCAAAATATAGTCGAAATAGAAAAGAATTTAGGGGTAACTGTCGGAGGTTCAGTAGAAATATTTTCTTATGAAAAAGAGTTATATACTCATTCTCTTGGTACAAAACTAGTCTGGGTTGGCTATCTTCCCATAGTCCTTTCTCCTAAAATAACCATAAGTGCAAATGTAAATGGTGAAATTTTTGCTAAAGTAACTGCTGAGATAACTGATAAAGATACCTATACTGCAGGAATTAAGTTTGATAATGGTAGTTGGCAGCCAATAAGTAAACATGAAAATTATCCTTCTCCTCCATCATTATCATTATCTGCAGGTGGGGCGGTAACCTTTGGTGTTGGTCCAAAATTAGAATGTAAAGTGGATGGAGTAATTGGCCCTTATTGTGAAACAAGTTTATACGGAAAGGTGATTGCAGATATTTACACAAATCCATGGTGGAAAATATATGCAGGAATTATAGCTAAAGCCGGTGTAAAAATTGAAATATTTAGTAAGGTACTCGCTTCTGCTGATTTAACCGTATTAGACCTAAAAAAAATAATAGCACAAGCAGATGGACCTTTTATTAATCTTAATCATCCCCCAGTAATCTCTGACCTTACTGCTAATCCCTCCAGCATCAACACAAATCAGACAACTACTATAACCTGTACTGCCTCTGACGAGGATGTTGGAGATACCCTTATCTATACTTGGAATAAAAGTGGAGGGACATTTGAGGGAAGTACTTCAGGTTCAACCATAATCTGGAGAGCCCCTTCTACCCCTGGTAGTTATACGGTTAGTTGTGAAGTAAGCGATGGAGAAGAAAGTGATAGTAAGTCAGTAAACATTGAAGTAACCCCTATTGCTGGTTCTCAATATGTAATTCAATGGTCAACAGCTGAATCAAATGGTTGGGCAAATCCTTTAGGAGAAGGGAAAGAACTTATTACCAGTACAGCATATGATTATGATTCTAGTATTTATTTGAATAATCATCCGGGGAAGAAGCATATGGGAACTGATATCATCAGTGAATTAGATGAAAATGTTTATACGATTGCAAGTGGAACTGTCGTGAAGATAACGAGAGATTATAGCTCTACCTCTAACCAGTCGGTAGTAATAATAAAACATACTAATTCAAACAATAAGGACTTTTTCGCTATCTATGGCCATGTTCTTGCCAGAGATGATTTAGAAGAAAATAATAGTGAACTTGAAGCTGGTGAAAAAATAGGGATTATAAAAAAAGCTGGTTCACCTGTTCATCTGCATTTTGGAATAAATCGTTCCTCTGAAATAACTGATTTTATGTTTACAAATTTAGATGGTGTTCAATGGGGATGGGGAAGGATTCCTGAGTTTGCTAATCCATCAGATTATGGTTGGGTTGAACCTATAGATTACTTGAATAACTATCTTCCTTTACCCGCTTTACCCGGTTTGACCCCTGAAGAAGTAGAATTGATAGGTAAATGGGGTTTTGGTGGTGATGATATTGTCAGAAGATGGCCAGATGGCGATGTGAATGTTTATGATGAGACAAATTATACTCGAATACAGGATGTAATTCAGGAATGGAATACAGCAATAGGTGGATCAGTTGTTTTTCATCTTAGTAATGACCCAAATAGTCTGATAAAGGTGAAGTTCGATCCTGATATAAGTCAAGACCTTGCTGGACAGTATTTTGTTTATTGCTCTGATGATGATTATGAGTTTTATCGTGCAGATGTAAATATTCAAAAAAATTACTTAGATTCTCTTAATTCGGATACTAAATATTGTTTGTATCTGTGGTTATTTAGTGGAGCAGCTGGCTTTAATATTCAGGCTGATGTTGATCCTAACCCCTTTGGGGAATGGCAGAATTTCGATAAAATTCCTGATGATGTAGAAAAAATGTTACATGGTCTATATAAAGTACCTTGTGGGTATAATTTATTGGATAAGAAATTAAAGAAAAATTGGAGTCAAACTATTATTGAGAATTTACAAAATATCTATGAAGGGGGATTAAATAAATTATGTAAATAGGAACGAAAAATAATATATAAGTTTTTCAAATTTTATAAACTCAATGATAGGATTGCTTTGTTAGTAGGATAATAAAATTTGTGACTAAAAATAATTATTATTGAATTGGATAGGAAACTAATTTAAATATAGAAAAAATTTATAAGAAAGGGAGTTGATTTAGTATGAAAGGGAATAATAAAAAAATTTTAGGATTGATTGCGGCTATTGGATTACTAATTGTTACTTTATTAAGTGGTTGTGGATCTATGAACCAAATTGGCAATATTGCCGGATATGTGTATGTTCCAATTGAATCTAATAAAGGAGTAAATATGTTTGTGCGAGGTCCTGGTGATATACCCTATGGTTATCAACCTTTAGAAGGGGCAATAGTTAGTGCCGTTGGTGCACCATCTATTACCATTACTGATGAGAATGGATATTTTCTCCTTTCCGATGTACCTATAGGAACAACTACTGTAACCATTGTACCTCCCGTTAGTTCTAATTATAAGGCTTTGACTACAGAGGTAACTGTAAAGCCCAATACGACTGTTTTTGTGGGTAATGCTGGTGTTGTTAGTCCGCCTGGTGAAGACACTGAGAATTGGGTAGTTAAAATTAATCAAGTTGATGTTTCTAATTGGCCGGTTGTTAAGGCCTATGTTCAAATTATTGATCCTACTGATAATGCCCCAATTATAGGAGCAACAAAAAATGATTTTGATATAGAAGTTAATGCCAGTGAGATAAGTTCTTTTACAGTAGAACAGGCTTCTGGTTCAGTTAGTTTTCCTGCCTCTACTTCCTTAGTGATTGATCGAAGTGGAAGTATGGAAGGAGTAAATTATGATGACCAACCTTTAATAGATGCTAAAGAAGCGGCAAAAACTTTTGTGAATGAAATGAGTTCTTCTGATCGAGCAGAGGTAGTTAGCTTTGCTAGTTCTGTTAGAGTTGATCAACCCTTTACCAGTGATACACAAGCTTTGATTGATGCAATTGAAGACCTTAGTACTTATGGAGGAACTGCTTTATATGATGGTATTTGGCAAGGCCTTGATGATACAGCTGAGGAAACAAATTACCGGAAAGCAGTAGTTGCTTTAACCGATGGTGGTGAAAATAATAGTTCTTCTGATCATGGCGGTGTATATTGGGGAGATCCTGACAATAGTTTGCTTATTGCTCATGCTAAAAGTCTTAGTATACCGGTATATACTATCGGGTTACAAGGTTATGATTTCACCAGAGAAAAAATTGTAAGGAGTTATACTACGAGTGAGGCAGATTTACAAGAAATTGCTGGAGAAACAGGTGGAGAATATTTCTATGCCCCTACCAGTGCTGACATAAAGAATATTTATCAAAAAATAACTATGCGAGTTCAACAGCAATATATTATTACTTTTATAGATAATACAGAAGCTGGCAGCGTATATTATATAAAAGTTAAGGTATATTATAGTCAGATATTCGGAGAAGCAGAGAAGTATATACAATTATAAATGAAGAAGATGGGTAGGAGAAATGGATAATGGAACAGGCTCTTGGTATAGACCATTATATATAGGATCAGAAATTTATTCTGGTCATTCATATTAATATAGGGCTTATGCTGTTAATAGTGCCGGAACAGGTTATGGTACCTGGGATACTTTCACAGTGAATTAAAATTATATTTAGATCTAGCTATAGTCACTCTATATAAATAAAATTAAGGGACAACAACAATTTTAAAATGTTTTGTCCCTTAATCATTAAATTTATTCCGAATATTTTTCTTATTCAAAAACTGTAAATTAAATATTAGCAGAATTAATGTAGAGAATAAACGCTTAATGTGCTTTTTTAATATATATAAAACATGAATAAATAGAGACACATCCCATTTTCTTAGACAATTAATATTTTACTTTTAAATTAGATAAATAGGGAAGGTGTGCCAGGTTAATAATTCGGTAACTTTTAGCAGAAAACCTATGAGGTCTTAGGAATTTCTTAACCAGATGATTGAAACTTTAGGTATTACTATAATAGATAGACGTTTTAAAGGAAGGTCTTGTAAAAGGGAAAGCTAAACCATAGAAAAAATAGGATGTCCCTATTTAAACCAGACCTCATAATACTCGAAATTCTAAAAGAAAAAGAATTTATACAATAATTGAATAAAATAGAAAAACACTTACCAAAACCCTTGCCTTAAGAAGGCAGGGGTTTTTTATTATGCCTTGAAATATTAAATTTTCAAAGATCACATATTATGTAGATAAAAGAGGAGGAGAGGAAGGGTTTTATGATCATAAAAAAATATGAATGTAAATAAAAATAAAAAGGCGGTGAAAACCGCTCTCTATTAATTAAAACTATTTTTGGCGGGGAAGGGGACCTTCTTGTATCGGGAAGGGTCCCTTTTTAGTTTTACAATATAATGAGTAATTTAAAGCTAATCAAAGAAAAGTATAGCCTTATAGATATAATATAGAAATAACGCCTTATATTTGACTAATATATTAAATTATGATAATATATTCATATAAACAATTTACTGAATTCAAAAAATACCCCGTTAGATGTCTATTTATCTAACGGGTTTTATTATTTAAGGATAGGCATCTGACGGGGTGAAAAAAGGAGGTGAAAAAACAATGGCAACAGTAATAACAGTCCCCCGTGATTCATCCTTGCAGTTTAGACTGGTAGTAGGCGTTAATCCGGTTAGCGGAGCACCTATCGTTAACAGCAAGACCTTTAATAAGGTTAAATCAGCTGTTACGGATCAGGATGTCTATGATGTAGCCACTGCTTTAGTGGGTTTGCAAAGTTATACTGTAGATGAGATTAGATTAGAGAGAGAATCTCAGCTTACTGAATAATCGCCAATAATTATAAACCATAAACAAAAAAGGAGGTGAAAAATATAATGGCTTATACTGAATTAGGAGAGGTAACCACTTACAAGAGACTGTATATGCAGTTTAGAGATAGTATCGGTAACTCAGTAAATCTTACCTTAAATAACCCTAAAAATTTAGATGATGGAGACTACATTGATTTAGCGGGACAGGA
>Ga0222698_1000582_pt1 | contig 12495 bp, 6 predicted proteins | sample AntAcemetage1450_FD_179833 | JGI IMG/M metagenome (GOLD analysis project Ga0222698, IMG submission 179833) | Saline water microbial communities from Ace Lake, Antarctica - #1450 | ecosystem: Environmental > Aquatic > Non-marine Saline and Alkaline > Saline | place: Antarctica: Ace Lake...
CTCCTCAAGGTACCCAACTTCGATCTTCCCGACTACTGTGCCACTCACCTTGACGGGCGCGGATTGCATCCATGCGGACTCCGCGAAGTTATTCGTGCGGAACTCGCTGTCACCGATCACTATTCTGGTGCAAGCAATCTCCGGGTATTGACATCCTTGCGGCAAGATGTTCGTAAGTTCCTGATACAGTTTGTCGAGGGTAAGACCTTCCTTCCCTGCTATTTCGCCCAAACTGTATAGTGTCTCCAGTTCTTTTATTCGTTCCTTGACCTGTTGCTCTGCTTTCTTGCGCTCGGTGATGTCGTGAACAATGGAGTAAAGCAGGCGTTTGCCCTTCAGGGGTATTGGCCCACTGTAGACTTCCACATCGCGGATTGTACCGTCAGCTAGTCGGTGTCTGAATAAAAAGTAATTGCGTTTCTCAGAGAGCGCCAACTGCATCTCCGCGAAGACCTCTTCGCGCTTCAGCGTGTTGATCTCGTCAATTCTCCGCATCTTCAACTCTTCAATGCTCCAGCCATAGTAGGTGGACGCAGCGTCATTGGCATCTACAATAGCGCCGTTATCCGGATCGATGAGCAACATGATGGCATGATTGTTTTCAAACAAGCACCGGTAACGTTCCTCGCTCTCATGTAGCTCCTCTTCTGTAGCGCAAAGACTTCCACGCGGCATATGATCCTTCAACATGATGCCCCCCCTGTTTATTCCTTGGCCATAATGATGTCGGTGAGGGCCCGCCCCGCAGCTCCGGAACAGCGGCTGAAATTTTTTGACTGATAATGACGGGGATTAAACGGTATAGTGAGTGAGTGAGTGAGTGAGCAATTTTTGTGCCATACTTCTAAAGATATGCATGAATATTGCCCCCTTTCTGGCGATTATTGCTTCTCCAATAACGCAACTCTATCATAATATCAAGGAAAATTAATGAACAGGAATAGTACGTTGGGGTCAGGTCTTGCTTTTTTCCATTTCAATTAAACCGAAGCTCAAAATAAAGAGCCCTATCTCTCTTTTTGATGGGGAAAAGGGGTAATCCCCGAAGGAGGGAAATGAGGAACAGCGCCCTTTTATTTGTGGACACCGGTTTTCACCGGTGTGACGACTTTTTACGAGGTCGTCAAAATTTGATGAGATAGAAAAGTGGAAAGCACCAAAGGGACACAAAGTTGTACCTATCATTTTTACTGATAAGAACGGGGATAAGCACTTTGAAAAATTCCCAAACGGTAAGCTAAGACATCACGTGGTATATAAGAAAAAATTTACTCAATTATAAACCAGTTTAAATTACCACAATAGATGCACTTTCCAGATACTGAGCAAAGGGGGACCTCCCAGTGGCTATAACATCGGAAGCATCAACCGGCAATAAATTTTTAATATTCACCAATTCGTGCCTAACTACTGTTTTAGAATTATCACATACCTGGATATGACTCCAAGTATTCTTTTTTTCTGCATTGCGGAGACGACTACCGCGCTGAAGCGTTGGGCGGACATGGGGGCCTGGATAAAGTGGGTGTGCCACCAGCCGGTCTTGTTTAATATGTTGAGGTAGGCGTCTATCAGGATTGCCCCTTTGCGGGATTCTTCCGACGCCGGTTTGTTCTGAAAATCACGCCAGTCAGCGTTGATGAAGGCAAGCCTTGTTGTCTTTTTTGCGTTTTGTTTCAGGAGGGCGAAGAAGGCCTCAAGGAATTGAAGATATTCTTTCTTCGGCAGTCCGGATATGCTGTTTTTGTCATAGTCGCTTGCCTTTTTGTCAAAGTATGGCGGATCAAAGATGATGAGATCGGGTTTTTCTTTTGAGCTTACCGGCCAGGATAGCTGTTGGGCTGCCGGTAAAGTCCATATGTGGGGTTCGATTTCGGGGCGCTCATCCGGCCGATCGGTCATCTCAAATGTCCAGCATCTGCGATTTAAGGCAAGGCAGGTGTCCGCAGTCACTCCTCCACCGGCCATGGGATCGAGGATCAGGTCGTTCTGCTTTGAAAAATAAAAGAGGATGTGGGCTATCAGTTGCGCGGGGATTCGGCCGGGCCAGTCGTCTCCGAATCTTTTGTCACAATCGTTCCATTCCCACTGATCCCATGTCCTCAGTCCCCAGTTGAGTTCCTTGAATTTTTCAATGTCTTCTTTATCTTCCAGGGCCAGCGACCAGACCATCGGTTCTGTCCAGCCATGCTTTTCTGCTACCTGGGGGATGGTGAAGCCTCGGGATAGGTCGGCATTTATTGAATTTGCCAATACCGGCATTTTCAATAAATGGTTATGAATCAATACCTGTTTTACGCCCAATCTCTTTGCGATCCTGTCCTGGGGTATGCCAAGTCGATTCATGCGGAATATGTTTATGTCAAGTCCCATCTGGGTTACTGCTCGAAGATCGGCTATGTAGGAGTCCACTGTTTGCCTTGAACGGCCGATTGCCTTTCCGATATCCGCGGATGTCAGGGACTGGTTTTTACTGTATGCGCGCCTTGCTGTCTCTCTTGCCTCGTCTTCTGTCAACTGTCTCGGGCCAATGGCTTTTTTCGCGGCATAAAGCAGCGGATCTGTCCCATCGAGGTTCTTTATGACTGCCTCGGCTTCTGTTACTCCGGTTGATTTGTAGGCGCTCCATCTATGCGCGCCATCGAGCAGGCGGTATTTACCGGGCTTGTCTGGAGCGGGCTCTACCTCGATAGGGTCAAACTTGAAGCCGTCCCTGATATTCTCAGCAAATATGCCGACACGCCTGGGATCGATTGCCTTCCTCGGATAGATACTTTCATCGAGGATGATTGAGGAGATGGGGATTGTGGTTGTTGATTTCGTCATATCTTTTTGCCGCCGATCTTTTTTGCCGCAGATTTACACAGATTTTCACTGATTATTTTTTATAAAAACCAATAATAACGGCTGTGCTTTTTTGTATTTAACCCTATCTGCGTTCATCTGCGGCTGAAATATTTTTAAACTAACTGTATTCTTATCCGCCCTGAGCCTTCCATCATCTTTTGAATTTCTGTGGGGAGGTAGAGCTGACGATTTCCCGTAATGGCCAGTCGGCCTGTGTAAGTTTCTCCAGTGTTCAGGTTCTATGGTGTCTTGTCAAGGAATATTACGGTGAGACTTTCAATCGGTAATAGTCGATTTTCTTCTGAAACAAACGTGAAGACTCGTAGGTGGAGACAATGTCCGGCTCATGTCATATTTTCATGAAACACACTCATTCAGTTCAAATACAAAGCCTCAGAAACCTTCAATTAAAGATTCAGCGATTACCGATTGAAGAAATATACAATATCCTTAAAATTTATTGACAAATACCCATTATAGAGTTACTTGGTTTGGCAGATTTTTTGATTTTCCATACCCACAACCAAGGAGAGGGAGTGCGGTCTGAATGCGATAGTCCCGTTTTTCGAAAAGAGGAGCGGGATTTTTTTGTGAGTAATATAATTCAGGTTACAGCAGTTGCTACAATGAAACTAAAACTGGAGAAATGAATGGCAAAGAACAATAACAATAATTCTAAAGAAGAACCTATCGAAAAACAGCTATGGAAAGCGGCGGATAAGCTCAGGAAAAATATTGATGCCGCGGAGTATAAACACATTGTTCTGGGGTTGATATTCCTCAAATACATCTCAGATGCCTTTGAAGAATTATTCTGCGAACTGAAAAAAGGTAAAGGCGACTATGCCGGAGCCGACCCGGAAGACAAGGACGAATACAAAGCGGAAAATGTCTTTTTTGTGCCGGAAATTGCCCGCTGGTCTTATCTGCAATCCAAAGCCAGATTGCCGGAAATCGGTAAGGTGGTTGACAGTGCCATGGATGCAATTGAAAAGGACAATTCCTCGCTTCGGAACGTGTTGCCGAAAGTCTATGCCAGGGGCAATCTTGATCCCACGAGTCTGGGAGGTTTGATTGACCTTGTGAGTAACATTGCCTTGGGTGATGCCAAAGCCCGAAGCGCCGATGTCCTGGGGCATGTGTTTGAATATTTCCTTGGTGAATTTGCGCTGGCGGAGGGGAAAAAGGGCGGCCAGTTCTATACACCGCGAAGCGTTGTTGAATTGCTGGTGGAAATGCTGGAGCCATACAAAGGCAGGGTATTTGACCCCTGTTGCGGTTCCGGCGGTATGTTTGTTCAGTCGGAAAAGTTTGTGGCCGACCATCAGGGCAGAGTGAACGACATTTCCATTTACGGGCAGGAGAGCAACCAGACCACCTGGCGACTGGCAAAGATGAATCTGGCGATTCGGGGCATCGACAGTTCACAGGTAAAGTGGAACAATGAGGGTTCTTTTCTCAATAACACTCACAAAGACCTAAAAGCCGATTATGTGATTGCCAATCCGCCATTCAATGACAGTGACTGGAGCGGTGATCTCCTCAGAAAAGACGGCAGATGGAAACATGGTACACCACCCACCGGAAACGCAAACTATGCATGGATACAACACTTCCTGTATCACTTGAGCCCCAGTGGTCAGGCCGGGTTCGTTCTGGCAAAGGGTTCCCTTACCTCCAAAACGTCCGGTGAAGGGGATATCCGCAAGGCATTTATCGAGGCCCGACTGGTGGATTGCATCGTCAACCTGCCTGCAAAGCTGTTTTTGAATACGCAGATACCCGCCAGCCTATGGTTCCTACGTAGGGGCAAAGCCCCGTCCTTGCCCACTGAAGGCAACCACAGGGGGTTGCCCTCACACACCCGTACCGACGAAATCCTCTTTATTGATGCCCGCAATCTGGGGCATCTGATCAACCGCAGAACCAAGGAGTTTTCGGCAGAGGACATTGCCACCATCTCCGGCACCTATCACAACTGGCGCAACCCTGACGGCGACTATGAAGACGTCAAGGGCTTCTGTAATTCAGCACCCATTGAACGGGTTAAGGAACTGGATTATGTGCTCACTCCGGGCAGATATGTCGGCTTGCCCGTTGACGAGGATGATTTTGATTTTAATGAACGGTTTAGCAAACTGAAAGCGGAGTTCGAAGAGCAGTTGAAGGAGGAAGCAAGGCTCAACGCCCTGATCGACGAAAACCTGCGAAAGGTTGAAATAAAGTGTATGTAAAGTAGGGGCGAATCATTATTCGCCCCATAGTATCGCAAAATGCGATACCTTCAAAGCAAACGAAATGAAGGTCAAAAGAAAATGACTGAAAACGTGCCTGCTATACAAAAAACCGATATCCGAGATAAAATCCATACAACGCGTGGCGTTCAGGTGATGCTTGATACCGATCTGGCGGTTTTATATGGAGTGGACACAAAGGTATTTAATCAGGCCGTAAAACGTAATATTGAAAGATTCCCGGATGATTTCAGGTTTCAGTTGACCAAAGACGAGTATGAACAGTTTTTGAGGTCACAAAATGTGACCTCAAAGGGTCGGGGCGGCAGAAGGTATCTCCCGTACGCCTTCACGGAACAGGGAGTGGCGATGCTTTCGGCTGTTCTTAAAAGCGATACCTCCGTTCAGATAAGTATTCAGATCATGAACGCATTCGTAGCCATGCGGCGGTTCATCGCCTCAAACGCGGAGGTTTTTCAACGCCTCGATACAGTGGAGAGAAAGCAGATAGAGCATAAGGCGGAAACAGACCAGAAATTTGAACAGATATTCAATGCCATTGAGGAACGAAGCATAAAACCAAAACAAGGCATTTTTTTTGACGGCCAGGTTTTTGATGCCTATCAATTTGTTTCCGACCTGACACGCACTGCCGATAAATCAATAATCCTCATCGATAACTATGTTGATGATACGGTATTGACGTTATTTTCAAAGCGGAAAAAAGGAGTTTCGCTTACAGTTCTGACCGGGACGATAACGAAGCAACTGGCGCTGGATGTTAATAAACACAATGAACAATTCCCCAAAGCAGAGGTTAAACAATTCAGCAAATCCCACGACCGTTTTCTGATCATTGATGATTCCACCGTCTACCATGTCGGTGCTTCTCTGAAAGACCTCGGGAAAAAATGGTTTGCCTTTTCGAAGATGGATATCGGGGCGGTTGAGGTGCTCACGAGATTAAAGGAGATGAAGATCGATGGGTGAGTGGCGGAAATGTGATCTGGGGAAAATTCTTGTTTTCGGTAATGGCAAAGTTCGCCCAAATACCGAAGGCGCGGTCCCTGTGTATGGTGGAAATGGTATTCTCGGATATTGCGATAACAATAATTATTCAGATGAAACAATCATCATCGGACGTGTAGGGGCTTATTGCGGTTCGGTCTATTATGAAAACAGACCAGTTTGGGTTTCTGATAATGCATTGTCAGCCAAACCAAAATCAAATAATTACGCAAAGTTCCTGTTCTATTTTTTAAAAAATCTCAGCTTAAACCAATTTGCAGAAGGCTCTAGCCACCCTCTGGTGACCCAAACTCTATTGAATTCTATTGAGGTCCAAGTTCCATATTCTTTCCCCGAACAAAAAGCCATCGCCTCGGTCCTTTCCAGTCTCGATGACAAAATAGACCTACTCCACAGCCAGAACAAAACCCTCGAAGCCATGGCGGAAACGCTTTTCAGGCAGTGGTTTGTGCCTGCCCGCGCGGGCCAGCCGCACGCAGGCGGGGAGGAAGCGCAGGAGGATTGGGAAGAGGGTAAAATTGAGGATTTATTCCTCCTTCAAAGAGGATTTGATTTGCCCATACAAAAAAGAGTAGATGGTTTATATCCCATATTCGCTGCTAGCGGTCATTGTGGTACCCATAATGAATCAAAAGTTAAGGCCCCTGGAGTTACAACAGGACGAAGTGGATTATTGGGCAAGGTATTTTTCATTATGGAAGATTTCTGGCCACTCAATACATCACTATTTATAAAAGAGTACAGAATTGGTACGCCTTTGTTCTCTTACTTTTTGTTACAAACTATAGATTTGGAAGGGTTCAATGCTGGTTCTGCAGTTCCGACTTTAAATAGAAATCATGTGCATAAACATAATATACTTATTCCACCTAGGGCATTGATTGAAAAGTTCGAGAATTTAATAAACCCAAGTTTTAAAAAAATAGAATTCAATAAAACCCAAATCCGCATCCTCGAAAAACTTCGTGACACATTGCTCCCCAAATTAATGAGCGGTGAAGTGCGGATTGAAATGTAGGGGCGAATGATTTTTCGCCCTTACCAATTGGTAATTGATGGCAAACAATATAAAACACAATCCTACGATGCATCACCGCCGTTCAATTCGGTTAAAAGGCTATGATTATTCACAGGCGGGTTTATATTTTATTTCCATTTACACGCAAAACCCTTTGTGTTTGTTCGGATAAAATTCAGTAGGGGCAGGCCCCTGTGCCTGCCCTGACAATGATCACCAACAAACAATCGGGCAACCACGGGGGGTTGCCCCTACGATGTGATTATCGGATATTGTACATTGATTTAAAACATTAACCACAAAACGATATGCTGATGAAATTAATAATCAATGGCAGAATGATAAATATTATGTTTGAAATAACGATTGTAGGGGCACGATGCATCGTGCCCCTACCTATACGGGGGCGTGGGTTATCCAATGAAAAAAAATAAAAAAATTCCTGACAATCAAATCGCTGTGTATCAAACCCCCGAGGGGGGGATTAATATAGAAGTGCTGTATGCCAATGAAAATATTTGGCTGCCTCAAAAACGAATGGCGGAGCTGTTTGGGTGTAGCGCGGACAACATATCCTTACACCTGAAAAATATCTATAAAGAAAAAGAACTCGATGAATCTTCAACTGCCGAGGTTTTCTCGGTAGTTCAGATTGAAGGGGAAAGGGAGGTTACTCGCAATGTGACCTGCTATTCCTTAGAGGCGATTATTGCCGTTGGGTATCGTGTAAATTCGGAACGTGGCACGCAATTTCGGCAATGGGCGATAACCATTCTTCAGCAATACATTCATAAAGGTTTTGCCATTGATAGCGACCGTTTTAAATACGGTTCTCGCTTCAGCACCCGGTTTTTCGATGATTTACTTGAAGAAATCAGGGATATTCGCGCAAGCGAAAGGATGGCGTATCAAAAAATTACAGATATCTATGCAACCTCGATTGACTATTCTGCCAGGGCGGAAGATACAAAAATGTTTTTCTCCACAGTTCAAAACAAACTGCACTTTGCCATTACCGGACAAACTGCCGCTGAAATTGTCGCGAAACGGGTAGATGCCGCTAAACCTAATATGGGGTTAACATCGTGGAGAAAAGGTCCCAAAGGTAAGGTGATGCCAAGCGATGTTTCTACGGCTAAAAATTATTTAAACAAAACGGAACTCGATCATCTAAACCGCATCGTTACGATGTATCTGGATTATGCGGAATTACAGGCTGTTCGTAACATTCCAATGTACATGAAAGACTGGATTGAAAAACTGAATGCCTTTTTAAAATTCAGCGAATATGAAATCCTGACCAATGCCGGTTCAATCAGTCATGAAGTTGCTTTGGCTTTGGCGCAGAAGGAATATGAGATTTTCAAGAAAGACCAGGATAAAAATTATATTTCCGATTTTGATCGCGAAGTAAAAATGCTTTTAGATAACAATAAAGGCGATAAAAATGAGCGTAAATAAAATCACCGAATCTGCAATAGAAAAATTCGCCATTGAGATCCTTGAAAAACAGGGGTACCAATACATCTACGCCCCTTCGATTGCCCCGGACAGCAAAACCCCTGAACGGAAATTGTTTGAGGATGTGCTGCTCCTGGAGCGGCTGCGGACAGCAGTCAGAAGGATTAACCCCACCCTCCCGGAAGATATCCGGGAAGATGCCATCAAACAAATCCAGCGGCTCAATTCCCCTGAACTGATTGCAAACAATGAAGCCTTCCACCGAATGCTGACAGAAGGCATCAAGGTCAGCTACCAAAAGGACGGCAACAGCCGGGGCGATCTGGCCTGGCTCATTGATTTCAAGAATCCGGAAAATAATGATTTTCTGGTTGCCAACCAGTTTACCGTCATCGAAAACAATGTCAACAAACGGCCGGATGTGATCCTGTTTGTGAACGGCTTGCCTCTTGTTGTTATTGAGCTTAAAAATCCTGCTGATGAAAACGCAACTGTAAGGTCGGCTTTTAAACAACTGCAAACCTATAAACAGGCGATACCCAGCCTTTTTACCTACAACGGCTTGATGATTATTTCAGATGGCCTGGAAGCCAAAGCCGGTACCATTTCAGCCGGATTCACCCGTTTCATGGCCTGGAAAACATCAGACGGGAAGGTTGAGGCCTCACCGCTCATCGGCCAGTTGGAAACTCTGATAAAGGGGATGCTTGACAAGAAAACCCTGCTGGACCTTATACGTCATTTCATTGTCTTTGAGAAATCAAAGAAAGAAGACAGAGAAACCGGAATCATAACAATAGAAACCGTAAAGAAAATGGCATCCTATCACCAGCATTATGCGGTGAATCGAGCCGTGGAATCGACCCTGAGGGCATCCGGCTATTCCGCAACCAAAGCCAAGATATCAGATGGGCCGATGTTGACGGAATCCCCCGCAAGCTATGGTCTTACAGGGGTGGATTCTCAACCCGTTGGGGACAGAAAGGGCGGCGTGGTATGGCACACGCAGGGAAGCGGCAAATCTCTGTCCATGGTTTTTTATTCGGGAAAGATTGTCCTGGCTATGGATAACCCCACTGTTGTGGTCATTACCGACAGAAATGATTTGGATGATCAGCTATTCGATACCTTTGCCGCCTCGAAGCAACTGCTCAGGCAGGAGCCGGTACAGGCGGAAAACAGAGACCACCTGAAGGATTTGCTCAAGGTTGCATCGGGCGGCGTGGTTTTTACCACCATCCAAAAATTTCAGCCCGATAATGGCAATATCTATGAGACCCTTTCGGAGAGAGAAAACATCATCGTCATTGCCGACGAAGCCCACCGAACGCAGTATGGATTTAAGGCCAAGACCATCGACGCCAAGGACGAAAACGGTGCCATAGTCGGCAAAAAGACTGTGTACGGGTTTGCCAAGTATTTGCGGGATGCCTTGCCCCACGCAACCTATCTCGGTTTTACCGGCACGCCCATTGAAAACACCGACGTCAATACACCGGCGGTATTTGGCAACTATGTTGATGTTTACGATATCCTGCAAGCGGTTGATGATGGCGCAACGGTCAGGATTTTTTACGAGAGCAGACTGGCGAAGATTAACCTCAGCGAAGAGGGCCGAAAGCTTGTTGACGATCTGGACGATGAACTGGAAGTGGGAGAATTTACCGTTACGCAAAAGGCCAAGGCTAAATGGACACAATTAGAAGCGCTCATTGGAAGTGAAGACCGAATAAAACAGGTGGCTCAGGATATTATCGATCATTTTGAACAAAGACAGGAAGTATTTGAAGGCAAGGCCATGATTGTTGCCATGTCTCGCCGAATTGCCGCCAATCTTTATAAAGCAATCATCGACATTAAACCCGGGTGGCACAGTGACGACCTGAAAAAAGGTGTCATTAAAGTGGTGATGACGTCTGCATCTTCTGACGGACCTGAAATCTCCAAACACCATACAACAAAAGACCAGCGTAGAGCGCTAGCCGATAGGATGAAAGATCCGGATGATAAACTCAAACTGGTTATTGTCAGGGATATGTGGCTGACGGGGTTTGATGTTCCGTCACTACACACGCTTTACATAGACAAACCCATGAAAGGGCATAATCTGATGCAGGCAATCGCCAGGGTTAACCGCGTCTATAAGGATAAACCCGGCGGGCTTATAGTTGATTACCTCGGTATCGCATCAGATCTTAAAAAGGCCCTGTCATTCTATTCGGATAGCGGAGGGAAAGGCGACCCGGCAATCGCGCAGGAAAAAGCGGTTCAAATGATGCTGGAAAAGCTGGAAGTCGTTTCTCAGATGTTTCATGGTTTTGCCTATGAAGAATACTTCGCGGCTGACACAGGGAAAAAGCTTAGTCTTATTCTTGCCGCAGAAGAACACATCCTTGGTCTGGAAAACGGGAAAAAAAGATACATCAACGAGGTTAACGCCTTGTCTCAAGTCTTTTCTATTGCCATCCCCCATGAACAGGCAATGGATGTCAAAGATGAGGTTGGTTTTTTTCAGGCGGTAAAAGCACGACTGGCAAAATTTGACGTCACGGGTACCGGAAAAACAGACGAGGAAATGGAAACAGTAATCAGGCAGGTCATTGATAAGGCGCTGGTGACCGAGCAAGTCATAGACATCTTTGATGCTGCAGGAATTAAAAAGCCGGATATTTCCATATTTTCAGAAGAGTTCCTTCTGGAAGTAAAAAATATGCAACACAAAAACATTGCCCTGGAAGTCTTGAAAAAACTGCTTAACGAAGAGATTAAAGCAAGAACAAAAAAGAACCTTGTACAGAGCAAATCCTTAATGGAAATGCTGGAAAACTCCATCAAAAGGTATCACAGCAAAATCTTAACCGCCGCAGAAGTCATTGAGGAATTGATCGCATTAGGCAAAGAAATACAGGAGATGGACAAAGAGCCTCAAGAGATGGGCTTATCGGATTTTGAATATGCTTTTTATACAGCCATTGCCAATAATGACAGTGCACAAGAGGTAATGGGAAAAGACAAATTAAGAGAACTTGCCGTTGTATTGTTTGAAAGAGTAAAGAAAAACGCATCAATCGACTGGACGATCAAGGAAAGCGTCAAGGCAAAATTAAAGGTCATTGTAAAAAGAACCCTACGGCAGTACGGCTACCCACCGGATATGCAGAAACTGGCAACAGAAACGGTTTTAAAACAAGCTGAATTGATAGCGGACGAGATTACACGTGGGGAATAATCATTTTTACCAAATTCTGTTCGGCAGTAAAGATCACACAACGGTATTGCAGAGTATCAAACCTTAAAGTCCAGAGAGATTACTTCAATGCAATGGAGGTGATTATGCAACGAATGGCTTGCAACCCACATAATCCTTGACGAGAAAGAAAAACTATGGCTTAATAAACACTACATAACACCCTAATATCAATAGGTAATACAGGATATGTTACGTATAGCAATAAATACTCGGTAAACTCTCGGTACAGCCAAGAGCCTTGATTAGTAGGTGAAAACAGCAACAATCACGGCGATAATTGATTTGATGCAGGTTCTTTACTTGTACAGATTAATTAAAGCAGGAAGGTTAACGCGGGCTAAAGGAAGGTTAAGGAGTTTATTCGCTAAAAATCGAATTTTGCGAATAAAATGGCGGAAGTGCATGGGAATCGAAACCACCTGGGACGGTTCTATCGCGCCACACCGGATTTGAAGTCCGGGAGGCCCATCAAAGACCCTGGCACTTCCGCGCTGATTTGAAATATTTTTTTATCTCCTTCAATGTGGTGTCCTTCAATGTGGTTGCATTATATTTCATTATGAAATATAATGTTTCAAAAATCGGAGGTTTTAATAATGCCAAAAGCCGTTAAAATATCGGACGAGCTTGCCGCTAATGCGGCGGTGTACGCAAAG
>Ga0222698_1000583_pt1 | contig 12487 bp, 6 predicted proteins | sample AntAcemetage1450_FD_179833 | JGI IMG/M metagenome (GOLD analysis project Ga0222698, IMG submission 179833) | Saline water microbial communities from Ace Lake, Antarctica - #1450 | ecosystem: Environmental > Aquatic > Non-marine Saline and Alkaline > Saline | place: Antarctica: Ace Lake...
CGAGTGGCAGCAGAACCAGCGTAAAGCCCTTCTACGGCACTGACTGTGAACCCGCCTATAGCTCCAGACGTGGCAGTAATAGAGCCTGTTATAGTAGCAGATGTAGCAGTTAATACGCCCGCATTAGCTACGCTAAAGGGAGCATCACCAAATATCGTTGCGCCTGCCCAAAATCCCGCACCAGCTTTCATCTGGATACGAGTTACTCCTTCTCCTGCATAAAACCCCTCTGTTGGGTCTATCATTATGAAGTCGCCAGACGCACCAACCCTTAAACGTCCCTTTATCAAGTTGGGAATTTCCACACCACTTATATCTGAATCTGGCCCAGCTATTACTGGTGACCAATAGTTAATGGGGGTTTCGGTTGCCAAAGAAGCAACACCAAACGAAAGGTCATCCCAGTCGTCAAGGTCTGACTTGAATTTAGTACACTTAAACGATATTGATGCATCTTTGTTTATTGTCATGGAGTCTATTAGAACATCATAGTTTCCACCGTAATCTGTATCATTAATTGTGATTACATCATCTGGTTGTAGTGCAACAAGTTTTGCCTTGCCAGTGAACGAAGCTGTGGATTCTTTCAGAAGTTTTCGCTGGAAGTATAGGCTTCCTAACCGCTGTGTGTGGTCTGAGTTCTTTACAAACGGGATTGCCAGCGTGTCGTTTGAAACATTATCTGTAGTTGACTTTGCCGGAACCATGTACTTAACGAGTTCGTCCTGAGAATCATCTGACTTCTGGTATGCTATGTATCCAGAGTCTGATTGCTTCTGTGTTATAGCAGATGTCTTGAACGTTCCCTTGCCCACTTCACCGCTTTTAACAACGTCTGAACTTGTTATGGTCTTTTGCGAAGTTTTTGAAAGGACGTGCAGTTCTATTTTTTCATTATTATAGAGCGTGGAATGGCACTGGTTCAAAAGTGAAGCAAGCAGCTTGCCACGTGCTTCTTTATAATAGAAAGCTCCATTAAATGCTAACCCCCACGAATCATATGTAGAATCTGCCGAGGCAAATGTTACTGCTGAATCTATATCGGTTGATGGAGTCCCAAATCCTAACAGCACCGATTCTATTACGTCTCTTGGATTGGTTGTGGCAACCGAAGAACTCTTGGAAAACTGTGCTGGCATGTCAAACATATAGGAATCTGATTCTGCCCAGAGACCACAGGAGTCTAGTGAAGCCTCGCTCGATGACTTAGCAATAATAGGTTGGAATGCTTGCCACACCTTCCCGTTTGTATCCGAAACGGTACTCTGGGTAAATGCATATGAACCAGACGACCATACCGTGGAACCAAATGTTCTCGGTTGCCTTACCTTTGATATAGAATACGTACCGACTTCGCCTAGTAGGTAAAACCTTTCTGGGGTTGAAACAGATGCTGTCCTGCAAATAGCTGGCCTAAGTGGAATGTATGGAGTTCCAAATGTGGCAGGAACACACAAATCCCTTTCTTCGTATTTATCAGCAGGCGGAAATAATGCGCTTATGGAAGCAGTGTTGGGGTAATCTCCCTCAAGATATTGCTGTATAAAATCCTCACACACCACAGAGATAGACTGATATACATCGGCAGCGTGTTTAATCTTAAACTTAAACTGTCGTATAGCAGACTCATTGGTTCCGTCACCTATGGCTAGCCTTAACAGGACTGTACCACCGGCAAGGTCTGACGCAGATATAGTGTTATCCTTATTGGAAATCCCAAACGAAAAACCAGATGGTGACTGTATCCCCATTTCGGACGTTGCTCTATTTAGAGTTACACCCCTGAAATTAATAATCTTAAAGGTGTAGTTCGTCCCATCAAAAGTGTAGGCTTTTGTAGACCAATTATAGCTTACATCGTTCTTGTCGGTAATATCAAAAAGCCAGCTAACCGATTTGTAATTGCTTGCTATAATCGTATCTTGTGTCGCTGTTGTTGCTAACATTATATCTTTATCCCTATGAGGTTAATCTGCAATCTTGCCTAAAATTTTCAGTTTGACTCCAGTAATCCCGTAAATATAGCCACGCCTGACACTTCTCGGTAATTCTGATGCAAAACGCACCACATACACATGTCTACTTGCACTAGGTTCACCGTGGTTTATCCACTTAAATGATTTGGCTGTCCCACAACCCTTTGTTGTTGAATTAAAGAAATCCATAACCGTTCCAGAATCAGCTTCACTTATAGGGTTCCATTGCAGTGTTACAAAGAAAATAGAATCGGTATCTAGGGCTATTCTTTCTTCAGAACCATCGTCACCCATATGTATCTCTACATTCTTATTGCTTGTTTCTGTCAAAGTATTTGACGGTTTAACGTCTAGGGTTACATCACTATCCGCAGTCGCCAGTGAACAATAATCGTACATCTCATAAGCCATTACATTATCCCTCTAGTTTGTTCTATTAATTCGGGGTTTGTCTTTAGTTGGCTAACAACAACATGCCCTATTTCATTTCCGTCTATTTCAACATGAACGTGGGTGTCTCCAGAGAGTCTTTCTGCTATTGCTGTACCAATGGCTTCTGGGTCAATACCGAGAGACTTCATGAAGTTACCGTTAGTTGGGTTGTTTAAATCCATGGAACTTCCGATATATCCACCGAAGCCCATTTCTACCGGAATGCCTCCTCCCTTTTGTGAGACAACCACTTCTGTTCCGTGAAGTTTTGCGTAATAGCCAGATTCCGGGCCGGAAATAAGACCGCCATATTTACGCCCCCAACCATCATCTTCACCACCCGCTGTGTCACCAGAGAATCCACTGCCATTGCCGCCATTGCTTGCTCCAGTACCATTGTACCCACCGCTCGGCATACCGCCAGTCATATCGACTCCCACATCCGCATAACCGCTATCTTCACCCCCATTAAAGGTATCCCCCGTAAACAAATCAGGATACATTGTTTCTAGCGTAGGTGCAGTCGCAACCGGTACCCCTGTTATTTCTGCAATCAGTGCATCTCCATATAAACCCGTATCTGGTATTCCCCCATAAAGCTCTCCTAACTCGTCTAGCGCTGTTTGTGCTGTACTGTAGTCTAATCCGAACATTACAGCCTGTCTCAAAGCTCCCGTTAATGGTGAAACAGCAAAGCCCAGAATGTCAGCCATTCCCTGTAGAAAACCCTGCCACCCACCGGTCATTGGATTAATTTCATCAACCCTAGCGTCGAAAGCTGTTTTTAATGCTAATGCATCTGCCCAATCTTTTGTTTCTTGAGATAAATTTCCATATGGATCTCTTTCTTCCCAGCTTCCAACACCGATGTCTTCTCCACCAGCTCCACCACCTTCTATACCCCAAGATCCTAAATAATTAGCCATCTCGGTTTCGGTACTTGGGAGAACCGTTGATTCTGGGTTAAGTAAGCCAGCTACTTCGTCGGGTATAGTCCCTCCAATCGGAACTATAACCGCTTCTTCCAGCCGTAGGGTCAACGCCGCTAACTGCTCGTCAAGTCTAGTCAAAACATCTGTTAGTAATGTATTGTTAGTGTTTTCTGCTATTTCTTCAAGAAGGGCGACCTGTCTATCTACCAAGTCATCCTTTATCCCAGATATATCCGAAATTATCGAAGCATTAAGTGATGCCATATCCGAACCATATGCATTCATAAAACCAAGATATTCTGGTATGAATCCTAGAAGCTCATCAACACCCTCCTGTGTGGTCACCCCACCAAGCAGGTCTTGATATCTACCCGTAAACCATTCTTCGCTTTGCACTGGAGCCAAGTCTCCACCGGTAAGCCTCATAATCATATCGTCAATTGAGGTTATCTGTGAATTAAGCGAGTCAAGTTCCTGTTGCTGGAGTTCTAAACTTCCTTCTGCCGCATCAGTCATTCGTGTAAGAAGGTCGAGACTATCGACATAGTATGTTGCAGAATCTTCATCAAGGGTATCATACTCTGCCATAAGGCTGTCGAATGTATCAGTGGGGCCGATTATCCTTTCACGCAATTCCATGAAACCGCCCTTAAGGTCTTCTATATACGAATAGAAAGCATCGGCACTTTCTGCCATTTTCAACATACCGACATATGCCCTTTGCCCTGCTTCCGTAGATAGGTCTAATCCTTCCAGCATATCCCTATATCCTTCACGGGTTAACGGGAAAGCCAAGTTAAGGTCTCCCATTGCACCCGCTAATTGACCCACTAACCTAAATTGTGCTTCTTGTTCTGTGAAAAACTTATCGTAATATGTTTCTGATGCTTCTCGAAGTATATCAAGCCCACCAGCCATTTCAATAATGGCCTCAGAAAAAGCAATCATCGAGGCTGTATCTGAAGCTATTTCATCGTAATACTCAGTCTCGTATTGAGCGGGTGCTGCACCCCTAAGAGCTGGATTAAGAGCAAGAAGGTAGTCAAGGACTTCATCAGTAAAGTTGTAGGCAGCATAAGCATCCTTCCAAGAGTCATCGTCCGCCCAAGCTTTCCATTCATCGGTTACAACCTGCCTAGACTTTTGAAGGATAAGCGCATAGGAACCGATAGACTGCTCGGTCATCTTAAGGGTATCGAGTACAATGGCTTTGTCAATAACTATCCTAGTAGCTGTTTCAAGCATCCCTTCGCCCAATTGCTGGTATGCACCAATTAACTCACCGAAGAGAGCATCAACAGCATTGTCACCAAGGGCGGAGAAGTGTTCAGTTAGAGTCTTGTTGACATCTTCGGAACTTAGACCACTAAGATTTATCTTTGCCCCTGCAAAGACATAATTCAGGGTTTCATTCATATCCGTACCGAGGCTGAGAGTCAAGTCAACAAGGGTGGAACTCATGTTCTGGAATACCATGTCTAATAGCCGAGAAACATTTTCATCAAGCGCCTTGTAAGCAGTATAATAAGAGTCTGAGTCTGAGCTGAACCAGCCACCTTCTTCGTGGGTATGAACATCTGTATACTGCTGTCCGCCTATCCCAACTCCACCGCTAAGTCCCCCCACAGAACCTGCACCAGTAGAAATACCAGAACCCGTTATATTCGTATAGCCACCACCACCAAAGATGGAACCAACTAAGCTTGATACCGTATCGTCTATCCAACCAGATATTCCAAAGGTCAAATCATTAAAAATATCCGTTAAACCCAAAGACGTAGCTGATACAAAGTCGTTAAACACGCCCTGCACACTTCCCAAATATTCCCCAACTTGGATACCAGATGTATCAATTCCCCCCATCCTGAAAATGGAAGTTACAAGACCCTTAATGTTGCTATTCAGCTTCTTCATTTCATTATAAATACCAGACAGTTCCCTGTATTGCATATCATATGTATCTTGCAGGAACTCCCATGAATTAGCCATAGAGCTACTACCAGTTCCAGCTTCTGCACCAAGAACGGTACTTGCTGGGAGTGCCGCCTCTGCTGAGGCTGAACCACCCACGCTTCCACCAATTCCTTCTCCTATTGAGGCAAGTAACGCTCCAACTGTTGCTGCCATTGTAGCCATGCGCCCAAATGCAGTGTAGGGATCACCAGATGCCTGATTTAGAACCGCAATAACCGCATCAACAACCGCAACAGCCCTCTGCGCTATTTCCATAGCCTTTGCAGCCTGTGTCCATCTTTCAGCACCCTCCGACCCTTCTGCGTAAATTGATGCTATGCTTGAAAATGCACTTTCTAATTGTCCTAATCCTTCGGTAATATATGCAGTCTTGGCTTCAAAGAATTCTTGTTCAAAGTCTAACTTTTTGTTCTTAGCCCACTCAGCCCAATCAACCTCATCACCATATAGTTTTTCGTTTAGCTTTGCCTGTTCATCTATAACGGCTAACATGCTGTCACGATATTCACTGCTTACATCACCCAAAGCATCCTCGAAAATATCAGACAGCTTTTCAAGGTCTTTAATTTTTTTTCTTATTTTCTTTAAGTCTTTACCTTCAAGATCAATCGTGAAGGATATTATCATCATTTGCTTTATTTCTTTAACCTGTTCTTCCGTAAGGTCTTTTCTTTTTTGCAACTCCTGACCGAAGATTTCGAGGTCTTTTGCGTAGGCTTCGATTTTTACAGCGGTTTCCCCTATTTGGATTATACGTAATTTGTTGCTATAGTCTTCATATAGTTTTAAGCGAGTCTCGCTATTTGCTTTATCCCATTTAGATAGTTGGTCAAGTTGCGCCTGCTTTAAGGCTAGAATTTCGTCTCCAGCTTTTACTTCTAAATCGAACTCTTTCATTTTAGACTGAAGCAATATTTTTATAATCTCATCTTGTACTGCCTTTTCTGCTCGTGGATATTTGTCCATTATTTCTTCAGTAATCTGCTCTGTGTAATCTTTCTGAATTTTCCATCTAGCAACCGCAGTATTCTTGGACATATCAGTAATGAGGTCTTCGGTTTGCTTAATCCTAAGCAGACGTGCCTCTTCAGCTTCCGCTTCTGCCTTTTTGAACTGCCAAAAATCTTTCGTGTCTTTTTCAAAAGCACCAGACAGAACATCTTGGGCAATTTTAATTTTAGCTAATAAACCCTCTAGTCTTTTAAGCTCATCGTTTGCTGCTTTTATTTTTGGAGTTGACTTGTCTTCTTCGAAACCAAAGAATGTATCTATTCCCATTGCTGCATTAAGTTCCTTATCTGCCTTTGCTATGATACTTTTTTGCTCGGCTACAAAACTTTGAAGCTTAACAATTTGTTCATCGTAAAATCTTGGGTTCTTTCTTAATAGTTGGATAAAGACTGGAACGGTAAGGTTTGACATCTGGTCAATCTCGCCTTGTATTCGCTCTCGTGCTTGTTTATCTTCATCGTATTTTATGAATACGTTTAACGCTTCCTTGGTTCCCCATGCTGCGAGTAAAGCCAGTCCAACAAAAGGAATTGATGCCAATGCTGCACCAATGCTTCTAATTCCGGCTGCAAAGAATCCAGCACTGACACCAGCGGCCTTTAGACTAATCCCCATCTTTGCCATATATGCAACTCTAACCATGTGCGTCTGGAAAAGTGCCAATTCCCAATTCAGCAACTTCATTGTACCCTTCCATAGAAGAAACGCACCGGCAAGCTTTCCAGCATACTTTGCGAATGTTACCATTGCCTTAGATGTACTAATTATGCTATCTTTGTGGTCTTTAATCCATGCAGTTGCATTAACAAGGTTATTCCAAAGCGTATCTCTGTATTCATTAAAAACCCCTATCAGTGATTCTTTAATTATGGAAACAAATTTCTTAACAGCAACATCAACGGTTAGCAATCCATCTACATACCGCTTACTTTCCCCATTAACATTTTTCAGAGTTTTTTCAAGTTTTTCATACTGGTCAACGTTGCTTTTTAATACAAGAACAGACTTTAACGCCCTAACACCAAACATTTCTGAAATTTCATTTACACTTATTTGCTGAACATTAAGTTCTCTTAACACGTCTATAAGGTCTGAATCTACAGAGAGTCCCAATCTTTTAGCGGCTCCCGCTGTCTTTATAAACGCCATCTGCATTCCACGACCAGCGATACCAGCTTTGATACCCGACTGAGAAAGGATTCCAATCATGGCTGATGTCTCTTCAATCGTATATCCCAACTGTGCTGCTATAGGTGCAGCAAACTTCATGGCATCTGCCATCATTTCAACATCTGTGTTTGTTCTTGTAATGGTTCCAGTAAAAACATCAACTACTCTTGTTAATTGGTCAACATCTAAGTTAAATGCACGAAGACTATCGCTTACTATGTCTGTAGCCCTACCAAGTTCTAATTCACCTATCTGTGCAATGGCTAGTGTGTCTGAAAGTGCCTTCACTGACTCTGCAACCGTAAAACCAGCACGAGCCAGAAATCTAAGGGCATCAGCTGCTTCTGAAGCACTCCATATTGTTTCTGTGCCAGCCTTTCGTGCTGCTTTGGCTATGGCTCCAAATTCCTGAACTGTTGCCCTTGCGATTGCCCTTACTTCGGCTATACGTTGTTCAAACTCAATACCAACACTCATTGCAGCGCTGACTTCTTGGATAGCGCGGTCTAAAATCATCAACGTGGCAGCAGTAGATGCAACTGTACGTACAAAAGTTACCAAATTCTTTCTTGACTTAGCCGTTGCTTGGGCAGCCGCAGCATGGGAAGCTGCCAACTGTTTATTTTTTGCCGTAAGCCTGTCAACGGATGCACTTAATTGTTTATTTTTTGCTGTAAGCTGCTTGACTTCTTTTTCGGACTTATTCATTCCGGTGGCAAGCTTCTTTATCTCGGCATCAAGTTTCTTAATCTTAGCTTCTGTTTTCAAAGAACCAGAACCCATCCGATCAAGATCTCGTATTATTTTCTTTGCTCCAGCGTCAAACTGTGATGCATCTAAGTTAAATCTTACGCCTGCCATAGTCTACTCCAAAAAAAAGCCAAGCTACTTTTTAGGTTTGCTCGGCTTTTCATAATCTTGACCATCTCGTGGCTCCATTAAATGTGGATAAAGTGTTTCTTCTACTAGAAGAATTCTTTCAAAATCTTCCCATGTCGCATCTTTTGCTCTGCATAAATCCAGTGTTGCATCTATCTTTATAGGGGCAAGTCCACTCATTGAAGAACCCCTACCGTATCTATGTAACCACCCCCACAGCATCCATGGTAACATGTTGTCTGGTGCTAGTGTTTTTGGTTTTGGGCAATCATCGCAAGGTGGCTCTTCCCCATAACTTGCATATAGCTCCCTGCATTCCTTACAATCGAGGGTTGTGGAGGTTCCCTTCTTGCGAACGGTTCCCCCATACCACTCTGCCCATGCTACAAATTTTCTTTATCAGCCTCGGCTTCTTTTATACCAGCTTCGAGGATTTTGTCTGCTTCTTCAAGAACCCAATTAATTACTTCTGGGTCTCCGTTGTAAATCTTCAGCTTGTTCTCATCGGTACAATCGAGAGGCATCCCCTCTTCATTTTCTGCGCCCTCCCAATCAAGAATAGTCTTCTTAATCTTCTGCGACTTAAATGCTTGGTAATCTGGGGTATCCTCAAACCTCTGACCCTTTTCCCATCCAAACTTTCTACACAGCTTGAGAAGGTCTGCATTCTCTGATTCTGTCATGGGTGAAACTAGAAACTTCATCTCGCCATCTCCGCGCAAAAAATGAATCCACTGTTCTGTTTTCTTTGTACGTAACTTCATGGTATTTCCCCTTATTGAGCATCTACGCTCTAAGTGCTTCCCCGATATTAATAAAAGCACGGGATGTGGGGATGCCGGGATTCACCCCCACGCGCCGCTAAGCGTTCCCCGTGCCATTCTTATTATATTGCTAATTCATAAAGTTCATTCTCAAAACCCATCCAGATAGAAATTGCTGTCCTTCCGTCTGGAGCCACTATGTCGATGCCGTGTTTCTCTATGAAAGCTAAGCACCTAAGACGAACTGTAGTTTTGATAGCGTTAGTGGATGCTATTTTAGCTCTCAGCTCAACGACTCTTTCTGGATTATTTTTTCTCCATTCAACTCTTTTCTGGCTAAGCTCTTCTATTTTTTGGGGAAGGTGGCTGAGATACCACTTTTCGGTAATGATCCTATCCCCCTATTTTCTTTAATTATCTCAATATTATACCTAGACTGTCCTCACCTACGGTTCCAAGTGCCTTAAATGTGACAGACATTGTTTGAGCCGCACCGTCTTGGCTTATTTCTGGAACCTGAATTTGTGCCTTAGGCATAACCAAATCCATTCTGTACCCTGCTGTATCGCCAAAACTAATCGTTAACTCCTTTTGCGTGCCATCAAAGCCTTGTGTGAAGTATTGAACGTCAGCTTTTCTAAGATATAATCCAATACTTCCATTTATATCTCTAACGTCCTCAACAAAATTTTCTGGAAAATCGGTTCCAATCTCATCGTTAAGGTAGGTTTTGGGAACCGAAATGGTCAAGTCCATGCTTCTGGTTTTGGTTGCAACATCGTCAAGATAGACATCACTTAGCCGACTTTCGACGGCAGTACCAATTGCCGTTTCGTCTCCGAGATATCCGGCTATTACATCATCAGCACTCCACCCCTCGCCAATTCCAGTCCCAAGGGTGAGTACGTCTCCTGTTATAGAGCTTATTTCGTAGCCAGCGGTACTATTGCTATCTTCTTTGGTTTCGTTCCATATATAAGAACCGGCTTTATACAATTCACCGTCAGCAACACTAATAGTTGTTGCACTTGCAGTAGAGGCGGTAGCTAAAGTGCTCGTTCCAGCCCACACCATTTCCATCCCTTCACCACTAAAGGTGAACATAACAGCACCTTCATTGTTTATGGTAACAGCACAGTTGTTGCAGCTCGCTCCGCTCAAACCCCTCGTCAAATGATCGTCTTCAATCCAGATACTTACCGCAGGACTCGAAGTATCCTGTTCGTAAAAAATACTGGATAGGGTAACGTCTGCATTGTCGGTTGCCACAGCAGCAGAGGTTGAATTATATGCCCTAGTCAACCCACCCAACGTAGCAGTAGTGGCACCATTACCCTGAGTTAATGTACTGTAATAAATCTTCTCGGTACCAATGGTTACAACACCAACTTCAGGTAACTGGTTGTTGCTAATACCATCAATCTGCATGGTAAGCGTATCGGCTATTATTCCACCATTAAGTGACGCTGTTGTTGCCGACTTCCTACTGCCCTGAAGAGACTGAAACAGCGCATCCCCTTGAGGATATTCCGTTGTTCCGACCGTACCTGTCATTCTAAGATACATTGGTATAGTCCATGTTGCTGGGCCTGTAGCATTCTGAAACTGCGCCAGAACGTCAAGCGTATCTCTTAGTTCAAGAGAATCAACAAACGTAGTCCCTTGGTTCAATGCGGCGTTTCCAGCCGACAAAATAAAGTCTGTACTTGGTGCAGGAAATTTTAGAGTCCCGCAAGTATCCTCCACACATACAAACACCCTCTGTTTTCTACTTAATCCTATATCTCCGCAACTCATGTCTTACCTCCATCTAAACTTTGACCCTCAGGGGACTCATTTTTATTATTCCAGTCTTCTTTAGTAAACTTGCACAACTCTTTGCACCGTCTACATTTTATCTCTACGTTTTCAGCAAAGCCTATGAATAAGAGTTTGCCGCATCTTGGGCAACAATTACGTGGCAACTTCAAAAGAAATTCCTCCCAGCCTTTCCCCAAATTCCCTTAAGTCTCCAGATATCTTTTCTCTGTGACTATCTGAAACCTCCGGTAACATTTTCTTTAGGTTATCTAAAACCCGCTTTCCTTCTTCTATTCTCGCAACTGCTAACCAATAATGACAAAATGCCAGAACCTCTTTATTAAACGAAAACACAAACCTGTTTCCCTTTTCAAGTGGATTTTTTTTCATGTTTTCATAACTTACAATATACTGTGTTGTACCCTTTGTAATTAAGGAAGCGTTCTTAACCCAAATTCCAAACTCAACCATAGCAACATTTAGGTCAAGATCTTCTGGCTTTCTTTCAAGACCCATGTTTAACCATTCGGATGCTTTCGCTTCATTACCACTTCTCATGTACTGCCTAACCATGGTAAAGAATATTGAGTCTTTTACTGTAATTTCATCTTTGTGGGCAATATATGCTTCTCCAGCCTCTATGGAATTATCTAGGTCATCATTTACCGCATAACACTGACAAAGATAAAAGTATGTATCCCAATCTTCTGGGTTATCTTCAAGTCTCAATCCAAGCATTTTGAGGATACGATTCTTCTTTGCCTCTTTCTTTTCTGGCGTAAGGTCATATCCATAATGTTGAAAATAAGCACCCTCATAAAAACCAGCCTTTCCAGTTGTTATTGCCTGGTTATGTACTCTATTTTCGTAATGTACCGTACCCCTTCTAAACAACCTTGCTGAATTAAACCGCATTACCTCTTTGCCGTCAGCCATATCCTTCATTAAAAGCATCATGGCACTGTAGGACTCAGGTAACTTTTTGAGAAACTTTTTTAATTTTTCTGGTTTATCTATGAGAAAGAACTCTTCGTCCGCGTCTATCTGTAATACAAATTTCTTAGTGGCATATGAAAGAGCTTGGTTCCTATGTAAAGAGAAGTTGTCTTCCCATGGATGGTCATAAATCTTAGCTCCATACTTGAGTGCTATTTCCTTCGTTTTGTCTTTTGAGCCAGTATCTACAACTATTATTTCGTCTGCTATATCTTTTATGCTCTCAAGACATCTTGGTAAACTTTCCTCTTCATCCCGTACAATCATACAAATACTAAGCATAAAACCCCCCGGTTTTTATTCATTAACCCATGCCCACCATGGCACACTAACTGCTAGTCTATAAAAGTTATCTTCAACTCCCATTCTTCTTGTGAATGGTCTTTCTGTAAAAACACTGTCTATGTCTTTATAATAGAACAGTGCTTCAAGTGTGGTTGCATAACCTAATATTGTTGAAAGTCCTTCATTTTTTGGTCTATATACATTTATCAGATAAAACCCATATCTTATGCTTGCTCCCCCACTATTACTACCAGCTATCTCCCCCTCC
>Ga0222698_1000590_pt1 | contig 12429 bp, 10 predicted proteins | sample AntAcemetage1450_FD_179833 | JGI IMG/M metagenome (GOLD analysis project Ga0222698, IMG submission 179833) | Saline water microbial communities from Ace Lake, Antarctica - #1450 | ecosystem: Environmental > Aquatic > Non-marine Saline and Alkaline > Saline | place: Antarctica: Ace Lake...
CGGAGAGGGCAACCGCGAAATCCGCCCCGAATTCGTCGATCCGGGCAAAAGCAATTACATCCTGAAGAAGGGCTCGCCCCTATCCGCGGCGGGGACCGACCCCGGGCAGGGAGCACAAGAGCTGCTCGGCCTCTCAGGGGATACATACCCCATCGGCTTGGCAAAACCATTGAGCGTTCCTCTCGGCCCCGCCCAGCTTTTTCCGTCGATAAAAAAAGCAGCTCCGGCAAAGGCGGAGCATTAATAAATTTGCGAACGAAGTGAGCCAATTTATATGATAATGATTCCGGAACTGGAGTTCGAGCGATACGAGCTCAAGTTCTATATCAACCAGGAGCTCTACGAGGCGATCTGCGGCATGCTCGAGCCATACATGGAGCTCGACCCTCACTCAATAAAGAAGGAGGACAACCAGTACACCATACGCTCCCTCTACCTGGACAACAATCTCTGGGACTCATATTACGAAAATCTCGACGGCCTGAGGGTGCGGCGCAAGCTCAGGATCCGCTCCTACGGCAAAGACGAGGATAATTGTTTCCTTGAGATTAAAAAGAAAAACAACAGCGCAGTGTTCAAAATACGGCACATCGTTCGGGAGGGGACCATTTCGCGGGTACTTGAGGGTGACGTGAATATGGAGGGACCGGATAGCCTGTTCTTGAGGAACTTTTACTTTTTAACTGACCACTTCAGTCTGATACCGCGGATCTTAATAGAGTACGAGCGGGAAGCTCACATTGGAATCTCCGTGCCTAAAATCAGGGTGACGTTCGACCGCAACGTGCGGGCGGCTTCCTGCGCCGGCGCCGTACTCTACCCTGAATTTACCAATTGGATGGAGGTAACCGGGGAAGATAGTATAATACTCGAGCTGAAATTCGACGGCCTCATGCCGCGGTTCCTGAGGGAGATCGTTCAGGAGCTCAACCTCAGCCACGAGCCGATATCGAAGTACTGCGGCAGCGTGCGGGCATGCGATCTGGTTTGAACAGACAAGGTGATAAAATGGGCACAGCGCGAAACTCAATCCGCGAAAATCCGTGAAATCCGCGGATAAACAGAAAAATAGAATCCACGGATTAACGCAAATTAACACGGATTAAAGATTGGCCCCAAAAGATATGGAAACATGTAAATATAAAACAACGGATTAGCAAGCTCCGACGAAGTCGGAGCCAAAAAGAAGTTAGCGAATGCCTGCCGGAGGCAGGAAATGAGCTAAGTTCTTTAAAAGGAGGATAACAACATGTTGCAGAACTTACTACCCCCGCCGGCATTCACCACATGGCCGGATATACTCCTGAACGTCGCCATTGCGTTCCTGCTGGGAATACTCATCTCCATCGTATATCGATACACGCATAAGGGCATCTCGTACTCGCAATCCTTTGTCCAGACACTCGTTCTTCTCACGTTCATAATATCGATCGTGATGATGGTGATCGGGAGCAACATCGCTCGCGCGTTCAGTCTCGTGGGGGCGCTCTCCATCATCCGTTTCAGAACGGTGGTCAAGGATACGCGGGATATAGCGTTCGTATTCTTCGCCCTGGCCGTGGGCATGGCCGCGGGATCGGGCAGCTACCTCGTGGGCGGCATCGGGGCCCTCTTCGGCTGCGCGGTTATCCTCGGCCTGTACTGGCTTGACTACGGGAGCAAGGAACGTCACTACCACCTCCTTCGCTACCGAGTGGAGGCGGACCTCCAGGACAACCCCGTATATAAAGAGATATTCGATAAATACTGCGGCACTGTGCGCCTGGTGAGTGTCCGCTCACTCAGGCAGGGACAGAGCGTCGAGGTCGCCCAGCACGTGAAACTTCGGGGGAAAATGCGGGCGGCGGACCTGGTCGGCGAACTGAAGGAGATAGAGGGCATAGAGAGAGTCGTGCTCCTCGTTCCCGAAGAGGTTGGAACCGAGTAAGCCGGCTCGGGAATAAACAGCCGGTATATTCTTCTCGCTGTACTTCAGGTACGCGAATTGCCTTCAGTCCAATGTAAAGATCACGGCGCGCCAATAGCCCGGGGCAGAAAGAACATTTTATCTATGAGATCGCGTAAGAAGAAAATCAACCCATCGCCCGGGCGGGTGTTTATAGGCCTCTATCAAATGGTCACACAAGACAGCCCATGAGGGTCACTAAATCCGGCATTTTGGCTTATGGGATCGTCCTTGCCGCCCTCATCGTTGCCGCCACGCTTTTCTGTTACTTAACAACGGAACGACTCACCCCCCAAAGGCTGAACGTAATTCTCATCGTTGTCGACACCCTGAGAGCTGACCACCTTGAAACGTACGGCTATTCCAGGAATACCGCTAAGAACATAGCAAAGCTGGCCGAGGACGGGATTCTTTTCAAAAATGCCATCGCTCCCGCTTCGTGGACAAGGCCCTCCATCGCTTCCATCATGACCTCGATGTACCCATCCTCCCATGGAGCGGTTGGGAGGATGGGCGAGCTGGATGATAAATATCTAACAATTCAGGAAATACTCAAGGAACATGGCTATGCCACAGTAGGGTTTAACTCCAATGGCAATGCGGGAAAATTCTGGAATTTCGATCAAGGCTTCGATTTTTTTAACCATGCACCTATGACCAGAGGCTACAAGGGAGAGAAGCTACAGTCACCGGCATCCTCCATAACCGACAGGGGAAAGGCATGGGTCTATGATAACCCGACCGAGAGACCCTTTTTCTTGTATCTTCTCTATATAGATCCTCATGCCCCATACTTTACCGATGAAGAGTTCCAATTCAATAAATCCTACAAAGGCAAAAACAACGGCTCACTGGAGCAGCTTAAAGAAATTGATTGGAACCGCCGACTCTCCGAAGATGGCCAGGAGATCCCGGGGATTATGGAGGAGTGCAACTATGTAAAGGACCTTTACGACGCAGAGATCGCGTACACCGATAAGCATATCGGCAGGCTAATGGGCTTTCTCCATGAATTCAACCTCTACGAGAATACGCTTATCATTCTCACGGCGGACCACGGGGAGGGCCTATGGGATCATGACAACCGAGGTCATGGAGAAGATATTTACCAGGAGCAGCTGCACATCCCCCTGATCATCCGTTGCCCTGGAATAAAGGGTGGAAAACGAATTAGCAATTACGTCTCAACCATAGATATCCTGCCGACCGTTCTCGATATCGTAGGAATTCGCCCCCCAGCTCATTTTCAGGGTGTCAGCCTCCTACCGATGATGCTGGGCAAGAGGGCGAAGGAGGGGGTGCTTTTAGTTGAAGAGCAACTCGACGAAAGAGACTTCACCGGCGTGATCAAGGACGGGTGGAAGCTCATTTACGACCGGGCTCATGATTCTTACGAACTCTACGATCTCAGAAAAGACAGAAAAGAGAAGCAAAACCTGGCAAATAGTAACGACCATTCCATAGAGAAAATATTCCGCAATCTCTCCTTAATTTTACACAAAAAAACGGAGGAGAACAAGGAAATCCGCAATCGGATGAAGCCGAGCGAACCCGCGCAAGAAAGAGAGATCCCCGAAGAGCTCAAGGAAAAGCTCAGGGCCCTCGGCTACATTTAGGAGCCCCTCCTCAAGCGCCAGGGTCGCGAGCAACAGTCACCCCCAGGCGCCGGCACCGTACTTCCGGATAATAACGCCGGGATGCATTGTAAAAATGTTTTCCCTGTTCTATACTTAGCCGCGAGGAAAAGTTATGACCGACAGCAATGATTACATAAGCGTCGTAATGCCGACCCGCGACAGGAAGGGCATGCTCGAGAAGTGCCTCGAGGCCTACGCAAATCAATCACTTCCGCGGGAGCACTACGAGATAATCGTCATCGACGACGGATCGACTGACGGGACGAGGGAACTCCTGGAAAACGCCTCGGAAAAGATAGCCAACCTCAGGCACTTCTCCCAGCCCAAGAGGGGGCCGGCAAAAGCCAGGAACCTCGGCATAGAGAGCGCCGGGGGTCCCATCATCCTCTTTGCGGGCGACGACTGCATACCGGATAAAAACCTCCTGCGTGAGCACCTTCGTATGCACAGGCGAAAAGAGGCAATCGCGGTGCTCGGCCATATCGACTGGCATCAGGACCTCAAGTTAACCCCGTTCATGAAATTCCTGGCCATGGACACCCAATTCAGTTACCCCCGGATAAAGAAACTGGCAGAGGACGTCCCCTTCTACTACTTCTATACTTCCAACATATCCATGTCCAAAGAATATATCGAAAAAGCAGGGGCTTTCGACGAGGAGTTCACGAAAGCGGTCTACGAAGACGTCGAGCTCGGATACAGGATATGGAAGAGCGGGCTGAGGATCGTTTACAATTCCCGGGCCATCGCCTACCACGACCACGAGACAGAGCTTAAGGATTACATAAAGCGCCAGGTCAGGTGTGGAAAGGCCGCCGCACTGCTGTATAAGAAGCATCCGGAGCTCCTGGCGCTCCTCCGCGTGCCGAGGGTCAGCAGCCCGGAGATCAGGTATCGGTTCTACCAGGCCGTGCTCGATTACTGTTTCTACGCAGGCTTGCAGGGTGGGTTGGAAACGAAGCATGAGTTGAAGGGTTTAATCAGTCTGGAGAACCGCTTGAAGAACTGGTCCGACATCGAAAAGGACCGCCTGATGAAGACCGTGCTCGCGCTTGAAGATCGCATGGATCGGGAAATTCGCAGCAGGGACCAGTCGCTCATGGAGAAAGAGAGAGAGATTCATAAAAGGGATCGGGTGATCGAGCGACTTAACGGGGATCTTCAGAAACAACACATGGAGATACAGAAACAGGCCGGGGCGGCCCAGGAACAGCACAAGGAATTGAAGAAAAGGGACGAGCTCATCGAAACCCTGAATCGCAAGAACCAGGAAAAATATTACCGGATCGTCGAGCTGGAGAAGCTGGAAATCCGCTTAAAAAGCTCACTGCCTTACCGTATCTATGGAATGCTCAGGAAGTTAACCCGTTCCCGTAAATAGCCTTAAGAGGAGGGGGCGGCAGTCGCCCCGGGATAATCCGCTGCCCTCAGAAAAGGCGATCCATCCCGCAAAAGGCTTATCTCGTTGAACTGCAGCCCCAAGTCCGGACGCCCCTTGTCCACGTCCACCGGGAGCACACGATCGAGCCTGAAGGCGAGGCGCGCCACATCCTTTGAGGGAACACAGCCGAAATGCAGCGTCCGCCAGTCACCGGGTCTAATAACAGCAGACCCTATCCTCACGCCATCCATAAAGACATCGAGACGCTGCGCGCGGCGCAGCCTGAAGGGCTGGCGCACGTGGATCTGTACGATGCCCGGGATACCCTGTTCTGCACGCAGAAAACAGTCGGCCTCCACCGTCATCCAGCGGCACTGGGGCGGAGATAAGTCCAGTGGATACCAGCCGTCACCGAGAAGTCTATCGCTCACCCCCATGATAATGCGATCTTCCTGTATCTCGGCCCTATCAGCGCGTTCGTAATCCCATGAGAAATATGGAAGGATGCTCGGTTCATAACTGGGCTCCAGCAACCTGGAGCATGAACCTTTATACTTTGATATATTGGCTATTCGCCACCTTAGAATCTTTGGAAATGCCAACAGGGCATCGACAAATGCTCTTACTTGCAACATTGCCCTGTACCATTCATGTCGGGAAAGCAAGTGATGCGTTATTCTCACTTCCTTTGCGACAATCTTCCTGATCGCAATCGGTAGCAGTTCCCTCTTTGAAAAATACTGCAGCGCAATCTTTAAACGGTTGCGCAATATAAAATAATTCTTCAATGGTGAACAGTGCTTAAATGAAGCGGAGAACTTGTGGTAGATCACTGCTGATGGAGCAGTGTAAATCCTCCATCCATGAGCACGCATCCTGATGCAAAGATCAACATCTTCTAAAAAGCTCTTATGCCATGGATCAAAAAATCCCACCTGTCGGAGTGCCTCTACATTAAGCAATGCTGCTCCTCCACAGAAGGAAAATACTTCTTCTGGCTGCCCCATTGATTGTCTGAATATCTTCCCCTGATGCCGGTCCCATGCATAAGCCATGGGATTAAAGCTTACGCCCAATCCATTTATTATTTTCCTGTTATGGTAATACATCATGAGGGAAGCAACCGCACCGGTATTCGAGCAGCTTTCCATTACCTTGACCATTTCAAACAACCATGAAGGCTCCACCTCAACATCAGCGTTTAATATAGCAATGTAATCTACTCCCTTCCCTAAGAAGTAACTCATCCCCACGTTCATTGCCCTGGCGAAGTGTAAATTACGTTTGTTCTGAATAACATGGACGTTCAGCCATCGTCTCCTTACATAATCCTGACTGCCATCGCTTGAAGCATTGTCAACCATCACAAATTCAGCGGTCTGATAATTCATTTTCATCAACGATGAAAAACAATCTTCCACATGCGCGATTCCGTTATAGTTCAAAACAACAACCCCTACGAGAGGAGCTTCTCCATTGCGTTGCTTTTTCATACGTCCACTGTACTCTTAAACCACTGTTTCACTTTCTCATAGCGTTGATCCCATGTACAGCTATCGAGAACTTTCTTTCGCCCCTTTTCTCCCATCCTGCGGCTTAACTCATCGTTCTGCAGCAGGATACGAATATATTCACCGAGCATGTGATCGTCCCCGAACGGTACGAGGAATCCGTCTTCACCATCGGCAATGACCTCGGGAACGCCCCCGGCGTACGATCCAATGACTGGCTTCCCCGCCAGCCATGCCTCCAGATAAACAATCCCGTAGCTATCGCCCCTCGACGGCAGGACGAGAACATCGCACGCAGCGAATAAATCCAGCTTGTCCTCGCCTCCCACATTGCCCAGGAGGATACACCCTTCTTTCACCTGGCGCGGTTGGCGCCCAAGATATTCCTGGAACTCAATAGAGGGGTGCCCCGCCATCACCAGGCGGATTGTATCTCCCCTCCGCCTCAGTCTTCCCACTGCGTCGAGGGCGTGAAAGGCCCCCTTATCATATATCAGGGCGCCAACGTACGAGACGATCCGCTCATCAGCTCCGATATTATGCTTTTTCCGAAAGCGCTCCACGCTCCCTCCCGCGATATCATCCGGATTAACCCCCATGCCGAGTACCTCGACCTTTCCCGCCGCAACCCCCCTCTCCACCAGTGCTTTCTTCTCTGCCCGGGATTGCACGATAACCAGGGCGCTCGCCCTGAGCACTGCGAGTTGATCCGGCTCGGTATGCATTGCCAACTGCGAATCCCCGCGGGGAGTACCGACATGGACAAACGGTGTAATGCAAAAAGGCACGCCCAACAGCCGCGCCGAGAAGAAGGCCGGATACAGGAGCGAGTAAAAGGGGCTCGGGGCCGCGTGGATGAGGTCAAAATCCCGCGCGCGCACAAGAAGATCGCGCCACATTTCGGGGAGGATTGCAGAAGGGAAACGGAAGAGGAATCGCGCAGCCCTGGAGGGAAGGTGCCGCATAATCTTCCTCACAAAGCCTCCGGCCGGCAGATGCCGTACAGGATAGCGGTTCACCCGCACTCCATTAATAACCTCACTACCAGCGTCGATGCTTTTTCGATCGGGAAAAAAGAGGTAGTCGAGGTCCCATGCATTGGTTGTATACACGGTGACCTCGTTTCCATCCCTCACGAACCGCTCAGACATCTCTTTTACATAGTTGGGCGCGCCTCCTCTGTACGGCCAGTACTGTGTTATTACATTGAGAATGCGCATGGGAATAACCTGTCAGGAAGGTCCCCTGGACTATCTTTAGGGCTTGAGCCTGAAAAGCTTCCTGAGCTTGGCTTTCGCCTTGTTCTTGACGAGACGCTTCAGAGCGATGTTGTCCTCGGGCATTTCTTCGAATAAACGTCGTAGGTACTCGCGGTTCGACCGCAAAAGCAGCACCGGGCGCTTGCTCGCATCTTTGTCGGGGGCGCAAACCGGCTTTCTCGCCCAGTCCCTCAGAGGTTCCGTCGTTTTTGTATACGTGTAGTTGCTTCGGAAGAACGTGTACGCCCTCTGAGCGAGGGAGTCACGCTCGTCCCTGGATTTCCTGGAGAACTCGACAATCTCCTCGGCAAGAGTGCGGGCATCACCGATGTTGAAGGTCAATGCCAGATCATGATCCCTGAGCACGTAGCTCAGCTCGCACGCGAGGGAGGTAATGGCCGGGAGACGGTGCTGGATCATCTCGACTATTCGCGTCCTCGTGCCGTACACAGGCTCGTAATGATATTTATCCAGGCTTATTCCCAGGTCGCACTCGGAATAAGCCTGGACAGCCTCAGCGTAACTGCGCCAGCCCAGAAGCTTGAAACGGTCCCTGAATTTTGATCGAGCAGCCAGCCGCAAAAACCGGGGATACGTACGCTCATCGTAATTCTCTATCCCTCCCCCCAGGGAAACGAACTTTATCCTGTCGTTTTCAGAGAACGCCTTCTCAAGCGCCTGGAAAAGAGTATCGATATCAGTCCATACGTTGTATCCCCCGCACCACAGTATGGCAAAGTCGTCTTCATTAATGCAGCTGCCCCTCAGCAGCTTTTTAACGCTCGTGTGAACCACGGCATCATCCGAGATTGCAGGAGGTATGGCATATACGAATCGGTAGCCAAAGCTGTTCTTGTTCAATCTTCCCAGTACACTGAGGGCGCCTGTGAGGAAATGCTCCTGGAATCGACCGCACGTTGAAAAAACATCCCCTCTCTCAAGAGCCGGTTCATCCTCCTCCCAGATTTTTGGGGCCCACTGGTTATCATCGAAGACGTAGGACTTTGACTGTGCCTCGCACATGGAGCTTCCAAAATAATCGATCCACAATGGAGCCTTGATTTTCAGCTTAGCGGCTGTAATAGCTCCCACGCGCCCTACACCTATAACGCAGTCAGGCATGAATTCATCATGAACAGATTGTACCTTTCTATGGAACTTTCTTTCGTCACGATCAAGCTGGTAATGAACAAGGTGTTCTTTTCTCGATACGTGCGATCCCTCGCGGGGATCGTAGATATTTCTCCCGCAGACCACTATGTCATGCCCGTCCTGTATGAGCGGTTTAATAAACTGCTCCATGCGGTAGGAAGCGGCGACAAGCCGCCTCTCGGCAGCAAATTCAGGCAACGCACCGCCAATTGCTAAAACCTTCGACATGATATTTTCTTCCAGCTCATCGGGCAATATAGGCAGCTAATAATATCAACGCAGGATTCAGGGAATGATGAATCTGATCAAGAAGGGTCTTTTATTATAACCGGATGTATCTCAGCTATGTGCCGAAACATGCTTACTCTTTTACCGGCGCTTTTTCGTCTCTCTTCACTTCCGAAGAATAAAAAGGCCTCCCGTTCTGCCACACGAGATTTTCGAAATCCATGGCTATGTTCCCGGGAAAATGCTCGTTGATAAATGTACACGCATCCTCCAGATCGTCTCTGCTCAAAATCACTCCCTCTTTCCTCGCCTTAACCGCCATTGTACTTGCCTGCGAGGAATCCAGGATGTCATCCAAAAACTCTCCATGGTCACACGGGAAATAGCAGTCAGCATCAAATCGGTTTATTAAAAGCGTGTTAATTGCACGCGCGGAGCTTCTTGCTTTCTCCCGGAAGTCTCCCTGCAAGAAACATTCCTTGAAATAATCGTAATAGCGCTCCGGCTTGCAATACGTAATGTGGCCGTCCTCCTCGAGGATGGCGTTAAAATATTGCCTGATGCAGTGACTGACCCGTTTGTCTCCTGTCAACGTCAGGTGACTGGCCGGGGCAAGGCCCCTCACGGTGACTGGAAGGTCGTATCGCTCATGCCATTCTATGCTCCTGTGAATGAAGTCGTCCCACACGTCTTTCTTGCTTGTGATGCTCAGGGGATGTGTGCTTGGAAACACCACCTTGATATCCAATCGAATGTTGGGAACATTCCCGTTCTTCCAGATCTCCTGGACGCGCTCGATAAGTTTAGGGAGTCCCGGGTAGGTTTCCGCGGTGGCAACGGGAACGACCATTATGTAGAAGTTTTGTTCCGGCGGGGGCGTGTAGCGAACGATTTCCTGGAGAGTATCCAGCAACTTATCACCATCAACACCCCTGTAGATTTTGTTGAACTCCCCTACCCCGTCTATGCTTAAACAAACGCCGTTCACATAGGGTAAAATTTGATGAAACATTTTACTGAGTGTGCCGTTGGTATTAAATTCCAACTGCATGTGCTCCCCGAGCCCCTCCCTCAAACGTTTCAGGATATCGACAATAGTGGGGATCGTCAGCGGCTCACCCCCGTTTATACAGATATGTTTCGGTTTGACCTCCAGGAGTGTCCTGATTCGCGCCTCGAAATCGGGATGCCTGTAGTCCGGGCTATATGAATAATGGCAATATGTACACCGCAAATTACAGACCTTGGTTATGCACCAGGACATAACCCAGTGGAAATTGGGATACTTCCACTTCAAGACGCGCTGCTTCAAATTGACGCCTAACACACCCGTTTCTCCTCTTTGAAGGCTTACTTAATGATACAACAGTCCCAGTTATTATAACAAGCCCTTAATTGCGGAAACAACTGTGGATATATACTATAACTAGCGCTAACTCAATAAGATACTTAAGATGAGGCGCAGAGATCCCCTACTCATCAAAAATAAAGTGAGCAAAGACATCCTGGGTCCAAAGACGCCCAGTGCTTCCACGGAGGATTATCACTAGCCTTTTAAAAACAATTCTATTTTCTGTTTTTTAAAACCATCCATACGCAGTAAGAAGGGATTTCTCCCGCTTCAATCTTCTCTTTATCCTTGTCCCATATATAGCGAAGAATATTCATGTCCTCTTCCCTTGATATATCGATATTATCGGCAATTAATGCGTATATGGTGGGGAAGATTGTAGCTCCCCAGTAGGCGGAAAATAGAACCTCAAAGTTCTTTTTAATCAGGGGGACGATATCTTCGGATCTAACAGCCTCCGATGGATCTGTGCGCGCCACTTCGCTGGGGTCAGCTACTGCAAATTCCTTGGCATAATACTTAAAGCGACTGTAAGGGAGCCGGTGCAGCAGTTGCTTCCCTACCCTCTTCAAACGATTATCTGGAAGCCTTCGCCTATACCTGAGAGGCAGGGAATCGTAAACATCCTTTGCCACACGATACGTCTTTTCGTCCATTGCAAATCGATTCGGCCCGATGTATTCATCTAGGAGAATCAACCCTCCAGGCTGCAAAGCTCTTTTTATATTCTCAAAAAGGAACTCCAGGTTTTGGATATGGTGAAATACATAATGAGCGATGACAAGCTGATAAGCATTTTGCTCTGGAAATTCGAATTTATTCAGGTCTGCAAGGCGGTATCGGAAATGGCCCTGCGCAAGTTCATTCCCCTTTTTCCGTGCTTCCCCCAGGAGTTCTCCCGTAATATCGAAGCTGTCAAAATAATTACAAAAACCCATCTGATAAAGTTGCCTCTCGATCAACCCGTCGGCACAACCCAGGACGAGACCGCGGTCCAACGTCCGCGGGACATAGTTATCCTTAAACCATGACCATTTGTCAGAGCCCGGACAACCCGTGATCCTCTCACTCTCCCAAAAATGAATAAATGGCAACGCCCACCATACCTTAATGATGGATGGAGAAGCTCTTAACTGGGAGAACGTCCTTGTCCAATACGTGCTCGCCTCATTTATGGCGCTGTCTTCTTCCTTTTTCATAAAAGATTCATAATGCAATTAGGCACAATCGCTGGCTCCTTTTAAATCCAATTTTTTCAATAAAGGGAGAATGAAGTAGGGCTGCTATATCAGATATTAACCTGAGTTTTATGATCAATAAGTAATGAATGAAAAATACTTTGGGGTCCTATTCAGGGGAAAGATTAAAGTTATGGCCTACCATGCCAGTAAGAGCTAAATGAGCCTCTTCCTCATGATAATAAGATCCTGGCAATTATTTGCCCCTCTTTCAATATATTCAAGTATGTTGAAATAGCGAGAGAATTGCTCGATAGTATATTTCTTTGTCTGATAAACTCCTCGATAATAGCCTTCGGGGGCAACTTCCTTCAAGCCTTTATCCTCCATGGCATCATGAATGCCCTTCTTGAGAAGCTGTTTGACTTCCTCTTCTGGAAAGTTCATCCGGGTAGCAAATTCCCCATGAACGCTTGTCAAGAACAACCCCCCGGGAGCTAATATCCTTTGCATCTCATTCAACCACTGCGATTGAGCTTCTCTTGATAAATGCGTAAAGACTGAAAAAGAAATGATTAAATCAAACACATTATCAGCATAGGCAGTCGGCGGATAAAGGGGAATCACAGAAAATACACCCGGTTTAAGGTTATTCCGACAGAGATATTGTCAAATGTTGTGGACAGGAGCATGTGCGCATCCTCGTGTAACAGCTCCTAAGCAGCTATCTCTTTCATCTCTCCATCTACGAACTTGACCCCCTCGATGACCTTCACAATCAGCTTGT
>Ga0222698_1000622_pt1 | contig 11958 bp, 11 predicted proteins | sample AntAcemetage1450_FD_179833 | JGI IMG/M metagenome (GOLD analysis project Ga0222698, IMG submission 179833) | Saline water microbial communities from Ace Lake, Antarctica - #1450 | ecosystem: Environmental > Aquatic > Non-marine Saline and Alkaline > Saline | place: Antarctica: Ace Lake...
CAAACGACCTTTTGACGGTAAGACCTCTGCTCAATAAGGTCAAGGATCCGCTGATGCGGTGGCTTTAACTTCTCATAAGGATCGTCTATAATATCCCCATTTAAGATAAGCTCATGATCTCCAGAAAGATTCCCGAGAAAACGCTCGAAGTCGTCATATAAAAAATGGCGAGATCCTATATGCAAATCGCTGATAATGATTGCGTTCATTTCATGCAAAGTGAATCTTTCTCCAATCCTTTTGTTTTGCTAAAAATAAGGAGGGTTATATTTATATATTTCTCACTTGGCCAAAGCATTCATAAGGCACACCAAATGCTTTTGCCACCTCGTAACTTTCTCGTCTTCATCCATTTTGTCTAAGAAGTCCGGCCTATCATCTATTTCCATCTCTCGCATCTCAGGGAAGGTACAGTCTTTTCGTTTACCTTTATACGGGCAATCTTTAAACACGTTTATCAGCTTGTCATCAAGATCTTTAGTGATCATCAGAAACAGAGTTTCCCAGTTGGTATTATCGTACCAATAGAACATCTTGAAATTAATTCGAGCTGATTACATCTATCTTAAAATCCACAAAAAATAAAGGGCCAAATCCTGTGAAATAAATTTGCCCTTATTGAAAAACATAATAGTAAATTCAGGACGGAGAAGGCCCCGAGACCTAAACTTAACGTCTCAGTCATGCGCAAGAGATCGGTGCAGATCGAGTAAAAAATCGCTCAATTTAGGTTAAAGGTATTTGGTGGCCCACAACGATGCCTGAAGCCGATTGTTAACATTTATCTTCCTGTAAAGATTATAAATATGGGTCTTGACGGTATGCAAACTGATGGAAAACTCATCGGCCATGGCTTGGCTGCTGTATCCGGAAGCGATACAGACAAGTATTTCTCTTTCTTTGAATGTTAAACAGAACGCAGCCGGATGTGTTGACGAATCCGCCAAAGATTTTGCTTCCATAAGGCATTTTGTCATCGCTTTTCTGGAATACCATAAATCTCCCTGCAAAACCGAACAAATGCCTTTGGCGATTAACGGCAGGGGGTCGTTATTATAAAAGATTCCCTGTATACCGCTATCCATGGCTTTTTTTTCGAACGCCGAATCGGCTATAGCATTACCCAACATAAAAAAACGCTGGAAACCGTGTGAACAATTCCACTCATGGATGTTGGTCCAAAGATATTTCATATCAATATTTTCACAGTCGAAAATGAACACTTGCGGGATCGATGACTCATTTGCATCAATTGGTATTATCGATTCCAGCCTTGGGAAAGATGCGCCTTTCAGGCCTGTTTCCTTTTTCAGAAACGAAAGCAACAGTTCATTTTGCATCATATTTCGGCCCACAATGTTAAGAAAAGCTTTGGGGGTGGAACCGAGGCCGGCTTTTTTTGATATCTTCTTTGAAGGCATCAACATACTCAAAACCATCACATTATATTCATTTCTAACTACCCATAGATAGTGCCCATCACTTGCTTCATCAGTGACAACCATATCGGCTGCCATTAATACCTTTATGCTAGGAGACAGGTCAATTGTAATTCATAGGGCACTTAATGGTTACTCAATATAACCATTAGCGAGAAATAAAAGGTGGGTTCTCAGATTTGATTTTTTGTCCGTTAATTTTAGCTTCTTTCTCATACTTTTCCTGTGACGGGTGATGGTTTCAGGAGAAGAGTTCAATAGCTTGGCTATCTCTTTTGTGCGCAGACCCTGCTTGACGAGATGCGCAACTTTAAGCTCGGTGGGTGTAAAATTCAGATACTTGTGGGACAGTTTGTGTGCAAATGGTGAAATAATCTCTTCAATATTTGACTGAATGATATCTGCAAAGATCTCCTGTCTATGATTAAGTCCTGTATTTTTTAGTTTTGTTACATATGGAAGAACCAATTCTTTAATATTGGTCATTACTTTCTCTTCGAGTTCCTTCTTATCTTCATCTCTTTTTTTCAGCAAAATATTCAAAGCTGTGTTCATTTCTTCAAGACGAATGTTTTTTATTTCTAATTCCTTTTCTCTTTGTTTCAGTCTTTGTTCTGTCTGCTTTATATCGGTAATATCACTAATAAATGCAAAGGAGCCCTGTACCTCACCCGATTCATCCCGAATTGTTGTGGCATTAATATAGGTGTTCAGGTCTTGACCGTTCTTTTTTTTCAGGGTAATTGCATAACTGCGATAGGTAGTGTGGGGTATTTTTGAGAGTTGATCAGTAAAAATCTTTCGGTTCTCATCATCGACGAAATCAAAGGGGGTCTTGCCAAGCATCTCATCGTGAGGGTATCCGAGCATTTTGCAAAGGGCCTGGTTAACTTCGATATTTTTGAATTCTGGATTTACCATCCAGTATCCTTGCGATGTGGTTTCAAGAAGGTTTCGATACTTCTTTTCACTCACCCTCAGCTTTTCTTCGGCCTGCTTCTGCTCGGTAATATCACAACCGATGACGATAACGCCGGTGATATCGCCGTTATCCTCAATTAAAGGGTACGCTGTTCTGTCATAAATACGACCATCCGGCCGATATCGAAGAACGCCGCGGGTCACTTTCCCCTCATTTAAAACCTGTATTGCCGGACAATCTTCACAGATGTCATTGCGTCCGTAGAAAAGCTCATAGCAGTATTTCCCCGCATAATCATCAAGAGAAATGTTCCATGCTTGGGCCAATGTAGTATTTATCATCTGTATTTTGAAGTTCCGACCTACGAATACAAATAGCTCTTTAATGCTATTTGTAACATTTTTGAAACGCTTCTCGCTCTCCTGCAATGCTTTTTCTGTGCGTTTGAAACTAACCGTTTCTTTCTCTAACTCCTTATTCCTTTGCTCTAATTCTTCATAAGTCGGTTTTCTATCCATTATAAATTTCTCCAACTAACAATAAAAAGGGGAAACTGTAGGTGATTCCTTAGTTTTATTCACCCATTTTTTTTGCCCCACGTTATTTTATGGTTTCGCAACGCTTTGTGCATACGAGTAATATTGTCCGATTTTACAATTTATGTTTGATGAACTCGTAAAAAGTCCGATTTGGGCGGTTTCGTAAAAAGTTCAAATTCAAGGCGTCCAAATTTTGCAATCATGAGGCGTACTTATCGTACGTTGAGTGATTGCGAAATGCAGCACAACGCAGAAGTTGGACTTTTTACGAGACCGTCATGTTTAATAGAGATAACATTTTAGAAGCGTCGGGTTTATTGACGTCGCGCAAAGCTCAACATACTGAGAATCCCATTTTTTATCAGCACAATACCAAAAAGGGCCAATAATATGCTAAGAACTGCCGCTAACAAAGAAAGGCTATACTCACCGGAGGTAAACATTAAAAACATATTATAGCCGCAATACAGACAACATCCGATTAGCGCCAAACCCATCAGAGAATATGACAATATTCAACTTAAAGATATTATTCTTGAAATATGTTTAAGAAACGCCCAACCTTTTTTATTTGACACTTCTTCAAGTCTTTCATAACCCATCCACAAGAATATGGAAACGCCGACCACCCCTGTGACAAATAATAAAAAAAGCACCATTCCGTTAACATTTCCCTTGATGCCCAAAACGGATAGAATCAAACCCAATACACAGACGACCCATACCTCGTAGTGGGGATGCCCGGTCAGCGCCATATGAAAGCCAATGCTTAATATTGATAAAATCAAAAGGGCATATGAAGTAAATTTAGAAATTAAATCCAGAATGTTAACATCAGTTACATTTGGGATGTATTGAATGATGGAAATCAAAACCAGAACCGGTAGTAAGATTAGAACACAAGTTATCATTCCTCTGAATAGTTTTTCCATATTCTAAACTTGCTGCCTCCGATCGTGGTCTGCAATCTAAGATATCTTGATCACACAAATTAGTCAATCGTTGACGTTTGGTCGTGATCATGTTAGCAAAAGCACCTTGTATGATTAAAAAAAATAAACCGGTTACGTTATGAACATTCTACTGATTGAAATTAATCCCTTTGCGCCGACAATGACGCCGATTTCCTTGGGCTATATTGCCGCCTTTCTTGAATCAAAGGGATTTACGACCAAAATTCTCATTGTCGGGCAGGATACGTCTTTGTCACGTTCCGGTTTTCGTGAGTTGATCACCGACTTTCAACCGGCTTTGGTTGGGTTGACGGCCTACCAGAGAACCATGCTGTATGTCAAAGGATTTGCCAACCTTGTAAAGTCCATGGACAATAATATTCGGGTGGCCATCGGGGGGCCACAGGCGACCTTCATGCCCTCTTCCGCCTTTAACGAGCTTGAGGATATTGATTATATCTGTCGATCTTCGGGCGAAGAAACCTTGTTAAGGGTCGCCCGGGCCATCGAAAACCGGACGCCGTTTTCGGATCTTGCCGGCGTAAGTTACAAGGACGACCAGGGCGCTGTCTTTGATACTCCACAGATTGAAGGCTTTACGGACTTGGATCATTATCCTTCTCCGTATCTAAATGATATTTTTGACTATTCTTGTATGAATGAAGCCGTCATGCTGACCTCTCGCGGATGTCCGTATCACTGTATTTACTGTTACACTCCCCATGCGTTTAAACACAATATAACCTTTCATTCCGTTGACCGGGTCATGGAAGAAATCAGATGGGTAACAAAAAAAGGGGTAAAAAGACTTTGGTTTGCCGATCCCAATATCTCCTGTAAGCCCGAACGGCTTATAGAAATTTTCGACAGAATCTTGACACAAGGCATTGAGGTGAAAATGTGGGTGCAAACCCGTGTGGACCTTGTAACGCCCGAGTTGATGAAGAAGATGAAACGAGCCGGAGTCGGGGTCATTGCTTTTGGACTTGAGTCGGCTTCCGACCGGGTATTAACCCGGCTCGACAAACAGATAAACACGGAACAAGTGGCCCGGGCCATCCGGCTGGCCCAGGACCAGGGCATAGAAGTCGAACTTTTTACCTTGTTTGGACTGCCTTATGAAACGTTTGAGGATGCGGTGGAAACACTTGAATTCGTGAAAAAAAACAACGTCAAGATTACGGGAAATAGCAATTCACAGCAGATGCAGATCTATTTCGGAACACACCTGGCCGAACATTACACGGATTACAATATACGACCGTTGAGCAATAACCGTCCGGCATATATGTCCATTGGATCTCAGTACGAAACCCAATGGTTTGGGATCGATGAGCTTCAAAAAATCCAAAGTATGTGGCGAGCCAATTCTCTTGACGGAGGGAAGCGGATTGTGTCGTGATACCATAACAACCAACTGACGGGTGTAAATCAAGATTGTTGGTTATTGAGTTCAATCGTAAGGTGTCAGTGTTCAGGTTTCAGGTTTCAGCTCTTCAAGTTTCTCGACCCTGACACCTGAAACCTGACACCTTTTCCCAAAGCTAAATACGTAGCGCAGACGAACATGAATTTTCATATTGCCAACAGCCGTGATTCACACCCGGCCAAACCCAACTGATGATGATTAATAAACCCGCCATACAAAAAATATACGTGGTCCTGTCCAAACAACAGGACAAGGCCGATTTCGAGTTGCTGTGTCGTATATTGTCGGGCCTGTTTTCATATGTAAACCTGACCTCTAATCTTTATCTGGTTGCCGAAAATCTGCCCGAAAGCATGCCCCGGATTGAACGAATTCAGAAAGACGTGGGCAAATTTCTCAAGACCAACCTGTTTGCACGGCTCTATCTTCATTTTGTCCATTCGGTTAGCCTGACAACCGCTAAGGAAATAGATTATTATTTGTATTATTATTACCAGCCCTTGAAAAGAGCGGCCGGCGAATTTGACAAAGAGGGCTTCGTCCATCAGGAAGTGCCCAGGCTGATATTGCTGCCGGTGATTGCTCCGGATCACCGGGTTGATCCCGCTTCACTAATCGGGCTTCTGAACGCGTTTAAAAGCATGTTTATGTTGCCCTGTCTTTACCTGGACAAAACCACCTTTTTTCTGTCCAAAGATAAAGAGCTTCTGACCCGGGCGGAAAAAATTTATTTTGGCAATGACCACTCAAGAGCGCCTGCTGAAATCGCATGCAATCTGTTTAATCAGGATCTCCTGGATCAGTCATTGTCTAATTTGGCATCCAAAGCTGTATTTATGTCCGTCCCCTGCCCGGCGTCACTCATTGTTTCGGCCAATGACGGCAAAGTTTATTGTTGTATGGATGCATTTCGCAAGAATGAAAGCCTGACCGATATTTATGGAAAAAGCGCGGAAGAACTCATGGAAATCTATTATGAACACAATCATTCCAAAAGAGATTGCCTGGGGTGCAGACGCCGGAGCGCCGAGTTTTTTGCAGGGGTACCCGTATCGGAAACCAAAAAACAATATATTGGAGCCTTGCTTTCTCATTTTGAAACCTCCCGTGGGATGTCCGGGAGATAAGCAAGGTGAAAGGCTATAGTTTTCTGGATCGAAAAATCATAATGATGAGGCAGATTCCAAGGAAACTGGCAACAACATAGCCGGTTACCCCCAAAACAGCGGTTAAAGAAATCTTCTGGACACCGAAAAGATTGACCGTGAATACAAACAGGTTTTGAGAGGCGTTCAAGACCATGGCGCCGGCAATCAATGAGGCGGAAATGACCAACCCGATGATCATCCGGTTAATGCTTTTTACAAACCGGCTGCTCATATCTTGAAAGCCATTGTGCTGGAGTTCTATTCGCTGTTTGCCTTTGGCGGTCTGATAGAGAATATCATGAACCAGCTTTGGAATCAATTTCATACGGCTGCCCATGGAAATGGCGTCTTTTCTCATATTTTTCAAGACGTTTTTTCTCAGGGAACTGCGTTCAATGAGCTTTTTGGCATAGGGTTTGGTCACTTCGAGAATGCTGGCGTCACTTCCCAGTATCTTGCCTAACGCTTCGGTCTGAATAACCGTCTTAAAAAGCAGTAAAAGATTTCTCGGCATCCGGATTTTGTGTTTGTATATGAGCTGAACAATCTGATCATAAACCTCTACAACCGAAATGGTCTGCAGGGAACGTCCGTAAAAAGATTCACTCATCTCCTTGAGATCCCTGCGGAAGTTTTTGAGATCCATAGTTTCTTCGTCGATCAGCCCCGCACCCAGCAGCGCGTCCATGACCATATCATAATCGTGTTCGGCATACCCCAGCAAAAGGAATGCCATCTGGTGCATGGTTTCATCATCCAGATACCCGGTAATGCCAAAGTCAACCAAACTGACACGACCGTCGAACATGACGATGGTATTGCCGGAATGGGGATCTGCATGGAAAAGACCGAACTCCATCAATTGGCGGGAAAATGAACGCAGGCCGATCATGGCGATGTCCTTGGGATCCATATCATGGGCACGGATGACATCCACCTGATCCATTTTAATGCCCGGTATATGTTCCATGGTCAACACCGATTTTGTGGTGTAATCCCAGTAAACCTTAGGAATATAGATTTCATCGTCCGACTTGAAGTTATTGGCGAATTTGTCAATATTCCCGGCTTCTATAAACATGTCGAGCTCTTTGAAAATAACCCGTTCGAATTCTTTTACCAGATTGACGGCGCCGATGACCCGCGCGATCTCCGAGACATTTTCAGCCCGTTTCGCCATGGCGTACATCAGGCGGATATCTTTCCGGATTTCTTTGTCGATGTTCGGCCGGATAACCTTGACGGCAACCGCTTCTCCGCTGAAGAGTTTGCCCAAATGCACCTGCGCCACGGATGCGGCAGCCATGGATTTGGGGATAAACTCTTCAAAAATTTCCTCTAACGGACGTCTCAGCTCCTGCTCAATAACCCGCTTGATGTCACTGAAGGGCACCGGCGGCACCTGATCCTGAAGTTTTGTAAATTCTTCAATGTATTCCGGCGGAAAAATATCGGCTCGCGTGCTCATCAATTGGCCGAGTTTAATGAAACTGGGTCCCAGCTCTTCCAAAACGCGCCGAATACGTTGCGGAGAAGGAAAACCGTTTTTGACCGTCCATTCCTCTTGTTTTTGATCAACCGGTTCCTTTTCCGCTCTTTTGAAAAGCCGTTCGGCAATATCTCCAAGGCCGTGTTTAACAGAGATTCGGATTATTTTTCCAAGCCGCCACAATTCTTTCACACGGTTGTCCTCTGTAACTAAAATTTTTTGGAATTAAATTTTGGTGAACTCGTAAAAAGTCCGATTTAGACGGTTTCGTAAAAAGATCAAATTCAAGGCGTGCAAATTTTGTAATCATGAGGCGTACTTTTCGTACGTTGAATGATTGCGAAATGCAGCACAACGCAGAAGTTGGACTTTTTACGAGACCGTCAGGTTTTGAATTCACATGGTTTCCATGGGATTGAAGCTTCCGGAACCCCGGCACAGCAGGCTCGTGGAATGCACTTGTTGTTGCGGTTCAAACCGGCGAGCCAAGGTTTGGAATCAGGATTGCTCCTGTGAAGCGTCAGTTACCTTAAGCCACTTTTTAACGATTTCTTTGAGTTTTTCGGTATCTGCGATGTAAGTTTCAACATAACCGCAATCCGTGCACACATAATTATCAAGTGCAGCAATGGAAACAATACTTATGGGAATGCTGTTACTGCCGAAGGGACCGCTTTTCGGATACACCTCAACACCTGAATAAACTTCTTCCGAGCCGCATCTGGGACATTTTCCTTGTTTCAAGATGACACCTCCTTGCTATCTTATAGCATTTAGCTTTTCGGTGTGTCCACTAAATGGGGTAAGACCAGGTCTTATATTTTTTATAATAACGGATAACAAATAACTTCCAATTGAGCGAAAACGCCCAATTGGGTTTTTAGTCTGTATTCACAATATTACTGCATTAACCAGGCAGACTTGTCAAGTAAGTAAAGGAGATATCCTAAGGCAAACCCATTTGAGTCCCAATACAGAAAGAACGCTCCACGACGGCGTGTTTCTCTTGGAAACCGCCTGGTTGAAGATCTATCTTGACACAAATGTGTCTTATAAAAACAATAGGATTATATTTGCCTCACATCCCAAGCCTGCCTTTTCTTTACCGAAATTGCGGTGGCACGTTTTTTGCTGGTATTAATTAGTGTCCATCCATAAATGGTAGATTTTGGTTTCCGGCAAGGCCCGAGCGAGTTTTCAACCGCAGGCATAGCGAGCAATTTCGAGGATTGAAAACGAGCAAGAACGCCGCCGGGGGCCAAAAGATGCCGTTTATGGATGGACACTAAGCGGAATTGACATGACGTTCGAAAGCCCGCATTCATTCTGATTTTTAAGAATTTTAGACAAGTGAAATTTACATATAGGTAAAGGAGATATCCAGTGATGAGATTAAAAGATATAAAACAGAACTCAGATCTATTAAATGCCATAGACTGGGAAATGACCCCGGAAGAGGCCGTTCGGCTGTATCTTGAGTGGGGCAACAATTGGGCCCGCGGAAATTATGTCATCAGATCAAAAGAAGATGTAACCCACTATTTTGTTATAAATACGTGGGGCAAAACACCGATAATCTATCTTATCCGGCGCAATTCCGAAGAAGCAGTGGAGCTTGCCGAATTTGACATGCCGGATCATATAAAAGATCGTTTTTATGAAGTCAATGGTCATTTCAAAGGGGTCTATCCGGTGGAAGGCGAAGTAAAAAACTGGCTCAAACAACAGCTCAACCAAAAATAATTAAAAGGGATAAATATGGAAAATAAGGTTCTAAACGCAATGAAAAAAGCAGGTAAACCGGTTCGGCCGGGTGAAGTGGCAAAAATGATCGGCGAGGAGAGCAAAGCGGTTTCAAAAATAATAAGCAGCCTGAAAAACAAGGGAAAGGTGATTTCTCCGAAAAGGTGCTACTATTCACCCAGCGACGAATAGATTTACTTAATTTTGTATCAGAATTAATTTTGGTACAAAAATGTCTCATAAGACACAATTAAGCACTTTCTGAAATACACAACTACGTCAAAAAGCGCCGATTTCTAAAAAATATTTTCAAGCTGAGTTGAGCGATTTTTTGAGAAGAGATGTGTTGAGATCTTTCTGTTTATAAAATAGAGATTGCATATTTGTTGCAGTTTTTTTAGAATTTGATTAGAGTATATTTTGATGTTTTGATTTTATTCAAAAACCCTGTCTACCCAAAACAAACCAATAAGCTGGAAAACCGAACACATAACAGGAGGATATTATGAGTTTTGAGTCTTTTGAGGAGATTATCGCTTTTGCAATAGAAAAAGAAAAGGAAGCCGCCGCTTTTTATACGGATGCAGCGAAACAGACCTCTTTTGCAGGTGTTAAAGAATCATTGGAAGAGATGGCCCAGGAAGAGAAAAAGCATCAGTCCATGCTTGAAAATCTGGAAAGTAATAAAGAAGCGTTGAAAGAATATAAATTCAAATGGATCCCTGATATGAAACGCAGCGATTATATGGTTGATTTGAAATACCAGGATGGAATGAGTTATACGGATATTTTACGGCTGGCCATGAAGCGGGAAGAACAGGCGTTACAAATGTATAATGAATTGCAGAAAAAGACGGACAATTCCGAGCACATTAAACTCCTCAAGGTACTTTGCCAGGAAGAAGCAAAGCATAAACTTTTTCTTGAAACCCTTTATGATGACTTTATGGCCGAACAAGGAGATTAGCCGTCTTTTTTCGTGTCTTCACGTTTTAATACCGGAATGTTGCCCGTAAGGATTTCTTATGGAACAACCGGTTCACTTTTATAATCATCACGGAGAAAAACTTACAGGAACGCTTCATCTGCCTGACAGACCTGCCCACTGAAGCATTCCTTGCGAAAAAATTGAATCGTAAAAACGCGAACCCAGCCATTTTCCCTGACGCGGACCACATGGTCAGCCGCAAGGGAGACGGTCGGCAGGTTTCCCAATCGGCAGTAAAATGGTCCAAGAAACATGCATCGGAACAAACCGCAAAGGCAGATGGCGGTATCCGATGACAAATCTTAGAAAATCAGATACAAGCGCATGGACCTATTTGAAACGTTTAACGCAAACTTCATCGACGCGCAATATGAACAGTGGAAAGCCGATCCCAACGCGGTATCTTCGGACTGGCGTTTTTTCTTTCAAGGCTTTGAATTGGCCGGCGGCCAATATGGAGAAGCCGCACCGGTTTGGGATGAAGAGCAGGCGTTGCGGCAATCCGGTGTACACACACTGATATCCCGTTATCGTAATATCGGCCATTTACTGGCCTGTCTGGACCCCCTTACGTCCTGTCCCACCGACCATCCTTTACTGAATCTCGCGGCCTTCAACCTTAGCGTAAAAGATCTGGATACCCTGTTTTACGTCCAAAACCTTTCTAAAAACAGACAAGCTTCGCTCAAGGATATCATCAACATTCTTAAAGAAACCTACTGCAGATCCATCGGCGTAGAATTTATGCATATGCAGGATCCCGATGAACGCCGCTGGTTGCAGGATCGTATGGAGCCGGTTCGAAACCGTCCGGATCTGGATCCTGAAGATAAGCTTAGAATTTTGGAAAAACTATATGAATCCGCCCTGTTTGAACAGTTCCTTCACAAAACCTATTTGGGCCAGACGCGGTTTTCCATAGAGGGTGCGGAAGTCATTATCCCCATACTTGATTCTCTTGTCAGTTTAGCCGGACAGCAGGGGCACCGTGAAATCATTCTGGGCATGGCCCATCGCGGCCGTTTAAATGTCCAGACCCATGTCTTAAACAAGTCTTACCAGGAAATTTTCAGCGAATTTGAAAGCTGCCATGATCCGGATAACATCTTCGGCTCCGGCGACGTTAAGTATCACAACGGGTATCTGGCGGATATAAAGACACACAAAGGGCAGGCTCTCCGTATATTTCTGGTCAACAATCCAAGCCATTTGGAGTCCGTGAATCCGGTGGTTCAAGGGTTTGCCAGAGCCCGCCAGGACATCCTCGGAAGCCACAATAAGAGCACGGTCTTACCGCTGTTAATCCAT
>Ga0222698_1000634_pt1 | contig 11761 bp, 34 predicted proteins | sample AntAcemetage1450_FD_179833 | JGI IMG/M metagenome (GOLD analysis project Ga0222698, IMG submission 179833) | Saline water microbial communities from Ace Lake, Antarctica - #1450 | ecosystem: Environmental > Aquatic > Non-marine Saline and Alkaline > Saline | place: Antarctica: Ace Lake...
TCCTATGGTGTCATAACCATACCAACGTAGCCAGTTAAGGCTTAGTCTGGTAACACAGGCTCCGTTGCCGGAAAGCCCCCCACTTTAGTGGGTGGGAATGTGTTACTTGGTGTCATTGTTCCTCCTTAATACGAACTTTATTTATTTAATTCCTTATATTTCTCAAAACTCACATCAGATATTTCTTCTGCATAATCTAATGCTGCATCAATATCTTCAAAGACTTGCTCATCAAAAGGTTCATAAACCCAATATTCAATCTTTCTATAATGTCCTTCAATAGCTTGTTCAAGTGTTTCACCTTCAAAATATATTACCTCCTACTTTTCTTAGTCCAATGTTTCTGACAATAATATTTACCTTTTCTATATACTCTATTTTCTAAATACAATTGACAATCACAAAAGGCACATTTATGAGGTATTTTTCTTTCTTCTTTTTCATTTGCCATCATTCGTCCTCATTTATCATATGATTATTGTAATAACTTAGGAAAATTATTATCTACTCTGATTTTGTCTAATTTTAATTCAATATCTTCTTTGATTTTATCTCCAGGTAAATCCAATGCACTAATTTTATTAAGACATCTTTGGCAAAGAATCCATGACCTTTCAGTAATTTGGGAAGTATATCCTTCTTTGCGTTTTATGGTTTTGAATAATACTAACTTTCCAGGTAATTCTTTAGTTCTTTTTCCACACATATCACAAAATTTTACTCCTATAAATCCCATTGTTCCTCTTTGTTATGCTTGTTATAACTACCATAACTATATTTGACTTTCATGTCATTGCTTAATCTTGTTTGTGTCATTTCTTATTAACTACTTGTTTAACCCAAATATCCTTATTAAAGGAAATTGATGTTTTCTTTAATACCTCTTCCAATAATCTAAAACACTTTTTATGTCTTCTAACAAAGTATTTTGTAAAGATACTAAACCTGCCTCCTTCTTCCTATGATTAACAAGATTCTGTTCTATGAAATCATCAATTTGTGTTACTATATCAAATTTCAATTGTTTAACACTGTTATCATCATTTGCCATCATTCTACCTCTGTTATCTCAACACCATCTGAAATACAACAAGAACCATCTACCATACGATGTGCATAAACATCAGCATTCTCTACAATTTTCATTCTTGCATCTTCTTTATTATCTGATTCTATTTCAACTTTTATACAATTACTAATCTCAAACATAAACTTTACCATCATTCATTCCTCCTTAATTTATACTATTTTAAATCTTTTTGGGTCATGTAAACATTTTTTATCATTAGACCATACTTTTCTTTGATTACATGAATTATTGGCAAACAAATAACGAGTCTGATAATATATCCCATATTCATCTATTTTTATGCCAATTACTTTCATAAGCATATGTTCTGCTTTTCTATCAGCATCATGTATAACAATATCTCCTATTTTCCAATCAATTTCATTTTCTTCATAATTCGTCATTTATTCCTCCTGTAAATTTATTTTATTTCCCTTATTATCCTTTAAAGGATTGCCATATAAATCTTTATCCCTCCCAAGAATATGGCAACATAAACATCTACTACCTACACACCTACCATTACAATGTTCTGAATTATGATATTTATATTTCTTTTTTCCCATCATTCATGATTTCCTTAATGATTCGTTTAACATCATCTACACAAATAACATAATCTCCCCTATCTGTATTAAAAGCATTTGCTTCAATCTTATCCAAAGTGTCATTATCAATTTCCATCATTCATTCCTCCTATTTTATCATCTTGATAAGATTAAGTCTTTCTAACATACTAAGTTGATACTTTAATTTTAACTTATCAAATACTTCAAAAATCTGGGGATATGTCATTGCAATAACATAATCTCCTTCACATATTTCTTTTATCTTATTATAAAGCATTAATTGGTCTTTAGTCATTGGTAATTCAAAAGGTCTTGCCAGTCCATCTTTTTTTACTTTCTCCTTTTCATTTGCCATCATTCATTCCCCCTAATATTGATGTTCGTCGTTGTCGTCTTCAGTTGGTTTCAGGTTCTAACTTATGTTCAAATTACAAACCACTCAATCATTTCTTCTTGTGATATATTAGACAATTTGAAATGGGTTCGACAATTTTTGCATCCATATTCATCTGATTGTAATAATTCTAAGGAATCATGTCCACATTTAGGACATATTGAACTTTTAATTCCATTTGCCTTATTTTTCTTTTCATTTGCCATGGTTATTCTCCCTCTTGTCCCAATATTCTTTATAGATTTTTGGATACTTCTCACTAACAAACTCCATAAAATTGTGATATAACGCATGATTTTGTGCAAGTCTATTTGGTTTTGCCATTATCCTCTTTTTTGTTCTGAGAGGGTTTATTAGATTTGTTCAATCCCCTCATTTCTCTAACCATCCAATCAAATTGTTCTTCTGTTTCAATATTTATTGCTTCAATCATATTCTAACCTCTTTCTTACTTAAGTTCTCTTATACTTACAATCATATCAAAAGAACAATACCTTTTCTCTAAATAGTTACCGTTTAATTTCAAAGGTGGCAAAGAAGACATTAAAACTATTCTTCTATTAGTTGCATCATTCATCCAATAATATCCTATTGTCTTTTCTTCATGTCCACCACCATACCATTCTGTAATTTCTAAAGGTGTTCCTCTCTTATATTTTTTGTATCTCATCATTGGTTTTACCATTATAAAAAAGAAGGGGGGTAAAAGCATTACCTAAAAACCACACCTCCTTATATTACACCTTATAATTACTTCTAATAATCATTCCCCTTGTCTGTTTCCGTAACTGAGCTACTACCTTTCGCACAAACCCAATTATTTAGTAAACTGATTTTTTAATATTATCCTCTCTAACGATGCCACTTCTCTTGAAAATTCCTTAATTAAAAATCTTAGATGTTTCACCCTACACCTTTTATGGATAGGACCTAAAGATACTTTTATAGGTAAAGAAGTGTCAAATACTTCCCATTGCTGATCTTCATAAACTAAATTATGACAAGCAATACATTTTCCAATTATTCTACGTTCTTTTTTCATATTAACTCTTTTTTAGGTATTTCCCTATATCTTTCTTCACAGCTATGATACTTACCTTTTGTGCAATTTGGAACATCTTTCCATCCACCTATTTTCCTTTTTTCTTATTCACCCTTATTGGTTTTAATAAAATCTTATTTACTTCATTAAGATACATATTTAATACTACCGATTCCCCTACAATCTCTGGATGGGCACTATAATAAACATTTCTTTTATTCATCTTGCTTATTATTAAACTTCCCTCCATTAAAGCCCTCATTTTGATATATATCCAATTATCACTAAGATTGTCTCCAGATATTTTCTCAAACAATTCTTTACAATCTTTTATATTTAACCATTTTTTCTGGGATTTGGTTATCTGATAAAATGATTTGAAAAACTGTGCAGTCTTTTTTGATGTTCTTAATAAACTAATACCCTCTAATTCTTCAGTCCTATATATATCAAATGATTTTGTTATATAATCATCCAATATATTGAAATCATTAGTATTAAATTCATTGAAATTTTTCTCATTGAATAATTTATCATATTTTTTATTTAATTTCTTTAATTCTGTTTTTTTCTCCACTTTTAAAATTTGTTCAGGTGTTTGGGTTTTTGTGGCTTTCGTCACTTTTTCACACCCAGTATCCTTTTAATCTCGTCCATCTCTTCACTATACTCAACCCATTGAGTCAAAATGTATATTATTGCATCTTCTTTTTTATTATAATTTTTCTTTCTTTGTAGATATTTTATACATTTATTTAGAAATAAAGGTATTTCTAGTTTAGTTGAGATAGTAGTTATACGTTTATTTGTTTCCATTATTTTAAAATCCTCCAAATTCTTAAAATAAGAAAATACTCTATCTATTTAAAACTTTCTATTATGATATTTAATTACTTATAACATTCTCTTATAACAATAAGTGATAACATTTAGTGATAACATCCCGTTATAACATTGAGTGATAAACTGATTGTGAGTTGTGTTATAATGTTTAGTTATAACATTCCGTTATAACATTTCGTTATAACATTTCGAGATGTTCAACTGATATGATAATGACATTTCGTTATAACATTTCGTTATAACATACCGAGATGTTCAACTGATATGATAATGATGACGTTATATATATATATAATAAACTTTTTTTATTTATAAATGAAATAGATAACCTTAAATATGATGACTTAAAGCGAACTTTCTTAACGGCGTTAATAAAAACCCACTATGTTTGAGTAGTTACAAAAAAATAAACAAAAATAAAAAGGGTTTTGAAAAACGTCATCATCATATCACTTTGTTATCACACCTTGTTATAACGAAATGTTATCACTTTTAAATCTTCATTTTTCACTTGTGACACTTTTCAGTTTTTATACTATCACTAATTGTAATCAAGTTTGAACTTTTTTATACTTTTTTAATTGGAATTATGCTATTTTTTGATATTTATTATAATTTGAAAAACACTTTAGTATAGAAAGTTTTAAATAGATGAAGTATTTGGATTATAATATGGTACACAATATTATTGAGAAATATTATTATAAAGGTATTGAAGTGAATGATCTTATTAGGCTTATATGGGTTTTAAATCCAGATATACAGGCTACAACCATAATAAGGCATATATCAAGGTTAAAAAATAAGGTAGGTTTTATTGTTCCAGATAAAATTCCAATAGGGAAACAGCTTATATTGAAAGATATGAAGAGATTAGGTATTGCTTTAACATTCAAAACATTAAGAAAATATGGTATTAGTGTAGATGATATAACTGAAATTAATAAAATAAATCATTATAAAATAAGAAAACATTAATTTTTACTAGAATTATTCTTTTTTATTAGTCCCCCACATAACAATCATAACATACTTTCTCCACACTTACAATATCTACCCTTTTCCTATTCTTATCATCTACCCATTCTTGTTTAATTTCTTTCAGACAAGTGGTTTCCTTATCCTCTGTAATCCTTCCACAAATTTCGCATCTTATCATACTAATTCCCACCCACATTTTTTATGGAATTTCCATGACTTAGGTATAACTTCTCCACATCCTGGACATTTCATTTTATTATCTTCTACCTCTACTTCTTCAGAAGGTTTAATAATTTCAACTTCTTCCGCAGATTTTAGAGGTAAAACAAAAATACCTCTCTTTATACCAGATACAAATAATTTATTTACTTTCCTCCAATACTCTTCAATTTTATCATCATTATCTACAAATCCAGGCCCCATATTACCTGCAACCATTTGCATGCATTGTGCCCAAAACATATGTTTCCTATCCTCTAATGTGTATGCCATATTTTAATCCCCCATTACCTTAACTTTTTTATCTTTTGGTTTAAAATCATCTAATAAAGTTTTGTTCTTCATTATCGTCTTAAAACTTATTTTTTTATCTGTCTTACTCATTGTTGCCCCCTCTTTAACCATTCCTTTGCAGCAATTTCCATTTGTTCATATTCAGATACTGGTTTTACCTCTTCAACTTCCTTTTCTTCAACTACTACTTCCGGCTTAGGTTTCCTTTGTTTAGCTTTCTGAATTTCTTCCTTGGCCTGTTTCTCTAACCCTTCTAAATAATTAATCTTCTTATTAAGTTCTGTCCGGGCAAGTTTTGCTTCTTGTCTTGTTAAACCTGCTTTTTTATATAATGGGTAATAGCCACCATAACTACCATAATATTTTAATTCCCTTAATGATTGTAAATCTTGTTCAGGAGATTCTTTGTCTCTCCTTAACCCACTATAATCTGTTAACCATTTAGTCCAGGCAAGATCTAAAGGAGTTAATGTCTCACTTTTAATTCTTTCTTCAGTCTGTAGTCTGTCAATAATTTCTCTCCTTGCTTCAAACAAATCTACTACTGGATACTTATCTGTGAACTCATCAACTTTATTATCAACAATCTTTTTCCCGAAAGTTTTCATTGCTTCTTTATAATTTAACTCTTCAACAGCATCATGTTTGACACGTTTTAACCTTTCAATGGTCCGTGGCGAATATCCTTTCCTTTTATCAATACTTTTAATTTTATTATTAGCCTTTTCAATAAGCCGAATTAATTGATCATCAGATTGTCTCCCTTTAACCCTCTCATAAGTAAACTGTTTATCACCTTCTTCATCTTTACTTTCCTTATAAACTTTAACAAATTCAGGCTCAGATTTTAAATCAACTAAAGACCCCATCAATTTTCCTAAATTGTTAATATCCCTACTTTCATTAATTTCATTATTCCACTCTTTATATTCTTGGTTAAGTTCTTTAAAGTCTTTAATATCTTCATCTCCAGGAATTATACCTACACCACCTTTCCTCCCCCACTTACCAAGTGTAGGAATCCATTCATACCCTTGTTCAAGCATAGATTCATTATCATACGCAGGTTGAATATTTCTACTAATATTACTATATTTATTTAAATCAAAATTTCCTAGTCTCATAGAAGTAACTCCTTCACCTAAAAATTTATCAACAACTTCAAGATAACCAGTCATTTTTCCACGCCGATATTCATCATAAGGTATCTCAGAATGACTTCTTAGCCAGGTAGAATACATGTCAGCTTCAATCTTGTCCAGAATCTCACCCTGGAACATTCCACTATCAAGTTTATATTTCTCTTTACTTAGTTCTTCACCGAGTTCATCACCTGAAAATAGTTTCTCCCAATATCTTAGAATGTCATCATAATTTCCAGCCATTTAATTTTCTCCTTTTTGAAATATTTTCAAATCTAACATTTTCTTTTTAATAAATTTACCATAAGGAACAATTTCACCACAATATCCACATCTTTCAACACCCAACTTATCAATTGATATACTAACAATTTTTCCCTTAGATTTTTCACAATCATGAATTTCAGACAGATCCATAACTTCTTTCGTTGCATCAAACCACCCTTCTTTCGGATGTCTTGTTGATAAATATACCATTACCGCCCCCTCTCTAATTTTATCATTTTAACTTTTTCATTACCAATAATTTTTTCTTTCTCATCTATATTAAAAAACTTCGAATTAAAGTTTAAGTGTGCTTTTGAAATGTTCCCTTTCGGTTTTTGGTATAGAGAATAAACTGCCCCGAAATGTCCTTGATCTAAAGGGAATGTTAATAAACACCTCCCGAACCATTTAAAATAATTTTTATTTCTTGCATGAGACTGAGTATATATTTTTTCTAATCTCCTCTTTTGGAACGTTTTAATTCCTAATGCATAAATCATATCTTTTTCTTTACTACAATGTTTGTAAATATAGAGTGGCCCCACATTATATTTTTTTTGTAACCTTTTCAAATCTTTAATATATTCTTGTTCACTCATATATTCAAACAACGGGACAAATAAATTTTTAGTTCCCATTACATTGTTTGTTATTGCTTGTTCGAAATAAGTGTCCTTACCCTTAGACGTTGGACCAGTACCGTCACTAAGGGCTGTCAATTCTAGATGCGATTTTTCGTCATTTTCCTTTAAAGAAGGAATCCCTGGTCGATTTTTTGTGACATAAGGACATTGATTAAGGATAGTTTTTATATCATTATACAAAATTGAAGGAGATATTTGGGTACATATAAAACCAGTTTTTGAATGTATTGTGCCGGGTAATCGTCTTATACCCATTACATTTTTTGACACGGGTGCATCTATATTTATACCCTTAAATTCTTTATCTATATAAATCTTTCGGTTTTCTTCAGTAAGTTTGATTATTTCAGGCGGTAATATGTTAGGTAATTTATCATTTCTTGTGAAACTTGCCAGAAAACCTTGGCACCCAGAAAAGGCTACATATTCATTTTCCCAGCCATGGGCAATACATTTATCATAAACTTTGATTATGTCTGCCCTTGTTTTGTCAAGATTTTCCCAACACCAAGGTTTTGCATCAGTATCAAAATATAAGTTGAACCTTAATAAGTGGTTGTGGGCTACCCTATAACTTCCGCTAAGGCCCTTTAACCCTATCTTTTCAGGATTAAGCCAGTATGATGAAGAAAAATATACATCAGTAGCATTGAGCTTTAAAAGCCATTTCCTGAGCTTCTCCTTTGAAGTTATCTTAACAGGGATTTTTACCATTAAACCTTTATTATCAATGACACGATAATGATACCAGCCAGGGTTTTTAGGTAAATATGGATTAAAGGCATCAGATTTATAATAATCCTTGATAATTTTATAATCAATCATACACAAGCTCCTTTTCTCCTGCTTGTAAGAGAAAATCTACATAATCCCCTTTTGTTGCTATATACTTTAATGTACCTATATATGCTTTTTCTAAATCTTCCCTACTCATACTTTTTATATATTCAATATTCATCATCATCATCCTCTTCTTCCTCTAATTTATCATACTTATCTTTCAATTCTGGGCGATCTTTCAATATTTCTTTCTTATTAATTTTCATTGTTTTTCCTCCTTTCAATTATTTTCTTTGTAATAATACATTTTCCCTATCAATTTCCTTTTTAAGAGTTTACCATGTGTCAATTTTAATAATGAGTGATTGATTGTGCTTGACCCTAATTCACCAAATATTTTAAGATATTTTACCTTTATATCATTTTTTGTGATATTATCATTATCTCTTACAATTAGTAATACTTCTTTTTGTCCCATTCTTCTTCTCCCTCATTTTATTATAATTTATTTTTCTATTATAACATTTTTCACACAAAGATTTACCTTTTACAGCTACACGATTACATGCAATACAAATACCTAACTTTTTCTTTTCTTCCCTAAACTTCCTTTCAATTTTGTTATCATCTATTTTCTTCATCTCAACCAAGGCAGTTTCCCTTTCCACTTTTAATCTTTTATGATAATCTTGTAATAACAAGCCAGCTTCATAGTGTTTACCTTCTACCTTGAGTTGCTTAATATAGTCATTATCTAAATCTTCCATTTTAGAATTATCCACCTCTTATTCACTTAATTAATATTCTGGTACAATTATTTTCTTTTTAATAAAATCAAACATTTTCTCTTCATACTTTCTAGGGATCCTTTTTTTCTTATCTTTGCTCCAGTCCGATATTTCATCCATTTTTTATCCTCCACCTCACAAATAATCTATTAATTTACAATACGCTCTTGTTACTCCCATCTCCATTACCTTAACCATAACCTTCGGCCCAATATTTGCTCCAGGGATAATAAGGAGAATACCATTTTTAGAAGAAATACCTTCACCTGACTCAGTATAAGCTATTACACTTACTTCGAATTCTTGGCCAATTTCTAAATTTTCTGCCATCTTATTAAAGATAAAAAGTTCATCTATTTAAAACTTTCCTCCCCACTTTGAAAATAATAATGTTTTGCTTCCAACCAAGGAATATTTATTTTTCTACTCAATTCACTAATTTCTTTATCCTGCTCCTCAGTGATAATCTTGTGCAGATACTTTGTTGGTATTTGTTGTATTATCCCCATCTTTTCAGATTAACAATCAGTTCTGCTTCAATCTCTTTCTTATTGATTTTTAGGTTCATATTCATTCCTCCGTAACTTTTTCGATTCCAAAAATATCATTTAGATTTCCAATCAATAAATCATAATGATACCTATTATCCACTGTCAGATCCATATCCAAACATCCTAAATCGTGCATAATTACATTATAGGATTTTTGTGTTAGTTCTCCTTTCTTAAATTTCATTTTCCTTCCCCCCTTAGTTTTGTTTGTTAAAATTCCCCTCCACCTCCAATATGCTTACCATCTTTATTGTAAGCATGCATTCTTAACATAGGCCTCCCTCTTTCTTCTGCTTCTTTAATTGCTTCTTCATTTGTATCAAAATATCCTTCCAACCAATCAGTATAGTCAAAAGTATCAACACCTATAACAAAAGGCTTTCCTTCGTCTTCTACTTCAACATTTCCTATTTTCATTTTCCCCCCTTTAGTTTTGTTTGATTCATTCTTTTGATTCTAAATAATCTTTTTACATCCAGTGCAATATGTTTTTCTCATCTCAAGTAAATAATGTTTCCACCTATCTTGTTTTTCTTTCAATTCTCTTTTTTGCTCTTCTTCTTGCTTTTTTCTTTCTTCTTCACTCAAATTTCCCCAAGCAACTGCTCCACTCCAACTTCTAACAGTTGGTCCTCCGAAACCTGTATCACTCCAACTGCAACTTTCACACTTCCCATGAATTACTCCATCGTGATGAATGTGTACTGCTTTACTACCACAGTTTGGGCATTTTCCTGCATTCAATAATTCATACCCTTCCGCTTCAATCTTTTCAATATATTCAGCCCAACTAAACTTTTCTACAACTTCTTGTTCTACCATTTTTATGTCCCCTCATCTTTCTCCCAACTTTCAATGAACTGTTTTTTCACTCTAAGTATTATTTCCATTTTTTCAATTACCTCCTCACTTATATCTATTTAAAAAACTCTTTTCTTTACCCCTAATTTTATACCAAAAATATTGCAATTGTCCCCATAATGATAAGGGATATAATATGACTTCTCTTGGTTGTCGGTTGAAATGTTCCATTGTATCTTTAATTTCAAAAATAACCCTATTGATTGCATTCTCCACTTCACCATTAGAAAATCTTAATACACAAAATCCTCTTTTTTGTGCCATCCTATCTTTCTGATAATCGGATAATCTTTTATGATTTGTCATATGTATCGAACCATCCACTTCAATTAATATTGGAAAATGCTTAATCTTAAAATCAAAAGATTTTGTGGAAACCTCATATTGAGGATTTACTTTAATTTTTGCTTCCAATAATGCTTCGCCAAGAAGTGTTTCAGAATATGTATCACATACATCGCCATTTACCATCTCCCCTTTATTATACAATTCTTTTTGGACATCAGCTAAATTTTGTCTCTTATGTTTTATAACTTCCATTCAATTACCTCCCCACAAATTCCGCATCAATCTTTTCCTGCGGTTTTTGGTTAATACAGATAGTAGGATTTCTTTTATCTTCGCTCCATACAAATAATTCTTCTAGGAAGAGCCATTCATTAATTTTCCTGTCTGCGGTCCTCATCTTATTAACAATTTCATGTTTCAACAATCTCTTTTTCAATTCTAGCCTTTTAACTGCGTATGGGCCAATCAATGAATATAATAAAGCCCGGATTCTACTAATATTTTTCAATTCTGCTTCAAGTTCTTTCTTCCAATCAAGGTTATTCTTCAATGCATAATTATATGTTTGCATACATTTATATTGTGTCCTGAGATTTAATCTGAACAAACCAGTTGCATTGAAATTTTCTATTAAAAATTCTGTCACCTTTTTTATGTCATCATCTTTAGCAATCAATTTCATAATTGCAATTATCTCACCATCAGAAATAGGTAATTCAATAAAGTCGCCCCTACTTATCAATGCTTCAAAATCGTCCCTTAATTGTAATCCACTAATATTGTTGTAGTCAAAGATAAATTTACTTCTACAAATAAAAGTATTTGGTAAATCTTCTTGCTGTTTACTGTAATTACTTTTTGTTAAGACTCTTGTCCTCTCTGTCTCAGTCGCAGCCTTCAATAAATTTATACTATTATGAGTTAATGCACCATTATCTAGAATAAAATTATGATTATTCTGAACTTCAATATCATACATTTCCTCATAATCTGTCGTTAGTTCTATAGACTTTACACATTTAGAACCCA
>Ga0222698_1000638_pt1 | contig 11709 bp, 12 predicted proteins | sample AntAcemetage1450_FD_179833 | JGI IMG/M metagenome (GOLD analysis project Ga0222698, IMG submission 179833) | Saline water microbial communities from Ace Lake, Antarctica - #1450 | ecosystem: Environmental > Aquatic > Non-marine Saline and Alkaline > Saline | place: Antarctica: Ace Lake...
GAAAAATCTACGCAAATAATTGACGCAAACCTGCCACTTTGGTATTGCTGTCTACAAGGGAATTGGATGATTGAAAAGTGGTAAGGTTATTTCCGGAACAGGTGGCAGTTTTCACCGGAATATGCAGCAAAATACAAATAGTTAGATATAAAGCTTTTGCTTGCGGAGAATATATAGATTCATATTCATCATAAATTATTTCTTCAAATGGTTTTCCTGCTGTAGCTTCATGGAGTGCTACTAAGAGTTGCCTTCCGGCTTTTCTTGAAAGTTCTTGCTTTTGTTTTTCAAAGGTCATTCCCTTCATATGCCCAAGAGAGTTGTGTTTAGTCAAAAGACCTATTAATTGCTCGATTTCTTTTTCATTCAAATACCTGATATCATAAGTATCAGTTAGATATGCTTCAAGCTTGTCGCAATCATCATTCCATTGATTGTTGCGCTCTGCCCCCACAATGGTTAAAGGTATTTTATCTTTACGTGCTCTGAGAATAAAATTTTCGACTAAATCAATATATTCACAAACTGGGTCAACAAAAAGAAAAATCCTTTCTTTACATAGTCTATATAGTTCTAACAAAGGGTCATATTCTGGACACATAGACTGTTTAATTATTAAACACAGCTTGTTGAAATCGCACGAAGCATTCCATGCAAGCCTTTGTAAAATTACAGATTTACCAGAACCGGCGTGACCTTTAATTAAATAAAATTGTACTTGCTCGGCCCTTTCTTCCTCTGATTCTAGTATAACTTCTGACATGATATCATCACAAATTCGCCTTTTAACGTCGAAATCATCAATAATAGGAGACAAATCTTTAAAATAACCTTTATAAAAGGCTATTGGATCTACTTTCGAAGACTTAATATTTGGATGGATGTATTCCATATCTCTGTTTAACATTGTCATTAAACTTTCGCTTGGTTCAACTGCAGCTGATACCTTGAAACGGCTCTGAACAGGATGTTCAACCTCTTCTAGGTAGGTAGCTAAAACACGTAACTCCTTTGGGATCTTAACGTTCAATGTGTTCAGGAATTCTTCGAAAGGCATTTTAATGGTGGTAATCTTCTTTCCTGCCCAGAATCTTTGTTCAGGATCTGTAACCTGAGGAGCAATCAGATATGATCTGGGTTTTGCCTCTTCAAGTTCATTTAATTGAATAAGGATTGAACGAATATCTGGATCACTGATACTAGACCCAACAAATAAAAATGGGAATTCGTAAGCGAGTTCTGTAAGCCTATCGAATAATCTAGACCTGTTTTTTTTATGAGTGATATATTGTTCTGGTGTGAGAATTAAGGGAATATTAATATCATCAATTTGAGTAATACAACCATGCAATTTAAGATAGACGACACTGTTCAGTTTTTTAAGTTTGCTTTCAATCCTCTCACCATTCTTCTTAAAAACTTCAGGCACCTGCAATTTACGCTCTACTTCGCTATATGTTCTCTCGATAATTAGGTCGTAATTAGTTGTAGCTAAAGCCTGCCATTTAAAAGTTGGTATCAACTTATGAAAATCTGCCGGATAAAACTCATTAAATATTGACGCAATATATTCTTGGATGGTGAATAAATTATTTTCTGAAATTGCTATTTCCGCTACGTTTTCCAATGGTCGGCCAACGAATTCAGGACCTAGAAATTTTGTTGCTATTAGATCTGCTAGTTTTTGACCCGAAGGTGGGATAGCGTTGCCTTTATGACTTGCTCCCAAAGATGCCCCAGCACCCAAAAATAAAACTACTTGTCCGCTTCTTATTGCATCAATTAGTGGTTTCGGTATAGTCATCTTGGCAATCCCCTTTTCTCTTAGAGACAGGGACAACAGCGCCCTTTTCCGCAACTGATCAAACAAAAAACCCCGCTATCTTTTCTCAAGAAACGGGGTTCTGTCTTCAATCACTCCACGGCTCCCTCCTCTGTCGGCTGTGGATGAAACGTCATAAGTTTTTAAAAGAATCTCTATACTTCGTCGAGTTGATTGAGATAATACACCCTAAGACGAAAATATCAAGGAATTTCAGCATGAAGTGTGGTGTGTTTCGTTAATTGTGCTTGTTGACGAGAGGGTTGGGCTTTGGAAAGTAAGGCCCAAGGCGGAAATCTTTTTGAAAAAAGTGAAAATGTATGTATAAGGTTATAACATATTGAAATCAAAAGACGGGATTCTTGTCTATGAATAGCTTCCGGGAAACCATCCAGTTTTATCTTGTTGACTCAAAGACGCCGCTGGGAAAGCTGATCGATGTATTTATCATAATTCTCAACTTTGTCATATGTGCCATTCTTGTCGTTGAGACATACGATCTGTCTGAGACAGTACACGGCATCCTTTGGAATACCGAAATTGTGATTGTGGCATTCTTCATCATCGAGTACGCGGCAAGGCTCTATGGATCAAAGAAAAGGCTGAAACAGCTAGTCGATATTTACAGTGTGATAGATCTCATCGCGATCCTGCCTACGGTGGCGCTTCTTGTGTGTCCTATCTTCGGTATCGCACTCCATGTGGGGTTCCTCCGTCTGATACGGGTTTTCCGTGTCTTCAGGATCTTCAGGTTTTTGCGTTATACGACGGCCCAAGATTTTTTCTTCGGGAATATCACTGTGCATGTCTTGAAGGGTGTACAGCTTCTGATTACAATATTTATGATATTTTTCATCTCTTCAGGTCTCTTCTATGCCGTTGAAAGTCCGGTCAACCCGGCTGTCAAAAATTTTGGTGACGCCTTTTATTTCACGGTAGTGACCCTGACAACAGTCGGTTTCGGTGATATTATTCCGCTTTCGGAGGCGGGACGAATGGTAACGGTGTTGATGATTCTCTCAGGGATTATTCTCATACCCTGGCAGGTGAGCCGTCTTGTAAGGGAGTGGATACTTATCGCGGCGAAGCAGGATGTTACCTGCCCGCAATGCGGCCTTCGTTATCATGACAGGGACGCGTCGCACTGCAAGAGCTGCGGGCATGTTATCTATCAGGAATACGAAGACGCTTAGTGTTGGAGTAGAATAAATAGAGCCAGCCCGCGTTTTTCTCGACCCCACTCACGACGTGCCCAATATTTAAACCCTTGATAAATTCCTCAACGACAGGTCACCGATTATCTTCTCTCAGCGCATTCCTTGAAGCCCTATCCACAAGAGTAAAAAGATTGTCGATATCATCTTTTTGATGTGATACCCGATGTCCACGCACCTTAACAAATTCACAGTCCAACTGATCGGTCATTCTATAATATTCCTGATACAGTTCATAATTGTTGAGGCGCTTACCTTTCCTTGAACGATACTCATTTTCCTCAAACCGGGCACGTCTTCCCTGCAGTCCCATGATGTTTTGAGAATCCGTATACACAATCACCTTGCTTCCCACTGTGTTAATATCGCTGAGCGCCCATAATAGGGTCTGCAATTCCAGTTTCGTTGAAGACGTATGCTCAAATCGCCTCACTTTCACGTATGGTCCGGGTAAATCCAACGAAAGCCCACGTTCGGACACAGCCAGGTACGCCCCATATCCAATATTTAAATGAGTATTCACACTTCCATCCGTAAATAGCATCAGTTCATTCATAATACTTTTACATCGGGGCAGTTGTTCCTGTTTTGCTCCCACTCTCTCTTTGTTCTTTTCACACAGTGCACATCACGCTCATTTCTCCACTAATGATACAATTACGACCGGTCAACTGTCCCCGTTGTATCGGTTACTATAAATTCACTCAAGTCTGAATCCAGGATATTTTGAAGTTCAATAAAATTATCTTCCCTGGTTTCCGTGAACAAAAAACCAAAGACATGATGTTTTTTATAATCAATTTTTCTTAGTTCTATCGGTTTTTCAAAATTGGAAACCAGTTTTTCATAATTAAATGATTCAATCTTATGTACGTCTATGCCGGTCGAATTATCTAATACAATGATACTAAAGAGTTTCCCTTCTTTTCCTTTGAGAAGCTCTGGCCAGTCGGGTTTTTTTTGTAAGTGATAATACACATAAGGATTAAATCCATAGGCCAGGAAAGACATATCCGGGGTCGTACACCAACCACCAAATCGCATCGGATTTACTTCTATTGGTAATAAAACACCGTCTTTGTCTCGTCTAAGCTCAATATGTACCGGAAACTTTTTTACACCGGCTAATTTGCCAATCTTCCCTGCAAAATCTGTAAATTCTTCAAGATTGGTTTCGATAATCTCTTTGGATGTAATGTAAATCCTGTCACTGACATCAGTATCTGAAGAAAAAGCATGTTTGAGAATGTTGAGAATAACGGGTTCACCGGTCGAATTATAATATGCATCCACCGCAAATTCCTCGCCGTTAATACATTGTTCAATAATAAATGAACGGGTGTCCAATACCGTTTCAGGGTACAAATCCTCTGCCTGATCTATTTCTGCACGTATTGAATCAATTGTATGAATCCATTCCTCACGACTTGAAACCTTGTAAACTCCAATACTAAAAAAACCAACCGTTGGTTTGATGATAAATGGTAATGGTAATTCGTTGAACTGAACATTTTTTAAATCTTCAACATAAACCCCCTTGAAATAGAAATCTGGAAAAAGTGATTGTGTCAGTTTCCGAAATCTCAGTTTATCTTTAAATAGCTCTATTTTCCCGGGAAGATTGCTAAAGGCTAAGTGCTGTGCAATCCAACTTATTGCATTTTCCGATGTAGTATAGATGATTGGATTGTCTGACTTTCTAACCATTTCAATGGCGCTATCTTCGCTAATGATTTTTGTTCCACTATACAGGCCTAACTCTTTTGATATATCCGTACCGACCACAGGGATGGCATTATCTCTGACAGTCATTTTGAAAAATTCCGAGATATATGGATTGTCTACAAGAAACATTATTTCTCTCTCCTTGACTACATTTTAAAACATAAAGGATTGTCAGGATCTGTTTGCACATCATGTACTATACGGTCAAAGCGTTAGGCAAAGAGTTCTGAAACGGCTTTTGGTTTTCTGTCTCTTCTTTACAAAAAAAGTTTCCAGGTGTTATTTGGGAGAGGGAGACAGCTTCTTCCTTTTTTACACAATAGTGGGTTGAAATGGAAGAAGGCCACTATTTTCGGATAGTCTTCCGCATTCTCTGTAGGGCCTCCTCTAGCACTGGCCGGGGGCAGCCGAAATTCAATCGCACAAACCCTTCCGCGCCGAACGGCCTGCCGTCAGAGAGGCCCACCCCGGCTTCCTCAAAGATTTTGACGGGGTTCTCCATGCCGGTCTGCCTGGTATCGATCCAGGCAAGGTAGGTGGCCTCCACGTGCTGCATGGAGATGCCCGGCATTGCTTCGATAGCGCGCTCGACGATATCCCGGTTCTCTCTGAGATAGTCAATTAGCGCCAGGTGCCAGTCCCGGCTGTCACGGTAGGCGGCCAGCGCCGCCGTATATCCCAGTGCATTGACGTGGGGCACGATGCCCTTCATCGCCCGCAGAAATTGCCAGCGGAGCGGTTCATCGGAAATGACGGCGAACGAACAACCCAGCCCCGGTATGTTGAAGGTTTTGCTGGGTGCCATGAGGGTTATGGTCCGCCTTTCCACTTCCGGGCCCAGTGCCGCAGTGGGGATGTGTTCTATGCCTTTATCGAGCACCAGTTCGCAGTGGATCTCATCGGAACAGATCACGATATCGTGCCGCTCGCATATCTGCGCCAGGGTTGCAAGCTCATCGCGGGTAAAGACCCGCCCGGTGGGATTCTGGGCGCTGCACAGCAGGAGCATTCGCGTCCGCGGCGTTATGGCACGCTTCAGGAGGTCAAAGTCGATCTCCCATCCCCCCGTTTTTTCCACCAGTGGAACTGATCGGAGCTTCCGTGAAGAGTTTTCCGGGGCCGACAGAAAGGGTGGGTAGACTGGTGTCATGGTCAGGACCTCATCACCGATATCGCCCACGGCGCGGCAGGACACGTTGATCCCCGTGACCAGACCCGGGAGCCACACGATCCAGTCGCGCTGAATCTTCCACCCATACTGTGCGGCGAGCCTTTCGATAACCACATCGATCAGCTCATCGGGGACGAGGGTATACCCGAATACCCCATGATCGACATGGGCATGCAGGGCGGTGATGATCGCCGGTGAGGTCTGGAAATCCATGTCCGCCACCCACAGCGGAATGATGTCTTTCCCCTTGTACAGGTCCCACTTCAGGCTGTTTGTGCCGCGCCGGTCAACTGGTCTGTCAAAATTATATATCATGATCGCACCTTATTTACCCTGCCAGGTGACGATATATTCAGTCAGCTCGTCAGGTTTCTCTATGCCCGGCTGGGCGTGTATCCACTGTCCGGACAGACCCATCTCCCGAAGGGTGAGTTCGAAGTGACACATGGCAAGGCCCATGTCGATCCGCTGCATATTGGCCAGGTGAAAGAGGGTCGTGTTTCGCCTGCCATAGCCGTTCGTGCGCTGCACATAGAAGTGCCATTGTGTGCCGTCTCTGATGACGCGCCAGGGTTGTTTGTTTGACGCGGATGGTCCGAGACGTATCATCTGTTCCAATAAAAGAATCAATTCCTAAAGGCCGCATTGCACGGCATGGGAAATGGTGCAGGGGTTACCAATAAACAGTCTTACCGGCTTTCGCCGCTGATTCCCATACTTTTACGCACCTTGACCTTGGCATCAATGAGCTGACGGTGGGTCAGGCGGAGCAGATTTGCCAGCTTATGAACAAGAAAGTCCTCATGTTTGTCGAGTCTGCCGTCCGTGTAGGCGATGTGCCATACCGTTTCGATTATTTTGATCTTCTCTTCCTGTGTATAGTTGCGGTTGATAAGGCTGGTAAACTGCCACAGGTCCAGACTTCCCTTCAGCTCTTTATCGGCAGTCTCGATGATTTCCGAGACATATTCATCATCCACCTCGCATTCCTTCTTGATAGCTGAGACGATACCTTCTCTCTCGGACTCGCTGAACTCACCGTCTATCTGAGACATTTCGAGGAGAAGGGCGCAGGTCGCGATACGAATATCATGAACGGAGTCTTCCTTCCCTGTGGAGCCATTCTGTGCCCCTTTCCCAAAAAACTTTTTCACAAGATCAATCATTACAGAGCCGCCTGATTCCACTTTTCCTGAGCAGTCTTATTCAAGATGAAAAAGACCAGCCTGTTTTTTACGCTCCAGTCTGTCGTACATTTTAAGCATATTGTGATAGTCATTATGAAGTGTTGTATCTACCAGGGACTCTTCACCCTTTACGATACGCAAGGCCTTTTCGACTCTTTCTCGCCCAAAGATGTTAGTCAGGGCCTCTTCATACTCTTCCCACACCAGCTTTTCCTCGTCCATTCGAATCAATTCCGCGACAATATGTCCCACCTTATTAGTCCCAAATTCTAGGGTTGTCACAGCCTCATCTGTGTTGCCAAGGATGAGATGCATGTACGCCTTAAATTCAAGCATGGTGAAACTATTCTCGAAAATAACACCGATATAGTTTTCGACATTGATTGAATCATGCAGAGAGTCGATAGTGTCTAAAATCTCCTGAGGATCATACTCCTCAAAATGTAAGACCATATTCCGGATCCATTTGCCGGTGTTTCTATTATTATAGATCAGGTCCTCAACAGGGTAGACCTCGGAAACACCGGGAACGATCATCTGGCAGGAATAAAATCCGAGATAGTTGTATTCACGCAGAAACATCTCTTTGCCCATGTTGTCAAGAATATCAGTCAGATAGCTATATTCTGCGTCGCGCCCCTCGCCCCGATAGCGCCACGACGCATAGTCGAAACTTTTTGCGGAACTCAAAAATCCAAACCCCAACACCCCGTTAGAGTCGACAAAATGCGCCTCAATATTAGAACCGTCCGAGACCCTTTCCATGTCAAAGGTCGGGACCTCAAATGCATCCAGATTTTCCAATTCGCGACCTTGCATCAATTCCGCCATCGTCCGCTCAAGTGAGACCTCTAAAATTGGATGCGCGCCAAAGGAGACAAAAAGAGAAGAGTTCTCCGGATTGATTAAAGAGATAGCGGTGACGGGGTATTTCCCCCCCAATGAGGCATCAAGAACCTCTACGATATATCCTGCCTTTCGCAGTGCTGAAACGTCGCTATACAGTCGATCAAAGGATTCAATAATTTCATCGGGGTATCTCGGAAGGGCATAGCCGTTTTTGATGATCTCTATCTTGGAATAACGTTCGAAAATTTCACTGAGTGCTTGTACCTGCGCCTCTCGTGGCGTATTTCCCGTTGCCAGACCGTTACTGACGTAGAGATTGCTCAAGATATTAACCGGAAAATATACCGTTTCCCCATTCGATCGTTTCGTAAAAGGCAGTGCGACGATCTTGTCCTCATAATCACTATTGTAATCAACAAGGTCTTCACCAGTGAGCTCTCCATCAGGATCATAGACCAGGCGCAGTTCATCGTTCAGGTATGCCCCGCCAAAGGCAAAGGCGACCTCATCAGGATACTGTTTTCGATTTGGCAGGTGGAAGTCGATAAAATAGGTATTGGTCTGGAGCCGTTCAATATACTCACCCAGTGCGCTCGCAATCGATGCGTCCGATACGATCCCTTTCCCGTTGGAGTAGATATGACCGGGTGCCTCAACCGAAACGAGATTCACCGAGTAACAGTGCTCCAGCGGATGCCTTTCATGCGAAAGAGTAGTTTCGCATCCAACGTTCGCTAAAACAGCCTTCATTTTTGCTATGGACTCTTCCAGCGGGGCAGATCTGGATAAAAGGTTCATTTTTTTAGCTTTCTTTTCTCTTACTCAGCGCTATGTTCCTGTATGATTTCCTTGACGCGTCCGACCTCGCCGCCCTCCAGGCGAACCTTGATCCCATGGGGGTGAAAGGGGGATTTCGTCAGCATATCTTTCACGATACCCTTCGTGAGCGTTCCGGATCGCTGATCCTTCTTTAACACGATGTGTACCGGTGATCCGGGGTGTATCTGTTCACGCTTTGTCCCGTCCATATGCCTCGATTCCCTCTTTTTCTGGCACTCGTACTCTCTGTGTGGGTTGTAACCCGTAGGTTACAGCTACCGCTTCAATTCAGCCGCCGCTTTCGTGGCAGGCAGCAATGACCTGTTATGCGACTGACATTTGTCCGTAGTTGTTTTTCTTTAATGAAAGCACAGAGACATCAAGCCCTGACAGTTGTATCCGTCTCGAAACTCATTTGATTAACCTGTTAAAATTTATCCTTTTGGGCCTTCTTCTCTTTTTTCTCAGTGCGCTTTTCTTTCAACGTTTTGTCTGATTTTTTCTTAACTGTTTTTTGGGCATCTTTTCCCTTAGACATGAATCTCCCCTTTGTTTCGGTTAGTTGAATATACTTGTTGATTGTACTTCCACTATACGTGGACTGCAAGTAATCATTAGACAGATCTGTATCGTATTTACCTTGTTGTGACCAGCAGGGCCGCCAGATAACTCTCGGGCATGCGCCCGCTGCCGCGGAAATCCGTATCCTGCCCGAGTTGCTTGATCGACTTCACTCGTTCTCTGCCGCCGGCAACCACCATCTCCTCCAGCGCCTGATGGGGAAGCCCGCTGAAATTCGTAGCCGCCAGTAAGACGCCGCCGGGCTCCAGGATCTTCATCGCCGTATCAATCAGGACGGCAAAATCCTTTTTAACGCTGAATATTTTTCCACCATGCCGGGCAAAAGAGGGCGGATCGAGGATCACGCAACCAAAGCGGTTGCCCTTCTTAAGGCCCAGCTTCATATACGTCAGGGCATCGGCCCGGACAAATTCACCCTCGGCGCAATCCAGCCGGTTCAGTTCATAGTTCTCACGGCCACGATCCAGAGACTTGCGGCTGATGTCCACATTGACGACGCTCGACGCGCCGGAGGTCCGGGCATATACACCAAAGGAACAGGTGTACGCAAAACAATTCAGTACCCTGAGACCCTTTGTCAGTCCGGCAACGATCTTTCGATTGCGGCGCATATCCAGAAACAGGCCGCTGTTGAGCCCATCATTGAGATCGACGCCGAAATGAAGGCCGTTCTCCCGAACCACCACCCGACTCGCCACCTGATCGATATAGACGGTTGCGTTGATCTGCTCCGATTTGAGCGCCTGTGGATCCAGCCTCTCCTTGATGATGAGGTAACGGGCGCCAAGGCGGTCTGCAATAAATTCTGCCAGGGCTTCCTTGCGGGCGATCCATTGCGTATCAAACAGGTGGATCACACAGCGGTCACCATACTGCTCGATCACCAACCCGGGCAGGGCATCGCCAAGCCCGTTAACCAGCCGCAGGGCATTCGTTATCTTCCTCAGAGGCTTTCGCCTGCTGATGGCCGTCTCAATGAGATCGATTGTCTTTTTGTCCATCGTTACAGATCCTGACACTGCACAAAAAAACCGCGCCGGGCTTGCCGGGACGGTCGCAAAAAATATTGAGACTCACTTTATTTTTGTAAATATTATAACAGTGTGTTTCCCCCTTGTCAACAATATAAGTATTTGAAATTATTTAAAAAGAATAGTTGACCCCAAAACGCAAATCATGCCGTAAAGCACTTCGCGATTCTTCTCAGGGGTGGCAAAAAGCAAGACCTGCCCCCGAAATACCACTCCGGTGAGGCAGTTCACGGCCTTACCGGAGTCGCGTTCAATCCAGATGTTGGGTGGTTACTTACAGAAATGCTCTATTTCGATTTGCCGATTTCCTCTTCGACTTCCTCCGCCCCTTCTGCATAGAACTTCTGTTCATCTGGGGCCAACTCGTGAAGAAGCCTGAGGAACTCTCCCGCGTGGACGCGTTCTTCATCGGCGATATCTTTGAGTATCTCGATCGCGAGCTTGTTGTCCGTTGACTCTGCAAGTTGCATGTAGAGTTGAATCGCTTCATACTCTGCAGCGACCATGAACCTGATCGCACGGATGAGTTCCTCGTCCGTAAGCTTGCGGTTGTTTGCTTGCCCTGAGAACTGTGGTCCACAAGCGTTATAAAAGGATTCATGGACTACATAGATCCGGTCAGGATAAATAGTTTGTCCAAAAATCTCCCCGGCTACAATCTTAAAGACACGGGAAAGATCAGGTTCGAGAATTGATGGATTTGAACGTACACTTTTAACCTTTCAAAAAAAGTATTTTTAAGTTTTCATGCATTATCTTAAGAATACTGAATATGCTACGTATAACTTTCTGTACTGTTGTTTTAAAAACCTACAACCACAATAGAAGGTTTTAATTAGCAATCAGCAACAAGGGTCAAGCGTAGACTTGACCCCATTACCATTATCACTAAGATATGCATTGACCGCGTATGTGCGGGACAGCCCATTCTCTCACCTTTAAGGGCTGTGCTTCTTCCTGAAGTGTTGTTTATCTGATTCGATCTGTCAATACACCATTTCAACACTCCGACAAAAATGGCTGTTGTCAACAAATAGAACGAACGTTCTATATTATGGCGGCATTTGACTAAAAATGTATAATAAAATAAATAAATATTATATTGTATATTGACATTAGCTACTTAGACAGTTATAATTTTATTATAGGAATAAATCTTTAGATATATTATAAGTATAAAAGAATAAAACATAGAGGTGAGTTATGGAATATAAAAAACTTTTTACAGAAAAAAATATCGGAAATGTAACTATTAAAAATCGTATTGTGCTTGCACCAGGAATGCTTGGACTTGGTCAATTTGATGGTA
>Ga0222698_1000655_pt1 | contig 11488 bp, 18 predicted proteins | sample AntAcemetage1450_FD_179833 | JGI IMG/M metagenome (GOLD analysis project Ga0222698, IMG submission 179833) | Saline water microbial communities from Ace Lake, Antarctica - #1450 | ecosystem: Environmental > Aquatic > Non-marine Saline and Alkaline > Saline | place: Antarctica: Ace Lake...
TAGAACCTGGATGTCTAAGGATGATAAGCATACCAATATAGATATAGCCGGTGTTACGATACTTGATTATATTAATATCTATAAATGGTATTCTGCATCAAAATTAGCCAGTTACAAACTTGATTTTGTCTGTTTGACTGAGCTTGGAAAGGGTAAAATCGATTATTCAGAATATAAGAATCTTAATAATTTATGTAAAGAAAACTGGGACTTATATGTTGAATATAATATAATTGATGCATATAGAGTGGTAGAATTAGAAGAAAAGCTTGGTTACATTAAGTTAGTGCAATCATTATCTCTTTTGTGTAAAGCACCAATGAAATATTATCACACAATGACCATGCTGATTGAAGGATTGCTGTTAACATACTTCAGGCGCAACGATTTATGCGCTCCCCGTTTCTATGGTGGTATGCAGGAGTCCTTTCCAGCGGCCTATGTCAAAGAGCCACAAAAAGGAATGTTCGATTGGGTGGTTGACCTGGACATAACAAGTTCATATCCCACTGCAATCATAACGCTTAATATGTCACCTGAAACCTACTATGGTCGTATAATAGGAATGACGGAGGAGGAGGTTATGACATATACCTCAAAACGTGAATTTATACCATTTGACATCATATTAGACCGCGGGAAGATAAGAATAACAGGCGCTAAACTGAACACCTTCAATAACGCATTAAAGAAACGACTATTATCCATTGCTCCTTGTGGTTCCGTGTTCACTACCAATAGACCGGGTATTATTGCTGAGGTAGAACGCCAGTTATTTAAAAAGAGAATTGGTATTAAGAGGAAACGAGCTAAACTAATAAAATCATTACCAGATTTAAGAGACGACACATTACGAAAGTCGAAAGTTAAAATAGACCAGTATTTCTCAACACAGTGGGCATTAAAAATCGTATTAAATGCTACATTCGGAATAACCAGTGTTCCTTATAGCAGGTATTTCAATGTGAACTTATCAGAAGCTATAACCTCCTGTGGCCGTTTCACAATTAAAGAAGGAGAAAGATTTGTAAATAAGTTGTTAAATAATCCAAATGATGATATAGTGTCCATATTGAATAAAATACAAAAGGAAGTGGGTGAATTATAATGGCAATAAAAGCAACCGAATATAATGGTACAACAACCTTACGTTGTACCCGTTGTGGTGAACTCTTGAATGTTGAAAATAAGGATGCTAGAGATGCGTATCATAAGATTAATGCATTCAGAGCCCTACATGAGCATTTGGAGCAGTATAAGAGTATTAGGGGGAATGTATAATGGATAGACTTTATGACATGAAATTACATGATACAATTGAATTTGAACGTTGGTATGTTACAAGGGTTCCAGGTGGTTGGATATATTTAAATATAAGCGGTGGTTCAGCCGTTTTTGTGCCATATACTAAAGTTTAAAGGAGAATAGAATGAAAAAAGAAAATTTTGTGAAAACCATAGAATGTTTACTCGCACAAGATGAAGTAAATGCGGAATTTGAGCGAGCATTGGTACCATTTTTTGATAATTATTTAGTGCCTACTTTGACCAGTAAACTTCAAGGTGATATTATCAGTATATTAGAAGATGAACTAAATGATAAATATGAAACAATATCATGGTGGTTATATGATTCACCGGAAGCTGGTAATAATAAAGCATGTAGTTATGTTGATGATGGTGATGTTAGAATACCCTTGGAGACACCAGAACAACTATATGATTTTCTAAAGGATAATAATGAATAAAAATAATTTCTAAAGGATAAAAATATGATAACAGTAAAGGAGACTAAGAATGTAGGGGATATAAGAGATTATGTCCTCTACATTTGACGATTGACACTGATTCCCTTTTTATTAATCTTGGTGAATTTATGGATATTCATATAGGTAAATCCTGGAGAAACATGACTCAGGAAAGGATTATCTATTATATCCAGAAGATATCAGCAGTAATTGCAAACCATGTGGATGAAAGAGCATATAAAGAGACCCAACGCAAGATGTATAATTCTGCCGAAACGGATTTTAGGATAAAGTTTAAGCAGGAGATTATAGCAAAAAATATACTGTTTGTAAAGAAAAAGAAGTATTCTTTTTGGTGTGTAGATATAGATGGTCAAAGTGTGGACAAATTGGAGACAACTGGACTTGAAGTGATACGTTCAGAGACCCCAAGCGCAGTAAAGCCACGTCTTAAAAATATAATGGAAATGATACTAAAGAATAAATCGGAAGATGAAATAACCAAGACAATAGAATTATATAAGAAAGAATTGATGGATGTGTATCCAGAGGAAATATCAGTAAATACAAGTGTCTCAACCATGGATAAGTATATTAAGCCATCCGGTACTATTAAGGGTACACCATGGCATATAAAAGGGGTGTATAACTATAGAAGATTATTGAATATGCTTAAAATAAAGGACAAGTATGAGGATATACATGAAGGTGATAAAACAAAGGTAGTCTATGTTATGAAAAATCAGTTTGGTATTGAAACGATAACATTTATCAGGTGGCCAGTTGAATTTAATGAACTGATACAGATAGATAAAATGAAAATGATTGATAAGTATTTCATTAACAAAGTCAAGATATTACTGGAACCCATGAACAAGATTGACCTATTGGAATCATCAAACAAGATGGCCCTGGATTCATTTTTTGGATAAGAGGTTAATTGAACAGTGATAGCGCTAAATCATCATCTATTTTACCAGACCATACTATATAGTAATATTTTTTACATTTGAGCGCTACTTCAAATTCATTATATTTACTACCATTAAGTAAAGTGGTTAAATTATTTTTATTGTAGTCTTTAATTAATTTGTTTAATTCTTTTTCTGCTTTTTCTAAAACATCAGCTTCAATATCATCATGGTCAAGTCCAATGTAATTATCATCATATTCATGTTCAAATTTATACTTTTTTATTACATCATTTATGAACATCGTTAATGCTATTTTATTCCATAAAATAGTGTAATTACCAGAAACATTTTTATATTCAAAATCATAGTCACGCTGAAGTCTTACATATATATCAGCAATTTTACTACTCCATAAGTATTTGTAACCATTTACAGGGAAAATTATATATGGCCTTCCATAATGATGTGTATAATTTTCATCACCAGAGCAAAACACACCTTCTGTCCTTGGATTCCAACCATGATACTTTTTGAATACCTTACCAATATATTCATGTGCTTCCGCTGACGTATCCTTAGGTTTTCTGTCTGAACGAGGCGTTTTAATACCCATGTCACCTAAACTACTTGTTACTCCCCGGTATAGGAAGTGCTTAGATGGTTTGATTTCCTTTAAGAATTCACTACAGTCACGCTTAACCAATTCAGTGAATTCCTCAATGGTTTCAATTTTGCTTTCATTCAGATACATATCTATCTTATTGGTTATATTCATATTAACTCACCGAATCCACAAAAGTAATAGCACATTGCTTTGCTTGTGCATTTGTTTTTATAGTAAAATCAGGCTCATATACACCATTATCCCAGTCCCATGTTCCATCAGGTAGTTTCGGGAATGTAACCTTTTTGGCCGCTGAATCTCCTTCAATTTTATCACCTACCTTAAATCCATATACTGCCCTATGGCTCCAGCCCCACCACGCACCCGTAGCTTCTGATTTCCCTATAGACTGTACTGAATGACTTGGCCTTGCCTTTTCACTTTTAATAAGCAACCAGTCCTGAAATCTTACCTTTGGTTTATCATTAGCGTACCGTGGTAAGTTCTTAAATGTTCTGTCTTTTGGTTGTACTTCTGTTTCATGATATAACGTAAGATGCTTATTTTTCATCCTATTTGTTTTAGGATTAAGTGCCTTTTCCTTATGCTTGAGTATCATAGGTACCTGAAATGTGTTATCTTTCTTTACAAATTCTTTAAATTTCATTATACCCCTTATGTTGGTTTTGGTTACAGTATTCTCACACCCCACGTTAACCAACATTACCGATGTGGTAACCAACAAATTTACTTATACAGTGAACGTTTCAGGTCAAATTCATTTTCTATATTCCAACTAATATAATAATACTTTTTACATTTAAGTACTAACTCATAATTACTATAACCTGTTAAATATTTGTTTAAATTATTATTTGAATAGTTTTTGATTAAGATATTTAATTCATTATCCGCTTTGAATAATATATCATCTTCATCATCATAATCTTTCATAAAGTCAAATAATGCGTTTTCATTCCATAAAATACAATAGTTTACATAATAACCTTTATATTTAAGTCCACGGTCTTCTTCCACACATGAATATAGGTCTCTTATATCATCACTCCATAAATATTTGTAACCATCTACAGGGAAAACTATGTATGTATCACCATAACTGCTTGCATCGCCTACATCACCAAAACAAAACACACCTTCCTTTCTTGCATTCCAACCATGATATTTCTTGAATAATTTACCAAGATAATTATGACCTGCTAATGACATATCTTTGGGTTCTCTGTCAGGACGAGGTGTTTTAATACCCATCTTACCAACACCTGATATTCCCCTGTATACGAATCTTTTTGATTGTTTGATTTCTTTTAGGAATTTAGAGCAATCACGCTTAACCAATTCAGAGAATTCTCCAATGGTTTCAATTTTGGCTTCATTCAGATACATGTCTATTTTATTGGTTATATTCATTATCCAGCTATTTTCGTTCCCTTACCGTTATACTGTTGACCTTTACCTGTTCCAAGGCCTTTGCCGACCTTTTTAAAGCATTTTGTACACATGTTTGCCCACGGACCCATAGTAGTTGCACCATCAACCCATCCATCTTTAAGTGACCCACCGCAAATATCACACTTCTTTGGTATTGGCCCCATCCATTTTTTAGCTTCTTTTGCCTCTGCGATATATTCATTAAATTTCATGATGTGTCTCCTATGTTCTTTTTTTAGCTTCCAATTCAGCTGTTATCCATGCTTTAGCTACATGATTGGTAATAGGTCTTTTTACCATTTTAGTCACTTGTTTCCATACTTTTTTGAATACATCCTCATGTGCATCATTATTATCAACAACTATAAAACTATTTCCACCAAATAGGGACTGAAATTTACCTATATTTTGCTGCACTTGATAATAATTTTTCTCAATTACATCAGTTGATAATTTTCGGTCACGTTCACGGTTTCTTTGCTGAGCTACTTCAAGGGAAGTATTAACAAAAATCATATAAGTATCATATCCTAGTGATTCTAGTTCTGCTTTTTGTCTTGTTATGTTATTATAATGTCTACCTGTTCCATCAATAACAAGACCTAAACGACCTTTGAGATATCCTTCCTTGAATTTAGCTGTTAACTTTTTTGCTCCTTTTCGTATTACATCCTTTTCCTTGGTCTGCCCAGGTGTATTTGTTAACATATTTGCCAAGTGTTCTTTGTGCAATATCTTCAAGGTATGTTCAAACTCTTTATCAGAATTGACCAATTTAAGTCCATGTCCACCGGTTGTTCTGCCAGCAACATATGATTTTCCGCTACCGCTTCCACCACACATAAAGACGGCCTTAAATATACTAGGGTCATATACGCCTTCTAATAGATAATCTTCAAATCGCATTGGTTTATCTCCTTCCATTGTATAGTACTTTAATTACATTGAATTCCATTGCTTCTAATATAAACTCTTTGTTCCATATATTTAGTATGAAATGATTATTAATTGATTTATAGAACACAACATAATATGCCATGTTTTCTTGCTGTGATTTGTTTTCTGCTAACCGTTTGAATTTCTTATAGTCCTTTTTCAGGTTTTTTGGTAAGTCCTTTTCTCTAGCGTTTATTTTAACGTTATACATTTTATACTTTGAATCCCTCCCTTTCTAAGGCGTCAATTATATCTTTCTCTGTCATATTTTTAAGTAGTCTATATCTCTTTTTGTCATCATCTACTGGTAATATTAAACCTAATTCCAAGGCCTTATTCATTACTTTCATTGCCTTTTTCATTATAGCCGGCCTGCATGGCTTTTTCTTATCGAATCCTATTTCAATAAGGTCCTTTAATGATGTTTCGTTTAAATAGTTTACGAGTCTCATTATTTAATACCTTTTACATCACCTTCAACCCAATCATCATGATAATCACCTGCTTGATTTGTTGTGATTGATGTATATTTTAACTTTTTATCTTTTATCCATTTTTCTATCCATAATTTAACATGTTTTTCTGGTGTATTTTTGAAAGTAAATGTTATCGAATCTCTACCAGCATATATTGAATCAGGAATACCAGAACGGGGAGAATTACCCTTTGCTTGTCTTTTTTGATAATCATCGGTATTGTATTGTTTCAGATTAACCTTTTTTGCTTCCGTCAAATAATTATCTAATCTTGCCATATCATTCTCCTATTGCTTTATGCCTATCGATACACTATCTGTCCACGCTTCTCTATTTTTAGGTAGTGTATCACCTATTTTGGCCAATTTAAACCCATTTTGTGCTGGTTTGAGTTTAGTATTTAATGTGTTTAATAAATTACCCTTGTAACTTTTCAATATTTTCATTATATTCTTAGATGTATATGAATCTACCATATATTTTATTTGTTCTCTCCAATCAGACACAACACCAACATTAGTATCAAATTCTTTACAGGCTGATTTTAATACACTAAATGATGAATCAAAATTATTCATGTTTCCTTTTGGATATTCTAAACGACCATGCACGTTTTTTATGTTTAAAATAGATGTTAAATAAGTATTAAAAAAATCCATTGATAAAGATAAGTTTTTAAATGAGTCCCATACATCTTCATCACTACATACACCTATTTTTGCTCCATCAAGAGGAAAAATTTCATATAAAATGCCATAACTATCTGCGTTACAAATATCTGTTGAACATATAATACTTTCGCTTCGTTTCGGGTATTGTTTCCATGATGATGAATTATCCATTAATAATGTATAATAATTAGTTGTATTTGCGGATATTCTTTTCTTTTTAACGTTTTTAGGGTCAATTACTATAGCATCATAATTAGAATTAACGCCTCTGTATATACAATTATTTTTATCTGATTCCCTCAATGCAGTAGAGCATTTTTCATTAAGAAAGTCAAGTGCTTGTGTCATTGTTAGGCTTTTCGACCTGTCTTCATTTAAATAGTTGTTTAGTCTCATTCATTTCCTGTAATCATCATTAATTGCTTTATGGTATCATCAGTATTTTTATGTAATATACCTATACCACCTTTTTCACGCCACTGCTTTATGTTTATATCGTAATCATCTATAAGTATTTTACCCTTACCGGCATATATTTGTTTTTCTCTCCGCCGGCAAAAGATACCAGACCTTGCTACCTTATGGTCTATGTTACGTGATAGCCACTGTTTCTTGCCCTTTACAGCCGAATGAACATTGCTACCATGCTTCTTTGAGACCGCTGACAACACAGTAGGTTCATATTTCTTTATATGATTCCATAGTTCTTTGCCATCATACATCCAAGGCATATCCGACCAAAAAGAAACCCCTTTACTAAACACAAGGTTCCATTCTTTTTTTTCATCTTTACTCTCTTTATCCCACGTTCCTTTATTTTCAGGAAACAGGTTCTCAAAATTACCAATAAAATCACATAAAACGCCGTCCATATCTACATACAAATTCAAATCATATAACCTCCTTATCAATAGTAACAGAAGTATAACACATTTTCAGTAAATGTCAAGAGGATTGTTATGCTGCAATAAATTCTTTAATCCTGTCCATGGTTAAAGTATTGTTCTGTTTCCATTTTCCTTCTTCAATGATCAGCAAATCTATTCCGATATTTTCACATTTATTTGCCTTATTTTTATCAAGCTCCCATATATCTTTTGCATATAATTGTTTATGTTTATTAAAATATGTACTTATAAATTTATTACGATTACAATGCCAGTAATCACCATTAAATTCTATTGCTTTATGTATATCAGGAAAATAAAAATCCAATTCTTTACCATTCAATTTTTTTCTGTCATTGTATATTACTTTTACGTCCAATGTGTCTATAAATTTTCTTACTTCTAGTTCTGGACCTGATGTACTGCAATATGAACACCTTCTACCTATTCTCCATTTTCTAACACTTTTTAATTGTCTGTGTCCATTTGGGCATTCGCAATCAATCTGTGTTTTATTTTGAGTTTCATATTCATTACTTTTAGTATGTACAATCCAACCTTCATCTTCAAATGATTTTTTTATATCATCAAATTCTATTGTAATTCTGTTGCTACATGTAGGACATTCCATACTATCAAACCTATATCTTAATATTGAATATATGCAACTATGAACATGTCCTTTATTACACTTATACTTAACCTTTGTACCTGTATTTTTCCATTCATTTTCTTTTGTAAGTACCTGCCATCCTTTTAGTTTAAATAAATATAGTACATCACTCCATGATACAGGTGCATTTTTGGCACAATATTTACATCTTTGTGGATTGTTTTTACTTGACCAATTTGCCCATGTTATTGAATGTTTATGTCCATTGGGGCATATAAATTTTAATTTTTGGCCATTATTAATATATATTTTTGTGAGTAATTTATATCCTTCCTTTTCAAATGATTTTCTAATGGAATCAATATCTAATCTGTTAATTTCGTTGATTATTTCTTTTGAACATTTATTAGAACAATATAACAATTTACCGACATATCTTAAAAATTCTTTCTTACAATTTTTACAGATAAAATAATTATAACGTCTTTTAGGATATAAAAAATATTGATCATCTTCTTTGTAAATACCGTATTTTATTATATTTTCATCCGTAAGTTCCAGTGTATTTACATAACTAGCCATTAATCTTATTCACTCCTCAGGTGTTTATTACTCTAAGTGTTTATCCTTCATCATTTCCGCAAGTGTTACCTGTAATTTTCTCATGAATTTAACATATTCTCCCTTGCCTGGTATGAAATTGAGTCCCGAAATATTGGATATTGATTTATGGCCACCTGATTGTGTTTCAATTAAATCCCAGGCTGTTATGGTTACCCTTTTCAGCATATCTTTCTGTTTCTTTGATAGATACTTAAAAGGTTTATTAGTAATATCCTTTATCATTTCCTTCCAGCTACTTTTGTCCTTACCAATACCCTTTGCCTTTGTGCCGAATATAGCAATCAAGTCATCAAATGTAAATCCCATGGCATCTTTTATTTTGGCCGCATCACGTTCAAATATATATTTAATGTGCTCAAGTGTTATGACTTGGCCTACCAAATAACTCTTATGTTTTTTCAATGCTTCCTGACAAATCTTACCTAAATGGTATGGATTCTTACCTTTTTTGAATGGATTCTTAGAAACTTGTAACAATCCCATTGCCCATGCTATACAGAAATAATCACATTCAGGGTACAATTTAAATGGTGTGTATCTGTCGTATGACCCTGCTTTCATTGAACCTCCGCCATACTGGACTACTGTAGTGCCTATTAGAACAGAACCACCACTTTTGAGTCCTTTCACATCACTTATTTTGCCTTGCTTGTTCATTTTGCCGGCCTGTGCAGTCTCATAATCTGAATGTGCCTTGTCAATAGCTTCAGGTGGAATATAACCATTATCCTTGGCCAGTTTCTTTGTTATGTTATACAGTGATATCATTGATGGATTCGCTGTCATGACTAAATCGGATAGAAATTTATCCTTATTTTTATATGCAAGTATGAGTTTATTACAAACAAATCCCATAGCTCTATGATTTTTCGACACATCAATTGATTTATCGAGTTTAAATGCAGCTCTCATAATATCATCAGGCGTCAAGTCTTGTGACGCAAAGTCAGCGCTATCCACTGTTGATATTATCTTGATATCCGCAGGTGGAAATAAGTCTGCAGGTGACAATGTTTGTGATATGAAGGCAACATTAGAGGGTGCAGTAACAAATGAAGTGGACATGTCTCCAGTAGCTCCTATATGCTCCGCATCATGATGGTCCAGCCATAGGTTCAGCACTGGTTTTGCGTGAGCGAAATCGCAAAGGCAAATTAGTTTTCCCTTGCTTACCTTTTTTATCGCATACTCTTTTCCACCGTATTGCACCGGTGTTGCTCTTGTGGTTTTTATACCATAGTTTTTTAAATACTGTTTCAACCCAATTGCCGAACAAACTCCATCCAAATCCATGTGGAATATGATTTCCGCTTCTTTAAAGTTTTTAGCGAATGTTTTCATGTTACGTATTCCGGTTTCTACAAGGAGCCTATTAATTGACTCCAATATATTCGTTGTACTCATTAAATAAACCCTCCTTAGTAATTGAACAGTCATCCCTTTTTGTTATATTGGCATACGCTTTTATTATTTCTAAATTTACATATGAACCTAATATCACAGGACTAATTTTATCTTTGAATCCTTGAACTATACTATATTTATGGTCCAAATGATAGTCTTTACCTCGTTTAATGTTACTCGGATTAATAATATCATAAAATTTTCTATATGTTTGACTGGTTATGGATGTCACAACAGATTTATACACATTAAAATTTTTACACCATTGCACACCTTCATTTATTACTCTATCCCTATAACATTTACGGCATGTTTTACCTTTTGACCAATTATTCCATGTGATATTATATTTGTGTCCATTATTACATATAACTGATATTTTAAACTGTGATGGATATATTGCATTATTGTATTCATTTTTTGTTGTTAATATTGTATACCCTTTATCTTCTATTGATTTTTTTATAACACTATATGGTATAAATGTTTTCTTAATTTCATGTTCAGTTTTCCTTGATCTACATGACCTACACATTTGACTGTTTATGTTATTCCATTTAGCATTAAATAATGAACTTGTCATGGTTGAATGTATTTTATCAGGATGTAAACAATCAGGACAATCACATGTATATCTTACCATATATCCTTTCTTTTTATTTTTTAGGACATCATCTTTATCAGCAAGAAAACAATATAACTGTGTTCTAACACTTTTTTGTCTGGTTGTTTTTATGCCCCAAATATCAACAATCATTAAATAACTCCTCTTTTATTTCAATATGATAACATTATTTTGTATAATAACATTCGTGATGTTATCGTGCAATTTTTTGTTACTGTTCCAACTTCTTAATTTTCTTATCATTCCAGCCAATAGACTTTAAGAATGCTCTTGCTTCATCCTTTGTCATACCACCTATAGCTTTAGCTCCAGCATCGGACATTTTTAGTGTGTCTTTGGCTATTTTAAGTTGATGCTTTTGTGGTACAGATAATTCATTCAGATACTTGTCTATTTTGTTTATTAAGTCCATTATATCCCCCTGTTAACTCTTAAATTCTTTCTTATGCTCATCCCACATTAATTCAACAAATGTATTGGAATAATGTTCATATTTTGTATTAACAACATTACTTAATATATCTTGGCGTATCTT
>Ga0222698_1000675_pt1 | contig 11288 bp, 8 predicted proteins | sample AntAcemetage1450_FD_179833 | JGI IMG/M metagenome (GOLD analysis project Ga0222698, IMG submission 179833) | Saline water microbial communities from Ace Lake, Antarctica - #1450 | ecosystem: Environmental > Aquatic > Non-marine Saline and Alkaline > Saline | place: Antarctica: Ace Lake...
GCGAAACACATAAACACGGCGTCGTCATAAACTCGTGCCCGACCTATCGGGCCTCAAACAAATGACTCCTTTTTTCCGTATTCATGCGTTTCGCTCGGCTGCGCTGCAACGGGTTTTAAAACCCTAAGAACCTTTTAATTCTATTTATCATTTTTTGAGTCTTTGATTCTAAGGTTTTCAACCCCATCGTTTGGCAGCCGAGACGGGTGCATTATCAAGGATATGGTCGTTATGCTGTTTGAGCGCCCGGATGTGCGAGTTCATAACGACCCCTTGAGAATGTGCCCGGCGAGGGAATCCCGACGTTAGTCGGGACGCAAAACGCCGGGGCGGCTTTTCTTTGGTTCGTTGAGACAGGCTGCTAGCCTGTCAGCCATGGCCCTTTGGCCGACAAAGAGCGTAGCGGTCAATCCCGCAGGGTTGACTCAATGAACACTGAGTTACATGTTTTTGAATTCCGGCCTTAGGAATATGTCGAGTTACGCTTCACTAACGCAACCTACGCTCTACGGCTTCACCGTATACACCGCGCGTTTTTCTTTGGCTGTGAAACCGATTTTGCGCTTCGGTTTGTCTTCAATGGCCAGAAGATGATCCAGCGTTTCAAACACAACCTGAAACCGGTCATTTGTCTGGTGCTTCAGTTCTTCAAGTTCCTGTCGCAATTCCCTGCTTTCAAGAAGCGTAGCACGAAGCTTTATGAAAGCCCGAACAACAAAAACACTCATCTGCACTGCGCGGTCGCTATGAAGTATGTTAGCGGCCATTACGGCTCCATGCTCCGTGAATGCGTACGGGTGGGTCCGTCGGCCGCCTCTTCCGGTTTTTGACATCGCAATTTGCGATATCAAATCGGCATGTTCTGACGCAGTCAACTGAAACATAAAATCATCCGGAAATCGGTTGCGATTGCGCTTTACCGCTTCATTAAAACGGAAGGTTTTAATACCGTACAGTTGCGCAAGGTCGCTATCGAGCATGACCTTTTGCCCGCGAATGCGGTAAATTTTATGTTCGATATGTTCAACTGGAATTGGAACCTGTGGATCCATGTTTGCCCCTCCCAATAAAGGTGAACTCGCTTTCGTGGGATCACCCTATATCTACTTTAAGCCGCGACGAAATCTGGAGCATATCACAAATTGTGATATGCTCAAAAGCTGTATATGGTTCTACGGTGCGCACGGCGCACCCTACATTCCACGCATGGTTTTCAAGTTTTTGGGTTTTAAACCCCATCGGAGCGCGAAACGCCGGGACACGCAAAGAAGGGGTACGGAAAGAGTTTTTAAAGGCTTTTGTTGATACTTTCTTTGTGCCGCACAAAGAAATGAACACTGAGTTACATGTTTTTGAATTCCGGCCTTAGGAATATGTCGAGTTACGCTTCACTAACGCAACCTACGCTCTACGGCTTCACCGTATACACTGCACGTTTTTCTTTTACCGCAAATCCGATTTTGGGTTTCGGTTTTTCCGGTTCCGCCATAAGCGCCCGGATGGCGTCAAACACGACCCTGAACTGCGAATCGTATTTGCTCTCAAGCGCTTCAAGCTTCCCGGCAAGATCGGCATGTGTGGAAAGCATTTGCCGCAGCCTTATAAACGCCCGCATGATCTGGATATTTACCTGCACAGCGCGCTTGCTTCGTAAAACACCTGCAAGCATTGCCACGCCCTGCTCGGTAAATGCTCGCGGCAGTTTACGGGTGCCTCCCCAACTTGATGTTCCAAAACGGCACTTCAAGTTTGTAAATTCTTCTCTGGTAAGCTGCACCATAAAGTCTGATGGGAAACGATCAAGATTACGGCTGACCGCTTTGTTCAGGACACTGGTCGAAACACCATAGAGTTCAGCCAGATCCTTATCGAGCATGACCTTCTGGCCTCGGATGAGGTAAATTTTATTCTCGATCAGTTCAGCCGGAACCGGTTGACGTAAATCACCCATACTCCCCTCCCGTATGAAATTGTGTATGTAGTTCGTGTGCGAACAGAATGAATAAATCGTCTACAACGTTAGATAAAAACGGGAAGTGTGTCAAACAAAAACAACGGAAAGAGCTGGCTCCTGCGTTAAAAGTTCAAAGCGCTGCAGTGCAAGGTCATAAAAGCGATGTTCAAGGTTCAAAGTTCAAAGTTTAACACCCGGACGTGCGGAAGCCTGACCCTCCTTCATAAAATGGATGCCGCATAAAGTGAGACATGACAGGTTTTTGGTTTTTGGGTTTTCAACCCCATCGGAGCGCAGCCGAGACGGGTGCATGAGAGCGGGGCTGGGTCGTTATGCTGTCCGAGCGCCCAAATGTGCGAGTTCATGACGACCCTGCTATCATGTGCCCGGCGAGGGGAGTCCGCCGTAGGCGGACCGCGAAACGCCGGGGCGGCTTTTCTTTGGTTCGTTGAGACAGGACTTTGGCCGACAAAGAGCGACAGCGGTCAATCCCGTAGGGTTGACTCAATGAACAATTATTTTTTTCATTATAAAGAACCCCTGGATTCCGGCCTTCGCCGGAATGACAGTCATGATGGGTGTTGGATCGGAGTCCGGCATGACAGGTGATGCGTCGGGTTACGCTTCGCTAACCCGACCTACGGTCTGGAGCATATCACAAATTGTGATATGTTCAAAAGCTATACATGGTTTTACGGTGCGCACGGCGCACCCTACATTTTATAGATAGTTTTGAGGTTTTTGGCTCTTGAATTTCAACCCCATCGTAGCGTAGCCGAGCGGAGCGTTTGGGCACGGATACAGGGCGGCAAGCTGTCTGAGCGAAGCGAGTTCTTGACGTTCCCGTGAACTAACGTTTCGCGAGGGTAGTTCCGCCACAGGCGGAACCAGGATACGCGGGGGGTGTCCTTTCTTGGGGGTACCGCTTCTTTGGACACGCAAAGAAGCGGTACAAATATCTTTTAATGTTAAAAAATCAGTAAAACATTTTACGTTCGTTGAGTCAGCCCATTTGGGCTGACAGCTATAGCCCTTTGCTCGGCCAAAGAGCGTAGCGGTCAAGACTGGAAGCCTTGACTCAATGAACCAAAGAGCGCAGCGGTCAAGACTGAAAGGCTTGACTCAAAGCGCCCAGCAGCTCGGCTGCGCTGCAACGGGGTTTTAAAACATAGAACCTTGAACACATAAAGGCTGGTAGTTGGATCGGAGTCCGGCATGACAGGTGATGCGTCGGGTTACGCTTCGCTAACCCGACCTACGGTTTGTTTTCCGGTTTTCTCGCTTATTAGATAGATAAACTGGCTGGGCTTTGCCTGCCCAGCCAGTTTATTGTTCCCTACGGTAATGTCTTTATACAGAGACTATAGCGTATTTCTGGCAGCCGAGTTTGCAATTTCGCCAAGCGATTTTTGTTGTGCCCCTGCTCCCCTGGCTTGATCCAACGAAGTATGCTGCCACGTGAGTGGAGATGGTAGTCAGTGTTTCTAGCCTCTACTGCGAACTATTTTTAGTTGCTGCTCGCCTGCGTCTTCTGTTCGATAAAAGCAGCCAGGTTATCTTGATGCTCCGGTAGGATGTTTGCAAACTCGATGCCCATGCCGGCTGAAGCCGCGGCGGAAACAGATTTTGTCCATACGACACGGGCGTCAACGGTCATGATTGCGGCAACGCCGGGCAGCTGAAGTTGCATGGTAAATGTTTCATCGATCGGTAGGGGGTTATCCGTTGCAATGAATGCGCCGCCAATGCTCAGATTGGTTACGCGGGAGCTGGAGATGATGCCGGAATGGCTGGACATGATTTCAAGGGTGGTCGGTACGCGAGTTTGTTGCCTTCTATCTTTATCTTCCATAACTAAAGTCCTTTGTTCTCGTGAAACAGCGACAATAAAAGGATGCGACACTTTAGTTTTGTAAAAATTAATAATAATTATTATCAAAGTAACGTACTAAAGTATATTAATAATAATTCTATGTGTCAATGTATAAATCAGTTTCTTAGTATAAAAAGAGACTAATTTGATTGCTGTCCTTGCATAGGATCATTGTGCTGTAGTTGATTTCATATATGGTGATACTATTTGACACGCAAACAGCGATGGCTTATGGTACAGGCTTGATGAAGACAGTTGTTTTTGCGAAGGCTTTTACCCTTTAAAGGAATAGTGTTGCTATGGGTTGCATTCAGGTTCTCTCCGATCTTGTGATCAACAAAATTGCCGCCGGTGAAGTGGTTGAGCGACCGGCCTCGGTCGTGAAGGAACTGCTGGATAATGCCCTTGATGCTGGCGCAGCCTCTATTACCGTTACGGTCAGCCACGGCGGCAAAAGCAAGGTTCGCGTCACAGATGACGGCTGCGGCATGGATGAGAGCGATGCCAAGAGCTGTTTGATCCGGCACGCGACCAGCAAGATTTCCTCCCTTGAAGATATTCAGGGCATAGCGACCATGGGCTTTCGCGGGGAGGCTATGGCGAGCATCGCGTCCGTTTCGCGTTTGACCATCATCACCCGTACAGCCAATGCTGACACGTCCACGATTGTGCAGACATCAGGCGGTGAAAGTCCCGACCTCAGCCAGGGCGTGCACGCGATTGGCACCACCATTGTGGTTGAGGATCTATTTTATAATACGCCCGCGCGTCGTTGTTTCTTGAAATCCAACGTGGCCGAGTACGGCGCCATTGCCGAGAAATTCAGCACGCTGGCCCTGAGCCGACCCGATATTTCGTTTGTCTTGCAGAAGAACGACCTTGTGGCGGCAGATTATCCGGCATGCGCAAGTAAGCGCGAGCGCATAGCCCAGGTGCTTGGCGGGGAGTTTACGGAGAACCTGCATGATTTAGAATTGAACGCAGGAGATTTCAGCGTGCAGGGGTTTATCGGTTCGCCCGATTACACGCGCGTTAACCGCACGGGCCAGAAAATTTTCATCAATTCACGCCCGGTTGTATCTCCTGCGATTAACAATGCGCTCAGCCGCGCCTATGATGAGTTTCTTCCCGCCCGCCGTTTTCCGGTTGCGGTGTTGTTTCTGGACATCCCGGCGGAAAACCTGGACGTAAATGTTCACCCTGCCAAGCGCGAGGTGCGCATCCGCAATGAGCGCGCCTTCATTCAGCAGCTTACCGGTGCTGTCCGCGCAGAACTTCGCAAACGCGGCTTTCATGTGCAGGTAGACACGACAGATTTTATTCAGCCGCCTTCTGATTTTCGCGCTTCTGAGACGCGGTCTGTGTTTAGCCATGAGCGCGAAGGGGATAAGCCCTGGAGAGTTCCATCCGGGCTGCGCCCGGACAGTCAGAGTTCCCCGGATTTGTTTACTGATGGCCCCGTATTGCATATGAGCGCAGCGCAGGCGCTGTTTGAGACCGAAGAGCAGGAATTGCCCTTTGATATGACCCGGATTTTAGGACAGCTGCATGCCTGCTACCTTGTTGTCGCATCGAAGGACGGTTTTTTTCTGGTTGATCAGCATGCCGCCCATGAGCGCGTAGTGTATGAGGATTTGCTCTCAAGCATGCAGCACGAAAAGGCTGCCAGCCAGCAGTTGCTCTTTCCGGCGGAGTTGCAGCTCGGCGAGCAGGAGTCAGTGGTACTGCAGCAGGACCTAAAATTGCTTGAGGGTATGGGTTTTGGCTTGAATGATCAGGGAGGCGGATCGTTTTCAATTCTTGCTGTTCCGGGCTGTTTGATGGATAGCGATGCCGCGGCCCTGCTTACTGACTGTGTGCACGAATTGGTCGAGCGCAGCCAGACAAGCTCGTTTGATTCCCGCCAGCAGGAGTTGGCAGCTGTGCTGGCCTGCAAGACATACGCGGTCAAGGCCGGTCGAGCGCTTGAAACAACCGAGCAGTTGCATCTGGTTCGCAGGCTTGGGGCCTGTGATAATCCGCATGCCTGCCCGCACGGACGACCGACATTTATTCGTATCAGCGGAGCGGAAATTGAAAAGCGTTTTTTGCGCACGTAAAGAAGGTGTGCAAAATTCTTTTATGATAAAAACCTTTACGTTCGTTGAGTCAGCCCATTTGGGCTGACAGCTATAGCCCTTTGCTCGGCCAAAGAGCGTAGCGGTCAAGACTGGAAGCCTTGACTCAATGAACCAAAGAAAAGGCGCCCAGCAGCTTGGCCTGCGGCTCTCCTCGCAAAACACATAAACACGGCGTCGTCACAAACTCGTGCCCGACCTATCGGGCCTCAAACAAGCGACTCCTTTTTTCCGTATTCATGCGCTTCGCTTGGCTACGCTGCAACGGGTTTAAAACCCCTAGAACCAGAATCATGCAATACAAAGAATGTCCAGAGATGTTGTCATCTCGACCAGCGGGAGAGATCCAGATTTTTGTAAAAGATTGATATGCATAGCACAACCTTATTTGATATAGTTTATTGTATGGTGAATCTTTGGCTTTAGGTTTTAAAACCCCATCGGTGCGCAGCCGAGACGGGTGCATGAGAGCGGGGCTGGGTCGTTATGCTGTCCGAGCGCCCAAATGTGCGAGTTCATGACGACCTCGCTATCATGTGCCCGACGAGGGAATCCCGACTTTAGTCGGGACGCGAAACGCCGGGGCGGCTTTTCTTTGGTTCGTTTCTTTGTGCCGCACAAAGAAATGAACGTAAAATGTTTTTAAAGATTTTTTTGTACCCCTTCTTTGCGTGTCCAAAGAAGCGGTACCCCCAAGAAAGGACACCCCGCGTATCGTGGTTCCGCCTGAAGGCGAAACTGCCCTCGCGAAACGTTTGTTCACGGGAACGTCAAGAACTCGCTTCGCTCAGACAGCTTGCCGCCCTGTATCCGTGCCCAAACGCTCCGCTCGGCTACGCTACGATGGGGTTTAAAATCTTAAAAGAATAAACACAAAAAAGCTGGCAAACCAATTTTAAATAAGTAATAAAGGTTTCAGGGTTTTAAACCCGTTGCAGCGCAGCCGAGCGAAGCGCATGAATACGGAAAAAAGGAGTCACTTGTTTGAGGCCCGATAGGTCGGGCACGAGTTTGTGACGACGCCGTGTTTATGTGTTTCGTGAGGAGAGCCGCAGGCCAAGCTGCTGGGCACCTTTTCTTTGGTTCGTTTCTTTGGAGTAAGCAAAGAAATGAACGTAAAAGGTTTGTAATCTTGAACGTTCAACATTGAACATAAACTATACCCCTAGAGGGAGACTTTTCTATGAGTTTTGACAAGAGTGCCAAAACACTTATTCGAGCCGACATTCAGGCTCTGGGTGCTTACCACGTGCCCGATGCCGCAGGCATGGTAAAGCTCGATGCAATGGAAAATCCATATCCCCTGCCTGAGGGCTTAAAGAAGCAATGGGCCGCAGTGCTGGCGGCCCCTGCGGTTAATCGTTATCCCGATCCGCGTGCCCCTGAGGTTGGAAAGCGTCTGCGTGAGGTCATGAACATTGGGCCGGACATGGATGTCCTGCTTGGGAACGGTTCTGATGAACTGATTCAGATGATCATGCTGGCTATCACAAGCCCTGAGCGCGTGGTCATGGCGCCTGAACCGGGCTTTGTCATGTATTCCATGCTGGCCGGGATCACCGGGATGAAGTATCAGGGCGTTTCGTTGCAGGAAGATTTCAGCCTTGATCTGGAGGACGCGCTTTATGCGCTTAGAAAAACCAAACCGGCCCTGCTGTTTCTGGCCCAGCCCAATAATCCGACTGGCAATTTGTTCCCGGTTGAGCATGTACGCGCTCTTGTGGAGACTGCCCCGGGTCTGGTGGTAATCGATGAAGCCTATACCCCCTTTTGCGACAGTGATTATCTTCCGCTTGCGCGCGAGTTTGATAATGTGCTCATCATGCGGACTTTTTCAAAGGTGGGACTTGCCGGCCTCAGGCTGGGATTTTTGATCGGACGGCCTGCGTGGCTGGAGCAGTTTGACAAGGTGCGCCTGCCCTACAATATTAACTCCCTGACTCAGGCCGGAGCCGCATTCGCGCTGGAGCACTTTGAGGACTTTCAGGCGCAGGCCACACGGATTCGAGCCGACCGCAAGGATTTGGTAAAGGCCCTGCAGGAGACGCCCGGGCTGGAGGTTTTTCCGAGTGAGGCCAATTTTGTGCTGGTGAGAACCTTTGGAATTGATGCCCCCCGCGTGTATGCCGAATTAGTCAAGCGCGGCATTCTCATAAAATGTCTTGACGGCGCGCACGGACTTCTTCGTGACTGCCTGCGCATCACGGTTGGAACCCCGGAGGAAAACTCCCGCTGCGTTGCTGCCCTGCGCGAGATACTGTAAAACGCGCATAAGCCCTGCGTACGGGAGACGTGATGCCCCCCCTTTCGATCGGTAGCCTGAAATTGCCCAGCTGTGTTGTGCTGGCCCCGCTTGCCGGCATCAGCGATATGCCCTATCGCCTGATGAATCGCCGGAAAGGCTGCTGTTTTGCCTTTACTGAAATGATCAGCGCGCTCTCGCTTGTCAATGACAGCCGCCGCACCGTGCGCATGCTTGGCTCTGAACCGCAGGATCGCCCGCTTGGTGTGCAGCTTGTCGGCAGTGACGCCTCTGTGCTCACGCGTGCCATTGAGATTCTCAAGCCTTTTAAGTTTGATGTGATTGATGTGAATGCAGCCTGCCCTGCGCGCAAGGTGGTAGGGGTTGACCAGGGCGCGTCCTTGATGAAAGAGCCCGCAAAGCTGGAAGCATTGCTGCGCGCCATGGTCGCGGCAGCTGATGTTCCCGTAACTCTAAAAATACGCTCAGGTTGGGACAATGAATCTCGCAATGCCTGCGAGGTGGCGCTTCGCGCTCAGGATGCCGGGGTGCAGGCCGTGTTTGTTCACGGGCGCACCCGCTCTCAGGGTTATGGCGGCCGGGTCTCCTATGAGGATATTGCGCAGGTTAAGCAGGCGCTCACAATCCCGGTGATTGGAAGCGGCGATGTATTCTCAGCCGCGCATGCCCTTGAAATGCTCAAGCAAACCGGATGCGACGGAATCACGCTCGCGCGCGGAGCGCTGGGCAACCCCTGGATAGTTACTGAAATACAGTGCGCGCTGGCCGGAGAAGAAGTACCCGAGCGCCCCACCCCGGCTGCGATTGCCGCGCTTATGCTTGAGCATTGTGATATGTGCATTGATCTTTACGGTGAGGTACAGGGCATAAAGCGCTTCCGGAAATTTTTCGGCTGGTACACCAAAGGCTTTCATCGCATCCGACCGTTGCGAAGCGCAGCGTTTACGTGCAAGACCCGCGCTGAGCTGGCTGCAAATATCGCGCAGTTAGAGACCATGCGTATGGATTCTGGCTGCAAGCAGCGTAGCGTGGAGGATTTTGAAGGGCTGTCCTAAAACGTTCGTCTGCTGCGTTGCGCTTGTCATGTGTCATTGCGGCGTACAAAACGTACGCCTCATTCCTCATGACTGCACGCGCCTTGCATCCGAATATTTTTGAACAGCCCTTCGACTGTGACCTTTTCCTAGGGGTTTTGTTTTAGGGTTTTAAAACCTTAAAATGCAAAATACAAAGAAAATAATACGTGAACCTATTGCATGTCATCTCGACCAAAGGGAGAGATCCTGGAGGGCCACGCTTTGTCGTGGCCGCATGTGACTATCGAGCGGACGCGCGGAAGCGCGTCCCTCCAAAACTGTGAAGTAACAAGAACTAAGGTCTGGGATTTTAAATCCCGTTGCAGCGCAGCCAGGTTAGTGTGGAGTTCTGAGTTGGGGGTTAAGAGTTTGGAGAAGAGTAGAAAGGGAGTTGCATTCCTCATTTAAAATACTCCGATCTCCCAACGCCATACTCCAAGCTTTAGGGTCATCGCTGGCTCCGCCGTGTTTATGTGTTTCGCGAGGAGAGCCGCAGGCCAAGCTGCTGGACACCTTTGAGTCAATCCTTTCAGGCTTGACCGCTACGCTCTTTGGTTCGTTGAGTCAAGGCTTCCAGTCTTGACCGCTGCGCTCTTGGGAGCGAGCAAAGGGCTATAGCTGTCAGCCCAAAAGGGCTGACTCCATGAACAAAAAAGGTTTGTAACATCGAACATTGAACATTTTTCCCTCCGAACTCCGAACTCAATACTCCGAACTATAAAGGAATGTTTGCAGGGTTAAAGTATCCCGGCTGCCCGCTTGTATCTCATTATTCATCCACGTTTTTTATGAACCGGCTTTCGTGACTTACTATCGCCCCGTCGGAATCCCCGTCCGTGGCCAGCCGCTTGATGGAGTCCAACAGCGAGTGGGCCATCATGTCAACGGAACTGTTGATCTCATCGGCCAGAACCGAGTTCTGGCTGAAGTTGTCGGCCAATTGCTTGATCCGGTCGGCCACGACGGCGAAGCCGAGGCCGTAGTCACCCGAGCGGGCGGCCTCGATAGCGGCGTTGATGGCCAGTATCTTCAGCTCCCGCGCCAGCATCAAGGACGCGGTCACGACCTCGCCGACCCGCTCTGTGTTATGCATCAACTCCGTCTGGATCGATGTCATCTCGGCCTGGATGCGGACATTGCCGGAGCGGAAGCACCGGCACAGGAACAGGGCCACGTTGCTCGGCACTACCGTGGCATGCCCCTTGACCTTTTCCTGCAGCTCCTCAAACACTTTGGGGATGCCCGTGGCTTCCAGTATCATGTGCGGGTTGTGGCCCAGGATCTCATCCATGTCAGTCAGCGTAGTGATGTTACGCCGCCGCGCTTCCTGCATGCCCACCGGCTCGTTCGTGCGGTCCAGCACAAAAACGATCTCGATCTCCGGGAGGCCGGCCAGTATGTTAAGCATGCTGAAGCCGCCCCGTCCACCGCCGACGATGCCTACCCTTGTTGCATTTTCTTTTACAGCAGCCAATAGCTTCCCTCTTTGGATAGAAGGTATGCAGCGACGTTTAGGACCTTTTTTTTGGGTCGTCCCGGGTTTAGCAGAATCCGGAACAACAGCCACTCATTTTTCATATTCAACTGACAGGCAGCAACACTATGCACCGAAAAATAGCAGGGCGCAACCAAACTGTCAATTGGCACAGCACATTATTTAATACAGCATGCTTGCATCAGATACGGGACAAGAAGCGGGACGCCACGTATTGTATTGCCTTGTGCCACGGACACAGCTTCAGCAGATGCCCCCCAATATTTTCAGGACGTTACATAAGGACTGGACTCCGGCCTACGCCGGAGTGACGATTTTTTATTGGCCCATCAACTTTTGAACCTTGAACACTGAACATTAAACATTGAATACAAGACCTCGTCAAAAAAGTAGGGTGAACGAGCGCAGCACGGTTCCGCTTTTAGGGTTTTAAAACCCGTTGCAGCGCAGCCGAGCGAAACGCATGAATACGGAAAAAAGGAGTCATTTGTTTGAGGCCCGATAGGTCGG
>Ga0222698_1000678_pt1 | contig 11265 bp, 13 predicted proteins | sample AntAcemetage1450_FD_179833 | JGI IMG/M metagenome (GOLD analysis project Ga0222698, IMG submission 179833) | Saline water microbial communities from Ace Lake, Antarctica - #1450 | ecosystem: Environmental > Aquatic > Non-marine Saline and Alkaline > Saline | place: Antarctica: Ace Lake...
CATCCTTCTCTGCCACAAATGGGACAGGCAAACAGACTGCCCCGAGGAAAATCAATCTCAATGTCCAGACGATGTTTATCCGGATCAAACTCACATGACGCCACATGCCATGGCGGTGTCAAACCCAATGCCAACTGAAATAAATCCGTGTCTCTCATGATGATCCGTATCAACCTCCTTCATCTCTTGATGACGGATCTCTATCATGTCCTAAATCACATTACCCATACATTTTAGCGAGGAATCTAAAAGGTTGATTGAGGGATTCCATGAAATTTTATAAGCCTTCGTTTTGCAAATGACCAGAAGGATTCAATGCCATTGATATGGTTTTCCCCCTGGCAAATTCATCGTTACTGTGGTGTACACGATAGTGTTTTTTGTATCCCAAGTCAACCAGGCCGTTATAGCCTCTCCAACTATCCGAATGTATGACACTATGCAGTTCTATTTTGCCCCTGATAATGGCCTGCAATGTCTTTTTAGCGCAATCAGGGACGATCACATTGCCTTTTCTTTGTAGTATACCGAATACAGGAGTTTTTCTCCTAGCACCACGGCCCCGTTTCCCTTTGACCCGTTTTGCGCCAAAATAGGACTCGTCAACTTCGATCTCTCCCTGAAATGGGGATTCTTCTTCGCATAAACAGGCTATGCGTTGACGAATCAGAAGTAAATACCGATTCACCGTATTTCTATTTAATTTTGTTAAAAGGGCGATGGTTTGAGCATCCAAATCGAAGGCAAAATACTTCAAGAATTCTCTAAATTTTATCTCCGAAATTTTAGAATTTTTTACATACTTGTTAGTTACTGACATGACTAGACTTTTAGCACATTTCAGTGTGCTGTCCTAGTCAAGACCCTTTAATGATTTATTTGTGGCGGAATTGTGTATAATTATGGTATGAAAAAAAAGAGTTATGATTGGACGGGGATTGACATGTATATCGAAAATGTATAAGTATAGATATTAAGGATAAATATACATCATATGAGAGAAGATTCACCCGAATGGGCACTGGGATATAAGCTTAATAAGATGCGATTAGCAGAGGAGAAAACTCTGAAAGAGGCGGCGGAAGCGATAAAGGTGACGCCTCAGTTTATCAGCGCGTTCGAAAAAGGTCGGAGTGGAATCAGCTTCACCAACCTGAGGAAACTTCTCCGCTTTTATAATTCATCCTTTATGGAAATCTCGGATGAAAAGACGACAAGCGAAATAATTCATCTTGAAGATGCCGAGCCGTATGATTTGGGGGACAAGGATATATATGCTGCTTGTCTTTTCAAAGATTCGGACGGAAAGCAATTAGAACCTCTTTATTATCGTTTTAGTCCGGGCTCGAAAACGAGAAAACAGCAGCATGACGCCGCAGAATTCATTTTTATGTTAAGTGGATGTATCGATTGCACGTTGGAAGACCCTGTAACAGGAGTGTCTAAAGCCTATCATCTTGTTAAAGGAGATTCCTTGCACGTTGAAAAAATGTATATCCATCAAGTTACTTGCTCTGGAAGACAAATTGCGGAAGTTCTGGCGCTAGCCTATGACAGAGAGAAGATAAAATTTCTTAAGTAACAGCGATTGTATGTTTACCTGTCCTATCTAAAATAACTCCGGCCCTGAGTAACTTCAAGGCCGAGAGTGTCAGATAATCTGTGTAAATGAACTTTCCTCATCATCAGGGCATCCGGTAATATCCTGTCTCGCCTCCTGTCTGGTTTCATAACGACAGTGATGGAGCTGTTCATTTTTCAGTATGCCCCAGAAACTTTCCATTGGGGCGTTATCGTAACAATTCCCTTTCCGACTCATAGATGCGCTCATCCCAAATCGATCAAGCAATGATCCATATTCTTTGAGCACAATATTGGCTGCCACGATCTGAGTGGTGAATCAAACCCGTTCCAGGGCGTTTGGCAGTTACGGCCCTCAAGAGGGACTGGCTGACCAGATTTTTCGTCATGCGTTCTCCCATGGCATAGCCTATGACTTCTCCGGTAAAAAGATCCTTGTGGCCTGCAAGAGACAGCCAGCTTTCTAACGTGGGAATGTAAGTTATATCCGTCATCCAGATCTGGTTCGGAGCTGATGCCCCGAACTTCTGATCCAGCAGATTGTCCGCCAAGGGCAAAGAATGACGGGAGTCGGTCGTGACCTTGAAACGCCGTTTTTGCCAGCACCACAAAACGAGTTTCTTGCGAATCTGCTTGATTCGATGAACACCCACGATGATGCCGTTATCGGCCAAGTCCCTCTGTAGACGCGCAGGACCGTGCGTCAAGCGTGTCCGTTTATGAGCGGCACGTATCTACAATTCCAATCTCAGTTCTTCCCGCTCTCTGGAGGAAAGAGGACGCTTAGTCTTCCCTACGGCATCGAGACTCCCTGTCTTAGAAATTCTTATCCAATTTTCCAATGTTGACTTCGGAAACGATAAAAGTCTTGATATTTCCGGTACGGACAATCCACCTTCCGTTGCCATCTTCACTGCTTCTTCCCGAAATTCTTTCGTGTAACACCCGTTGGATACACTCTCCATATTTACCCGTCTTAGATTTTATCTAAACATTGGTGTCCATTTTTTTCAACATACTATTATTGTCTACAATCTCACCAACATGATTTGCGTGATATGTAGATTAATAAATTTTTTTCTTGACAATTAAAACCAAGAAGTTTAGTTTAATATCAAGTAACACATTCAATAGAAAGGAGGTTAACTAATATATTTGCAGAAAGTTCAAGGTCTGGCTTGGAGCCAAACTAACCATCTAAGAGTTAAGTAACCTCGGATGGTTTCTTAAGCTGCGGTTAAAGTTATTTTAACAAAACAAAATATTATTTGGAGGGATTAGAAATGTTTGAATTTCCTATAAGAACAGTTGCAGATGGAGTTCCTAATTATGGTGTGGATGTAACATTTCCTGTGCATTTGGAGAAGAAGCTGCCTACGATGGACAAAAAGCTGATTATTAATGCTGCACCGGTTGGGGCACTTATTTCAGCATCACAAAATCCCAGCATGCCTTTTAATGTTGAAGAGATTGCCAGAGATGCCATAGCTTCTTATAAAGAAGGGGCAGCCATTTTCCATGTACATACGAGAGTTGATGGTGCTTTTTCTTTCGATCCGCTGGTATATAAGAAATGCATGGATTTAGTCTTTAAAGAATGTCCGGATATGATTACTGATCTTTGTACCGTATCATCGTTTACTCATGAAGGCGTTGAGGGCAGGATGAAGCCCATGATCGCTCCCTTGCTCGAATTTGGGCATAAATATTCCGAAATTGCAGTTATTAATCCAGTCTCGAATGCCATCGGTGACTTTATTTTTGTCGCCACTCCTTCAGGGATAGAAGAAGAGACAGCATATTTGGAATCTGTTGGAGTGAAGCCCGAGTTGGCCGGTTATACCCAAACTGCAATAGGGGTTATTGTTGAGCACTTAATAGATAAGGGTATTGCAAAAGCACCATATCTTATAGATGTCGTTGCAGGCGTACATAACTGTACACCGGCCCGTCCGGATCCGGAAGCGTATGTTAATCTGATACAAATGATTCGCATGCTGCCACCCAATACAAGATGGCAAGCCATTATTGGCGGCCATAATTGGTTGCCTCTCTCTGTGTTTTGTATAATGGCCGGCTGCGATGTCGTCAGAGTTGGCATGGAAGATCAGGTGCACATATATCCTCATAAGGATGATCTTATCCCGAGTGCCGCTTCAATGGTTAAAAAAATAGCGGCGATCGCTAAAGAACTTGGACGTGAAATTGCCACGCCGGATGAGGCCAGAAAAATTCTTGGCTTACCGAAGCCATGATCGGCAAAGAATCTATGTCAGCTGGGTTAAGATATCGGTAACGCACCAAGCCAGCTCAGCATATTCTACGGTCTTCTCAACTGCAGGTGTATTGAAACCCGTGGTCGTTGCGGAGTTGCTCCTCCGCAGCGACCATCTCTTAAGGTAAAGCATGACATCTATTCCAACAAGTTGTTCAATAAATTCTACGGCGCTGCAATGGCAGAGTACGGAAACAATTTTCAAACATTGTTGAATATTGATCTGGATTGATTCCGGAAAAGTTCGAGTAGAGCAAATTATGGTCTTTGAGCACCCAGCATAAGATGCTGGCGCTCTGACGGAACGGATTGTAGCTACAAAAACAAGAGGATCGCTAAAGAGAAGGAGGATTTGATTTTGAAAATGAAAGACAAAATTATTATCACGGCGGCCATTACCGGCAGCATTCACACGCCGACGATGTCCAAATACTTACCGATCACCCCTCAGCAGATTGCCGATGATGCCGTCCTGGCCTGCGAGGCGGGTGCAGCTGTTTGTCACATCCACGTTCGCAATCCCGAGACAGGACAACCGGTCTCCGATATGAATCTTTTCAGGGAAACCATCAGCAGCATAAAGAAAAGATGTAATATGATTGTTTGCATTACAACCGGCGGCGGCCTTGGCATGACAGCCGAACAGCGTCTTATTCCCGTCTCCACATTCAGTCCTGAATTGGCCTCTTTTAATGCCGGTTCGGTGAATTTTGCCCTCTTTCACGCCCTCGATAAATTCAAGGAATTCAATTTCGACTGGGAAAGCAAGTATCTGGCCTTTACGGAAGATTTTACTTTTTCCAATACATTTAAATCCATGAAGGAATTTGCCCGTACCTTTAATGAGAACAATACCAAGCCGGAATTTGAAGTTTATGACGCCGGGATGATCAACAACATCGCTTTTATGATTGACCGGGGCTACGTCAAGAAGCCCGTGTACATCCAGTTTGTCATGGGCGTTCTGGGCGGAATCACCCCGAGTTCCGAGAACCTGTTGTTCCTGGTTGATTATGCGAAGAAGCTGATCAGCGATTTTGAATTTTCCGTCTGCGTAGCCGGGAGGGCTCAATTCCCCCTTTGCACCCAGTCGCTCTTGATTGGCGGCAACGTTCGGGTCGGGCTTGAGGACAATCTTTTCCTTGGAAAAGGGATCATGGCCAAAAGCAGCGCCGAACAGGTGACCAAAATAATGAGGATTGCCAGAGAACTGGGATTAGAGCCGGCTACGCCGGAAGAAGCACGAAGCATTCTCGGTCTGAAAGGACTAGCTAAAGTTAACTACTAAAAATATTGGTAACGTTCAAAAGTTGTGGCATCATGATATTTGAACTGATTCGATCTGGACATTAAAATAGCCTTTGATGCCAAGTTTTTCTTTCCAGTATTGTTTCCATTTATCCCGGGAGTACTGTCTTATCATGATCATTTTTGAAATATTGGTAACTGCTGCATCGGACCATTCCCATGCTATTTTTTTGAGACGACGACCAATTTCTCTGAATACTCTCTCCAGTAAAGAAGTTGTTTTGGGTGCGATCACCCCTGTCTCCAGCCAGATTTCTATGTTGGTAAATAGTTGACCGGAAAGTTTCTCAAGATAGGACGCACCATGCCTATACCCTTTTTCATAAAACGTATTTATCAGCTCCTTGATCTCTGTTTTACTGCTTTCATATTTGGATCTTACCGGGCCTTTGTCTTCTTCTTTGAGGATCTCAAAATCGCCTTCCGGCAGTTCTATTCCTATCAGCTGCTTGATCTTATCTGTTTCCGGCTGGCTATCTTTCTTCTTTAATCCAACATCCCAAATACCGTGGAAATGTGCCGGTATTCCTTGCGATAACCTCGCTTTCGTATCTTACGGCCTCGGCAAAACCGCTTTCCTGGATCACCTTTTCTAAGGTGTTGCCCCAGGCCTTTTCTTGCTTTGGTTGGGTAAATTTTTGTCTGGCTTAAACGCTCCGAAATGAGATCATCATAATCCCTTAGAAGCTCTTCCAATATCCGAAGCATTAAAGGACCTCTAAGCTCCTTTAATCTGTATGCTATCTCGTTTAAATTAACTTTTCCTGTTGTCAGATCATACTGAAGTGTTACAGTAATTTCTCTTTTCATCACGGGCTCTTTCTTTTATTGGTTTATGATGTCAACATAACCTTAGAAAGAGATCGTGATTTATTCAATTTATAAATATGCCACAATTTTTGAACGTTACCAAATACTTCGATCTGACAGGGAATTTCTTTTCCCGATTGGAGTATAGGAAAAGCGATCTTGTGAGTCAATGAGATAATGGCCGCAATATATGTTATAATGCGCTGAAGATCATGAAGGGAATATGTCCGGGGGATAAAGGGGTCAAGTCTACGTTTGACTCTTGTAGCTGATTGCCAATTGTAATCTACAGCGAACAAGCCAATTCGAGTTTTGTTTGTTTCAGGAAGTTACAAATGCCACCTGACCCCGAAAAACTCATGCTCATCACTGCACATTTCAACCTGTTATCATTGAGATGGCCCGATCAGTTTAGGTGAAGACTTGTATTTGAAAGAGTGGGTATTGTCTGCATCCGGTTTTGATTGACTACAGGAAGTAACCTTTGATTATCCTTCCCGAGATTTTCTCGGCGCATTTATCTTGATAATTGCCGGCTACATTTGCTATTTTTGGTTTTGGCTGGTTTAGAAAATGTAATAACTATAAGTAGAAGGTATGTCTTTTAATTGACCCCACCTTGAATAGGTGGCCTCTTTATCCTTCTTTCCCCTTTTCCCGAGGAGAAACCGAATGAAAACACTGATCATCACAAAGAAAGAGATTGCAACGGTATTGACGCCTGCCGTTGCCAACAATACGGTTGAAAAGGCTTTCAGGGCTTACGGGATGGGGCAGATCGACATGCCCTCCAAGAGTTATATAACTTTTCCTAAGGGGGATATGCGCTCCATGCCCGCATATATTCACGGGCAGGGGTTTGATGCTGCCGGGATCAAAAGCGTGAATGTCCATCCGGAAAACAGCAGGAAGTACGGTCTTCCCACGGTGATGGCGGTTGTTATTCTGACCGATCCGGAGACAGGATTCCCCCTGGCAATTATGGACGGGACCTATCTGACCGGCATACGGACCGGTGCCGCGGGAGCGACAGCAGTTAAATTATTAAGCAGAAAGAACGCTATTTCTGCGGGGTTTGTGGGGTGTGGTGAGCAGGCGCGCACACAGCTTGCGTGTTCCATGGAAATAAGAACACTGAAAACCATAAAGATACTGACGGCACCGGATGAAGCCCTCGCTCGAAAATTTGCCGGGTGGGCAAGGCGAACCTATAAACTGGAAACAATCCTGTCCGAGGTTATTGACGATGTGACAACGGGTGTGGATATCCTGATTACGACAACGCCGTCGAGAACACCCCTGGTGAACACTGTCTCTCCGGGTACGCATATTAATGCCATCGGCGCTGATGCCCCTGGAAAGCAGGAACTTAACCCCAAGATTTTCAAAGGGGCAACCGTGGTAATCGACAACTGGGCACAGGCATCCCACAGCGGTGAAATCAATGTTTCGCTGCGGGAAAGTTACCTTTCTGAAAAAGATATTTATGGAGAGCTGGGAGATATTGCCGCCAAAAAGAAGAAAGGCCGAACATCCGAAAAAGAAGTTACGATCTTCGATTCCACCGGCCTTGCCATCCAGGATATCTCCTGCGCCTCTTTCGTGTACAATGAACTGAGGAATAAGAAGGGCGTCAGGTCGGTTAAACTGTTCTAGTTATTCTATATGAAGGGGGTTTTTATGAGTACACTGATTAATTTTTCCATATTTCCCCTGGACAAGGGTGAAAGTGTGAGCGTGTATGTGGCTAGGGTGTTGGAAATTGTCAGGGACAGTGGACTGGCTTACAAGCTCAATTCTATGGGGACCACCCTCGAAGGTGAGTGGGACGAAGTTATGGGCGTTGTGACCCGTTGTTTTGAAGAGATGAACAAGGATTGTGACCGTGTGTATATGACGGTTAATGTCGATTACAGAAAGGGTAAATCGGGACGTATTGAGAGTAAGGTAAGGTCTGTAGAATCAAAGTTGACGGCTTTGTAAAAAGGCCCGGTGTCTGTTCCGCTCCGTTGCTTGGGTGAACCGGCAAAAGAAAAATTACCAACTGACAGCAATCCTTCAGGCTGTCTCTGCCATCCGCTTTTCCCCTGAAAGGTCCGTCAGAGTAATTTCATAGTAATATCATAGATGTTAGCAAAGGCATCGCTCCATTGTGCCGGCTTGGTAATTGGTAACATATCAGAAACCATCTGATCTATCTGCTTATCATAGACCACATTACCGAGATCGCGGGGATGTATCATCAGATATTTTTCCGATACGAGTTGTATCACCCGTCCGGCATTTTTATCGTTGCTGTTCATTGTCATATTGGTGATCACCGCTGGCTGAATTGCTTCAATCTCTCCCCGAAGTGTTTCCATTATTTCCTTGCCGCTGATTTTTTCTGCCGCCTGTAAAAAATCGCTGATCGTTCGTACTCTCAATTCGCTGTTCTCGTCCATGGCACTCTTTATCAGTGCCTGAAGGGGAGGCTGCTGGCTGGCAAGCTTGCTTAGTCGTCGGTACACCACATTTCTCACAAATGAATAAGCATTTTGAATTGCCGTTGGCTGCGGGGTCATCACCATGATTTTTTTCTCGGCAACTAGAAAAAAATCAAGTACATTGAATGAGGTGCCTGCTCCAAGATCCAGCACGATATAATCGGCATCCAGTTTATTGACATGGCGAATAATTTTGATTTTCTGGGCCACATGAGGATTGGCCAGTGTGAGGACGTTACTGGAACCGCAGATAAGGCGGAGGTTTTCAACATCCGTCTCGATACATACTTCTTCGAGTGAATTGAGTCTTCTGGTGACAAAGTCATTCAGTGTCTTGGGCGGGCTTTTAATCCCCATAAGAGTATGAAGATTAGCTCCACCGAGATCGAGGTCGACCAAAATGGTATGTTTCCCTATACGAGCCAGCCAGAAAGCCAGTAAGATGCTTATTGTACTCTTTCCAACCCCGCCTTTTCCCCCGCCGACAGCCCATATCTGCGGATGCGCGCCTATTTGTAGATTTTTTTCCTCTTCCATTCGATATTTTCCATTAGCTCATTGGCAAAGTTATTTTCTTACATATGATTCCCACAAACTATATATCATATCCTGCTCGCCGTCTCCCACATAACAATATTTTTTGAGGAAGTTAAAATCGTCCTCGCTCATCTGAATAAATTGAAAGCCCACAAGGATGTGCGTTGTTTCATCGTGAGGCACCTCTTTTTTCCACATGATATTTCCCGTGACTTCAAAACTAAGGGATGGCTTGGGAATACTGATCAGCATCTTTGCTCTTTTTCCTACCAGATCGGCAGATAAACCGGTCCAGTATTTTTCGCCGAGATTGATGCAGGCACCGCTTTTTGATACGTCGTCCAAAATACACTTTAGTACCACCGGGTTTTCATTTTCTTTGTCCGGGAAAATCTTCAGGATTACTTTTGTTTGAAGCTGATATCTGGTAGCAGCTCTGACAAGATATGAATATCGTTGCGAATCGGATCCGCTGCGTGTCTGACAGAGTTCCATGATCAGAAATCTGATATTCGGGTAGTTTCGGCACACGCTTATGATATCCGGCTTTGAAAATCTCAGCAGTCGAACGTTGGTAATTGTTTCAACGCGGGATAGCGAAAGTTTCTCTTCCTCAAAGGGGTAAATATCTCCAAAAAACATATTTTCAGTCAGAGTTGTCGCGGACTGTTCCAATTTCTCTGTACTTGAATGATGATTGACGTCTTCGCTCAAGTGACCCGAAGCGATAAAAAAGATGCCGAGCTCGGGGTCGTTCAATTCCCTGAGGACTTGACCTGCAGAAGATTGAACCTGTTCCAATTCTCCTATTACGGCAATGAGTTCCGAATAAGTCATTCTTGCGAAAAAGTGAAGGGCAGGAATTTCTTCGGATTTGATATCACGCAGTGTTCTGTAAATCGACCGGCATTCCCTTTCCGAGACCTTGATCACACTCCACTGAAGAATTTTTGAGAGGATTGCCTGTATGATAGCTTCCGATTTCATGAAAAGATCTGCCGACTTTTTGTATGCGCGCGCCCCTTCATCGAACATTTTGTCGCGTACGAGAAAATCTCCGTAGACACGCAAAAGAGAAGGATTTTCCGGATCGGTTCCAAAAATTTCTTTGAACTCCTCAAGCCCGTCGATGGTACGTGAGCCATCCAAGATACTGCTCACAACATCACTATGTTCTTTAGTCGGCTTGTCAAACATACTCGTCCTGTTTACACATTCTTTTTGCCTGTCAGGTATTCTGTGATGATCGCAATGTGGTCATTTATGGCCTCACTCTTTTTATGGGAGAGCCTTAAGATCTCATAAAGCGTCTTTATCCTGTCATCATATTTCAGCATCATATCGGAAAGACGGACCATATTTTCTACCATCGTTTCGACATATCGGCGGAATTCGTCAAGCGATACGTCGGAACCTGTTACATATTTGTCTTCCCGAAGAGATTTAATGAGAGTTTCGAGATCGTTTCGTTCCTCTTCGGAAAGGCCAATATTCAGTTCGGGATGAAGTTCGTCGTCCATAAGGATTACCAAATCACAAGTCTTCGTATTCTTTGAATTTCTTTCTAATCTCGTTGTCTATGGATACCGCAGTGGAGTCCTGCACTGCAAACGTATCTGCAATTCCATCATTCTCACCGTATTTGGAAGACTCAATTCTTTTTAAACAGAACCAGCTCATAAATGCAAAAATAATAACGATTATTACATTCAAGGCAATAAGCACCACTATGAGGTGAACTTGTAATCTGCTGTATTGCAGTGTCTCCTGCGCTAGTTGTATGATACCCGGTGTCGTAGTTTGCAGAGGCCGGGGAAGAGCTACTTGATCCGGCTTTGTCAATGGTGCTGCCGCTTCTTTAGACATCTTTGTTATTTTTTCAGGCGTTATCATTGCCGGCACTTCTCTTTTTTGTAACTTCGGTAACGCTGTAATTTTCTTCTTGCGCTTCGCTTCAGTTTCCTTAGGTGCGAGAGGAGCTGTTTTTTTAACATTTTGCAGAGCCGGCGGAGGGATAACTGCTGTCTGGAGTGGCACATTGATCCAGTACACATCGATTACTACACGGTATGGTCTCAGTAAGGAGAAAGCCTTAAGCTTGAAATGGGGAGGTATTACGGTTACGGATGCGGTCAAATCGGATCCCAACTGATTGAATGTAATAGCATTGAAATGTCTCGAGCTTCTCTGCAGGTTGCGGCGGGTTAGAGTGTATGGCGTTTTGTTTTTGAGAAAGGTCACCGAAATGGTGTCTTTGTCTTTAAGTAC
>Ga0222698_1000683_pt1 | contig 11231 bp, 16 predicted proteins | sample AntAcemetage1450_FD_179833 | JGI IMG/M metagenome (GOLD analysis project Ga0222698, IMG submission 179833) | Saline water microbial communities from Ace Lake, Antarctica - #1450 | ecosystem: Environmental > Aquatic > Non-marine Saline and Alkaline > Saline | place: Antarctica: Ace Lake...
CCTATATGTCTCAGGAGGCCGTTCAATGACCCTCACAAGCTGTTGACGTATGAGGGGTGGCACGAGGTGAAGGATAAGGTGAAGGAGATTGATGTTGACTACAGCACCAAGCTCAATGAGATCAGGCTCAAAGATCCGTCTGCCTTGCTCGATGCGGCACAAAATGTACTGGTTCCATTCCAATGTCCTCACTGCCTTAAAGTCTGCAAATCCCAAGCCGGACTGGTGGCACACATGCGGAAGAAGCACAAGGAGAGTCATGATAAGTAGGGAGAAATCACATGTCTAAAAAGAAAGAAGAAAGCAGGGAACTATTGCCGCCAGAGGGGCATGCCGATGTAGGACTCAAGATCTTCGAGCTTGTAACTGAGGTCATAGAGGATCGTGAAGCTATGAGCCGGCCCACAATGTGGAAGCGCAGTTATGAGCTTGGACGGAATAAGCCATGGCGTCAGAAGAGCGACAAGGTTCCGCTCAATACCGCAAACCTTATCTACACTCACCGGGAGCGCACGGTAAACGAGGGCACAGACAACAATCCCACGTTTGATGTGGCTCCATTGGGCATGATCCCGGAAGAGAAAGCTCAGATGTTTGAGACATTGCAGAAGACTCCTGAATACTGGTGGACCGACCAGGAGCAACAGGATGTGCTTGAAATGTCCATGCGTGTCGGTGAGACATATGGAGAAGTCTTCGAGAAGGTGATGTTCAATCCTACGCTTGAGTACGGCATGGGTGAGGTCGAGACGACCACGATTGACCCGTATCACTTCGGCTGGGTTCCGGTTAAGGCTCCATTCAAGAAGGCCGAGGCTGTCCTTGAGTTCCATTCCATGACTCTACGGGAGGCGAAACGCAGGTGGCCCAATTCCGCCAAGGATCTGAAGTCCGACAGTGAGCACCTGAAGGATTTGGGGGATGATCGCAGAGAGATAATGGCCGGAAGCTCTGAGGGTAAGTCCACGCTTGGGACCATTGGCGGAGTCATCAAGACTTTGTTGGGGGACCATGCTACCGGGAAGGGTGAAAGCGAAGAACTCTTGGTTGTTGAGTGCTGGGTTAAGGATCGGACGAAGGATAGCAGTGATGAGGATATTCTTAATGAAGCCGGAGAGAAGACAAGCATCAAACGTACCACGAAGCCCAAGTATCCCGGCGAGATCCGCAGGGTCTTTACCTGCAATGCTGGCAAGATCGTTCTTGAGGACAAAGGTAATCCCTCGATTAATCCTACGCTTCCCATAGAGGAGGCCAGAAAGACGCACCTGTTCGATAAGTTCCCGTATTCCTGGACGCCATCAATCAAGGACACCGGAGGCAACCATGGACTGTGTGATGTTGAGCAACTGGAGTCATTGCAGACCGAAATACACAAGACGGTATCCCAAATAACCCTATTCAAGGATAAGGCGGCGCATCTCTTGTTCATTAATCCCAATGATTCGGGCGTTCCAGATAGCCACATAACCAATGGGCCGCACATACTTAAGCCGTCAACGTCATTTACGGCACAAGGGCTTAGATGGGTAGATCCCCCTAAGTTCCCGGCGGACCTAACCAATTTCCTTGAGATCTATCAAGGATTGTTCTACAAGATAGCCGGCACGTTCGACCTTGACCAAACAGACCAGCAGGGCAATGATGTTATCTCGTATAAAGCCATTGCAGCGCTCTTAGAGCGTGCCAGGACGATGCGAAGGGGCAAGATACGCAACTACGACAAGATGGTCCGTGAACGAGGTCGCATGTTCCTGTCCAGTGAAATGAACTGGTACACAGAGGACAGGATGATTACCTATGAGGTGGATGGTCAGCAGGAGACGGCGGCCATTAACGGTCACAGTATCATTGTCCCGGCGAAGCTCACGGTTGTCTCAGGCTCTACAATGCCGATATCAAGGGTGCAGCAGAGGGAAGAGTCTCTAGCTCTGGCAAAAGAGGGATTCATCGACCAGACGGCGCTCCTGAAGAACCTGAATATTGAAGATTGGCCGGAGATCATCAGGCGAATGCAGGCCGGCCCGCTCGGTGAGTTCATTGGAAGACTTGAATCGGTTGGCACGCCACCTCAGATACTCCAATTCCTGGAGCAAGTGGGCGCATTGGATGTTAAAGAGTTCGAGAAGGCCATTAAGGCCGAAGAATTGCCCTCCTTTGAGGAAGTATTGAAGAGTGCCATGGGTGGTGAGCAAGCGCCCGATCCGGCGAAAGAACTTGAACTTGCTGGCAAGGATGCAGATGTCAGCAAAACGCAGGCCGAGATCGCAGAGAAGCAGGCCAAAACCGATGAAACGGATGCCAAGATTCGGAAGTTGGATGCTGAGACACGCCTCACCTATGAGAAGATTGCAACGGAGCAGATCAACCAAGAGGTGTCATTGTTTGGCACTGAGCTTGACGCCGAGAGCCTGAAGATTAAGAGGGCCGGACTTGTCAATGACATGGAGATGCAGCGTAAGGCAGCAGAGAGCAAGGACCGGGAGATGGACACAAGGCAGGTCGGGCAGTACGAGGAAAAAGGTATGAAGTCAAATAATAAGGAGAAATCATGAAGACAGGAATCGAAGAATTATTCTATGTAGGCGGTTTTCTCGGCAAGGAGATAGAGGATAAAGGGAAAACAATACTCAGGGTGGAGGAGGAGTTGCTGGGGAAAAAGGAGGATTTGGTGGTCATGATAACCCGCAAGGCATCGATAGATAAGGCTATTCGGCTCTTGGAGGACAGCATGGAGAAAGTGGAGGAATAACCATGAAAGACTACAAGGTAACGATTTGCGACAGGGGCGTTGGCGAGGCTAAAGAGATATGCGTCAGCGGGTATGATGCGTATGTAATGGCGGGTGATCTCTTTATACACTCTGACGATGGTGGTTGTATAGCCGCTGTATTCTCAGCCGGTTCATGGGTCCGGGTTATCCAGAAGGAAACGGAGGGAAATCGCAATGCCCAATTATGATTACCGGTGCCAAGAATGCAACGAACTATTCACCGCTTTCTGGGCCATAGAGGACCGCAACATCCCCACCCATTGCCCGAACTGTGGCAAGACCGCCAAGCGACTCGTAACGGTATCAGAGGTGGACTGCTCAAGCGAGTGCCCCAAGTGGATCCGCTCATGCACTGAGGTGATGGACCAGGACGACAATCATCCTGCCTCCATTGAGTTCAGGAAAGATCCCACCCGCGAGAATCTGGAGAAGTGGAAGAAGGCCAAGGGTTTGCGTAATCTTGAGCCAGGAGAGACGAAGCACAATCGCACACGCAGGGCCGAGGAACAAAAGGAGTCTGAATCCAGACTGACAGAGGAAACGCTGAAGGGCTTTCAGAAGGATACCGCGCTTGAGGTAAAGTGATGGGACATATATACTCGCTACTACCGGAGATAAATCTGACCGCAATGGACACGGAACATATAATAGACTGGTTTCAGTATGAGGAATTTGTGTCTGACATGGAGATCGTTATCAATCGGTTTAATGGTGAGGTATTTAAAGACGTAACGAACCGACACGATATCCCGGCGGACATACGGATAGTCCTTGAGAAGTATAGAGCGATTTCAATGGAGTTGGTGGAATGCCTGGCGCTGGCTACGGATGCGGATAGTTTGATGATGACAGGCGTTAGGGAGGATTCATGAAGGTACTATTTTTATCGCACCACGGCTGCATAAGGGTCATGAAACAGGGCCTTGCGCTCATGAAGAACCACGATGTTCATTTCATGCAGGCGTCAGTAACGGACGGGGCCTTTCTTCTTCCAATGAAGGAATGCTCATTCTACACCACCAAGGAGAGCCTTGCCACCAAGCTCAGGATGATGCCGGACTTCGATGTTATCCACGTCCACAATGAGCCTGACTGGCTCGTGTCGGTAGCAAAGGCGGCCAAACCAAATACACCCGTTGTTTATGATTGCCACGATCTTGACTCTCAGCGCGAGACCGGAGAGGCAAATCCCGATGAAGTGGAGGCCATGCGCCTTGCGGATGCCTTTATCTTCCCATCCCAGACATATCTAAAGGGTGCGACTGAGTATCATTCCCTGCCGGATAATAAGCCCAAGGCCGTGGTTTATAGTATGTGCAACAAGGACATGATGACCATCGGTCCATTGCCGAGGGTGCGTGGCATCGCTTACGAGGGCGGTATTGCCGCACCAGTAGAGGATTATGAATATAGTAGGTATCCGGCATACCGTGATCACAGGGAACTGTGCGAGGCTATGTATTACGCCAATATTCCCATAGCCCTTTATGGAGTCAGTGATATATTTATGACTCAGTATCGTGCAACGGGCGCCATGTGTTTCCCTCAGATGCCGTATATCAACATGCTCAGGGAGTTATCACGGTGGGACTGGGGATTTGTAGGATGTATGGAAAAATACAAGACCATGGAAGGTGCAATGCCCAATAAGCTATTTGAATATGTTGCCGCAGGTATCCCGGTTATTGCTTGCAATGCACCCGAAGCAGAGCGGTATGTGGTGGATAACGACCTTGGGGTGAGCGTGGACAGTATCGAGGATATCCCGAAAATATATTTGGATCATGAGTTTTGGCGTGAGGGGGTAGCGTACAACAGGGAGAGGTTCACGATGGAGAATGAGATAAGTAAGGTTGAGGAGCTTTATCTGGAGGTGGTGAAGTGACTAAGCTACCCTCAGAATACAAAACGGCACTTATTACCGGGGGTTGTGGCTTTATCGGATCTCACCGCATCAATACTGGAAACCATTGACGTTATGAATCAAGCTATCAAAGATACGAGGGGTGGGTCATAATGAGTATATTGGACAAAGCCACGTTAAACAGGACCGGTTCACAGAAGCGGAAATATGCCAAGCTTGAAGTTTTTCTTAAACCGACAGTCGGAGTGGAACATACCGACATGATTCAATCCCTTGAAGAATATAAGTTGGAGTTACGAGCATTTTCCTTATTTGCCGCCAATAAGGGGCAGCCAGACAGGTATTCGGCGGCGTACGAGGTTGCACAAAAAGCCTTGTTACACCTTATTTACGGTGACTTAATTGACTTGATGAGCGATCTTGAATCAGCCTTGTATAATGTGGATAGCGATGAAATGGAATCAATTATACATGATATGAAAAAAGAGATGGGGATATAATGTATTTCAAAAGATCAAGGCTCTGTTGGCCAAGCACCCTAGAAACAGTTACCTACGGAAATCTTAAACATGAAATCGCGCCGAAGACTTGCACCGATCTTGCTCCACCGGACGAAAACAAGGTACGCCTCATGAATAAGATGAAGGATAATGCCGAGAAGGAAGTGTCTGGGATGGTATCTAGGTTGATGTATGAGTAAGTCTATCGACGTTCTCCATGTCTGCAAGTGGGACTGGGCCAACACGGGATACCGCTTTACACAGTGCATGGCCTTGGTAGGCATCAATGTTATGGCTCTCAAGGGAGTCAAACATGCCTACAATTACCCAGCTCAAACAGAAGTAATCCCGCAATTAGGGGGCAAATTATATTCAAATTTCCCAATCGTTATTAAGGCCCCAGAACTCAAGCCTCTGGCCGAGTCCGCAAAAGTGATCCATTTCCACGCATCAACCTTTGTTGATATGGGCATTGACCTATCCAAGAAGAAGGTAGTTGTTCAACACGGTGGGTCCACGTATCGCAAGGCGGCCAGTGATTGCGATAGGGTATTCAACGAGTTTGCCGATGTAACTATTATGCAGTTTCCAATGTATATGGAGCATCACCCGGTCAATCCGGTTCTCGTCTATTGTCCAGTGGATACCGACAAGATACAGCCCGACTTTTCAAGAAGTGGTAAACTGAGGATAGGCCATTTCCCATCAAACAGTAAGGCAAAGGGAACGGGTGACATAGAGAAGGTATGCCATTTACTGACGAATAACCCGGAATACACGGACCGCTTCGAGTACACGGTGGATACGAATAACCTGCCTTGGGAGGAACACATACAGCGCATGAATCAGTGCGATATCATCATTGAGACGGTGCAGGAGGAATATCACGGGCAGAAGTTCGGGGAATGGGGCAACACGTCTCTTGAAGCGGCGGCCCTGGGTAAAATCATTGTGACCAACTGTCACTCAATGGATCTCTATCATAAGGAATATGGCTCCTGTGCGCTCCAGGTAGCCAACAATCCGCAAGAGCTTACGGATACATTAGAGAGACTCATGGGCTTGTCAGGCGACGAGATAGACCGTCTAAAACGCGAATCAAGGCAATGGGCAGAAGACAAGCATAGCATGAAGGCTACAGCGGATCGGTTATGGTCAAAGGTGTATAAAGACTTATTATGAATACAAAACTACTTGAAGCTGTAAAGAAGATTGTCGATAAGAGTAGTATAGGGAAGCTTCCCGAGAGGTTTTCGGGCAAGATTACCCTAAAAATAAGCATACACGAAGGAGGTGTGCGAGGAAAAAGAGAATTAATTGAGAATGAAATAAACGACTGAGGATTTAATCGGATTCCTAGATAGCCAGCAATACGCTGACACTAACGAGGCCCGGTGCTTTTAATTAAGCACTGGGCCCTTTTTATTGGAGAAAATAATGAGTGAAGATTTAACGACGCTAACAGATTCCGGGGGCTCACCCGAAGCTGGAGATTCGTCAACTTCAGATCCTTCTACAGGCGAACTTTTCGAGACGATGGACTTAGAGCCCGAAACTCTCCCCACTGAGGAGCCAAATCAGGAAGACGCCAAAAAAGAGGAAACCTTACCGGACGAAACAAAGGCAAAGGAAGCAGAATCCCAGGAGAAAGACAAGGAAACCAAAGAAGTGACGGAAGAGCCCGAAGTCAAGGTTGAGCCGGAAAAGGTGGCAACCGAAGACGAGGACAAGAACAAACGCTTTGACCAAGAGCCCCGCTTTAAAGAGCTTATTCGAGAGAAAAATGAACTGAAAGAGCGGTTGGCGAAACTGGAGCAGAAGGCTCCGGTGGCAAAGACACCTGAAGAACTCGGGTACGAAGATATCGGAGCATTAACCCCCGAGGAAATTCAGGACTGGCAGGATGAAGACCCGGCTGGGTTCAGCAAGAACATGCTTGCCCAAGCAAAGGCTGAGATAAGGGCCGATCTTCAGACTGAAGCCTCTCAGACCGCGCACCGACAAAAGGCAGACAAAACACTTGATGATTTTGTGGATAAGCACCCTGATTTCGATGCAGTTTACGAAACGGGCACTCTTTCAACGTTCTGTGATGAAAACCCAGGACACACCATCATCAGTGCTTACCTTGCTCTCAATGAAGGTAAGACAGTTACAGACCTCAAGGCCTCTTTTGAATCAGATAAGAAGGCCGCTGTTGACTTGGCCGTGAAGGAAGCGACCGAGAAGATCCAGAAGCAACAGAAGGTCAAGGAGTCTGTCACAGTCATTACCGGGGATGCTACCGAACAAACCGTTACGGATGATGTACTTGAAACAAATGGTGACCTTATAGGCTCTCTCCACAGACAAATGATTAAGGACACAGCATAAAGGAGAACCATTATGGCACTTACATACGCAGAACTTGAGTCAGTCACCAGGAACTATTTCAAGGCTGACAAAGGCAAGGCAACGGATATTTATTTCAAGACATCCTTTCTTCTTGAATATCTCATGAATCAAAAGAAAGGCATTTTTGATCGTCCCGATGGCGGTGATTATATCAGGCTGCCGCTTGAGTACGATGGTCAGGAAACCGGGTTCTACGAGAAGGGCGAAAGTCTTACCTCTGATGACAGGGAAAACGTCAACGTGGCGAAGTTTGCATGGAAACATGCTTTTTCCAACGCTACCATCTATCGCATCGATACCCTGAAGAACGCAGGCAAAGAGGCCGATATCAAACTGTCGGTTCAGCGCCTCGGTTCCGCTCAGAAGTCTATTACCACAACTCTCGCAGGGTCAATCTATGACCTGCCTGGTGGTAGCTCCAAAAGGCTCACTGGTCTTCGATCCTTGATGAACGAAACCACGACCACCAAGTACGGTGATCTGGCCGAGGCCGATCTTGTATCTGACGACGGTGATTATCCGTGGGAAGGTAAGATGTCCGCTGATGCAACCACGATGGATCTTGCCCATATCAGGGCCGGAAAGCGTGGGTCCAAGGTTCGTGACGGAGTAGGCGGAAAGGCCGATATCGTTATGACCACGGAAACCTTGAGAGATAAGCTTGAGGGTATTCTCCAGGTACAGCAAAGGTTCACCACTGCCACCACTAAGGTGGTGGCCGGGTTCGATGCACTGGACATTAATGGTCTGATGATCTTTGCAGACGACTATTGCCCCGCATCTCACACGCTGTTTCTCAATTCCAACCATGTGGGCTTTGCGATCCATAAGAACGGATACTTTGTCCGCGAGAAGTGGAGCAAGATTCCCGACTCTGCCGGTGACCGGACCATGAAGATCCTGTGGGACGGCAACATGATCTGCAACAACAGAAAGGCCCACCAGGGCTACAGCAACGTATCATAGTTTAAAAACGGCCCCCTAATTTGACCCAGAGCGGTGGGTGGGGGTCGTAAGACCGCATCAAGAAGGAGAATAAGATGAGTAATTATTCAGCAATGAAGATCAGGGGATGGACGCAGCACCCCAAACAGATTTCGGCTACCAGGAAACATGAGGTCGGTGAAGTCAGGAAGACCGCAGATGGCAGGGAGTTTGTCTATGCCAAAAACGGGGCAGGCGCATTGGCCGCTGGTAAGTTGGCGATAGCCAAGACGATCAACTCGAATTGGATGGATCAGACCTGTTCTGCCGTTGCACTCAAGGCAAAGCAGATGACGCTTACCATTACCACTGGGACGGCGGTTGACGAGAATGAGTTCGCCAACGGATTCCTTCAGATCAATGATGGTGTTGCGGAAGGCGATAGCTACAAGATCGAGTCAAACACTTCAATGGCTTCAGGTGGGACATCCATCACGCTCACCCTTGCGGAGGCCATTAGAGGCACGGCCCTTACCACTGGTGGAGAGTTTTCCCTCATACACAACCCGGCCTATGAGGTGACACATACCGCTGGACAGGCCGTCCTCCCCGTGGGTTATCCACTCGTAGACGTTACCGCAGCTTACTACTGCTGGCTCCAGACCAATGGCATAGCGGCTTGCCTCATCGAGGGAACACCGGCAGTAGGTGCGAAGCTTACCCCATCGGCTGGTGTGGCTGGTGCAATAGGGCAGTTTGCGACCGCTGAAGATCCGGTGGTCGGCAATGTGTTCGGTACGGCTGGTGCGGACGGTGAATACAAACCTGTCAGACTGACGATTGGACACTAAGGAGGTAACTCATGGCATTTGTATCAGCGGTTACCAGGGAAACAGTATTCGGGAATGTTCGTATTAAGTGGGGAACGTTCACAAATGATACCACCGGTGGCGATATAGCAACAGGACTCACCAGGGTTCACTTTCTTGTGGCTCAGCATAGTGGAAACGCCGCAGTTGCATCTTCTCCGTCGGTTAATGAGACATTTCCGCTCTCCGGGGGTGATGTAACCATTGTAACTACGGCATCAAGGAGCGGGTACTGGTTCGCTATCGGTGATGGTTAGTGGCCCACGAAACAGTCGCAGAATTAACAACTGAGATAATAGGGCGGGTCCAAGACCCGTCCTTCACCTCGGCTCGGATACTTCGTTATCTTAATCAGGCAATGAAAGAGATAGCGGGGCATCCCAGGGTTCTTTTGCCGGAACTGTCTACATCGGCAGACCGAAGCACCGACACAGCCTTGGCCTATGTTGATATGCCATCCGACTACCAGAAGAAGCTCTATTATGCACACAGTTTGACGCTCAATAGAGAGGTTAAGGTATACGGGAGCTATCCCCAGTTGCTCAAAAACCTCTCCGTGATCGACCAGGCAGGCCGTGTTATCGGTATCGCCGTGCGTGGTTCGTATCTTTGGTATCAGAGGATACCAACCGCATCCTGTACGTTGACGGCAGAAACTATTTCATTCACTGAAACTGGATCTATTATTGCGGACAGCGCCAAAGTCTTGTATTCAACTGGCTTCAGGGCCGGTGATATCTTAACCATATCAGGGTCAACCAGTAACGACGGAACCTATACAATGGTAAGCGTGGAATCTGACGGAACTCAATTAGTGGTGAGCGAAGATCTGACAGATGAAGTTGCCGGGGAAGAGATAACCATATCATGCGGTGAAAAACTCAGGCTTCACTACTACAAGAAACCGACCACCCTCAGCGCGTCACAGGATCCGGACGAATTACCTGAACACTTTTGCCGGGATCTGCTTGTGAACTTTGTATGCGGTGAAATCTTCAAGATCAAGGCAATGGCGAACGCGGCATATATTACAGCCAAGAATGAGTATCAAAGTTATTACGGTGAATCACTCGCAAAACTCATAGCATACCTCGGACCGGAAGAGGACCTTGCCGCAAGCATAGGCGATGATTCCGAGTTTGACAGTTACCTTTAGGGGAAATGATGGGAACTATTCTTGCATCAGCGATAATTGACACGGTTGAGGAAATCCTCGATGACACGGAGAATGACCGATGGAGTGAAGCCTCCCTACTGGGTTATCTCAATACCATACAGGGGTCCATTGTTGGTTTTAAGCCCAATACGAATGTCGAAAATGAGGCCGTTATCTGCATTGCCGGCACAAAACAGTCCATACCAACAGCCGGGATACAGCTTATCAACATTGTACGGAATATGGGAACAGATGGGACGGTTCCCGGCAGGTCCGTCGTAAAGGGCGATCTTGAACAGTTCAATGTCATAGAGCGGGACTGGCATTCAGAGACGGCGGCGGCGACCACGGAGTTATTCTTCTTTGACGATCAAGATCCACGACATTTTTACGTCTATCCTCCGCAGCCTGCGTCAGGGTTTGGATACCTTGAGCAAGTCTACTCCAAGGCTCCGACCGATATAACCATCAGTTCTGCTATCACATTGTCTGACATTTATGAAGACATTATTAAGAACGGGATACTCTACCTTGCCTATGCGCGTGAGACGGATTCCGATTCACTTAACCAGTCGAGAGCCTACTTTGAATTATTCGCGACGCAGTTAGGCCGCAGGGATTTAATCGAGAAACAGTACAAGCCACAAAAACGAGGTGATACAGATGGGGTATAAGGCTACCAGTTTTGCAGATACGACCCTGGCATCGAATATAACGGTAACAAGTACAACCCTAGAGCTGGCGACTGGTA
>Ga0222698_1000739_pt1 | contig 10733 bp, 9 predicted proteins | sample AntAcemetage1450_FD_179833 | JGI IMG/M metagenome (GOLD analysis project Ga0222698, IMG submission 179833) | Saline water microbial communities from Ace Lake, Antarctica - #1450 | ecosystem: Environmental > Aquatic > Non-marine Saline and Alkaline > Saline | place: Antarctica: Ace Lake...
CTGCAGTTATTTCTTCCTCGGCTCGCGGCCGAATACTCGGCGGACACAGTCCGCGAGGAAGTCTCTTGCCGCATTGGCAAGCATCTCATTGATCTGAAGTTCGTCTCTGAACCTCTCGGTTGAGGCGATGTAGTCGTGCAGGCTTCCGTTTCGCTTGGGGACGTCAGCCGAGTACGATTGCAGAAGATCGAGGAAGTCTATCCCAGGCGAGCTTCCGAGATTCTCAAGGTCGTCGATTGTCAGGATTGTGAGAGGAGCGAATCGGAATCCGTAAACCTGCCACTGCCATGCGCCGTAAACCCGGGATGCACCAAGCTCGGCAGTCAAGAGATCCGCAAGGAACTTCGTGACGAAGGGCTCCTGAAGCAGGCGATCATGAACTACGAGCACCGGATAGACGAGTCTCAAGCCGGCGTTGGGATTCAGACCTCGCCATGCTCTATTTGCGAGCGACCGAATGGCGCGTGCCAATTGACCGACTCCCACAGGCCGTTCCCCATAGAAGTACTTCTTCCTGAGCTCTGCCCGAAATGCGGCTTCATTGCATTCAACGACGCTCTTGTCGGGGATGAAAACAGCTTTTGCCTCAAGCAGAACGAGTTGATCGACGTAGTCAAGGCACGCATCGATCTCGAACTTCTGTCCATCGACATCCGGGTAAAGAACCTTGCGGTGGAGGGTCTGATGTAATCCCGTGCCTACAGGGAACATCTTGGACAGAACGTCCCCTGCGTACTCCTCGAACGCATCACCGAATTTCCCGAACACCTCGTTCTCGTTTCTCACGGAGAGTAGATGGAACAGAGAGCCCACAGTCACGCTGTCGGCCAATAGGATTGAGTCCGGAATCACACCACGCCCGTCGCTGAGCGCGATCATCGGTCTGTCGCGAAGCGGCCGGAGACTAAGCCCGGGTATCTCATTAAGGGTATTTGGCACCCGATTCGCGCGCCACCATCTCGCTCGAAGATCATCGGTTTTCCATACCTGAAGGTTCTGATAGGCCCTGTACACATCAGCGTATTCAGTATTGTGTCCGAGTGTGGTCGCATCAGTCATGATCATTGTGTTCTCAAGCTGGAGGTGCATTCCAACTAGAGCCCCGGCGGCCGTCATGTATTCCAGCGGGGATAGACCCGTTGCATCCATGAATTGCCGGTCGAGATCGGGCAAGTGCTTAGGAAGGTATTCCAGGAATAGCTTGTGACCTCTACCGACGACCCTCCATGGGTCAACACCTGTTGAGCCCGCATCGAGTGCCTGACGGAAGACGACGAGAGCGATGTTCTTGAGTGTATCAATCTCCTTGTTCTTCTCGAGCACGGCGCGGACGCGGGCCTCGAACAGCCACGAGCAGATCAGTGCAGCCTGGACGAACATATCCTTCTCTTCCTGGTTCCAGGGCCTGCCCAGAGGTGGAGCATCAGCGTCGCTTAGCAGAAGCGCCCAACGGGTGAGTTCGATCAGCTGTGCTCGGGAGAACAGAACTACCTTGTGGGGATCTCCGGCGTTACTTCTTCGCGTTGCATTCTTGAGATTCTCAAGAGCCTCCGGCGAGAGAATACCGCCTGCTAGCTTCCTCTGACGCTCGATCAAGCTGAGGTTCGATGGGCCAGATGTAATCTGGTTTGCCCGTGCGCACATCTCCAGAACAAGATCAAGAGGCAGGGCACTGAGGCATTCGGAAAGATATGCGATAGAACACTCTCGTCCGGGGAAGACATCCTTGAGCTCAACGTACGAAACAATTTCCGCTGGCATGTCAGTTCTCTCCCGCGGTTCGAAGCGGTCCAGTTCCCGTGAAGCGCACGAGCATCAGTGAGGAACCTGCTGTGACACTTCTGCCAGAGATCAGTATGCGGCCCGATCTTCCGTCAGCCAGTTCCAGTTGGTACTCGTCCTGGCTGAGCGTCAGTGGATCGTCGACGGAGAATGACCCGCGCCATTCCTTGAGTCCTCTTCTCGTCTCAACATAGACGTCGACCTCTACATCAGATATGACGGTCTTGCCGTCAAGTAGTACATTCGCCTTCATGCTTCACCTCCTTGGTGTAACCCATAGCTCTCCTCGAAAGGCGCGCTGGATAAATGACGCCAGCCATTCATCCTCTACAGCTGCACACAACTCGAACTTGATCATGTTAGCTCAATCGCGTGGTGCTGGCAAATGAGGGAGGTGTGGTGAATTGTAGGGTCTTGTTTCGGTGAATCTCTCGGGGAAGAGCGGCTTCAACTATTCAACATTCTGTTGAACAATATCTGTCAGCACTTCAGCTATTTTGGAATTCAGTTTCGGCGTCTTGCGTTCCCTGTTTACCGAGTCTATTGATATCATCTTCCAGTGCTCTTAGTACTTGCAAAATGTCATCGAAAGCTGGCGCCTCGCCATAGATCATCATCTGCATTTCAGCGTAGTCCTTCTTTAGGTCAGTAACTATATGTGCTGGGGGAATAAGAGCCAGCGTACCAGGCCGCGCAAGTTCGTACTTAGCCCATCTCTGTGGGTAGAATCTCATCTTGAATTTAACGACCGATTGCAGAAGGTCGAAGTCACTCAATGCCACGTCTTTCACTTGAGCCGCTGCCATGCGCGCCATATCATAGTAGTGGCGTGAATATCGTAATGGTGTAGATTTGTCTTCTGGACGATGCGCCTCTCGATGCAATATGGTAGCCTTCTCCCAGAAGGTACGCTCTGCCTTCACGGCGTGTACACGGCAGATTGGCTCCTCGAACAGATCTGGGAATTCTTCAGCTGCGTAGGGTTGGATGTCGTACGCATCATTGGGCATCCACTGTGCCAGGGGCCCAATCTCCAAACGGATCTCTGGGCGAAGGTACTCGTTCGAGAAACCGATGGGATATGTCACATGAATGACGTCGGGCTCGTCCTCGGATCCTGAGATTTCACATGTGTCTCCTAGGAGCGTGCGAACATCTGGCACGAGCACGTCCTTGATGTATTCGCGGGACTGCTCGTTGATCTTCTTGTTAAATACATCCTGTTTCGTCTTCGAGCGCTCTGCATATGGATCGTCGTCAGTTACTTCCTTCCAATCGAGAATCAGATCGATGTCTTCGGAGAATCGCTCGATCAGCCCAAACACCTTTGAGAGCGATGTGCCACCTTTGAACATCAGCTTGGGGCCAAGCTCTTCGGAGGCGAAGAGTCTGCCGAGTGTCCAGCAGACCCAAAAGTCTTTCTCGACAACTGCGGGCGCCATATTCCTGCGTGCTCCCGTTTCACGGAAGAGATTGTTCCGGTCTCCCTCACTCCAAGTAGCTATCCTTTCCACTAGCATTCCTCATTACAGATTTTTCGGATGATTTCGTACACCCAGCCAGTCACCGTTCGTGCATCCTTCAAGACAAGTGAGCGCTTCTCTGGTTTCAGCCAATTCCTGATCTTGGAGATGACGTCCTCCGTGATCCGTTTTGACCCCAGTGATTTCAGGGCTTGAACGATGAGCTTGCTCTCTCTCAACTTGAGGCTCGATTCTTTCAGGGGTGCCTGCTCGAAAGTTAGTGTTTGTCTCCCGATCTTGTACGCACGGTTCGGTCCGTCGGAGAGATACATCCATTGTGATGGGACCTGTGTCGATAGTCCCAAGAGGTTCAGCGCTGTAGGCCCGCTGGGCTGAATACGCCACCCGAACTTGCGGGCGAGGGCCTGCGCCACTTGATCAATATCGGGGCTCAGCTCCCCTCCGAGCATCTTGCTCTGGCGAGGGTAGTCGTAAATGCCGCGAATGACCCTTCGAATCGTTCCTTTCTTGAGTAGTCGATGCAGTGTGGTGTCGATGGCTGAACGACTGCCGAAGGACGAGAAGTCGATTACGGAGAATGTCCAACCCCTCCCCATGCCATATATCTTGTGTATTACCCTAGTAGTCGTACTTTTTGCCACTTTCGTTCCCCCTGATATGTAAGAAATAGTCGCACATTTTTCTTACATAGTCAAGCGACGCGTTGGTACTTACAAGGCTCCCCCCTCTTGAGTCACTGCTTGCTCAATATCTACATGCCCTTGTGCTAGCGCGGCTTGCCAGCAAGACCTGCTCTTTGTTTGATTATCTAGCTCAATCGTGTGGTGCTGGCAAATGAGGGAGGTGTGGTGAAGTGTAGGTCTATTGGGGCAGCCATATGCAAGCGCGTATGAAAGGGAGGGCGGAATGGTGGTGGTGTTGCAGGAATGATTGCTCTCTGTTTGACGTGCGTAACAGATTCCGCGCTGAGTGGATCTGCACAGCACTATAATGTAGTGCGTTGAAGCAACGTGGCAGGCAAGCTGCCTCGCTACAGAAGCTGCGTGATCTTGCGCGGCGTTGGAGCTCTGTCAGCATTCCAGACAGACACGCTCCAACGTTGTTTTGCTAGCCTGCCTCTTAACGTATCATGCGAGGTAACGCGTTGCGGAAGAGAGAACGCTGTCCCGCATTGTCATCGACAACTCCGAATTAGTGAAGAAACAAGAAGGGAAGGGAATTCGAGCGACAAAAATGACTGAGCCGGCGAGAGGAGTTGAACCCCCGACCCACGGTTTACGAAACCGTTGCTCTACCACTGAGCTACGCCGGCATTATAATGCGGATTATAGCCGTGCCTATGCAGAGCATCAACCGGAGGGAGAATGGATGGACTAGGAATAGCCGCAGCAATCAGTGAGATGAAGGATGTTGTGCAGGGGAGCGTGATCCGCTCTGTCTACCAGTCGTCGCCGGCTCGGTTTGTTTGGCAGTTGTTCTCCCGCGGCACGGTACAGTTATTCATCGCCCCGGCGGAGGCGACGATTCACATGACGAAACACGACTTCGCCTACCCGAAGCAACCCAACCCGTTCACGATGCTTCTACGCAAGTACCTGCGTGGTGGACGGATCGTGGAGATTTCGCAGGAGGGATGGGAGCGTGTGGTGCGGATAGCTGTGGAGAAGAGATCGCTCGAAGGGTTGCATCGTGTGCAGGTGATCGTTGAGCTCGTTGGTGTACGGGGAAATCTGATTCTCGTGCATGACGATACGGTGATCGCCTCGCTACGCCCGAACCCGCGTGCGATCCCGGGGAAGGCATACACGCCTCTCCCGCGCCAAGAGAAGATCGATCCGTGCGAGGTCACTGAGGAATTCATTGGACAGATCCTGACTGATGACGAATCTCCGCGTGCGCTGATGCGGGCGATCGATGGGATCGGTAGAGAGACGGCGCAGTTCATCCTTGAGCGTGCACGTGGCAATGAGAACCACTCATTGGTGGCAGGCGTAAAGCGAGAATTGGAGACGGTCGTTTCCCGCGTATCCGATCCGATTGGGGTTTACGACGAGGAGACGCACAGCGCGTCGTTCTTCGCCAGAGACGGTGAAGCATTGGCATCGTATGCCGATGCGCTCGATCGTAGGCTTGACGAGCGAGAGGAAACGGGCGAGGTCGACGACGGCTTGCGCGATATTCGCGCCGTGGTTGGCCGAGGGGTCGCAAAAAGAGAGAAGACGATCGCCAGGCTTGAGGAGTGGCTGGAGAAGGCAAAGTCTGCTGAGTTGCTACAACACCGTGCTGATCTCCTGATGATCTACCAGCGAGAACTGCCGCGGAAGCTGCATGAGATTACGCTCAACGATCCCGCGACGAACGAGGATGTTACGTTCCCCCTTGATCCGCGCCGCAGCGCACTGGAGAACGCGCAGGCGTTCTACGAGCGGGCAAAGAGGCTCCACCGCGGGCGCCCGCTCGTAGAACGGAAGCTGAAGCGCTTGCAGGGTGAAGTGCTCCTGCTGAAAGAGGGGCTTAACAAGGTGGAGAACGGCGAGGGGATGTCCGATCGTGCGGCGGCGCTGCTGCCAACACTCTCCCCACGACGAAAGGTACCTGCCCCAACTGCTTCCGGTGTGCATTCGATTGCCGGGTACACGGTACAGGTGGGGAAGAATGCGCGTCAGAATGACGCGCTGCTGCGTACCGCGCGTCCCGATGATCTGTGGCTGCATGCACGCGGTGTTGCGGGATCGCACGTGGTCATCCGTCGTCGCGGTTCGGACGATGTTCCACAAGCCGTGATCGTCGCGGCGGCGCGGCTGGCGGCGCGGCACTCCAAGGCTAGTGGCGAGCGACGGGTCGAGGTGAGCATTACCGAGGCAAAGCATGTGCGGAAGCCGAAAGGAGCCCCTCCTGGACTGGTAATCCTTGCGCAAGAGGATACACTGACAGTGGATGCGTCTATCTCGGAGGAAAGATGAATGTAACGCAAATTATAGACATCATACTGTCACTTATCGCTGTCTTCACGGCGATCGTGTTGCACGAGGTAGCACACGGTTATGTCGCCTATCGCCTTGGCGATCCAACGGCGAAGGCAAACGGTCGGCTGTCGCTCAATCCGCTGGCGCACATTGATCCTATCGGAACGATCCTCGTTCCTGTGTTTCTTGTGATCGTCCACTCGCCGTTTCTCATCGGCTGGGCAAAGCCGGTACCGATCAATCCCAGGTACTTCCGCAATCCGTTCAAAGGGATGCTCTATGTGGCACTCGCCGGTCCGGGGATGAACGTGATGTTGGCCCTCGCCACCGTGATTGTGGGCAGGGTGGCGCTGTTGGCCTTTTCGCCGACGTATCTTGCTTACGCCACAGGGTTTGGGGCGAATCTCGTGCATGCAATCTTCTTCTTGCTGGGGATGTTCGTCATCTACAACGTAATCCTTGCGGTGTTTAACATGATTCCCATCCCACCGCTCGACGGATCGCGTATCCTGACATACTTCCTTCCTCCTGCGGGGAGGCGCGTGATGCTCATCCTGGAGCGCTACGGGTTCATCATCCTGATCGCCATCATCTACCTCGGGGGGCTGCGCTTCCTGTTTGGAGCAATCGACGGAATCTGGAGTGGCCTGCTCGGAAGCCGCTGGCTTCTGGCACTGATGATGTGAGCCTACCCAAGCAACTTCGCTTAGCCAGGTTGTTCGTGCGGGCTTCTGTCCGTATAATCGCGCTACTACTAAGGAAAACATGGAGTGAATTCGCGTGAACAACACACAATATGAGATCAAGGACCGTTCCGCCACCGATGTGACCGTGCAGGTTACAGCGAACGCGGCTACGGTGAAGAACGCAATCGACACGGCATACAGACGCTACAGCAAAGAGGCACAGATCCCCGGCTTCCGAAAAGGACGTGTGCCGCGGGCTTACCTTGACTCGCGTTTTGGAGTGGATCTGTTCACGGAAGAGGCGCAGAAGGATATGGAAGAGGAGCATCTGCAGCAGGCCCTCGTCGATCTAGATCTGAGACCGGTGACAACGCCGGAGGTGGAGCGCGTTTCGTTCGATGCGGAGGGTCCCTTTGTGTTCACCGCGTCCTTCTCTGTCCTCCCTAATATCGAGCTTCCCGAATACCGTGGGATAGAAATGGCCGTGAAGCCGCTGGAAGGCGTCACGGAAGACGAGGTCAACGGGACACTCGAAGAAATCAGGCGGCGCTTTGCCACCCTTGAGCCCAAGGAATCAGAGACAATAGAAGACGGCGATGTCTTGCACGTCAAAGACGCCGATCAAGAGTGGGATATGCGGGTTGATACCGAGAACTCAGTCACGAGTCACATGATTGGACACAAGATCGGTGACACGGTTGAGCTGGATATCGAGCGGGATGAAGGAGATCCGCTGCACGCCACGTTGACCGCGATGGACGTGAAGCAGGTTGTCTTGCCTGAAATTGATGACGCCTTGGCGAAGGATGCTGGTTTTGACTCTCTCGATGCGATGAGAGCAGATATCAATGAGAAGATTGCGGCATCAAAGAGCGAGAGACGCGTGCAAGGAATCAAGGGCGATCTCCTCGATCACATAGTCTCCCAGCTTGATCTTCCTCTACCCGAGAAGATGGTGGAGGAGCTTGCCGCGGAGGATCTTGAGCAGTTCAAGAAGAACCTTAAGGACCCAAAGGCGCCGATGACCTTCGAAGAATACCTGAAGGAGCGGGAAAAGAGCGAGGAAGAGCTGCTGGCGGAGTACCGTGAGGATGCGACACAGCGCCTGCGGCGTGAGCTTGTTATGGCAAAACTCATCGAAACTGAGGGGATATCAATGTCCGATGAGGAGCTGGAGAAGATCGCCACTGAAGAGGCACAAGAGGATGGCGAGGACCCAATCCGGTTCATTGCTCGCCTGAAGGCGAATGAGCGTTGGGACGCGTATCACACCGAGAAGATCAACACTCGCATATTCGACCTCCTCTACGAGAACGCAAAGCTGTCCGAGGAGACGGAGTGAGCCCGCAGATTCCATACGTAATCGATAACCGCGGGCAGGCGGAGAGAACGTACGACATCTACTCACGCCTGTTGGAGGACAGGATTGTCTTTCTGCGCGATCCAATCGATGACGAAGTGGCAAACGTGGTGATCGCTCAGATACTCTTCCTCGCGGCCAAGGATCCGAGCAAGGACATCAAGCTGTACATAAACTCACCGGGCGGATCGGTCACCGCCGGGCTTGCTATCTACGACACCATCCAGTACGTGCGCTGCGACGTGACAACGATTTGCATTGGGCAGGCAGCGAGTATGGCGGCCGTTCTCCTCTCTGCGGGGACGAAGGGAAAGCGCCAGGCGCTTCCCAATGCGCGCATCCTCATCCACCAGGTGTTTGGTGGCTCGCAGGGGCAGGCGGTAGACGTCAAGATTCAAACCGAGGAACTGCTGCGTATGCACGATCAGATCAACAAGATCCTGGCAAAGCACACGGGGAAGACGCCCAAGCGTATCGCCAAAGACACCGATCGCGATTACTTCATGTCCGCGGTCGAGGCGGTCGAGTACGGGCTGATCGATCGGATTGTCGCTGCCAGCAAGTAGGGCTAGGTGTCTTCAATCCGCAACTCGGCCAAGGCGATCATAATCAAGGATGATGAGATCCTGCTGACGTGCAACAAAAACGAGAGTGGAACCTTCTACCTTCTTCCGGGTGGCGGGCAGCGCCACGGCGAATCGCTCACCGAGGCCCTTGTGCGTGAGTGCTTGGAGGAAATCGGTGTACGTGTTTCAGTGGGAGACCTGCTCCTCGTGCGCGACTACATCTCAGTTCACCACGAGTTCGCCTCAGAAGACGCCGACGCGCATCAAGTCGAGTTTATGTTCCGCTGTCGCATACCTGCGGGAGAAGTTCATGTGGGAAAGACACCCGATGAATGGCAGACCGGAGTTGAATGGGTGTCGGTGAGCAAACTTGATGATCTGCCCCTTTACCCGGCGGCAATCAAAGAATCACTGCAACGCATCACGCGTGGTGAACAAGCGGAAGCCTGCTACCTCGGCGACGTCAACTAGCGATTGAGAGATTAATCGATCGGGAGATTGAGTGATTTGTCCTCTCAATCTCCCGGTGATTTAGTCATTCAATTCCTTTTTCATACCAAACCGACTCTCTTTAGTTTTGTCTTCTGCTCCCCTTGGCGGGCTCTGCGTCTTGAGCGAACAAAGTGAGCGGGCGTGAGAAATGCTTATACTGCTTCATTTCGCGGGAGGTTCTCCCATCACAGCCGCCGCTTCAGGAAGTCGACGAGCAGGGTGTATGTACGAAGCTTCTGCGCAATGTCGGATGATCCGTGTCCCTCGCCGGTGAGTTCAACGTACTCGAAGTCCTGCCCCTCTACGTATCCCAGTTCGACAAGCTTGTCGCGGAACAGGCGCGACTGCTCGATCGGGCAGCGCGGGTCGTTCACTCCGTGTACGAGGAGGAGCTTGGCTCGTGTGTTATCCGCATAGGTTAGCGCGCTGCGCTCACGCCACAGCTCCTCGTTCTTCTGCGGATCACCCATGTGCCAACGCAGGAAGTATTTGAAGTGTTCCATGCTCTTCTCGTAGAGTTTTTCAAGGTTGCTGATCCCCACCCAGCTTACCGCCGCTTTCCACAGTCCGGGCTTATGCACTACCTGCATCAGGGTCATGTAGCCGCCGTAGGAGCCGCCAAAGACGGCCAACCGGTCTGGATCGACGAACGGAAGGCTCTTCAGGTACTCCGCTCCCGCTGCGACGTCCTCCAGGTCTTTCCCACCCCAGTCGTAACGATTCATGTCGCGAAACTCCACTCCATAGCCTGTGCTCCCCCGGATGTTCGGTTCGAGGACGACGAAACCATTATCAGCGAGAAACTGGGCGTAAGGGTCGAACGAGCGGAAGAATTGGCCGGTCGGGCCACCGTGCACACTAACGATCGCGGGGAGCTTCTCTCCCTGCGCGATCTCGCGCGGTGTGTAAAGAATCGCGGATATGGAGAGTCCATCAACGGAGAGATAACTCACGTATTGCGGATCGACGAACAGATGGGGATCGATCGATCCGTGCTCCGCCGGAATGAGGACCGTCTGCTCGCCGTGTTCGAAATCGTACAATACGAGCTTGTTGCGGCGGGTAGGTGACATATGCGAGATAAGGAGTGCACTGTCTCCGAGGACGAACTCGGACCCGACGGTGAGCCCCGCTGACAGATCAAGCTCCTTTGCTGTGCCGGTTTCAACATCGTAGAGGACTGGCTGAACAATCGCGTCTTTATTGCGCAGGGCGACGAGCCACTTGCCGTTCTCCGATAGGCCCGATGTGCTTTCCTCGACTCCGTCTTGTCCGAGCCAACGCACCTTCCCCGTATCTACGGACAAGATACCGGGGCGATTGACCCCTGAAGCATCAGAGGTGATAGCCAGGCGTTTGCCGTCTGGAAGCCACTTCACCGGTGTCTCGATGGAGCC
>Ga0222698_1000746_pt1 | contig 10653 bp, 8 predicted proteins | sample AntAcemetage1450_FD_179833 | JGI IMG/M metagenome (GOLD analysis project Ga0222698, IMG submission 179833) | Saline water microbial communities from Ace Lake, Antarctica - #1450 | ecosystem: Environmental > Aquatic > Non-marine Saline and Alkaline > Saline | place: Antarctica: Ace Lake...
TATCCCTCGTGGTGACAGCATGGTGATGTATCTTAAAAGCTGGCTTTTGGCAATTCCAGGATCGCCCACCAAAAGGATATGAATGTCACCCCTAAGCTTCGTCCCATCAGGAAGGGATTTTGGGACTCCTGAAAATAGCTGAAGCGCAAGAGCTTCTTTGACCTCGTCATATCCATAAATCGAAGGGGCGATGGATTTCCTGATCTTATCATATATGTCAGGATCGTTCGCCAAATCCAATAGAACCTTTTCGTCTTCAGGCGTTATCTCGATCTCCTCGAACTCCTGTTCCATCATTTCAACCGAGATTCCGTCCAGGTATAGGTCAAAGTAGGTGCTCTTTCCAGTTTGGGTCGTTCGCTGGTAGGACCTGAGAATTCCGTTGATCACCAGTCGATCTCCTGGATAGACTATCCCTGAGAGGTCATCTTCCAGCTGGACGTCTAAGGTCTGAGGTTGTCCTCCGCTTCTCAAGTCTTCAGGAGATTCCTGAAGCCTCACGTTCTGGGCATCTATGAACTTCGACTTGGACAGTGCCAACTTGAAAGGCCCTCGTCGATCGCAGGCATCGTTGGGACAATCATAGGGTTCCTGGAATTTGGAGCTATTTTGGGACTTGTAGAATATGTAACCGCATCTTTGGCACTCGAAAGCTGCTGAAGTTATCTTGGGCCTGACTTCTGTTGTGGTCCGAACGAGACCGTCTATGGCGATGAGTTTTCCGATGTTGTCGCTCCTAAGATCGCTCGTCTTAAGGCGCCTTGGAAGGCCAACGATCCTGACGTGGCATTTCTCCAAAAAGACGTCTATGGGAAGGTCTATCTCCAGGAGGGCTGTGCCGGCAGCTTCGAGGAGGGTCTCAGGGTCGTCTAAAAGCGCGTCTGCAAAATCGGGATCGTACCGGTCCAGATCGGGAAAACGGATCACGAGGCTCTGCCTTGCAGGATACGATTCCGCAAGCTCTAAAAGCTCTTCCCAGTACCTGCTCCTTATGAACTCTTCCCATTTGGCGATCGGTTCTCCATCCATGGTGAAATGAGACTAATCCAGCATGTAGGCTAAATCCTTATCGGAGAAAGTTCCCGTCTTGAATAGATGTGTGGTTTCTGATACTGTATTCGGCTTGCCACCCTCGCTACCTCTCTATTTTGACAACGCCAATTGGGATGTTCTCAACCTTCAAGTCAAGTTCGATCGAGTCGTCGCCTGATGATTTAGTAGCGGTCGATGCGGTATACCTCAAGTGCACTCTTCGCGAGACTTGGCGGATTGGCAGTGAAGGTCACAGAAAACGGGCTTTGGCCATAATCTTTAAGATTCATCTATGAGTTGCAGTCCCCACGGAGGAATTTCCTTGCTCGAGAGACTCAAAAAATCTCTGCTGGAAGCCCCAATATACAAACGGGGCGATTACAATTACTTCATTCATCCAATAACAGATGGAGTACCCGAGGTCAGGCCTGATTTGATTCGAGAGGTTGTGACCCACATAATCAGGACCGCGAACTTAGACGTGGACAAGATCGTTACCATCGAAGCGATGGGGATCCACATCGGAACGGCCCTTTCAACCTTTACCGACATACCCCTCGTGATAATTCGAAAGAGGAAGTATGGGCTGAAGGGTGAGATAGAGATCAGCCAGGTTACGGGGTACTCCAAAGGCCAATTATTTCTCAATGGGGTTTCACCAGGCGATAAGGTGATCGTAGTGGATGACGTGGTCAGCACCGGTGGAACTGCTCTGGCGACTCTTGAGGCTCTTAAGTCTGCAGGTGCAGAAGTAAAGGACATGGTGGTCGTGATAGAACGAGGCGATGGTGCTGAGCGTCTCCGAAAAGAAGGCCACCAGATCAAGACGATGTTGAAGGTAGATGTCGACGATTCCGGGGTCAAGATCCTCGATGAGAATCCTGGTGCTTGAAGTGCAGTCAAGAACCAATCGGATAGCACCAATTGGTTATCGCCAGGACATCGTTAAAGACCCTAAATATAATTAAAATCAGAACATTTTTGGGGGTGTAAGTAGCCTGGACCTTGAAGAAGGACTCAGAGCCGAGACCGAAAAGTGGCTGGAAAGGGCCAAGGTCGCCCTGGAAGGCGTCTTGCCTTCAGAAGAACGAGAAGACGGGGTGAGGTTTCATGCCAACATCACCGCTTACATCTCTGACTGCCGCTACTTTCTGGAACAAGGAGACCTCATCAGGGCTTTTGAAGCTGTCATATGGGCCTGGGCCTGGATCGAGATCGGCCTTGACGTTGGGGTTCTGGTCCGAAAAGAAGACGACCCGGAGGGCTAAATAGAATCTGGCTGCAATCAACATTGTTTCTAAGAGTGATAGGTGCCTATGATTTTCGGCCTTCGTTTAGCCAAATCGCCTCTTTTCAGGCGAACTGGACTGATACGCGCCCAAACTCTTCAAAGATCGCTTCGATCCTGTCGCCTTCAGTCACAGGGGTTAAAGGGGTCAAAATCCCGCCAGCACCACTTCACCCGCCTTCAGGCCGGAGTTAGTCTCAGAAAGCTTGTTGGCAAGCCACGCCACCGATCTTGCAGGATCGCCCAGAACCGCCGCACCTGTGGACGATGCGATCTCTTCGCCGTTTTTCTTCAGCAGCACGCCAACTCCAGGCAGGTCTAGGTCATGGGCCGAAATTTGTTTTGTTCCCAGTACAAAGTTTGCGACCACACCGTTATCAGCTATCACTTCGCGCGTTCCGATTTTCCATTCGCGGGTTCTAGCGTCGTTGATCTCAAGAGACGCCATCACAGAGTCCATAGCCTCCAGAACGTCGGGAACGGCGATGTCGGGGCCTTCCAGGTTCTCTTTGATCTTGAAGGCGATCTCGCATTCTATTCTTGGGTGGATGAGCTGTGACGTGGAGATGTACTCTCCTTCAGGAACTTGGTGGCTTTCGAGCAGGTGGCCATATATGGGCTCGTGGATGTTCATCGCCTTTTGGACGGCTTCGTTCGTGGCACCTACCTTTTTGCCTACCACCCGGTCACCGCCCTGTACTTTTCTTTCTACGATCTTCATTTGGACATTGTAGGCGTCTTCTAGGGTTAGATCTGGGCATAGGGCATCTATTGGGTCCAGGACGGACCCTTGGCGTTCGGTGGCCAGGTACATTTCTGCCAGATCATCTATTATTATATTCTTTTTTATTTGCATATGGATAAACTCCTCCTTTCACTCAAAAGGTGGTCAGAGATTATTTGGCAAAGGTCGCATCTGTCTTCTATTGGGCCAAAAGTCGATTTCCAGGGAAGGGTGACTCAGGTCTTTAGAGAAAGGTGCGCCCTAAGACATCTGACATTAGTTGTACATCTAACAAAATTAATCATATTAAATTCTGTCGTTTTTGATCGTCTGCAAGACCAAGGCCCAGGCGATTGGGACCACGCTTATGTTGTAGCCACCGCCACCTAACGCAAGCAGCCTTCCACAAGAGTAAAAGTCTGTCAGCTCTTTGATCCGGCGGACCAAGTATTCGTATCCTTCCAGGGTCATGTTCTGGCTGGTTAATGGATCCAAGTGGTGAGCGTCTGTCCCCAAGCTTGAGCCACCACAACTTCGGGCCTGAATCACTCGAAAGGTGGCGGTACAATCTCTTCGAAGGCGAACATGTAAGCCTCATCGTCGGCGCGCCTTGGCATCGGTATGTTCACGGAACGGCAAAGGGCGCCATGCTCGAAGCTTGCGAAATTGCCGGGAGCAGCTCGACAACCTGGGTCTTTATCAAGGGCACTAATATCCAGTTAATCAGATTGCGCAGAACTTCTCCGAGGATGGGCGTGAGAATAATGGCCAGGACTATCCACAGCTGTGGCCTGATCACGCTCTCTTTTTCCATGGTCTTGGCTATCTCGTCCTTTCGAAGGCGGTAAGCCTTGGCATAAATTCCGGCACGTTCTATGATCTCTTTCTCGTCATCGAGAGCTTCAAACTGGGTGAAGTTCTCTTCGACTTTCGCTTGAAGTCTTATCAGGAAATCTTCGTATCCCAGGAGCAGGGCCGACTTTTGATCGTCTTTTTGCTCAGATTGATCGCCAATGCTCTTTTCAACGTCGGCCGTGATCTTATCCAACAGTTTTCTCAACTTTTGAACGTACAACCCTGGCGTTGGAAAATCCAGGATGTCCAGAAGGTCATCAAGCCTGCCATCTTCTCTTCTGAAGATCTCTTCTCGCCACCGTTTCGATCTTTCCCATCCGGAACGGTAAGGTGCCAAGGACATGACGACGAACAGAAACATCACCACTGCCAAGAACTCGGGGGATATGGAAAGGTTCACATCGCCCGATGCAAGAATCGGGATTCCGCCGCCTATCTCGAGGATCCAGAGGATCAGGGATAAAAAAAGGGCGTTGAAGCTCAGATAGCCGAATTGAAAGAACACTACCAGATTGCGCGCTTCTTTGGTCAAATTCTCGGAGAGCAAGACTTCCATGGTGGGTGGCAATGTGACCAGCCAACTTGCCAGAAGGATTGCAGCCAAAGAGGCTCTGAAGACGGTTAGAGTAATCGCTTCTGAGTTCATGCCGTAACGGAAATAGAAAAGAGTGGCAAGCAGTGGATAGATCACCATCGCCGCAAGGGAGAGTCTTTTGATCGTTCGAGATAGTCGGGTGTGTTCTTGCTCGAAACGTTCGAAGGCCAAGATCGCCGAAGAGATTTTTGGCGCGCCTAAAAGAGCCCAGATCAATGCCGTGGAGCCGATTAAAATGAGCCCGCTTGCCAAAAACAGGGCGACGGGCTCGGGATCGAAGAGGCCGGCAAGTATCCAGCCAAAAGCCAGGAATCCCAGAAGGTTTTCGAGAAGGATGTACCCGAGTGCTGTGAACCGTTCTCGTCTCCAGTATCCAAAGGCCAGAAGTGCGATGTAGAATCCCAAAAAGGCGGCGAAGATGGTCGCCTTCGTTTCAGGCTTCATCTCGATCTCTCTGGCCCTGGCGAAGGCCATGGAAGCTTCAGAAGTGCGATTCAGGCTCTTGAGGCAGTTGCCTTTGCCTTTCCATGCCTCTGGGAATTGGGGGTCGAGCTCGGTGGCGTTTTCATATAGTGGGAGCGCCTCTTCGTATCGGCTCAAATTATAGAGGGCTTCACCTTTGTTGGACCATGCGTCTGCATATTCGGGATCGAGGGCGAGCGCCTTCTCGTAAGCTTCGATGGCTTCCTCGTACCGGTCCAAACCGTCGAGAGCAACGCCTTTTCCGTTCCATGCGTCTGCATATTCGGGATCGAGGGCGAGCGCCTTATCATAGGCTTCAATGGCCTCTTCGTACCTGCCCAAATTGACTAGAGCGTTGCCTTTGTTGTACCATGCGTCTGCATATTCGGGATCGAGGGCGAGCGCCTTTTCATATGCTTCAATGGCCTCTTCATACTGGCCTAAATTGTAGAGAGCATTGCCTTTGTTGTTCCATGCGGCTACATATCCTGAATCGAGGGCAAGCGCCTTTTCGTATGCTTCGATGGCCTCTTCGTACCGGTCTAAATTGCCGAGAGCAATGCCTTTGTTGTACCATGCGTCTGCATATTCGGGATCGAGGGCGAGCGCCTTATCATATGCTTCGATGGCCTCTTCGTACCTGCCCAAATTGCCGAGAGCATTGCCTTTGTTGTTCCATGCGTATGCAAACTCGGGATCGAGGGCGAGCGCCTTATCATATGCTTCGATTGCTTCCTCGTACCGGCCCAAATTGCCGAGAGCATTGCCTTTGTTGTTCCATGCGTATGCAAACTCGGGATCGAGGGCGAGCGCCTTATCATATGCTTCGATTGCCTCTTCGTACCGGCCCAAATCGTCGAGAACAATGCCTTTTCCGTTCCATGCGTCTACATATTCGGGATCTAACTCGAGTGCTTTCTCTAAAGCATTGAGGGCTTCCTCAAGTTGACCTTGAAAATAAAGCTCCTTTCCCCGCTCATACCAGGAAACAGGGTCCTCTGTGATCGAAAGATTCTCGGCAGTCGCATTATCTGCAGCAGCCCCATTTCCGATTAAGAGGAAGGCGAGTAGAATAATTGACGTTGTGAGCTTCCCCGATTTCATGTTCCGTCTCCACATGGCAGATTTTTTGTTATTATCGAATACCTCGCTAGCTTGCTTTGCGGGGATAAAATACAAATAACCGGCTCAAGAATTCATGCCCTGCGAGCTCGCACCTCTGTGATGCAAGTTCTGGTGATGAATCAGGAAGCTTCGCCCTTTAGAGCGGGTAAGTTCACATAGGGCTTTGGGATATAAAGACTTATCCAAAAAGCTGACCTGACTTCGTCTTGAAAGAGTTGGCAGGACTTTGAATCCTTCTCGCGCTTTTTCTAGCTATGGGGCGTTGAAAGGCACAAAGCTCTATTGTTATCGCCACAGGCCCGCAAAATCGCACGTAGTTTTTGGAGGCTCGGAAGGGTTATATCGGCTCTGAGCAGAAACGACTCATTATGACGGAAGTTCCCGAAATCCCCCGAGACCAAATCCAACAGCGTGTGGTGGCCATGTGGCTTGGCAGCTTCTACGGAAGCAGTGTCTACGTAGGAAAGAGGCTTGGCAAGAAGGGCCTGCGTGAATATCAAGACCTGGGCGCTCACCAAGTGGCAGATACCTTCAAGAGGCTCGAAATTTCCGCGCCCAAAGACGTTGCCTTTGCGGTAGCCACTAACGACAAGAACCTCTTTGGAAGTGTGGTCACCGTGGAAGAAGGCGATGACTGGGCCGAGATCAGGCGGGAGAACTGTGCCCTCAAGAAAGGCATCGAGGCCTTTGGAAGGCTTGGCGCAGGTCTCGTTGCAAAAAAGCACTGCAAGACCTGTGTAGACTCACACTGGCGCAAGGTCTTCTCAGATCTGGGCCTGAACCTCGAGATGGAAAACACCGAAAACGGCTGTATCATGAGGCTTTCCAAGCGTTGAACCTTTCGACGCTATCAACGGTTCGAGCCACATTTGAGAACGCGTGGCGTTTCAGCAGCAAAATAACCTTTTGGCCGGAAAACTTAAACCATCTTGGGACATACCTCCGTTGGGGAGTGTGATCCAGATGATCTGGAAACGTTATTTGATATCGTTGATGTTGTTTGTAATCCTGATCGCAGGAATGGATACGGCCGCCGCAGATTGGCTTGATGGCAGCGGCCCTAATTACGGGGAGCTTAGGTCCTACTTCTCAGACCCCATATTCTACTCGGGTGGGCCTGGCTCGAAAGTCGATTACAGCCAGTACCAAAACTACTTTGGATCAAAGGTATTCAAAGATCCAATCGGCCTTGGCTCGTCCAAAAGAGCGCCGATCCCCTTGGGAAAAGTGGCAAGGGAACTTGCTGAACGGCAAGAGGGCGGGACGAACGAAAACGGTGGAAACCTTTCGGCCGTTGGCACCGACCCGAGGGAGAAACGGATGATAGACCCCGCTCTCCTCTTCTCCAGGAAGAACTGGACAAAGACAATGGACTTCGTTCAGAATAAGTCCTCTCTTCAGGTATACGAGTACGGAAACTGGACGCAAGCCCAGGACGTGGAAACCCTTTGACGAAATATAGTGCTTAGCGATACCTTTGAGCCAAATCTCTAACTCGCAAGAGTTTGAGATTTGGCCTATTCGCATCGTTAAGCACTATTCTGGTGAGAACCGATTAGTGTTATCTAATCGGTTCTTGACTATAATTGATATTTGGAGCCCTGTGCTTCAGGCTTTGAAGACGACAGATTGGGCAAGATAGGTGCCAGGAGGGCCCCCTGGCGCACCAGGTCAATCTATCCTGCCCATATCCGACCTAGCTGAATTTGCCCGATCGATCAGACCTATCGAGCGGATCTGGCTTTTTTGTTGTACTTGTACATGATCGAGATGGCATCGGCGCACTGTTCTGGCGTCTGGTAGACCGGAACTCCAGCAGTTTCCATCTTTATGACGTCCTCGATTGCAAACTCTTTTCCGGCGACGCAGGCAAATATCGGCTTTCCCTTGTAGTCGATATCCCTTAAGGAATTGACGTAGCTGCCCAATATTTCGGCCTGGAGTATCACGATGAAGCTTCCGACGTCGTTGCTATCCACTCCGATCTCGATCGTCTTTCTCACGGTATCTGCATCCATGCTGAACGTGTAATCAACGGGGTTTAGCCCGCCCACGTACTCTGGCAGAAGATCGAGAACCCTCTCTTTTAAGTCCGGTTCGAGCTCTGCAAGCTTCATCCCTTCGTCTATGACCGCATCTGCCGAGATCACTCCAAGAGAGCCTGCATAAGTTATGATGAATACTCCTTCTTTTTCTGGCATCGGCTGCTTGGAGATCGCCCTTGACAGGTTGAACATGTGCTCGTAATCTTTGGCTCTGATCACTCCGGCCTGTTCGAAGACGCCACTGTAAATGAGGTCGTTTCCTGCCATCGATGCGGTATGCGAGGCCACTGCCTTGCGTCCGGCCTCGGTCCGGCCAGACTTGAGCGCGACTATGGGCTTTTTCTTGGTGATCTCCTTTGCAACGTCGATGAATCGCCTTCCGGCCTTGACAGATTCCAGGTACATGCAGATGACCTCGATGTTTTCGTCCATGCTCGTAGCCTCGAGCATATCGGTCTCGTTGATGTCCAGCTTGTTCCCTATCGTGGCGACGATCCCAAAGTCCATGATGTGGCGAAGTCCCCAGAGCATCCCTGCAGCGCAGACCCCTGCCTGGGATATGAGCCCGATGTTGCCTCGACTCAAGGCATCTACAATCCCGATCGATTGGACCATGCTGCAGTGGGTGTTTATTATGCCCGAACAGTTCGGGCCGAGGAGTCGAACCCCGTAGCTATCGGTGATCGCTTTCATATCTTCTTCGATCTTGCGACCAGCGTCACCCATCTCTGCGAATCCGGCAGATTCCACGATGACGTATCTTACCCCACATTCGCAACATTCCCGAACCACTTCTGGGGTTATGTTGGCTTGGACGAGGATGACTGCAACGTCGATCGGCGCTTTCACGTCGCTTATCCTCGGGTACGCTTTGATTCCCAGGATCTCTTCGGCCTTGGGGTTGATCGGGTAAAGTTCGCCCTTGAAGTCGTGGCCGATCAGGTTGCAAAAGACGTTCCAACCAAGTTTTCCTTTCGTTCCGGAAGCGCCGATGACGGCGATGCTTTTTGGGTAGAATAGATCGTGGAGGTCCTGCGCTGGGGCTGGCGTTTTGGATGGCTCGGGTCGATCGCCCAGGATGATTCTCGCATCGACCACCAGGTAACCTGATGGGTAAAGGAACACGGGGTTTAAGTCCATCTCTGCGATTTCGGGGTGTTTCATCACCAGGTCTGATATCTGGAGCAGCAGCTTTTTGAGAGCAGGGATGTCGGCAGAGTGGCCACGATAGCCTTCCAGCAGTGGGTGGCCCTTGATCTCTTCGATCATCTCTTCTGCATCGGATTTGGTGATGGGTATCGATCGCAAAGATACGTCTTTTAGGATCTCAACGAAGATTCCGCCAAGTCCGAACATCAGGATAGGGCCAAAGGTGGGGTCATTTGTCACGCCCACGATAGCCTCGATCCCAGATGACGCCATCTTCTGTACTGCAACGCCGACGACCTCTTTATCTGCAAAGGAGTCGACTATCTCGTTGTAAGCCAGCCTGACCTTTTCGGCATCGTTCAGCCCCAGTTTCACTCCGCCCGCATCGGATTTGTGGACGACCTCAGGGGATACGATCTTGAGGACCACTGGGTATCCGATCGATTCGCTCATCTTGACCGCTTCATCTTCTGAACGGGCTGTGAGGGCACCCGTAGTCGAAATCCCCAAGTCTTCGAGGATCGCCTTGCACTCGTGCTCCATCAGGTAGGCTCTGTTTTCGTCTTTCGCCTGGCTTAAGACCCCATCAAATAATTCCGTCATTTCGCCCCATCTCCTATTTTTCACGATTATTAATTGGTTTCACCCTAATAATTCAAAGATATTCCTTGTTCTATGTTAACATGCTAAATTATGCGCATAGAACTCCCGCTTTTCGAGCCACTTTCTGGCCAGACGGTGTAAATCCAACTTATCCTTTCGCATAGTCGACGTTAAACTTTTCTGTTGCAACACCATCCCAAGTGCAAGCATCGTCCAACCTAAACCCGCCCAAAATCGCTCACCAGAGCGCTAGATAATCCACTACTGTCCGTCAATGTTCTCCATTGACCTGAATATGGATGGCGCGAGTGGAAGTCGACAAAAATCTGATCGCGAGCGGAGACTGTATGAACTTTGCGGCGTAGTTTTACGATAAAGCTCGCTGAGGTGCGGGCAAGGAGAACGAGAAGACGATTCGCCCCCTAATTTTTTAGGGCGGTGTGCTGTTCACTTCAAGCCCAATGACTTTCTTGCTGCTGTAAACAGGTCACCATAAAATATAGAGTTTCATAGTCGAGCAGTATGCAGACTCTGTGAAATCTGATCAGAAGAAAGGGATCACTCATGTCCAGATCTATTTTGACTATTAAATTATTTTTTTATTTAATGGTGTCTTATCAATTTTGAAATGATTCTTGTGATTATTTCAGTGACATGATGGATAACGGGACGCTTCGGTATAATTTTTCAATATGCATGGGGAGAAATGTACTTATATCAACATAAACAGCTTGTCGCTAACTGATTAGGTGAGATTTGTGGATTTCTTCGCTAA
>Ga0222698_1000760_pt1 | contig 10535 bp, 10 predicted proteins | sample AntAcemetage1450_FD_179833 | JGI IMG/M metagenome (GOLD analysis project Ga0222698, IMG submission 179833) | Saline water microbial communities from Ace Lake, Antarctica - #1450 | ecosystem: Environmental > Aquatic > Non-marine Saline and Alkaline > Saline | place: Antarctica: Ace Lake...
ATCTTCTTCCACGTGGGGAAACCTGCCCCCCCGGCGCCCACCACGCCCGCCTCCCAAACCTTCCTAACGAGGTCCATTCCCGTTCCTCACCGTTCTCTTCGCGCACCGGACCAAAATATTAACCGCGGATTTTACGGATTAGACTGATTAAAAAAAACTTTTATAATACTCCAAGATAATCTGTCTAATCAGTTTAATCCGTGGTTCCGTAATAAATTTGCGAGCGAAGCGAGCAAATTTATCTCATACGATTCTGAAGTAATCGACGAGTGTGCAGCGCCGCCAGCGCGTGAATGTCTTCGTCGACGTCAGGCCGTCCCCGGTCGGGCTGGCTATGGTGAAGGAAGTGTACCCTTCCCCGCCGGCGCCGAGCCCGGCGTAGTTGGGTCCGTTCTTGATGAATATCGATGTGTTGACGAGCCTGGCCATCTTGCTCAGCTTTTCTATGTTCCGCGAGAACATGGAGGCCGTGTGCCTGTAGCCGTGCTCGGCTTCCAGCGCGAGGTCGATGCCCTCGTCGACGTCCCGGACCCTCACCAGCGGCATGACCGGCATGAGCTGCTCGGTCCAGACGAGAGGGTGGTTCCTGTCCACGTCTATCAGGACGAGCCGCACGTCGTCTCCGACGGAGATGCCGATATCAGCCAGTATGACGCTGGGATTTTTTCCCACGTACTTCTTGTTGATCACGCTCTCTTGCGGCGGGTTGTTCCTCTCTTTGATCACGAGGTTCGTCAGGCGGTCGATGTCGGCTTTCTTCGTCAGCTCGTGTGCGCCGTTGCGGCACATCGCGGCCTTGAGCTGGTCGGCGACGCTCTCGACCACGATGACCTCCTTCTCGTCAACGCAGATGATATTGTTGTCGAGTGACGCTCCCGCCACTATGTCCCGTCCCGCCTTCTCTATATCCGCTGTCTCGTCGACGACCACCGGAGGGTTGCCGGGACCAGCCGCGATTACCTTCTTGCCGCTGTTCATCGCCGCCTTCACGACGCCCCCGCCGCCCGTCACCACCAGCAGGTCGACGCCGGTGTGTTTCATCAGTGCCTGGGCCGTCTCCTGGGTCGGGTTGGCGATGCAGTTGAGCAGGTTGCGCGGCCCTCCCGCGGCCAGTATCGCCTCGTTAAGCAGCTTGACCATCATCGCCGAGACGGCCTTGGCCGACGGGTGGACGTTGAAGACGACGGCGTTGCCGGCCGCGATCATGCCGATGCCGTTGCAGATGATGGTCTCTGTGGGGTTGGTGCATGGCGTTATCGCCGCGATCACCCCGTAGGGGGCCCTCTCTACAAGCGTGAGGCCGTGGTCGCCGGTGTAGGTGGTGGGCGGGATGTCCTCTATGCCGGGCGTCGCCCTGGCGACGAGGAGGTTCTTCTTGATTTTGTCCTCCACGCGCCCCATGCCGGTCTCCTCCAAGGCTGCCTTCGAGATGAGCTCGACATTCTTCTTTACCGTCTCCCGTATCGCAGCTATCATCCCGACGCGCGTCTCGAGTGTCTGCGCGACGAGTTCCTCGTGGGCGCGCCGGGCGCGGCGCATGGCTTCGTCTATGTCCGCGACTATTCCCTCGCCCGCGTCAATAGGTGCCTCTTCCTTCTCTGGAGCGGCCACGGATGGATCCGCCCCCGCCAGCTTCCGGAGGACGTTTTCGACGATGGCCTTGACCTGTTCTTCAGAAACCTGCATTTCTCTCCCCCGTCGTTACCGTCCCTTTCGCGCCTCGTCTTTGCTCTTGTCGTACTGCACGGCGCCGTCCACATCCCATGTGTCGATGATGCCGGTGATTGCGGCGTCGGCTGGTTTGCCCTCGGTCTGCCGCGTGTAGCGGGCGGAGCTTCCCGAGGCGTAGATGACGTACTCTCCCTCTCCCGACCCCACGGCGTCCACGGCAACGACGTAACCGCCTTCGGGCTTGCCGCGCATGTCAAGCTTCTGGAGAACGTAGAACTTAAGCCCCTTGAGCTTCTCCTCTTTATGAGTCGAAACGAGGGTTCCAACGACCTTGCCGATGAGCATTGTCTCTTCTCCGGGTTGCGGGGGCGCGGGGCGCCCCCTCTACCTCTTGCTTTCCGTGGCCCGGACTATTTGCTTTTGCCCTGGCGGCCCAGCGGCAGCGCCTGGTCTACGTTGACGTGCGGCCTCGGTATGACGTGGACGCTGACCAGCTCGCCGACCTTCTCGGCGCCGCGCGCGCCCGCTTCCACCGCCGCCTTGACCGCCGCGACGTCGCCGCGGACTATCGCGGTGACAAAGCCGCCGCCGATCTTCTCGTAACTCACGAGCTCGACTTTGGCAGACTTTACCATGGCGTCGGATGCCTCGACCATTGCTGCGAAACCTCTTGTCTCTATCATGCCTAATGCTTCGGCCATAACCCTATCCTCCTTCTGGTATGTGACTTGTTACCGGTTTATTCTCCCTTTTTCGGCGCTGGCTTGCCGCTCACCGATTCTATCGCCGCAAGCGCCGCCTCGCTGCCGACCATGATGTCGCGCTCCTCTCCGCCCAGGTACAGCCTGCCGAACCGACCGAAGGGGCGCACCTCTACGAGCGTGATGTTCGCTGCCTTCTCCGCCTCGTTGGCGGCCAGGACCGCGTAGCCGGCCGGGTCGGTCTCCAGGATGAAGAGCGTCTGGTCGGCAAGCAGCATGGAGCCTTTCCTGTTCCTGTTGATTAGCTGCGACTGGTGGGCGTCGATCTTCCGTATGATCTGCGTGGCCACGACCTGCGGCTTCAGCCTGTCCGATTCCTGCAACCCCAGGGCGTCGAGAATGGCGGCTCCCGCCTGCCTCACGGCGCCCTGGTCCCACGAGTGGACCTCCAGGAGGCCGTAGGCCCTCTCCACCAGCATGACAGCGGGCCTGACGTCCGTTGACTTGAGCGCCACGTCCATGACGCGGTTGATCTCCATCCCCGGGGCCACCTCCACGTAAAGCGCCGCCATGCCGGAAACGGGCATGAAGCCCTTGGCGGATGAGGCGACGTAGGAGGCGAGCTGGAGCTGTAGACTATCCAAAACTATATAGGTTCTAAGCTGCACCATAAGCCATGCTCCTTTCCTATTGATAAGCCATGACTATAGGGCAGACTGCTGCAGCGGGTCAATAAAAAAATAGAGGAATTTAAGGTACTCTAACATTTTAACTGATTTTATACTCCCGTTGCCATCAAGCTGTCGGCAAAGATGCGGAGAAGACCGTGAAATGCCGGAGTGAGGCGCGGGCGCGTCCAACTCGCCCGGCGATCTTTATGCGGCGGCCTTACGGTGCCGGTGCGTGCTGGAGCCGGCACAGAGCCCCGGCTTCCTCGCTTATTTGATAACTGATTGTTAACGGCTTGTTAAATTGTTTTACATGAAGATAGGGAGCTGTTTATAATCGGGGCTTAATCATGAGTGCTAAGAGCAAGACTCCGGGGAAAAAGAGGTATTCACAATCGGAGTTTCCGTTCGGCGATTCCCGGCGCAAATCGTTCAGGGGGCACAAGTCCTCCGACCTGGGAAGGCTCCCCGCCTCCGTCCTCTGCCTGAGCCCGCGGGGGAATAAGTGGCTCAGGGCGCGGAAGGTCAAAATCATAGCAGACCTCGTCGACGAAATCATAGTCGAGCTTGTTAAATTCCTCTCTAAATAAAATTTTTCTTTGAAAAATTTTATGTATTTCACCGCTTTATTATTATTTTTTATCTTTACCCTTGCAGGCTGCGGCAGGGACGGCGTTGAACCGGCAAAGAGGAGTACTCTTCCGGTTATACGCTTCTCCAGGCTGCCCGTTGACGGGCCGGTCAGGCGGCCGGAGGGCGAGTTCGGCGCGCCACGGAGGGGGGGGGAGAAGAAACACCAGGGTATAGACCTCCTTGCCCGGAGGGGGACACCTGTCAGGGCCGTCAGCCCGGGCATCGTCGTTTATAACGAGATGAACGGCACGCTGACGGAGGGCTACGGCTTCACCCTCATCATCGATCACCTGAACGACTATTACACCCTGTACGCCCACCTGGACGCGAAACCGCCTCTCCGGGTCGGGGAGTACGTGAAGGCCTGTGACGTGATCGGCAGGATCGGCCACACGGGTAACGCCGAGGGCCTTCCGACGGGGATACGGGACATGCTCCACTTCGAGGTGATACACGCCCCTTCGTGGATGCTGGATTATCTCGGCATTCGGATCGTCGACTCGATCTCGCCGAAGACGGTGACTACGCTGAAGGCTATCGCGGAGGGGAACTACGGCTACGGGGGAGGGGCCCTGAACCCACTTGATTTCTACGCCGGCAAGCCCGCTTACGCTAGAAGGCTCTTTTAATATATAATCCGGCCGAAGGCCGGATTATATTATCAGTCGCTGACGGCGATGTCATCGAGCTCGTACCTCATCTCCTCGTTCTTGGCGGCGGCGTCGGCGGCGAGGGCGTCCTCGGCGCTGATCACCCCCACCTTCTGCTTCTTCCCCTTCTTGCCGAACACCTTGGCGATGCTGAAATAGATCCCGAGCGGGATGATGAGCGTAGCGAAGAAGTAAAACGGCGCCGGGAGGTGGAAGACGCGGTGCGGGGGGCCCAGCCTGTTGATGTTCCAGACGATGATGCAGAGGCTCGCGTAATCGATCGAGAAGTTGGCGTGAGGGTTGCTCGCCTTGAAGAGACAGAGACCGTTCGTCCGCTCCTTCAGGAACGGCCAGAGGAGCGAACCTCCCATGTGGCCGGTGAGGTCCTCGGTGATGTGTATGGCGAAACCGAGGAAGGCCACGAGGCCGTAAAGCCAGCCGATAGACCAGCTCGTAACGAGCGAGGCTATGAGCCAGACGGGGAGGGCCAGGATGAAGCCCAGGACGTAGCTGTGGCTCCAGGTCCTGTGCCATGGGAGGAACTCGACCTCGACCCTGTCGCCGGCCCTCTTGAAGCCATACTGCGGGCCGCTCATGATGTCGACCACGGATGGCCTGCCGTGGGTCTCGAGCATCTTACACTTAACCCTGTACTTGCCGATCCTGTTCTCCTTCGGCGCCGTGCCGGCGTAGGGTTTCTGGGAGGTGGTGACGATTTCGTTTATGATTACGACGACTTCGTTGGTCTCGCCGTCGAACTTGATGACGTACTGCCGCCAAAGGTCGACTCCCAGCCTCATCGGGTAGAGCTGGCACTTGACCAGCTTGCCCGTTTCGTAGGCCTTTTCCATGGCCATGCCGATCTGCTCGGCCATCTTCTGGGGGTCCGGCTCGTTCGGGTCGCATTCAACCTCGATATCTACCTTCGAGAAGAATTGCCCGACCTTGAAATCGAGCGTGTCGGGCATGATGCCGAACAGCCCGCCCAGGACGAGGATGAAAGACCTCTCCTCCCAGCACATGCTGACGGGCGCCTGGAGAAACGTCGAGAGGGCCACCCCGCTCATGAAATGCGTCAATCCTTTCATACTATCTCTCCCCTCAAGAAAGTCCCATGAACTTGACTATTGTATCGCCCACCCCCGCCATGCTCAGGCAGATTGGGACGAGAAGGATGCTCATGCAGTTGCTCCTCCTGCAGCCGAACATGATAGGGATCAGACCGATGAACGTCGCGACGGCCATCAGGAAGAGGCCCCACATGCCGGTGAAACCGATAACGATGGCCAGGATGAGGACCAAGGATACCCAGTTTATGATCCTGTAGTCGATCTTCGATATGAGCCAGATTATCCACCTGGAGGACCACAGAAGGAAGAAGAATGAGAGTGCCCCGCCGATAAGGACCGTTGCCACGATGATGACGTAGTCCTGGCCGGACATGGGCTGGACGATGGGCGTGAGAATCATGGCCATCCCCCCGCGTCGCAGGGGTCCGGTCCCGTGCGCCCCGAAGGCCAGGACGAAGAAGAGCATGAAAGCCCCGATGTAATAGACGGACTTGGATACCCCCTGGGAGATGACGAAGAGCCTGTCGTCTCTTTGGGCGGTCGCGTGCCCCGCCAGGAGGCCGCCTATTCCCCCGGTTACGCCCGGGAAGAAGGCGGCTATGCCGCCTCCCAGCACGCCGGAGAATGTCCCCAGGCCCATCAGCTTGGGGTCGAGGTCTATGGATTTGCCGATGTGCTGCTTCGGGATGTCCTGCTTCGATATCAGGCACGAGATTATGCTTGAGACGGCGAATAGGCCCACGAAGGCCGGCATGATGTTCTGGAAGGCGACCTCCTTTGGGACGAATGTCCTGTTGAGGACGATGAAGCCCAGGATGGCCGAGAGGATGAATGTGAAGATGCCGGCCGCGAGGTTCTGCCACGCGTTCCATATCTTGCCGAGGACCGTCTTCTTGCCCATACCCGTCCCCTTTGGCCACTCGCTCATGAGCATGTAGGTGATGACCAGGGCCATGATCCAGTAGGAGCGCATCCCGCCGATGAGCTTATTGACGGAGGGGAGAACATTGTACAGGAAGGGGGTCATGAGGACGAGCACGGTAATGCCTGTCAGGCCGCCGACGCCGGTCAGCGCCGCCGCCTCGAAGCCCCGCCCGTCCATCATGTATTTCTGGCCCGGCAGCATAACGAAGACGGCAGACTCGTCCGGTGCTCCCAGGAACATCGATGGGACAGTGTTGATGATGGAGAACGCCACTATGAGGGACATGAAGAAGGCCGGCATGGCGTAGCCGGGTATGACGCCCTGGTAGCCGAGCCAGAAGACGATGATCATACCCGCGACGTTGTAGATGTGGAGGCCGGGTATGAGCGAGAAGAAGCACCCGATCAGCGTTCCGAGGATTATGTAGAACAGGATAACAAGTGCCATTTCCATTTGTTTCTCCTTATAAAATTTTTCTAAGAAAAATTTTATTAATCAGACAGCTTTATCTGGTTGGGATACTTCGGCGTCAGCTGCATCTCTTCCCTGAATGACCCTACCTTGCCCTTGACGGAGAGCTTTGCGCCGTCCTTCGTGAGCTTGTCCGTGTCCGTCAGCTTTTCCAGGAGATTGGTCCAGAGGACAACGTCTATCGTTCCCGAGTCGTCTTTTACCTCGAGCTTGAGGCCCTTCGAGAACTCGCGCGACCCGGCGACCTCGCCCTTTATCTCAACGAATGTCCCGTCCTTTTCCATCGTGATCTCCCCGATCTTCAGTGGAGTGAAGGTGATGGAGGGTTTCTTTGGCGCTTCCGCCTTGGGCTCTTTTTTCTTGGTGGGAGCCTCGGTCTCCGTCGCTTCAGGCTTCGTCGCCGGGGGCTTTGTTGCCTCGGGCTTCTTCTCAGGTGGCTCCGCCGCCTTAGTTGGTTCGACCTTTGCCTCCGTTTGAGCTGGAGTCGGCTTCGCTGCCGGCGGTTTTGTGGGCTCGGGCTTCGTCTCCGCTTTGGTTGCTGCGGGCTTAGGTGCCGGCGGCTTCGTCGGCTCGGGTTTCGTCGGCGCTTTGGTTGGCGCGGGCTTCGGTGCCGGCGGCTTCGTCGGCTCCGGCTTCGGCGCTTCAGGCTTTTTCTCCTCTTTCTTCTTTGGCGGGGCGTCCTTCTTCACCGGTTCGAGGTCGCTCTTGTCCCCGGGCTTTAACTGGACGGTCCCCTGGTATTCGTCCACCTTGCCGAAGACGATTACCTCGCTCCCCTCTCTCAGGACGGACGCCTTGTTGGGGTAGTCGGCGAACTGGCTGTCCCAGAGGGTGACGTCCACGGAGCCGGTGCCGTCGGTGAGTGTGATCTTGGTCATCTTGTTGAACTTCTTGACGCCCGAGATCTTACCTTTGACCTGCACCTTCTTGCCCTTGTCGGACGCTTTCAGCGAGCCGATATCAGCCTTCGCATAGCCCTTCTTAACCATTTTCTTCGGTATCTTCGAGGTCTCTATCGTGTCCTCGCCGGACACCTGTACATCCTGGGGCGTGCGGGGCTTGATCTGCAGCGCGTCCCTGTACGAGCCGACGAGGACGACTATGTCGAGCTCGGTTCCCGGCGTCATCACCGCTTCGGCGTCGGGGAGCTGTTCCATCTGGTAGGATGAGATGGTAATTTCATGGAAGCCCGTCTCGTCCCCCAGCATAACCAGCGTTCCGTATGGATACTCGCTGACGCTCACAACCTCGCCGTGCAGCGCGTACATCTGCCCGACGTCCTCGTCGTCGATATCGCCTATCTTTACGGTCTGGACCTCTTTCCTGATCATCTTCATCCTGCCGGGCGCTTTCAGGTTCATTGACGTGCCGAACTGTGCGGAGAGGGAGACCTCGCCTATCGCCTCGACCTCGTCTCCGATATTTGGAACCTTATTCATCAGCTCGAGCTTCTCCAGGTCACCCGTCTGGAGCTTGATCTTACCCGTCCCGTCGTCGACGTGGAACTGTACCTTGAAGAAAGCGTCGGGGTTGATTTTTACCTTGTCGACGATCCCCTTGACCCTGAATATCCCCTTGTTGTAAGTCGGGCCGATCTCGCCGATGGTTATGAGCTCCGGCTCCATCATCACGGCGGCGTACCACAGCGCGATCAGGCCGACGACGGACATGACGAGGCACCCCCGCTTGAATATCGCCAGGGCCATCCTCTTTTTAAGCGTCGCGCCGCAGTAGGGGCATTTCTCGTAGGCGCCGACGAACTTTCCGCAGCTTGGGCAGAGCGTCTCCTCGGGAAAATCCCGCACGCTGTCGAACTCGCCCTTTAAAGCCCCGCTCTTATCCGTGTGATTTTTTTCTTCCATTGAGGTATTCCTCCTCGTTGATTACCGGTTAACGCCGGTCTATAAATATGTCGGAAACTTCGTTGAAAAACTATAATTGATTCCCCCGTATTTTGTCCAACAATTTTTTCTATTCCTCTTCGATATGGGTACCCTGGAGGGTCTCTTTATCCGTATAGCGCGCGGGCGCACCACCGCCGTCGTTGTCGGCCGAGATCTCGAACACACCGGTGGGCCTTTCGTAGCAGGTCGCTATAACGGCCGTTTCCCCGAAGCCGAGCCTGGCGAGGCTTCGGGATATTTTCTCGATGCCTATGTGTGGCCTGTTGCAGTCGCTTGATATGTGGGCCAGAAAGACGGCCTGCAGTTTTTCGGTGGCGACCTCCTCTATCAGGCTTGCGGCCGACTCGTTGGAAAGGTGGCCCTGCCTGCTCTTTATCCTCTGTTTCAGTGCCCACGGCCTGGGGTGGTCCCGCAGTAGCCGCGGATCGTGGTTCGCCTCGATGACTATGGCGTGGGAGCCCCTCAACATATCCTTGACCAGGTGGGTCGCGTGGCCCAGGTCGGTGGCGATGGATATCTTCACTTCCCCCGCGTAGACGGCGAAGCCGACGGGGTCGGATGCGTCGTGCGTGACGGAAAAAGGTGTGACCCGGATGTCTCCCAGCGTAAAGGGCGAGTTGTTCGTGAATATCCTGGCCCTGGAAAGCGGGAATCCCCGGTCCTTGACGGCCCTGGACGTGGCGCTGTTGAGATAAACGGGAATGGATGTCTTCTTATCGATGAAGCGGAGGCCCCTGATGTGGTCGGAGTGCTCGTGGCTGATGAGGACGGCGTCGACGTTTTCGACCTTTTTCCCGATGGTCCCCAGGCGCGCCTCTATCTGTCTTCCGCTCAGGCCGGCGTCGATGAGAATATCTGTTGTGTCGGAGGCTACATGGATCGAGTTGCCCGCGCTCCCGCTGGCAAGGATACAGATTTTCAGTCTCATCGGTGTCTCCAGTCCCGGCGATTATATAACGGAGCCGATTGGAAATACAGTGAAGTATTGAAATATGAAAACATGGAAATCTTTAACCGAGAAGACGTGAAATGTTGAACGTTAAACGTGAAACGGAAAAAATAGAAACAAGATGCAAGAAACAAAAAACAGAAAAATATAAGAATATACAAATAAGCTGCCACCAAGACACGAAGGCACAAAGAGAAGACGAATGTTTCCTGCGGCGGAGTTTATACTGAGCGTAGTCGAAGTGCACCCTTCGGCAAGCTCAGGATCTTCGACAGGATCTACGTCAGGACAAGCTCTGGACGAGGGACGAAAAATATAAATCCTGCATCTTGCATCCTGTATCTTTTTATTCGCTTCACGCTTCACGAGATACTGGAGAATGAGCCGCGAAAGCAGGAACTTTATTTCTTTATTTCTATTTCATAACAACTTGTTCCCGGCTATAATATAACAGTAAAGCACGGGAGAAGAGATGGCGCTTAAGTTCGAACAGATTCTCAAGCAGACGCAGACACTCGTACTGTCTCCACAGATGCAGCAGGCGATCAAGATGCTGCAGATGCCCCTCATGGACCTCAGGATGCTGGTCAGCCAGGAGATGGCCGCCAACCCTATCCTTGAGGAGACGATGGCGACGGAGTCGGCAGGAGAGACCGGGGACGGCGACGAGGCGCCGGACAAGGATTTCGACGAGGAGTTCGCCCATTTATCCGAGCTCGACGACGAATGGCGGGAGTACTTCCGCCAGAGCGGGTCATTCAGGAAGTACACCCGGGAGGACGAGGAGAAGAGGAGGTTCATGGAGACGATGATCACCCGCCCGGAGTCTCTCCAGGACCACCTCCTCGCCCAGCTCTCTATAACGGCGACTGGCGAACAGGAAAAGATGATAG
>Ga0222698_1000768_pt1 | contig 10498 bp, 11 predicted proteins | sample AntAcemetage1450_FD_179833 | JGI IMG/M metagenome (GOLD analysis project Ga0222698, IMG submission 179833) | Saline water microbial communities from Ace Lake, Antarctica - #1450 | ecosystem: Environmental > Aquatic > Non-marine Saline and Alkaline > Saline | place: Antarctica: Ace Lake...
GCCTTATCTACTTCGTCGTTGAGCAGCTGTCCAAATCCGGGAACACAAAGCGATGCGAGTCCGGGAATCCATGCGTCCGATGGCCCCGTCGTTTGGGCGAAGCCACCCACGGTCAACACCCCAGCCAAGCTTAGCAACACAGCCACCACAATAAGCAGTCTATTCATGAAGACCTCCTTGAATTACTCTGACTTGGCGAATTGCTCCAGCACTTCATCGGGGATGTCGAAGTTTGCGAATACCTCTTGCACATCCTCGTTGTCGTCGAGAGCGTCCACCAGCTTCAGCACCTTTTCTGCTGCGTGCCCTTCCACCTTCACGGTGTTCTTGGGAAGCATGGTTGTCTCCGCGCGGCTAGGGCTAATCCCCAACTTGCGAATCCCCTCGCTTATCGCGATTAGCTTGGCTGGGTCACAATACGCCTCGATGATATCTCCCTGGTCGTCGATTTCGTCGGCGCCTAGTTCGATCAACGACATCTGGATCTCATCGCGATCCGCGTCCTCTGGAAGTTCCTCGATTGCGATTACTCCACGACGATCAAACAACCAGGATACGCTCCCTGCCGCTGCCATGTTCCCGCCGTGCTTGCTGAACGTGTGACGGATAGAAGCTGCGGCACGATTGCGATTATCTGTTACCACACGCAAGAGGACTGCAACGCCCTCTGGCGCGTACCCCTCGTAGTTAATCTCCTCATAGGAGATGCCATCCAAGTCTCCTGTTGCACGCTTGAGAGCACGCTCGATGTTATCTTTTGGTAGATTGCCCGCACGTGCCCGCTCGATTGCCTGAGCCAACCCTGGATTATTTCCCGGATCAGGATCACCGTTGCGAGCCTGCATCGTGATTTCCTTGATCAGTTTTGCAAAGATGTTCGATCGTTTCTTGTCCTGCCGTTCTTTGCGATACTTAGTGTTTGCCCACTTGGAGTGTCCTGACATCCGCTCTCCCCCGTTTATATACGATTACAGGCTACATCATAGCATTTTGAGGGGCCTACGTGCAAGGCTGGTGATGTAGTCACGGTTAGCGCCTGCATGCTAGTGTCGCCGATAGAGCGACTATATAGATGTTACAGGTGATATGATCTCAGGAAGGATTCACCACGAAGAGCACGAAGGACACGAAGAATACTCTTTGGTCCCCTCCTGGCTTTCGTCCCTTCTCCTTCAGGGTGTTGCACTCACAAAGCCTCCCTCAATACGTCTTTCTCTTGCAACGGGGGGAAGACAAGACCTCCTGCGGGGCACAAGCCTTGTTGAAGGCCCTAGGACGGATAGCGCAACGTGGCAGGGAGGCCCTCTTGGCGAGCTTGTCGCACTACGAAGGCAAATGTCTTGTGTAGCGTTGTAGCTTGTCTACAACGTTGAGCTTGTGGGGTGGTTTGCGGTTCAACGTGGCAGACGAGCTGCGCACGCTACGAAAGCCCGAGGGTTTGTGTAGCGTTGCACCTTGTGTGCAACGTTTTCATGCCCAGCAAACAGCGAGGAACAGATTCTCTTTAGCGCCTCATTTGCGAAAAACAGACTTTCCCGCTCCGAGTTCCCCGTTTCTCTACGCACCCTCGAATGGGTTGGGATTCGAGAAGTCGGGCACGTACTCGGCGTTGCTGTCCATCTCTTGGATCCAGCCGTTGTCCAGGTCGAGGCAATCCATCTCGTCGAGCACCTCATCGTACTCCTCTTCTCGTAGCGGCCGTCCAAGTTGTGGATGATTTCGCACTGCTTCCGTCGGGTGATACTGCGACATCACGGAGAGATGCACGCTTGGGGACAGGCTTTTCGCGATGAACTGCAGACATTGCTTGCTGTTCTCGACGGCTTCTGGCAGAACCAGGTGGCGGACGATCAGCCCGGAGCGAATGAGGCCTTCGTCATCGAGTGCGATCTGTGCTCCCTTCTGACGGAACATCTCCGTGATCGCCGCCGTGGCCAATTGTGGATAATCGGGTGTCGCCGAGTAGCGCGCGGCGAGGTCGGCGTCCATGTACTTCAGGTCCGGAAGATAGACATCGATCATATCGGCAAGGGAGGCAATCGTCTCCACCTTGTCGTAGGCGTTGGTGTTCATCACGAAGGTCGGGTTCAGGCCATCTCCTCTGATTGCTTCGATGATCGCCCGCATTTGCGGGATAACGTGCGATGGCGAGACGAACCCCACAATTGAGATTCCAGTATCCAGGATCTGTTCAATCTGCGTTACGACCTCAGACAGCGACATCTCCCTCCCGAGGATCGGCCCTCTGTTCCTGCTTATCTGCGCGTTTTGGCAGTAGATGCAGCGCATATTGCAGCGGGTGAAGAAGACATTGCACATCCCGCGCGTGCCGCTGAGCACAGGCTCCTCCCCCTTGTGGACGCAGATCGAACCGATATGAAACTCCGCTCCGCTGCCGCAGAATCCGGTGAGGTCTACGCTGCGATCGGTGTGACACTCTCGTGGGCAGATCGTGCAGTCGCAAAGCTGCGGGAACCTGGTCTTTCGGCTCTTTGTCATCTCGCCTGCCTGTGCCACCAAGGCAGACAGGAGTGGGTAACCCAAGAGAAGGGATCGAAGGCCAAGGATCTCACAGAGGCATAAAGCTCTTTCACTACGAAGGACACGAAGAGCACTTGGGGGATATAGTAGCCGCTCCTGTTTACTACACTCCCCGAGGAGTCAGAACACGAAGCACTTGATCCTGTTCCCAAGCCTGTGGGGTGTAATAGGCAGGCCTGCTTGGTACATCTTCCTAGGTGACATTGCACAGGTAGTTGTTGCATTCTATAGCTCACCGTGTTCCGTTCTTCGTGTCTTTCGTGCTCTTCGTGGTTAATTCTCCTTGGCATCTGTCCTATGTGAACCGCAATTGCCAACGCACTACCCACTGGAACAGCAAGGAACCAATCTTTCGTTGCATGAAACGCGCCTCAGTTACCGCAAGGATGCTCGGCTACAAGATCCTGCGCCCTCTGCAGGGCAAGGGCGTTGTACAGCGGCCACACCGCCATCGTTTCCTGATTGGCTCCCGCAGTAAGCACGATGCTGATCTCGCTGCAGAATAGATTCCAATCCTTCGTCGGCTTTGCGATGTACTCGGCGTCATTAACGTAGTTCTCGATGAATGTCGGATCGATGGTAGCCGCGTTAGCAAACGCGAGCTGTGCGTCGTCTTGATTGCCGCCCATGAACGGCGGCACGCGGGCAAGGAATGAACCGAGAGAACGCCATGGGGCACCTCCGAGGTACGTTGGGTCAAGCTCAATTGCGCGCTCAAACGATGCCTGAACATCTTTCATCCCGCCAGACATTGCGGTCAGCAGATGAAAGTTGATGTAGCGGCCGAGGTTGTTGGCATACCAGAACACCGCAGCTACATCACTTGCCAAACCTAGCGCTGCGCGGAAGCTCTCTTTCTCGGCCTCGACAAACGCCGGATCGAGACGCAGACTGGCAAGAGCGTAATCCATACCTTTCCTGTACGCCTCCTCCTGCTCGTTGCGATCAGTCAGATAAGCCATCCCTAGCTCGAAGTATCCCTGTGCCAGACGGTTGAGGACTGGGAGCGGGTCTGTAGGGCATTGGAATCGATGGTGGGCAACGCCTCCTCGTAGAGGGCGAGCGCTTGCAACAGTTGCACCTGATAATCTGAGAACGAGAACGTCCCACTCCAGCGGTCGAACGAAGCATTGGCGCTGGCAATTACGTTCGTAGTCTGTGCTAACCCTGCAACGCTCAGCAGAATCAGGCAGGCAGCGATAACTACAAGTCCTCTTGACATCTCATCCCTCCCTGGTTTGCTATCTATACGGCGTTTGCCGCCCGCTGTCAAGCTGCAATATACGTAGTCGATTTGCAAAACGCGAAGATCTGGCACAGTCGGTGTCACTTCAACACCTTCCAGACCGCACGCACTGGGGATGCATTAAACTAGGAAACGTGGCGCTAGGCATGGTAATGGTGGATAAACTATGATAAGAGAGTGTTTCCAGAAGGGTTGTTTTCTGGAGCTAGTTCATTATAATAATTGGCGGTGATATTGTGGAGTTGGTTATAGATACGAGAGATTGTCGCAGAGGAGGAGTAATGAGAAGAACATTCTTGATTGCGCTTTCCGTTGCTATCTTGCTTGCTATGGGAGTCAGTGCCGTAGCTGAAAGCCACTTCGGGATAGGAGTCAAGTTGGTAGCTGGACAAGTCCCATTTGTAATCGGCAGCATTAAGTCAGAAACCATCGGCATAGAAGGGGGCATAGGATTAACAACTTACGGTATTGAGGGCATGGGGGTATCTGTTCTGTGGTACCTGGCTAACGGGAAGCTTTACTTTCCAATTGGAGAGTTCCCCTTAAGCCCATATGTCGGTGCAGGTATAGCGGGTGTAAGAGTTTCAGTGAACTATTTTGGTATAGAAGAGTCTGCCAATATTATGGGCTTTGATGCGGTGGGAGGGCTAGAGTTTTCAGCTTTACAATATGGGATTCCTTTAGTCTTATTTGTGGGTATAGATTATCTATGGATGTCACTAGGTGACTTAGAAACATATGGCCTCTCATTGTCTAGTTTCAGTTGGCATATCGGTGCTCGTCTTGAATTCTAGTAATTGAATAGTGTGGCATCAACTGGCGAAGGACAGTGGCCAAAGCTATCGGATAGTGCACGCATACTGATCGAGGTGGACTCGTGGAGCGGTGTGCTGGGCGGTGGAATCAGCCTGGATATCATTTTCTAGGCCTGCCCTGACTTTCGGGCACACTAATATGTGTACTGGACAGCTGTGTGACTCATCACGGTGTTGTGGAACGCTTCCGATATCCGCGTGGCAGCAACCCGTGATGAGTCACGTTTCATACTGCTCGCCCAATAACTCTACCTGTTGGCGATGGCTTGACATGGACATCGGTATGACGCATAGTAATACCGGTGATTGAAATGCGATTCTCCAAAGTTGCAATCAGTGTTGAGAAGGAAACCCTGGAGCATTTGGACCGTCTTGTCAAAGACAAGGTATTTCCGAGCCGGAGTCGCGCGATTCAAGAGGCCATACAGGAGAAACTCGCGCGTCTGGAGCGAACACGCCTTGCGGAGGAGTGCGCCAAACTGGACCCTGTAGCCGAACAAGCGTTGTCTGATGAAGGATTATCCAACGCACTGCAGGAATGGCCAGAATACTGAGGGGAGAGATTCGCTGGGCCGATCTTAACCCAGTTCGTGGGCGCGAGCAGGGAGGCAAACGCCCAATTGTGGTAATCAGCAACGATGTCTTCAACGAACGATCCGGCACTGTAATAGCCCTGGCAATTACGAGTCGATCTCAGCGGGCGGGGTTTCCACTGACGCTTGAACTCGACTCGCGCAAACTGCCCAAGCGCTCGTGGGTCAAGATTAGTCAGGTGCGGATCCTCTCCGTTGAGCGAATAGGAGAGTTGATCGATACGTTATCGCCGGAAGAAATGGGCAAGCTGATCGACGGGTTAGACGAGATTATCGGGTAGGTAGGAGGGCAAATCTGGGTCATTGCTTCACGCCAATGGCATAAGGTCACATGCATCCTTGTCTACGATGACACAGCTGACAGTCACCATTATGCGATTCGCTGAAACTGGCAAGGAGTTGGCAGGAATTCAAGAATAAAGGCCTCGGACCTACCCGCAGCACAGATCTAGCTTCAGTTCTGATCACTACGTTGTTCTCCGAAGAGCCTCGCAAGATTTGGGTGAATGCTTTCGGTCATTGTTCCCCCGCGTTTTCGACTCAGGATGTTCGTCTTTATTTGCTCGACCAATTGGAGCATCTCTGAAATCGCTGCCATAGAGTGTATGAGTCCACGGCGGTAGTAGCTTGTCGAGGTCCATTCGAGAAACAGAACGCTGTGCGGGCCCAAAGACGTATTCGATGATCCTCCGAAGACTCTGTATTTACTTCCCAACTATGCAAGAGCCTGTCGGCGGCAGAGAATAGCCGAAGATGAGATTCGACAACTCCACTTGCGGTATCTCTGTGGTGCTCATCTGTGCTCAACGAAGCCCTCCAGTACACCCCAATTCACACAGCATGACATGGCCGCGCAGTTACCTAGATGGGTTTACAGTCCTTCGTAATATGAACGTATCTTTGCTGCCATCAGGCGTCGGCGCTCCAGCAGAAACGCTTCGAATTGCGCCGCATTCAGATTTCTCATGCCTTCCGGAATGCAGTGAGTCGAGAAGTTGTCTTTCATTTCAACGGAATCGACGATAGCTCCGTACCGCGGAAGCTGAGTTCGGCACTGCGTCTCCAGCTCGCTGAAATAGATAGCAGGCGCACGGTCTCCAACAGCAATGTTGATCTCGCTTTGCATCACAACGTAATTGGCGATCTGGTTGTACTTGCCGCGAGTGTATCCTTCCTTCTTAAGGTAGTTCTTCGGGAACAAGTGATGAACATCGCCCTTGTGAGTAAGAAGATCCTGCACGGTGATGTCTCGAGAAAGGAAACCCTTGTTGTTCCCTCTTACCTGTGCTGCAAGATACAGATTGAAGTATGGGCTGCTCGCCACGGAGGTATTCATTGCCTGCGGGAGGCCAGCCTGCCAGAATGCATCGGAAAGCTCTCCCTCCTCGACATTTCGAAGATGCTGCTCAACTCCCAACTCATTCATCTGACGAATGTCCAGATCCATGCGCGATTCCGGTGAGGCGGAATAGCGTCCCGTCAGTACCGAGAAGGCAAACCATCTGCGAACATGGGTTTCTATGATGGTTGGATCGTACTGCTGCCGACGCATGTGGAGAAACACAACATACGCGAAGTCGAGCGCGTTCTGTGAACGAATCATCGAGCTCTCAACGAATCCAGCAGAGCGGATGATCATCACGAACCGCTTGAAGTTGGTCTCGTTCATGAAGTGCAAGATGCCTTCTCTAAGACAAGCAAAGGATTCCTCAGCGATACGATCCTCATACTCTCGAGTTTCAAAGTTACGGCCTGAGAGGAGGGACACAAGATCCTCCAAGCGTCCCCGGCCAAACTCCGACACAAAAGCAACGCGGAGCATGTCAGTGTAGGAGGGATCGTAAAGATCATCGTTCTCGTGTCTAAGCCATGCCATCTTCTGGAAATACTCAGTCTTTGCGAACGTCTCATCCAGGTCAACTAGCGCCTCGTAGAATTCTGGTGCAACTGCAAGATGGCAGAAGTAGTCAATACACCTGCGGAGAGCGTTTCCGCCGTAGGTCTCATTTGCCGCAATCTTGGACATGACAAAATCTGCTTGACTCAGGACAGCGCCAGCTGAGTTGATGCGGATGAAGATCTCAGTAACCGTCTCGATGTCCAGTTCGGAGTTTAGTTCAATCAGGCCGATATGGTTATTGACGATTCCTCGAAGTTTCTCAATGCTCTCGTAAATCTCATCCTGATCTGCTTCAGGGTTCTTCTCGCAGTACTCATTCACGAGTCTTCTAATCTTCACCTCAGGGTCTAGGATTTCACTGATGTCAGGAATCCAAGTCCGATCCTTTCTGATGGCCGGATTCGTCACTTCGAATGTTCTGTCCTGTGGATGAAAGGCGATGCGAATTGTAACCTTCTGGTAGTCCTTGTTAATGATTCGGGATCCCAGAAGAGATGCCATGAGAGCAGTCACACGTTGCTGACCGTCTATTAGGATGCGCTTGCCTGCCGATTGACTCCCATCCTTCAAGCGTACAGTCGGATTGCGCCAAGCAATCAGGTAGCCAACTGGATACCCCTGGTATAGCGAGTCGATGAGGTCGCGCACCTTGATTGCACTCCAGACAAAAGGCCTTTGGATTTCAGGGATCGCGATGTCTCCAGACTTGATCCAAGTTAGCAGTGTTTGAATCGGATGCTGATTGACTGAGTATCTCTGGATCGTCAATTGATTGTCCTCCTATCTTGCCCATTCTCCGGCGATGAGTTCGGCTTGTTGGATTGCTCGTTGCATGATCTCATCGAAATGTCAAGAAACAAGACCTTGCCCCGAACCGGCATCGAAGATCTGTTTCCGAATCTCCTTCTTATTCATCTACGTTTTCCTCAACAAGGTCGAAATGCTGTTTCTCTTCCCTACGCTCAGTGTGGATTCGTTCCTGCACGGCTTCCAGCCAGTGCTGGTCAAGCTCTAGGGTGATAACTCGTGGTCGGCCGTATTGGATATGGAATGCAGTGATTGTCTGGAGGAGATCTCCTTTCATATTGACAGCTTCTTGGCGAGAGAGCTGTCCGCTTACTGCATACATCTGGAAGAGCTCGTCAGGAAGATCGAAAGAGAAAGCGCGCTCATCACCATCAAGGCCAATGTACCACCCTTGATCGTCGAAGTGAATACGGATACGGGTCGTCACATCAAGATTCTCGATTGATTCCGGTTGGATTGGAACGAGGAAGACTGGGAATCGGCCTGCGATCATGCCGAGCAATGCATTGCTGAAGGTCCTGCACGCGTTCAGTAGCGGCTGAAGTGCTTCGTCAGTTTCGCCATCCTCGCCATGCATCGCTGCTCTGAACTGCTTTCGAAGCTCCCTGATCCTCGTAGCTGTCGGATCATCCGCAAGCACATTGGATACCTGCGAGAGGGCATTGAGCACAGGTGTGAGGTGTGCCGATCGTTTTAGTGGAAGCAGGTAGACATCTTGCGCAAATGCGTAATGCTGGGCGTTGGAGCTAAACCCGGAGGTTGAGAAGATTGCCGCCTGATAGTGGAAGCGAGCTCTTCCTGCTGGGTTCTGCCCATCAACACGCCAGAACTCATTGACATCTTTCAGGACGCCAACTGCATTACGAACGACATCCAAACCAATCTTCCTCACCTTGTCATGCGCTTTTGCCTCCACGAGAAGGCGTTGCGGATTGGTGAATGGCTGAGGTATTGTGAAGTCAGCAATAGCGTCAATCTGATGGGCGGTCCCTCTCCCACGTACCTGTAACCCCGCCGCACATGTACTGAGGGTTAGATCATTCCCCTTGTCAACTACTGGCACGTACCCGGAGCCGCGGAGCAGAACCATGATTACTTCTTCCAGTAACGCGCCGCGCAGTTGTCCTTTTTTCGCCATTCAGTTGTTCCTCCCAGTCTTTGCTATAGCAGAATGTGTCGGTGCTAGCTCGTGAACGATGGCGGCGGGGGCAGGTAAACTGAGCCACGCACTTCCGTTCAAAAGGGCGCGCTCCATTTGGATCGAAGCCATCATCATCCTTTCCCTGCGCTTTGATACTTCTTAAAATTCTCAGCCTGCTCGAAGATCTCTTGGTAGACCTCGTCTCGGTCCACGGGCGGGTATTTGTGCTCGGCCAGCAGGAGAATCAGGGCGACTTTCAGCTCCGCTTTGATGTCGTTGCGGTAGTTCCAGTCGGTGTACTTGGCCTTGTCATCCACAACGGCCTTCACTGCCTTCGATAGAACGATCAGCTTGTCTTCTGGGTACTCAAAGTCGTACTTGATCGTCAGCTCTTTCAGGATGTCGTAGAAGGCCTTCTCTTCCAGATCGATGCCTAGTTCCGCAAAGGATTCCTTCTCTTTCCTCAGCGCTCCCAACAGGTCGATGATTTCATCGGTGAAGTCTTCTAGGACATTACTAACCAGAACGTCTTCTTCCTTGCGTTCGTTATAGGTGTCCACCAGCGCCTTGAACTTCTTGCTGAAGTCCAGCCCCTTGGTCTTGTTGATTTTCTTGAAGTCTTCAATTGCCTTGGCCAGCAGGTGCTGGAGAAGCTTAATCTTGGTGTTGGGCAGTTTGATCTTCTTGATCTTGGCTAGGTAGTCTTCGTTGAAGATGTCAATGGCATCGGCCTTGTCCTCACCCAGCTTGAAGATTTCTTCTACGCCATCGGACTTCAGGGCCTCGGCGATCATCTCCCGCACCTTGGCGTTCATCTGGGCGGTATCGGGCGCATTGCCCTTGGTGAGCTTGAAGACTATGGATCGTACGGCGAGGTAGAAATGGATGCGATCTCGTTCAATTTGCGCAAACGCGTCGCTTCCACAGCAGATGTCATAGGCCGCTTTCAGGCGTTTGACCAAGGCCATGAAGCGCTTCTCGATCTTTTCTGTGATCTGAGCATATTCGGCGGCCCTGTTAAGGCAGTTCAGTTGCTCCACCGGGCTGCCGTGATAGTAGAGGGATGCATCGAATTTGTGGAAGAGCTTGCCCAGCAGATCCAGGTGATCGCGAACCACGATCACGGATTGCTGAATCTCCTCGATGTTCTGCTTGTCCGCCTTGTCGTAGTGAGCCAATGCCAAGTTCATCTGCTTCTTGATGCCGATGTAATCGACGATCAGCCCCTTCTCTTTCCCCTCGAAGCGGCGATTCACCCGTGAGATGGTTTGAATCAGGCTGTGGCGCTGAACGGGCTTATCGATGTACATGCTGTCGAGGAAGGGGACGTCAAACCCCGTCAGCCACATGTCCACAAGAATGGCGATTTTGAAGTTGGATTTGCCGTTCTTGAACTGCCGGTCCAATTCCTTGCGATCGTCCTTGGTGCCCAGCAGATCGTAGAACTCTTTAGGG
>Ga0222698_1000769_pt1 | contig 10496 bp, 10 predicted proteins | sample AntAcemetage1450_FD_179833 | JGI IMG/M metagenome (GOLD analysis project Ga0222698, IMG submission 179833) | Saline water microbial communities from Ace Lake, Antarctica - #1450 | ecosystem: Environmental > Aquatic > Non-marine Saline and Alkaline > Saline | place: Antarctica: Ace Lake...
TGTTACTTCAAGCGTCTTTTGCTTCGATCCGGTCAGTCGAGGACGCCCGCGGACTGACCGGATCGAAGCAAAAGACGCTTGAAGTAACACCACCACCAGTGATTCCGGTGGCGAAGTTTACCTGGGATCCCAACACGCCGGGGGTAGGCGATGAAGTGGAGTTCACTGATACCTCCACAACGCCAACAGGAACAACGATCACCAGTTGGAATTGGGATTTCGGAGATGATGAAGACTCTGACGAACAGAACCCAAAGCATACTTACAGTGCTGGTGGTACTTATACGATTTCGTTGACCGTCACCAACAGCGACGCTCAGACCCACGCCGTTACCCATGACATCGAGGTATCAGCCCTCATACCGACAGCCAATTTCGACTATTCTCCGGCAACAGCTGATGTCGGAGATACGGTGACCTTTGAGGACAAGAGCGCCGCCGCTGATCCGGCGACGATTGGGACGTGGGCCTGGAACTTCGGTGATGGAACAACCTCATCTGAAAAGGATCCTACGCATGCCTACGACTCCATGGGAACCTACACAGTGAGCTTGACGGTGACCGATAGCAGTGAAGAGACAAGTAACGCACATACGGAACAGATCGTTGTTGGTCCGCCGGTGATGATGTACTCCTATCCCAATCCGGCAAGCAGTACTGCTAGCATTGCCTATCGGGTTCCTGACGGCGCGACTGAGCCTGTATTGCACATCTACAACATCACCGGTGCATTGGTCTTCGAACATGATCTTACTGTGGGCGCGTCGCCGTACGTGTGGGATCTCGACTCGACCAGTGGCACCGCGCAGCCAAACGGACTCTACTTGTGCGTTGTTGTCGCCAAGAACGCCGGCGGCAGTACGATCAAGTCGCCGATATTCAAGCTTCTAATTGCAAGATAAGGGAGGGAGAACAGTGAAGAGAGTAAATGTGCTGATGATGGCAGCCCTCCTTCTGGTTGGGCTGGTGAGTGTCGCGGGGATCGCCGAGACCTCGGTTTCGGTCCTCGACATCGACCCCGGCGTACAGGTGATCGGTGTCGGTGGAGCAGGGACTGCCCTTGCTCAGGGCGCCGAGACTTTGTACTACAATTCTGCGGGGCTTTCCGCCCTGCCGGGAATCAGTTTCAGTTCCTTCTACGCCTCATATCTGGGGAGCGCAAGCTACACCTCGCTCGCGTTGACATTCCGCAACTGGGGTATTGGAATGCTGATGCTGAACGCAAGTGACATTGCCGGATACGACGCTGATGGAGAGCCTGGTGATGTACTCGGGTACAGCAACAACGCACTCTTGCTGGGATTCGGGATCAACCCTAAGGATATACCGTTCATTCCCGCGCTGCCGATCGATTTCTCGCTCGGCGCAAGGATCAAGTACCTCTCAGTGACCAACGGAACGGTCAGTGGATCAGGCTTTGCGTTCGATCTTGCCTACCGGATGACTTTCCGAGATATGCGCATCGGCCCGATCTCGCTAAGCGACATGGCTCTGGGTGTAACGGCAAACAACCTGTTCGGAGGAGTCACCTACGATGCCCACGGCGAGTCGATGGCGATGTCACTGCGCATCGGCGGAGCGATGAAGATTGCCGATGTCATTCTGTTAACGAGTGACCTCGATCTCGCGGGGGGCTTTCACTTCGGAGCAGCGTACAGCCCAATCCAGACGCTTGTCATACGAGCAGGAATGCTGACCCAAGCTGGGGGAATGTCAATCACGTTGGGAATGGGGCTGAACATTCAGGGCTTCATCCTCGATTACGCGTACATCACACACCCAACGCTTCCTGGAACGCACCGCGTATCGCTTTCGATCGACTTCTCCGGATTAGACCTGTCCGGCTTCGGACGCTCGCTACGACGGTTCCTCCCGTAGTGAGAAAAATGATCGGGAGATTGAGTGACTTAGCGATTGAGTGATTTAACGCCCAATCTATGAATCATCCGATCTCCCGATCATTCAATTCTTCAATCCCCCTCTCTCCCAATCACTCAATCATCCGATCGCTCAATCACCCGATTACTCAGTTCTCCCACTCCTGTTCAAGCTTATCGAGCATGTCTCTCGCTATCGCCTCGCGGATCTGTTGCATCAAGCGCACGAGGAAGCGCAGGTTGTGGATGGTTGCTAGACGGTAGAAGGAGAATTCGCCGGCGCGACACAGATGGTGCAGGTAGGCTCGCGAGTGATGCTGGCAGGTGAAGCAATCGCAGGTCTCGTCAATCGGGCGCGGGTCATCGCCGAAGCGTGCGTTCCTCAGGTTGATCCTGTGCCTCGGCTCGCCCTTCAAGAAGACCGTTCCGTTTCTGGCAATGCGCGTGGCAGCCGCGCAGTCGAAGGTATCGACACCACGGCGAACACCAGCGAAGATGTCCTCGATCTCCCCAATCCCCAACAGGTGGCGCGCCTTATCATCCGGCAAAAGCGGGATCGTCCAATCGAGCACGCGGTGCATTTCTTCCTTGGATTTACCGAGTGAGCCACCAATGGCTAAACCACCAAACGGCATCCCCCCGATAACCTGCGCGCTTTCCTTGCGCAGGTCCTCGTACGCCCCACCCTGCACAATTCCGAACAGAATCTGATCGGGATTGGGAAATTCTTTTGCTCCATCCTGCTTCTTATTGAACTCGCTCAACGAACGTTGCGCCCATCGGTGTGTGCGTTCCATCGCGTTCTTGGTGTAGTCGTAGTCGTGCAGCGGCGAGGTGCACTCATCGAGCACGAGGATGATATCCGCCCCCAGCTTGCGCTCGATCCCGATCACGCCTTCGGGGGAGAAGAACTGGTCGGATCCATCGATGATCGACTTAAACGAAGCTCCTTCCTCCGTTAGCTTCACGAGGGACTTCCCTTGGCGGTAGTGATTGGCCGTGCGCGGCGTCCCCTCGCCTGGGAAGATCGAGGCAACCTTTCCGACCCCGTGCTCCTTCCCCGCTCCGAGGCTAAATACCTGAAATCCACCGGAGTCTGTCATCGTCGGCCCGGTCCAGCCAGAAAAACTATGCAGCCCTCCGAGTTTGGCGATCGTATCTTCGCCAGGACGCAGATGTAGGTGGTAAGTGTTAGAGATCACGATTTGCAGGCCTACGTCCTTGATCGCCTGCGGCTCAACCGCCTTTACACTCGCCCGGGTGGCAACAGCAACAAACGCAGGCGTGGAGACCGTACCGTGCGCGGTTACAAGCGTCCCTGTACGGGCGTGCGAATCCTTATGTTGATGGTCTATTCGGAACATGTTGTGCACGAGCGAGATGTGTGATTCAACCCGCTGTCTCCTTTGCTAGAAAGCTGAGCTGATGGTACTGGAAAGACCGGTGCAGATAAAGAGACCGCTCCAACTTCTACTAGACGCGTACGGATAATCAGATAATGTGCAGCACCGGCGGCGCAAGAAAGTCTGTTGATTGAGCACTGTGCAAGCGCTATTCTTATGTTATGATGACCAAAGAGAACGTTCTGAAAGCGATGCAAAGCCTTCCTGATGATGCACACATAGAAGATGCCATGGAGCGGCTTTTGTTACTTGCTAAGATCGAGAAAGGCCTAGAGCAAGCTGACGCAGGCAAGACCATTCCACACGATCAGGTCAGAGAAAAAATGGCTCAATGGCTGAAATAGGGTGAACGCTCCAGGCCGCAAACGATCTGGAATCCATTACTGCATTCATTGCCGAAGATTCACGTCCTTACGCCCGTCTCTTAGTCATCGATGTTTTCAAGGCAGTAGAGCGTCTCAGCGTCTTTCCAAGATAGGGAAGAGCTGTCCCTGAACTCGACCATCCCAATATCAGAGAGATGATCTTAGGCAACTATCGCATCATTCATCGACTCAGGGGTGAAAGCGCGGAAATCCTAACGATATATCACACTTCAAGGCTTCTCGACTCGTCGAGACTGGAATGAGGTTGCCAACGACTGGTTACAACTGCCTTTATGCTGCCTCCGCACGGCAAGGGGAAATCTGAAGGCAGACATTGCAGGCCAACATTTCCCCAAAAGGGGAAAGGTCAATGATGTGCAAGCTTCCTCACGCGCTCTGGCGCGAGTGGATACCTGTTGACGTAACTCTTCAGTGCATGCGACAGCGCGGGAGACGACGCTGTGTGAGGCCATGCGGGGGACCTCATTGATTTCCTTTGTACTCTAGGCCGGAAGGGCTCAACCGACTGGAGATAGAGGGCAGGGAAACTGCCGATCCGCGTTGATGCGGTTGTCGCGCCGTTATTCATGTGCTACCGGATGAAGCTCATAGATTCGCCCAAACTTCGCAGCTGCTTCCAAATCTCCTTTGCGAAGGGCTTCTCTTACGTCATCCAACTTGTAAGCGTCCTCCACTCTGAGATAGGGAGACCAGCCGGTCTCGTCCTCTACCAAGACTACCTCCACCTCAGCCACATACTGTCCTTCATGGACATATTTTGACTTTTCCCGTTTTTCCATTGTTAGCATCTCCTCGTGAATGTCTTGTCCCAGCGCTCCGGATCTGGGCGGTAAGCAGTGACAAGCACTACAGGCTTCTCGTGACCTTCTGGAATACCCCACACAATATGGATCAGTTCGCCCGTTCGGTCCTTTTGCAAAACTAGTACGCACGGCCCTTTTGGATAGTTCAGATATTCCTCTACAACCTCTGCTCCCTGAACACCAGCCAACACCTCTCTTGCCGTCAGCTCGTCCTCTGCTAGCTCATCATACCCATGTTCAGATATTCGAACATCGCCAGCACGTATCAGATCCCTCACTCGCTCAAGAAAGTTACTCATGAAACCTTCTCCATTTCTGCCACCATGCTTTCCCTCCGGCATGAGAATGATCATACACTCTTCTACAATACTCATGGTAGCGCTGCTCCGCAACTCCTTGCTCTAGCTGTATCACCTTCGCCATTGGATATCTACTCGGGAAACGTCGGACACAGGGTCCGACGCTACGGAGGAACATGATAGCAAGCGCCTTTCGTTTCGTCGAGATCCTCTACAACGCTGCATCGCTGGCGTGAGCGCTGCGGGGGAAGACTTACCTGAAGGGTTGAATCCTCAGATTCACGTAGAACCTGCTCTTAGCAAATATGGGCTATATTGATAATCTGCAACTTCTGCTTACAATCTGTTCGGGGTAGCATATGACGGTAAGAATCTGGTGGGGAGAAAAACCAAGCGAAAGCTACGAACAAGCTGCTGTGCAGGAGATTGCCGATGAACTGGCAAATTTCTCGGAGCAGTATTACGTGTTCGCAAACTTTTACGTTGGTTCCAGAAAGCATAGCGAGCAGATAGATGTTGCTATTTTCACTTCAACCTCAGCATACATCATTGAGCTGAAAAGTAGCGCGGGCTATCCTGTTTATGGAACAATTAACGGCCCTTGGACGCGTGCTGACAATACACCTTTTAGCGAAAGGAATCCTGTTAGGCAAGTTGCTGACCAGTACAGTGCGCTTCGGAAGTGGCTTTTCGAGAATCGAGGATCGTTCTTAGCTGGCAATGAAGGTGCAATCACCAATAAACCTCAAGATTGGTATGATATCCGTAAGTTCATCGTTCTTTATCCGACCAAACACCGTGATTCCGACATCGATGTATCCGAGCATCAGGCTTTTCATGGTCATTTAGGTGATGTCATTGGCTTTGATACGTTAGTAGACCATTTGACTGACGCAGCGTGGCGCGGCAAGCTTCCAGTCAAGCTGTCAGACGAGGAAATCACCAGATTAGCCGGTCGCCTTGGACTAGCAGAAGTATCCCTTGATGAACTTAGCCTCAAAACAACAATCGTACACAACAGTAAATACCCGATAACTCCGAAAACGCGCAACGTTGTTAAGCAGAGATCGACAACGAGGAAATACTGGCTTTGGGCTGCTATAGCTATACCTATACTGGTTTTCGCCCTCTTCTTCACTACGAGACAACCGCCGAAATCATCTTGGACAATCGATGCCATGGATGCGTGGTTATGTGTGGGTCATATAGAGACGGTTAGAGTGCAGCTAGATGCAATTTCCGACAGCGACACGGGCAAGAGCGTTCTCTTATTCGACAAGCGTATGTCGCCCAGTGACCCGCACAATTTCTCCGTCGAGATCAAAGGGAATCCCGATAGCATTAGGAAAGAACTACAAGACATGGGAATCGAAATAGGGACTTGGCTTAGTATTGGCCCAGCTGTTGTCGGAAAAGCTTCTTCTTCAAAGAAGCCTCAAATTGAACTGCAAGATCATGATCTAGGTACCAAGGTTCATATACTAACAAACATGCAATAGTACTCAGTGATAAATGCTGCAAAAAGCTATGCTGATTGGCAACCAATAGCTAGGTCGTTGTTTGCGACCTGTGGGCAGGATACTACCTTTCGATCGTTACGTAATGGAGAGCCCCTTCACTCGCTCGGGCAAGAGTGGATAAGTGTTGACGTCAGTCTTCAAGGCATGTGCGACGGCGCGGGAGACTGCGGTGTGGGAGGCCATGAGCGGAACCTCGCCCAACCCCTTTGCCCCGTATGGGCCGTAGGAGAAGACTACTTCGACAAAGCCGACCTTGGTGTGCGAGGCAACGTCCCTGATCGTTGGGATACGGTAAGTGGTGAATCCGCTCGCCAGCAGCTTGCCATCCTTCTGTGGGATCTCTTCCATCAAGGCATAGCCCAGGCCCTGAGCCACTACGCCCTCTACTTGACCGGCGGCAAGCTGACGGTTGACTATCTTCCCTGAGTCGTGCACGGCGACGAATTCCTCGACCGAGACCTCACCGGTCGCCACGTCGACCTCTACCTCTGCCATATGCGGTGCGTAGGCGTACACCATGTATGCTTTTCCGAGCTGGACTCATGAAACTCTGCCTTCAGGGAGACAGGGGGGCAGTTCCTTGCCCGGAGTAATCGCTTCCTCTGGGTACGCTGTGCCTTGGCTCAGGACTCCACGACGGCTGATGAATCAGCCCTCAAAGGGTTTGCCCGTGCGGCAAGGGAGAATAGATACGGATACGTGGTCTGCAACAGCCGCACGTAGTCTACCCATTGACGGACAAGCAGAGCGTACACCCTTCGCAGGTCACCACCCAGGTGCTTGATGTCCGACTCAGGCAAACCGGAGAGTGAAGGCCGATAGTCCAGCTCCTCTGCAACGTGAAGGGTTGCTCTCAGCAAGGCAGTGAACGCTCCGTACTCAAGAAGGTTCGGATTCTCCAAGAGGCGCAACAGGAAATCCCGTTTCTCCTGCAGGAATTCGTTCACCTGTACCAGGTTCACGGCATCGGGATTGACTTCGAATCTATGCCTGGCTGTCTGATGACGCAGATTATCAAACTGTTTGGCCGTCCATGCAGGGGAAATGTCAGTCAGTTCAGCGATTCGCGCAACCTCGGGATCCCAAGATGCAATCATTCCCAACAGCCGATTCCCGACTTCTATGAAGAATGCCCCGATCACCATGTTCATCTTCTCCAGCCTCGTACGCCGCTCTCGCTCAGACATTAGCCGGTTGATGATGAGCGTTAAGACCAATGCCGATATGGGGAGAAAAGCGAGGCTCGTCAGACTCCAGAAGAAGATGTGTGTTGCATCGCCGAAGATCAAGTAGTGCAAGCCATACAACGCCGCCGACGTACTTGCCAGGATCAGCACAATCATTGATGTTTTCAATTGGAACCTCCTGTCCCTCCCCACCGACAAGCGGCACTATAATGCACACTAGCTTCTCAGCCTGCAAATCGGTCGCAGCCCAAGGCATATTATAGGCTAATAATCTCCTATGAGAATTGTCATAAGCCTACAAGTTCCTTCACCCGGTCAGGTGATAGCGGGTAGGCATTGACATCAGCTTTGAGCGCATGCGCCACAGCGCGGGAGACGGCGGTGTGGAAGGGCATTAGCGGCACTTCACCCAGCCCCTTCGGGCTGTAGGGAAGAGGGCTTCGACAAAGTCAACTTGGGTGTGCTGAGCAGAGTCCGCATCATGCCAATGCGAGACTAGTCAGCACTATTGGGCAGTCCCAAACTCAAAGCTGGGTCACCTTGAACCCTTGTGGGACGAAGTGTTCGCCCTCCCACACTACACGGCGGAAGTCATCAGGATCGGTGTTCCCTTCCGTGTTGAGCAGCAATACCTGCGAATCTGGTCCCAGACCCAGTCGATCGCGCAGCTGCGCTAATTCGGAGCGCTGCATGATGAACGACAACACTCCGAGGGTCACCGCTCCGGATTCGCCAGATACGATGAACGGGTCCCCAGCAAGCGGTACTGCGTACATCCGCATCCCACGCGCTGCGACGAAGTCGGGACAGGAGATAGCAACATGCGCACAGTCCCACAGCACATTCCAGGCAATCGGGTTCGGCCGCCCACAGGAGAGTCCGGCCATGATCGTCTTCAGGTCGCCTTCAATCTTGTATGGATTACCGTCTCCGATCCTCATCGATTCGAACAGGCAAGCGGCATTGGTCGGCTCCACCGTGGCAAAGAGCGGTGCTTCCGTCCCGAACAACCGTCGATAAAAGGCCACTCCAGAGGCAGCGAGTGCTCCCACTCCCGCCTGCAGGAAGAGATGCGTCGGTTTGATGATCCCTTGTGCTGCCATCTGCTCCTGCGCCTCAGAGTACATGGTCGTGTAGCCCTGCATAACCCACACGGGGATGTTTTCATACCCCTTCCAAGCGGTGTCGGAGATCACCTGCCATCCGTTCTTCGCGGCGTCCTCTGCGATCTTCTCCACGGTCTCATCGTAGTTTCCGTCGATCACCTGCACTTCCGCCCCGTATCCCCGGATTGCTTCTATCCGAGCTGGGGCCGTCCCGCAGGGGACGTAGATTACAGCACGGTGGCCGAGCTTACTCGCCGCCCAGGCAACTCCGCGTCCGTGATTGCCGTCAGTCGCCGCAGCGAACGTGATCGTCCCTAGCTTCTTTCGTATGTCGGGTGAGCTTAACTCGGCAAGTGAAAGCGGGGTATCGAAAAGGCCCAACTTCTCTCGCAGGACATTATAGATGGCAAATGATCCGCCCAAGACCTTGAACGAATTGAGCTCCAGGCGCTGCGATTCATCCTTTACCCAAATCCCACCGAGCCCGAGCATCTCGGCAAGGCGATCGAGCCCCTTGAGCGGGCTAATCCGGTAGCCGGGGATCTGCGCGTGAAACTTGCGTGTCTGTTGAACCACTCCTGGTGGAAGTACCCTGTCTACGGCATCGCTGTGGGCATAGCTCCAGGCACGCTTATTGAGGACCCAGTTTATCGATTCCATTCTGTTCACCTTCACACTATTCTAAGACTGTGTTATCGCTTTCACCCGATCGGGTGACAACGGATACTTGTTGACATCAGCTTTGATTGCGTGCGCAACTGCGCGGGAGACGGCAGTATGGGAGGCCATGAGCGGAACCTCTCCCAACCCCTTTGCTCCGTAGGGACCGTAGGAGAAGACTGCTTCAACGAACCCCACCTGAGTGTGCGCCGCTACGTCCCTGATCGTAGGAATACGGTAGGTGGTGAATCCGCTCGTCAGCAACTTGCCGTCCTTCTGTGGGATCTCCTCCATCAGGGCATAGCCCAAGCCCTGCGCTATCCCACCCTCCACTTGACCGGCGGCAAGCTGACGGTTGACTATCTTCCCTGAGTCGTGCACGGCGACGAATTCCTCGACAGAAACCTCACCGGTCGCCATGTCGACCTCCACTTCAGCGATATGCGTTGCATAAGCGTAGACCATGTACGCGTTTCCGAGGCCGGTCTTCTCGTCCCAGTCAACAGGCGCGGTCTTGCTCCAACCTTCGACAGCCGGGTCAAGGTTGTTGAGCCAGAAAGTTTCCGCGATCTTGGGCATTTCGTTTGGGATATCCTCTTCGGCAATTCCCAGATCAGCAGCAACAGTGATGATCCGCTCGCGCAGTTTCCTCGCCGCATCAACGATAGCCAGCCCGCTCATCATCGTCCCGCGCGAGGCGACGGTCGGGCCGGAATCGGGAACACGCGATGAGTCTACCTGTGCCATGTGGATCCTCTCCACGGGTACCTGCAGCGCCTCCGAGGCGATCTGGGTCAGTGCGGTGATCAACCCCTGCCCCATCTCCACTGTCCCCACAGAGAAGCCGATCGAGCCATCGGCCTCAAGCTTCATATACGCCCCCGCCTTATCCAGGAACGGGGCCTTGCCGCCGAGGCCAACGCCGTAGGTGATCGTCGAGATCCCGATCCCGCGCTTGCGATCTTCAGTTGCCCCGTTGACTTCATCGATCGCGGAGAGCCGCTCCTTCCAGTGCGCCATCTCGCCCGCCACGTCGATCGTCTCCAGTACCCCGACGCTCTCCTCAAGGAGCTGATTCGTGCTCGTCTTGTCTCCTACCTTGAGAACGTTTCTGCGGCGAATCTCCAAGCGATCGATACCAAGTTTCTCGGCGAGCTTGTCCATCTGCGACTCGTGGGCGAAGATCACTTGAGGACTCCCGAACCCGCGGAATGCACCGCAGGGAACAGTATTTGTGGCAACGGAATATCCATCG
>Ga0222698_1000779_pt1 | contig 10418 bp, 12 predicted proteins | sample AntAcemetage1450_FD_179833 | JGI IMG/M metagenome (GOLD analysis project Ga0222698, IMG submission 179833) | Saline water microbial communities from Ace Lake, Antarctica - #1450 | ecosystem: Environmental > Aquatic > Non-marine Saline and Alkaline > Saline | place: Antarctica: Ace Lake...
ATTGAACGCCCCGGCAGCGATAAATAGGACGTTTTCCGTCGAGACCGTCCCATAGCGGGTGCGCACGGTCGTCCCTTCGAGGAGAGGAAGGAGGTCGCGCTGTACCCCTTGCCGCGATACACCGGGACCGCCCGTCTCTTGCCGCCCACCAGCGGCGATCTTGTCGATCTCGTCGAGGAAGATGATCCCAGTCTCCTCCGCGAGCTGTAGCCCACTTTGGCGTACGTCCTCCATGTTGATCAGGTTGTCTAGCGCCTGGTCAAATAGGATCGGACGGGCATCGCGAATGCGCAACCGGTGCTTCTTCCGATTCGGAGGAATGATCCCGGAGAACATGTCTCCCAGATTAATCCCCATTTGATCCATCCCATCTTGAGAGAACAAGTCGAGCTGCGGATTAATCTGTTCCTCAGTCGTGATCTCGATCATCCGTTCTTCGAGGTCCCCAGCGACGAGCTTCTCCCGCAGCTTGGTGCGTGTCTTCTTTGCGCTTTCCACCCGCTCGGGATCGCTTTCTGTCGTCATCGGCAAGAGGGCATCGACAATCTGGTCCGTGACGACGTCCTCAGCTCGGTCCTCCACCTGCAGGATCTCTTCTTCTCGCATCATGTCGATCGCCATGTCCACAAGGTCACGCACCATCGACTCCACGTCGCGGCCTACGTATCCCACTTCGGTGAATTTCGTCGCTTCAACCTTGGAGAACGGGCACGTAGTGAGACGCGCCAAGCGTCTAGAGATCTCCGTCTTCCCAACGCCAGTGGGCCCGATCATAAGGATGTTCTTCGGCTTGATCTCCTCACGGATCTCGTCTTGCACCATCTGGCGGCGCATGCGGTTACGCAGGGCAATCGCCACGCACCGCTTCGCCTCGGCCTGACCGACGACGTACTTATTCAGCTCCGTGACGATCTGGCGCGGCGTTAATCCAGCCGGTGATATTTCTTTTACTTCAACAAGATCGGTCATTCTCAACTCCTCACCACGAAACTTCTTCGACAGTAATCTCTTTATTCGTGTAGATGTCGATCGAGCCCGCTATCTCAAGCGATTTGCGTGCGATCTCAGCGACAGGCATCCCGGGCATGGACAGATAGGCCCGCGCAGCGGCGAGCGCATACGCTCCTCCCGAGCCGATGCCAATCACCTGCTCGTCCGGTTCTAGGACGTCACCGGCTCCGGAGATCATGAGTATCCCTTCTTCGCTCGCCGTGATGATGACCGCCTCCAAGTGGCGCAGGACGCGATCGGTTCTCCACTCCTTAGTCAACTCCACCGCCGCTCTGCGCAATCGGCCGTTGTGCTTCTTCAGCTTGCCTTCAAAGCGTTCCAGCATGGCCAGGCAATCGGCCGTCGCACCGGCAAACCCGACAAGCACCGTGTCATCTTGCAGGCGATAGACCTTCTTCGTCTTGCTCTTGATGACCATCGTATCCAGCGTTGCCTGTCCATCGCTGGCGATCACGGCTCGGCGTTCAGATTCTGAGCGAATACCAATTATCGTTGTGTGTTTGGCTGCTTGCATAACGTCTAATTGTAGCGTGCTTGCTACTTGTCATCAATCTCGTCGAACTGGCACCCAGGGCAGATCTTATCGTTACCAAAGAAGACCACACCACAACGCGGACAACGGCGTGCTCCTGCCCTCAACATTGCTCGTTCCCGCTTTCGCTGCGTTTGGTAGAGGGAGGCAAACGACTCTCGCAGATGCGCATCAGCGATGTCAGAGAGTGAAAGCTCGTCGTTTGCAGTATCCTCCGTATCGGTCACTGGCATAACGCGGGGACGCGGAAAGTGGCCTGGAAGAAAGCGGATCCTCTGTAAGACTTCTCTTTCCATTCGTTCATTTAGCAGATCGATGTAGCGTTGCTTCAAGAGATTGAGTTCCTGTGATACGGCTGAGGAAGCTACCTCAACGGTAAGTGTCCCATTGGAGAACCTGGTGGCACGTGTCATGCGTGCTAGTTGTGGTCCGACAACGTCGTTCCAGAAAAGGAGAGCCTGTTGGTCTGAGAACTCGTTATCGAGGTTGTAATGGCTAAGGATCTCTTTTACCCAGTTCTTCATCTTATTTTTGATAAAAAAGATAGTAGTAACTGTAGTCGCACGTTCGATCTGTGGAAAAGCGAGGGATTTCTGTTGTAGATGGTATTTGGCGCTGTGGAAAACCCTGTGGATAAGGTGTGCATAGCGGTGGAAAACTGTGGACAAGCGGAGTGGAGAACATGTGACCCAGAATTGCACCGGTCTTTTCCACAGGCAAGCATCGTTTTACACCCCTTTTCAACCACTTATCAACAGAGTTTTCCACAGGCATGAAAGCGTGATGTTTCGTTGCAGTGCCCATAAATACGAGCTTTGTTCTACGTGTTTTCTTGGAAACGAGCACGTAATCCCTCTTTTATCTCGTTTACCTCTGCCTGCAGGAGTGGAGTCTCCTGGAGAAGGGTCTTTACTTTCATGTACGAGTGCATAATCGTTGTGTGGTCGCGATTGCCGAATTCCTTTCCGATTGAGGGGAATGAGTTCTCTGTCATGTCGCGTGCGAGGTAAATCGCCATGTGCCTTGCCTGTGATATCTCCTTCTTGCGGCTTGCCCCCTCTAGATCATGCCGCTTCAGGTGGTAGAGCGTAGCTACTTCATCCTTGATGTGCGTGATCGTCAGCTTCTCCCGTTTTCCCTCTTCGGGGAGCATTCCCTCGATACTCTTCTGTGTCAGCTTGGTTCCCTCCAGTTCTGCGTGGGCGATCGCCTTTATTAATGCCCCTTCCAGGGCGCGCACGTTTGACGAAATGCGACGCGCAATCAGCTCCAGAATATCATCATCGACCTGGATGCCGCGATTACTCGACTTCTCGCGCAGGATGGCGATACGTGTCTCTAGGTCGGGAGGTTGAATATCGGCCACCAGGCCCCAACGGAAACGTGATACGAGCCGGTCTTGTAGACCGGAGAGCTGCTCAGGCGGCCGGTCACTGGTCAGAACGATCTGCTTCTCGCTTCCGTAGAGCTCGTTGAAGGTGTGAAATAGCTCTTCCTGCGTAGCTTCCTTCCCCTCCAGGAACTGCACATCGTCGATCAATAGGAGGTCGATGCGGCGGTACTTCTCTCGGAACGCGGGCGTCGTATTGTTGCGGATAGCCGTGATAAGCTCAATGGCGAACCGCTCCGATGTCGTGTAGACAACCGTCTTTGGGAGCCCGGAGCCGATCATGAAGTTTCCGATTGCCTGTAACAAGTGCGTCTTTCCCAGACCAACGCTTCCATAGATGAAGAGGGGGTTGTATGCCTTTCCCGGCGCTTCGGCGACCGCCATCGAAGCGGCGTAGGCAAGGTGATTATTGTTCCCACGGACGAACATGTCGAATGTGTAGTCGCGATTCAACGGGAGTGTATCGTGTGGTTGGATCGGCAACGTCTCGCGTGAGGCGAGGGTTGGTGGATCGAGAGAATCAGTCACAGGATCTGACGACACCTTGATTAATAGGCGGATTTCGTACCCACAGGCTTCGGAGGCAGAGCTCTCCACCAATTTACGGTAGCGCCGCTCTATTCCTCCCTTGATGAACAGATCGGCCACCTCGATGACGAGCTCGCCGGAATCAAGCCTGAGAGGCTTCACCTTGGAGAACCAAGTGGCGAAGCTTGCAGCCGGAATCTCTTTCTTGAGGGTTAGAAGGGTCTTCTCCCAGATTACAGTGGGTTTATCAGTCATTGCCATCCCTTTGTCATTCCGGTGTTAGGATAGCGGATGAGCATGTGTGCGGTCAAGACGATCCAGAGAGATTGCTCGCCGGAAAGGGCCTGTCTACGTCCGAAGGACAGGTAGGCACGAGGAGTACGAAGGATGAAAGCCCAAATAACTCTGGTCATGCAAAGGCCTGTCTGAGATGCGGACAGGGCGCCAGAGCGGGGAGAAGAACAAGAGCAAAGCGTCGAAGAGCTATCTCGCCACGAAGGACACGAAGAGCACGAAGAAAGGGGAATGAGACAAGCTGTTCTTGGCGATCTTGAGTGAGCGTAGCGAACGGGCGTGAGAGAGTGCTTATGCCTCAGGCGAAGGCAAAACGTTATCTCACCACGAAGGACACGAAGAGCACGAAGGGACACCGGGGTGCGGATCATGGGAAAGAGAATGTGTTTTCGTTGTTGATTCTTTCATAGCATCGAGGTTCGTCCCCGACGTTTTTCTTGTGGTAGGTGCAACGAACGTGGCAGACGAGCTGCGCACGCTACGGAGGACAGAAGAATCGGATTTGTGGTGGCCAAGCCTGCGTCAGCAACGTCGCTGACGACCTGCAATACAAGATCTATGTCGCCCAAGATGCTGTTGCCCTTGTAGCGTGTGCAGCTTGCCTGCCACGTTGAGGTGGAAGCACGCATGACACCACAACGTTGTAGCCAAGCTACAATGCTCGCAAGATCCAAAGGAAAAGTTGCTGGCGAGCTGCAACGCCACGAGAACCGCGAAGCTAGGTTAAAGGAGAGAATCTGGGCGCTTAGAGGTTGGGGCTGATAGCTGATGGCCGAGAGCTGCCCGCTGCCACTACCATGTGAAAAAAATGGTGCCGAGACCCAGATTCGAACTGGGGACACCAGCCTTTTCAGGGCTGTGCTCTACCGGCTGAGCTATCTCGGCACAAAACTGGCGGAGCCGACCGGATTTGAACCGGCGATCTCTGGAGTGACAATCCAGCGTCCTAGACCAATCTAGACCACGGCTCCGTTTATTGCAGCAATTGGGCGGGACAGGGCTCGAACCTGTGACCTTCCGGATGTAAGCCGGATGCTCTCCCGACTGAGCTACTCGCCCATTATAGTTGCTAGATTGCTATGTCGCAAACCTAGTTGTGTGCTGCGTCCCCAAGGGGATTTGAACCCCTGCCGCCGGGATGAAAACCCGGTATCCTAGGCCGCTAGATGATGGGGACATACTGTGTGAAAATTATAGACTGCGTGCTTCCCCGTTGCAATTAACAATGGGTCGTACTGGATTCGAACCAGCGACTCCCTGATTAAAAGTCAGGTGCTCTAACCCCTGAGCTAACGACCCGTCTAGACAAATAGAGAGTCTATGGGTGGTACAGGGATCGAACCTGCGACCCACGGATTAAGAGTCCGTTGCTCTACCAACTGAGCTAACCACCCAATGTAACAAATGAATATTACGAAACATAGATTTTGCTGTCAAGCTCAGCGGGGCGATGGGAGAAGACGGAGAACGCGGAATGCGGAACTCGGAGCGCGGAACCAGAAAAGCATCCTCACGCAAAGCACGCCAAGAACGCCAAGAGAGCGTGGGTGTACAGACAATCGGACGAGGGGCGGGTGTTTATGCGTAGCGCCGGAGCCCTGTCCGCATCTCAGACAGGCAGCCTCCGACGTTGCCAGTCTAGATGAGGGATTTTCTCACCACGAAGGACACGAAGACCACGAAGTATACCTCGGATTGCGGAGCTCGGAACGCGGAGTGAGACGAGATGTTCTTGGCGTACTTGGTCATCTTGAGACAGCGACAGATAGTGCGTGTACCTGGTGCTTGTCGTCATCACAGTGAACGCGACGCATTGAAGCAAGGTACATCGGTAGGAGCTCCAGATAGGGCCCGAACTGGCGGTACGGCAAGCGTAGTGATTACCCTTTCCAGTCTTGCACGAAGGCAACAATCGCTGCTAACAGGTTGTCGAAGCTTGCTATTGGGGTGGCGTCGTAGCCATGACTGCTCTCTCGCACATAACCAACCGAGGCAATACGTGGAGCAACTCCAACGGCATGGGCCAGACTAGCGTCACTTGCCGAAGCAGCGTACGCCACAGGTTGCAGGCTCACTCCTGCTCGTTCAGCGAGGCGGCAGATATCCTCCAGGAGATAAGGGTCGTAGATGGCGGCGCGATCCTTGGTGCGGATCCCTGGCATCCCGTTAAGCTCAAGTGGTGCTCCAGGTGGAACAGGACAGCCATCGACTGCCATGAACACCTCAGGTTGCTCGCGTTGTGCCAGAAATTTTGCCCCGTTACCGCCGATTTCCTCCTCCACCGTGAATGCAACGATGATTGGGCAATGTGGCATGATTTTTTGCCGGCGTATCTCCTCCAGAAGCTGCAACAGGGCGATGATTCCCATGCGATTATCCAGAGTCCATGCCCCAACCCAAGGCAATTCCTCGGAGCCAAACAGGAACGGTCCGCGACGCTCACGCACTGGGAGAACCGGGTTTCCGATCCCGATCCCCGACTTTGCAAGCTGTTCTGCGCTAAGCCCGGTGAGGATCAACGCCTCCTGCCATGTGATCTTGCGCTCACCAGCATTGGGGACATGCGTTGAGCCAAACGAGAGAAGGCCGGGAAGGCGTATGTCTTCTCCGAGCACCTCTACCGGACCCTCACCGAGCTTCCAAGGATAGAGTCCGCCGCTGCGATCTATCCGCAAGTGACCGTCAGGCTCAATATTAGTTACGGTCATTCCAATCTCGTCCATGTGGGCGGCAAGGCAACATAGCGGTGCTTTCGGATCGCGCCCTGGAACGTCGACAAGAACGTTTCCTGCCGCGTCGTTACGATACGTCCACCCGAGTGCAGAAAGCCGCTTTCCGATCTCCGCAGCCATTTTATCTTCCCATCCTGATGGAGCAGGGATCCCAAGAAGCTCATCCAACATCCTAACCCCTGGATGTTCTAGTCCAATAGTTTTCATAATTACCTCCTCGTGACTATCTTAACGGCAATTGGACTTGCTATCTATTGCCAGTCACATCACAGGTCCGGACTGCAAAGGGAATGTTAAGATGGATAGGCTGACTGACATCCTTCTCCAGAACTGGCCACTTGGGTCGCCCGCACCGCATCTGTGTCGCTTGAGTTCCTCGCGCTCTCGACAAGGTGTGGGGTGATGGTAAGAGGAGCGGAAGCATCTCACCACGAAGGACACGAAGGAGTCAAAGCACCAAGAGCTATTAGCTCTCGGAAAAGGCGACGCTATGCCTTTAGGTAGTTCTTGAGGTCGCGGTAGAAACTCTCGTGTCCACCGACTGCAAAGAACGTCACAAGCAATGCTTCCTCATCGATGGAGTACGCCAGAACGTAGCGTTGGCCGAGAACGTTAAACTTGTGAACCCAAACACGGCACAGATCGCCGGCCTTTTGCGTTCCTATCGATGGGTCTTCGCAAACAAAATCGACTTGGTGATCTAGTTCTGCTCTGAGTGTTCGAGGAAGCTTCTTCTTTGTATTGCTGAAATTGCGTACAGCATGTGCAGTATACATCAACAGATGCTAGCCCCTCTCGTAAGGGACAACCTCTCCGGCATCTATCTGTGCAAGTCCTTGCAGGATGTCAGTCCTGAACTGTGGATGGAGTTCATCGTACTGGCGCACGAAGGACTCTATAGCTAGTTGCACAATGTCGCTCATGGTGCGCCGCTCGGCTTTCGCAATCTCATCAATGCGCTTACGAAGCTCCTGTCGCACTCTGGCGGAGACGGTTGTCGCCCGCATAACTTCCCTCCTGTGTATGCAATGTGTAGCATGTACACAATAACACACAATGCTGGAACTTTCAATCTCGCAGAGATTGCATTGCACAATGAATGCTGGACATCATAACGTTGTGATGTTATAGTACTACAGAGGTGAGGTTCATGACTAAGCGATCGACGATCTACTTCGACCCTGAGATCCACACAGCTCTGCGAGTGAAAGCTGCTCACGCCGGACGCTCGATTTCCCATCTCGTCAACGAGGTAGTTCGGCATGCGTTGAGTGAGGATCAAGAGGATCTGTCTGCGTTCGAGGAGCGAGCTAGCGAGCCTACGATCACTTACGAAGCCTTGCTCAACGATCTGAAGACGCATGGCAAGATATAGGCTGCTGTTCAAGAGGTCTGTAGCGAAGGACCTTCATGCGATTCCGAGGAATGCTGTCCACCGGATTCTGAAGCGAATCCGAGACTTGCCCGACGACCCACGACCTCACGGGTGTGAGAAGCTTACCGACCAAGAACGGTATCGCTTGCTACAGGGCCAGTATCGCGTGGTCTACGAGGTTGAAGACGCTGTACTTGTTGTCACCGTAGTTGGGGTGACTCAGTAAGCCGATGACTAGTAATCCTCGTTTTCTTCAGCGAAGACGAACGTGCGCTTGAGGTCATGAAACCAGCTGAAAGGCACGACCTCATCGTGTTGAAGTCTTCCCACTACAACGCCTGGTGCGATTTGCAGCTCTTTCGCGAAATCGACCACTCTTATCCTGGAGATCGGTCGAATGCTCACAAACTTATCGTAGCGCGCTCTTGAAATGAGATGGTTTGCTGCAAACGCATCAGCTTTTGCTTCTTCATCAGAGACAGCTCTCGATTCCTCTTCGATGAAGATAGCGTGCTTTCTATGCAATAGGATGTGTGCTGCCTCGTGGAAGAAGGTGAACCAGAAATGATCATCCGTACGATAGCGCAAGCTTTGAATAATCAGCGCCTTGTCCGAGGAGAGCCACATTGTGGCTCCAGAGACGTGAGCCCCTGAAAGTTCTGGGACGAACACCAATGCGACGCCCGCTTCATGACATAACTGTTTCATCCGGGGTTCAAATTCAGAAGGATCAAGGGATGTGAGCTGGCGAATCTTGTGAAGAGATCGGCGGAAACGTGTCTTGTCAAAAGGTTGGGTCGCAATGTCGGACGCCTTGAGTTCGCCAATTCGCAGCCACGATGCAATCGATTTCATAGAAGTTGTGAATGCAGGTGACTTACGATATGCCACCGCGAGTTTCTTGTATTGAGCTTCCCAAGCTGCAGGACTTGAAACACCGAAAAAATCAAGCAAAGCACGAACTTTCTCTTCCTTATTGTTTGTCGGCGGTATCCAACCACGTTGAGATAAACTGCGAAGAGGAAACTCCGTTGCCCAGTCATAGAAGGACGTGAATCTAGCCTCTTCTGCCCTTCTTGCGATGTGCAGCCGATGACTTGATTCGAGGTTCATCCACAGGCTTGCCCGAATCCCCAGGGCTCGCTCAAAGAGCAAGGCAGTCTCTGATGAGACGGATGCTTTGCCATTGATGATCTGGCTGACATGTTTCTCTGATATCCCGTAGCGAGAGGCAAGTTCCGATTGCGATATGGAACGAGCTTTCAATATTTCTCCCAGGATTTCACCTGGATGAACCGAGTAGTCTGGCTTGAATGTGTACTGCTTGATGGTGTTCATCAGTGGTAGTCCTTTACTTCGAGGATCTGAATCGATGTAATACGTCCTACGTCGATTGAACCATCATCGAGTAGGGGAATCGGATTGTTGGCCGGCTCTATAGTGATTCGGTACGGGTGCTTCGCGTCCACGGCATACTGACGTTTTCTTTTCCCGGACAATGGATGACATCAGTCTGGCGGCGTTCGTGGAACGTCAGCCAGACACTCCGCAACGTGTAGAACCGCCATGCGTCGCATGATCACCTTGACGTTTTCCTTGTCGTACTCGCGTACCAGCTCTACTTCCGAGTTTATCCTCTTCTGCATCTTTCGTGTTCTGAAGAGAATCTCCATGCATTCTCCTCTACATCAACCAGTGCAATATCTTACCATATTGGTAAAGGAAAATGCAAATGCAAGAGGAAATGCCTAGCTATTAGCTGTTAGCGTTCAGCTCAAAGCGGACCATGAATTATGGGAGGTGTGGTTAGGACTCCTTCTCTAAGCCGAAGTTCCTGGGGCCTCTTTGAGCTCAGAAGCAATGTCCTGGAGTTCTTCTAACGCTGCTTGTAAGTCTGCGATAATTTTGGCGGCGATGACGTTGGGGTCGGGGAGTTCACATGAGTCAGTGCTCTTCCCAGCGTAAATCGGTTACAATCAACGACAGCTACATCGTAGTCGGGAAATAACGGGATACGATATGTAATCTACGCACGCTGCCTTGATTTGGCTCCGTCTTATACCCCGGGATCCTCTAGTTAGAGGAGGTAGGATAGTGGACACAATGGTTGCATTCAAATGGCCTATCGGTGTGGTAGCGACAGTGATCTTTCTTGCTCTACTATTCAGAAAACCACTCGCAACTTGGATTGGTCGATGGCAGAGACTGCGGACAGGGATCGGCAAACTGAAGAGCGAGATTGAATCACCTTTAGAGTCATCAACTGAGGTGCCGCAAGATATCACGTGGAACAGCAGCGAAGTGTCGCATATCTACTGGCTTGGGCACGATTTGATGTATCTTCTTGCAATTCTTAACCTTGCTGGAAGTCCCGACGAGGTCTACCATTGTATTTTACAGATGACGGGCCCACTGTTGTCAAGTGGAATGTCTACCATTGTATTTTACAGATGACGGGCCCACTGTTGTCAAGTAGAATGTCTACTTGACGGGGGTGTGGCTCACGGGGTCCGCAGGCCTGCAAAGGTACTGCTCGGCTTTGAACTGCCGCCCCCG
>Ga0222698_1000801_pt1 | contig 10194 bp, 9 predicted proteins | sample AntAcemetage1450_FD_179833 | JGI IMG/M metagenome (GOLD analysis project Ga0222698, IMG submission 179833) | Saline water microbial communities from Ace Lake, Antarctica - #1450 | ecosystem: Environmental > Aquatic > Non-marine Saline and Alkaline > Saline | place: Antarctica: Ace Lake...
GTGGCTGCAGGCTTCCATGATCATCTTCCATAAAATAATGAAAATGGGATCCGGTGTGAAACTGTGCAAAACTTTCGTCAAAATCATTTGACACGATGTTGATCACCATCATATCGGGGTGATAGGTATCGCGGGCCATTTTCGCGAAGGCCAGGTACTGGCTTAAGGCTGCGCCGTTCATTGCGAATGCGTACACGCGTACAGCGTTGTTTAAACCCGACCTGATTGTTTCCTGCATGGTCTGTGAAAACGGTACCATACGTGCTTCAATATAGGAATCCCCGATTACAGCGATCAGCGGTTGGCGGTCGGCGGAATTGTAATCAAAGTCGCTTACAAACCCTTGAGCGTTTGTGCGGCCGTAATTGATGTTCTGAAAATTCCAGTGATTTGAATAAACAAATGGACGATAGGGCTGGTAGCGGGCTACGGGACTGTCAGTGTTGACCGGTTGATGGGGCACATGGCTTTGAACCGGAAGAAAGAGCAGGATGATTTCAAGGCCTGCAAGCGTCAGCAGACATGACAGGAACGTCACCTCGAGGCTCAGTGATAAAGCGTGCATGCTGTGCTTTGTTTTTTTTCTTGTCATACCGGGCGATGCCCGCATACCTGCGGGGAGCAGTGAAACGGTTTGGGATTGTTTGAAAAGCATGTGTCGTTATGCGCAGTATCATAGGCCGTTTGGGGCTGAACGTCAATGGGAATGGATGCCGGCTATGTGAGGACGCATACGGTGGCGATGAATTTATTTGGCAAAAGCAGGCACATGCCTTATAATTTATATGAGAAATTAGATCACTACCGACAGGGTAAATCCATGACTATCAGAAAAAAGCTTGAAGATCGTGAGCGTCGCATATTATCACCCCGGGCAATGTTCAGTAGTGCAAGTCGGGGGCGGCTTGTGCGCGAAAAAGAATGTGACCTGCGCATGGCGTTCCAGCGGGATCGCGACCGTATTCTTCATTCGAAGGCCTTTCGCCGTCTTAAGCACAAGACCCAGGTTTTTTTAACCCCCAGCGGCGATCATTATCGTACCCGCCTGACGCATACCCTTGAAGTTTCCCAGATTGCACGCACTATTGCCCGGGCCCTGGGTCTCAACGAAGACTTGACCGAAGCAATCGCGCTGGGACATGATTTGGGTCATACTCCTTTCGGTCATGCCGGTGAGGCGGTACTCAACAAAATCGTGCCCGGTGGATTTCGCCATGCAGAGCAGAGTCTGCGCGTTGTTGATGAAATTGAAAAGCTGAACCTGACTGCTGAAGTGCGTGACGGAATTATAAAACACACCAAACGTGGAGGTCCGATCGTGCCGGAAAATCCTGCATTGATGGCCATAACTCTTGAAGGTCAGATTGTGCGCGTGGCCGATTCGATTGCCTATCTTAATCATGATTTGGATGATGCGCTGCGGGCTAGGGTTATTACTCGCAAGACGGTGATGACTGAAGTGGGCGATTGCCTGAAGGTGCTTGGTGCGTCGCATTCACAGCGCATAGGACGTATGGTTCTTGATGTTGTTGACACTACGCAGCAAGCCGGAATGCCGCATATCAGCGCCGGCAGGGAAATGTTAAAGTCTGCCATGCGCTTGCGCGGGTTTCTTGATCGCGAAGTCTATAATGGTGTTGCGGTTCATGACGACTTTGTGAAAGCCTCCAAGATTATTCGCGAGCTCTATGAGTATTATACCGCGTCGCCTGAGGCCTTCGCCCGTGAAGCCGGCAAAACTTTCTCCGAGGTAGAACCATATCGTCTGGTATGCGATTTTATATCCGGCATGACAGACCGCTACGCTTTTAAAGCCTACGAGAAAATTTTTCTGCCGCAACCCTGGATGATTGTATAGCCTTGTGTGCAATTTTGGGTTGATCAGGCGGGGTGAGGGCAGAGTGCCCTCTTTCTAATAGCCTAAGCCGTTGAGCAGCAAAAGCGGCATTACATAAAAAAAGGACTCCTGGTTGCGCTAGTGCGCAACCGGGAGTCCTGATGTTTAGATCCTGCCTGTAGCAGCGGAGTGTTTACTTCTTTTTCTTAGGAGCAGCTTTTTTCTTGGCAGCTGCTTTTTTCTTAGGAGCAGCTTTTTTCTTGGCTGGTTTTTTCTTGGCAGCTGCTTTTTTCTTAGGAGCAGCTTTTTTCTTGGCTGGTTTTTTCTTGGCAGCTGCCTTCTTTTCAGCGACGGCTGCCTTCTTCAGGTCGGCCTGCAGCTTGGTTGCGGCTGCCTTGCCTGCCTTCAGCTCTTTCTCCAGGCGTGCTACTTTTTTCTTGTTGCTGCTGATTTTGTTCTTAAGTTGTTTTGAAGTTGCCATACGTCTACCCTCCCTGCGGATTAAGTGTTTACTACTGCATCATCAAACAATAAAAACCAGCGCTGCACATTCCTCCTCTATCGATTTAACTAACAAAAAGATTTGTTACGCTAATTTTAATCTATTTTATCGGTTTCCATTGCGAAAGCTTAAGTTTTTTTATATACCTATATAAAAAAAAAGCAATTTATTTTTGGCATGTATTTTTTTTGTTTAAGTTATCTTGAGAGCTTTAGGTTGATGGTATGCATGCTCTTGATGCTTATTAACTGTCTGCGCGCAGTATACATTGCGTTTAGATATGCGGTAGTCTTTGTCCTGTGGGTTAAAAATATTTGCCTTGACTATCCATAAAGATGAACAGTATTATTGCCTAATGCCGCGACTCATAGCGATCTTATGTGAAGAAGAATTTGATGCATCCTATATTGCCGTGGAGCTTGATGATCCCGATGAACCCGAAGTTCTTTTTATGAAAGGCCCCGGTTTTGAAAAGCAGATGGGGCCGTTTCCTTTGCCGTATGCTGAAGCGACGTTTAGCAAATGGAATTATCGCCGGGTAAAAAACCCGCCGCATGTAGCTCTCAACGACGTTCAGTCGTTTATTGCCGCCCTGCGCATTCTGAAGTCCGAGTGTTTTGGGCAAGAAGAACAGAAGTGAACCCGGCTCCGTATTGTATGCAACCCCTGTCATCGCACGAACGATTGTGCTGTGATTCCGTTTTGTTGTAGGATTGAGTGACAGGAGTAACAGGCCAAGAGGATTACCGATGAATATTTTTAATGCTTTGTCGCGCAAAGGTGCGAAAAAAAACGAACAAAAAAAAATGATTATCAATGTGGTGCATCAGGATGAAAGTCGGGTTGCCATTACTGATAATGGTGTACTGCAGGATCTTTCCATGGAAACAACCAGTCGTGAAAAACTGCGCGGCAATATCTACAAAGGTCGGGTGCAGCGGGTGGAGCCGAGCCTGTATGCGGCTTTTGTTGAGTATGGTGGCAACCGTCCCGGCTTTTTGCCGCTTGATGATGTTGTGCCTCAGTACCGGCATGAATCTGTGCGTGGAAGCAAGGGGAAACTTCCGCCCGGAAAGGTGCTGCATAAAAACCAGGAGATTCTTGTGCAGGTAACCAAGGACGAGAAGGCTAATAAGGGTGCCGCGCTTACCACCTATATTTCTCTGCCCGGTCGCTATCTGGTGCTGATGCCCGGATATAAACGCACAGGTATTTCGCGAAAGATCGAAGACCGTGATGAGCGTAAAAAGCTGAAGGATATCGGCCGCGAACTGAAGGTGCCCGAGGATGTGGGTTTTATTATCAGGACAGCCGGCCTCAATAAGGGCAAAAAAGAATTGCAGGCTGATGCGAACTATCTGGTGCGTCTCTGGGGGGCTGTGCAGTCCCGGGCCGGGGAGTTGCCTCCTGCTAGCTTGGTATATCAGGAGAGCAGCATGGTGATTCAGGCTATCCGCGATTACTACACGACAGATATTTCTGAAGTTCTGGTTGACAATGCTGAGGTTTGTCAGAAAGTGCGCGAATTCTTCAAGCAGGTTATTCCCAAGCATCAAAAAATTGTTAAGCTCTACGAAGGTAATGAGCCTATTTTTCAAAAATATGCTATCGAGGAACAGATTGAACCTTTGTATGAGCGTGTGGTGCCGCTTAAATCCGGAGGACGGCTGTGCATTGATCCGACCGAAGCCCTGGTTTCTATTGATGTTAACAGTGGCCGGTTCACGCGTGTGAAGGATCCGGAAGAATCAGCAACGATTACCAACGTGGAGGCCGCGGAGGAAGTTGCACGTCAATTGCGTCTGCGCGATCTGGGCGGTTTGATTGTTATTGATTTTATAGATATGCGTCAGGCAAAAAATCGCCAACAGGTTGAGCGACAGCTCAGAGCTTCGTTTAGAGCCGACAAGGCCAATATAGAGATTTCCTCAATTTCAAAATTCGGCCTGCTTGAGATGAGCCGTGAACACCTGCGATCCCCGCTGTCAGACTACAGTCACCGTGAATGTGCGCATTGCAGCGGCACCGGCCGGGTGCGTTCTCGCGAGAATATTGCCCGCGCGGCTCTGCGCGATATTCTTTCTCGCGTTTCCGGGGGGGGTATTGCGACTCTCAATCTGCGACTGGCACCGGAGACTGCCGAGTACATGCACAACAGCCTGCGCCGCGAGATTTGCGATATTGAGAAGCAGTTTGTCATTCGCATCAGCATCTCCAGCGACAATGCGATTTCAATGAACGCCTACACACTAGAACAAACTGACGTGCCGAAGCCGACTCCGGAGCGGAAAAATAAACGGAGCTGACCCTGCGTAAAAATTTGCTACAGCGCTGTTATGAGCACACCTCCCGACAAAGAAACCGTACATATTACATCATGCCCGCATGATTGCGGCGGACGTTGCCTGCTGAAGGTGCATGTGCGCGACGGCATTGTCCGGCGGATTGAAACCGACGACGGTGAAGAGCCGCAATTGCGTGCCTGCGCGCGCGGGCGAGCATACCGGCAGCGGGTTTATGCGCCGGACCGGATACGCACGCCGCTGCGGCGCACGGGCAAGCGCGGAGAGGGATCATTTGAGCCGATTTCCTGGGAAGAGGCCCTGGATGAGATTGCCTCACGCATGCTTGATATTCGGCAGCGCTTTGGCAATGAAGCCATTATGTATATTGCCTACTCCGGCAATACGGGCACATTCTTGCACAGCCAGCTTGGTGTGTTCCGGCTGCTGACCCTGTTCGGCGGATTTACGCCTTGTTGGGGTTCGGCCTCATTTTGGGGTAGTCTTTTTTCTTCGGAAGCAACCTACGGCACGCTGCTGGCCGGGCATACCCCGGATGATATTCTGAATGCCAAGTTGATCTTGATGTGGGGCTGGAATCCGGCCGAGACGGTTCAAAAAACAAATACAGCCTGGTATCTTGCGCAAGCCAGAGAAAAGGGCACGCAGATTATTGCGATTGACCCGCGTTTTACCGACTCGGCCGCAGCGTTTGCTCAGAGCTGGGTTCCGATCCGGCCCGGCACGGATACGGCCATGCTGGTTGCCATGGCCCATGTAATGATCACGGAGAATCTGCATGACCGCTCCTTTCTCGAAAAACACACAAGCGGGTTTGGGAGCTTTGAAAAGTATGTGCTGGGTGAGGACGACGGGCAGCCTAAAACTCCTGCCTGGGCCGCTCAGATTACCGGGGTGCCGGAAGAGCGGATTGTTGAGCTTGCCCGGCTTTATGCCACCATCAAACCTGCTAAATTTCTGACGCTGGGCGCACCCGGGCGCAGCGCATTCGGCGAGCAGTTTCACCGGGCCGCCGCAACCCTTGCCGCCATGACCGGCAATATCGGTATCTACGGCGGGGAGCCGGCTGGGTTCGGTCTGCCCCCGGTCGGGCTGAAGCCGGAAGCCGGCACCGGACTGATTGCGCGCCGCATGCCGGGTAATTTGCCCGAAGGCGCCCGTCAGCGAAAAGCGATTCATATTACCCAGTTGTGGGATGCTATTCTTACCGGCAAGGAGGGTGGCCATGCCGCTGATTATAAAATGGCCTATATCACCAATGCCAACCCTGTTAATCAGTTCATGAACAGCAACCGCGCGGCAGAGGCTCTTTCAAAACTTGATTTTGTTGTGGTGCATGAACAGGTGATGACTGCTACGGCTCGTTATGCAGATATCGTGCTGCCGATCAATACGAATTTTGAGCGCAACGACATTATCCGGCCCTGGCAGGGTGGGCCTTATTGTATATATATGAATAAGGTGATTGAGCCCCTGCATGAATCAAAGTCCGATCTTGATATTTGTCGGCTGCTCGCGCCCCGGCTTGGCATCGATGCTTATGGCGATATGAGTGATGATGACTGGCTGCGGGATTTCTGGAAGGAAGCAGAAAAGATGACCCATGGCGAGAAGTTGCCTGACTATGATGCTTTTAAGGAAATGGGCATTCACCGTATGAAGCGTTCAAAACCTGCAATCGCTTTTGAAAATCTTGACACGGATAAACCTTTTCCAACTCCTTCTGGAAAAATCGAAATTTATTCAAGCACGATTGCTGAGCGCCAGGATCCGGATTTGCCGCCGATCCCTACATACATTGAGCCCTGGGAAGGACCGCGTGAAGCAGAGACCGGGCCTTATCCTCTGCAGCTTATCAGTACGCACTCAAAACGGCGAATTCATTCCAATATGCACACGGTTGCCTGGTTGCGCGATCTTGAGCCGCATACGGTATGGATCAACACTGTTGATGCTGAGGCGCGCGGCATCTCAGATGGAGACTCTGTGCAGGTTTTTAATGATCGCGGTGTTGTGCAGATCGCGGCCCGGGTCACCGGGCGGATTATGCCCGGTGTGGTCAGCATGGGCCAGGGCGCGTGGTATCAGCCTGATGAAAACGGAGTTGACCAGGGCGGCTGCGTCAATGTTCTGCTTAAAGACAGGCATTCGCCCGCTGGCGCTTTTTGCAGTAATAGTTGCCTGGTGCAGATAAAAAAAGAGCCTGAGTAAAAGGGAGAAAAGGCATGCAACGCGGATTTTATTTTGATCAGTCACGCTGTACCGGTTGCTATGCCTGCGAGATAGCTTGCCGTGACTGGCATGACATTCAGGATACAGCGGTGAAGTGGCGTCGGATCTTGGCAACCGAGCAGGGCGCATACCCTGAGGTGCAGCTGTCTTACCTGTCGCTGTCCTGTCTGCATTGCGCCTGGCCGGCGTGCAGGGAGGCCTGCCCCAGTGATGCCATTCATAAGCGTGAATCAGATGGAACCATGCTGGTTGATGCCGATACATGCTTGGGCCATGATGCCTGCGGTGCCTGCCTCGCGGCTTGTCCGTATGGAGCGCCCCAATTTGGGCCCGAGCCTGACGCAAAAATGCAGATGTGCACCATGTGTCATGATCGTTTGGAAAAAGGGGAACAGCCGATATGCGTTGCCGCTTGTCCCATGCGCGCGCTTGACTGCGGTGATCTGGAGGAATTGCAGGAGAAATATGGCCGAAGTAAAGAGGCCCATGGTTTTTGCTATAGCACAGAGACACAACCGTCCATAATTATAAAACCACGTTATACGTAGTTGTAACGCGATGGCTCTATATTCTTTTGGTCGTAAAGTTGCTATGTGGATAGATCCGGAGGGTGTTGCATGAAAGCACTGTGTTATACCAGGCCGCTTGGTGTCGGAGAGTTTGAGGCTGCCCTTGAAATGCGCGAACTGAGCGTACCCGAACCCGTTGAAGGACAGCTGCTGGTTCGCATGCGCGCTTCCAGCATTAACATAGATGATATTCATGTTGCCGAGGGTACGTTTCTGGGCGGCATGAATAAGTCTCAGGCCTCGCCTGAGCAGCCAACCACGCCCGGTATTGACGTTGCCGGTATCGTTGAAAAAGTCGGCTCCGGTGTGACGGGGTTCGCGGTCGGTGATGCGGTGCTGGGTATTGTAGGATCAAAGCCCGGCCGCGGGGCTTGGGCTGAGTATTGCTGCCTTCCGGCGGCTATGGCCCTGAAAATTCCGAGAGGTTATCAATTTCAGGATGCCGCTGCCCTGGGAATTGCCGGTAAGACCGCTGCAAACGCGGTTATTTCCGCCAATCTTCAATCCGGTCTAACCGCTCTTGTTGTCGGAGCTTCAGGCGGTATCGGTTCACTCGTTGTGCAGATTTTAAGGCATCAGGGCGTACGGGTTATTGGGGTGTGCAGCGCCCGTAACGCGGCTTTGGTCGGCTCCCTCGGCGCGGAAACCATAGTAGACTATACCCGCGGCCCTTTTGGTGAACAGCTTGGCAACGTGAACGTTGATGTAGTGCTAGACTGTGTGGGCGGACTTGATGTTGAACAGCAAAGCCTGCTTGTCTTGAAAAAACAGGGCCGGTTTGTGACGGTTGTCGGGCCGCATCGTTTTATCGGTGAGACCCGCCTGGGCAAGCTGGAGATATTTGGCTACCTGGCATATGTGATTCGCAGATCCATACTGTCTCGGCTGTCGGGGCCGCGTTACCTGATGTCCGGTATCGGCAGGTCCCTGGAACCGCTTGAAAAATTGGTTCTTCACAATGACATCAGGCCCACGATTGAACGCGAAGTGCCATTGGAGGCCGATACCGTGCGGGAAGCTGTTGCGCATGTGCGCAGCCATCGAGCGAGCGGGAAAGTTGTGATCAGCATTGCGCAGGATTAAACCCCTTCGACACTACGGAAGAGGTCGGCGGATTGATTTCGGCTGAGGCTTTGGTTTCTGAAGGCTAAGTGGTTTTTTCAGCGCCAGCACGGTAAGCCCGGCCGGAAACTCTGCTGGATAGTAAAGGATCACCCTGATCAGCATGCCTGCCATTACAGCCCCGCTCCAGAAAAATTTTTCCTGTGGAATATCGGCTGCCATGAAAAGCAAAAGCACAAAAATGCCGGAATACATAAGGCGCAGGAACATTGTGAGGTAGTCGGTTATTTCATCTCGCAGGTAATTGTTCCATACGGACTGAAAGGCACAGTCTTTTTTAAAGTCAATTATTTTAGTTCTTTTTAAATTGTTTCGACCCGTATTTTTCCTATTGCGTCAAAATTAAACAAATTGGTTTAAAAGCCTCTTAAAATAAACAAGCAAATCTGGTATGTTAGGCCCGCTATTACGTTTCAATTGCGTGTACACATAAAGACTCAAATTAAACGTAATGGTTTAAATTGGCTATCAGCTGGTATACGGGAACCATCTGCCTGCCTTTGTTCTTCCTGCAGAATACATAATTTACCTTACCAGCCAAAAAGCCTATTTTTTAAAATACTATATCTAAAATTGTAATGTGAGCCTTAGTTGTCAAGAAAGTTGAAACATCTATCTGTCTGATTTTTGTTCTTTTTTTAAAATAGACAATTAGAAAGAGGTGTTGTCATCAAACAACAGTCAAACACTTTAGGGATTGTCTGTCATCTCGACCATGGGGAGAGTTCTTGAAAGGCTATGCTTTGTCGTGGCCGCATGCGGCTATCAGCAGACACCCAATTGTGCGTTCGTTTTCAAACTGACCCTTTCAATACAGTTTTGTCAATATATATATTGACTTTAATGCTATCCATGTCAACATATATATTGACTTTAAGACTATGTTTGTCTATATATATGTTGACAGGAGGTAAACATGAAAACAAAAAATCATTTAATCAGAGAACAGCTTGAAACGAGCCTTGGGAAATTCAGGCCCTTACGGTATGTACCGGTTCCTGCTCTGGGCTGGATCAGGGCGATACGAAACGCTTTGTGCATGAGCGGCAGACAGCTGGCAGGCCGCCTTGGGCTCAGCAAGCAACGTGCGTCCTTTATTGAAAAGCAAGAGCTTGATGGCAGTGCCACGCTTAAAACCATGCGTAAAGCGGCAGAAGCGCTTGACTGCGTCTTCGTGTACGGGTTTGTGCCCAAAACCAGCCTTGAAACTACAGTGCACACACAGGCCAAGCGATATGCCACCCGGCATCTTGGGCGGGCTAATCATACGATGCTGCTCGAAGCTCAATCGCTTGGCGATCAAGAAAACAAAGCTGTTTTGCAAAGCATGATCCATGAATTCATGGAAAAACCGCCAAAAAACATGTGGGATGAAGAATAATGCCGGATTTCAAGTTTTCTGAAGGAGCAACACCATTAGATACCGACGAAGCCGCAGGACTACTGCTTTCGCATATTACCACGCGCGGTGAACTTGACCGCTGGGAACAAGACAATATCATCAACGCTCATCTCTGGTTAGACAAAACAAAACCAAAAGACATTCTCAATGAGCAATTTATCAGAGAACTGCACCGGCGGATGTTTGGCGATGTCTGGCGATGGGCAGGTTCGTTCAGAAAAAGCGAC
>Ga0222698_1000819_pt1 | contig 10000 bp, 10 predicted proteins | sample AntAcemetage1450_FD_179833 | JGI IMG/M metagenome (GOLD analysis project Ga0222698, IMG submission 179833) | Saline water microbial communities from Ace Lake, Antarctica - #1450 | ecosystem: Environmental > Aquatic > Non-marine Saline and Alkaline > Saline | place: Antarctica: Ace Lake...
TTTAAAGCTTCGGTGGTAGTGGGAAGGTCCAACGAGGAAAGCCAGGGTCGCCAACCGGACTCGGGAAATCCGACTGTCCGGGATGAAACGAGGGGCTTGCGGAAACGTGAACTATGGTGGAACTATGAACCCGCCGCACATACCGAAAGGGTGCGGGTCGGAAACTCTCTGCCTGTAAGCTGTGTGCGCCGCAATTCTATCTCGACCCGCAGTTTACAAAAACCCAAAACTAAACGCATAAAATCATAGACGTCCCCATTGTATCACCATTGTATCACCAGAGCACACGGAGCCCACAGAGAAAGACAATTTTATGAACCCCTCAGCAGCGAGTTATTTACTTATTTATGGACGTCCCGCAGTTTACTCATTATGGCCCACTCGAAAATCATTTTTACAAAACCAAACGCAGATCCAGAAGGTCGAATAATAATTAAATTGATTGACGAATATGTTTCCCAAAACACTCATAAAGCTGTTGCTTTTGTAAGCCTTGGCCAGCGAATATTTGACATAAATTCATAATGTAACAACGTCCCTTCGTCTGAGCCCCTCAGAAGGGCATGGTTCTTTTTCTGATCGTCCGCCTGCCCTGTTAAATTCCGAAGGACAGCGAAGCGTATTTAACCGGGGTTCCGATCAGGAAATAAATAAAACCCTTAGCGCCCTTAGCGTCTTTGCGGTTTACCCAGTTCAATTCCGAAGGACAGCACAGCGTATTTAACCGGGGTTCAGCATTTCCCTTTTGCGGTTCAGCATTTCCATGATCTTTTGTAGCACAAACTACGATACGGGGCTTGCACAACATTATCTCACAGAGCACACGGAGCCCACAGAGAAAGACAATTTTATGAACCCCTCAGCAGCGAGTTATTTACTTATTTATGGATGTCCCGCATATGTCCACTGCAGAAAGAAGATACTGATTGACAACTATGAAGAAAATTGGGATATTTTAGAGAAATGCAGTTAAGCATCAATTTCCCCATTATAAGGAAAGTTTAAGATATGACAACGATAGAGAAGGCACGTGCTGACCAAATTGTAGAAAAGATTCCTATCGACGAGATCAGGGAAGCTTTGATCAATGAGTATCGAAGGCGACTTATTAGATACAAAATGATAGACGAAGCTATGCGGAAGAAATATGGTATGAGTTTTAGCGACTTTGAGTCCGATAATATGGTCAGGGAAAGGAAGTTTTCCTGGGATGTCGAATCTGATTCTATGGAATGGGAGCATGCCCTTGAAGGTGTTAGATATGTTGAGCAAAGACTGAAGGACCTGGAGGGCTATGATTGATTGATTTAATTCATGACATATTTAACATTGATGCATTCGTAAAAAGTCAAAATATTCAAAAATCGTCCTTATAACCTATTGAAATAATTAATGGCGAAATGAATAAAATGCCATTTTTCGGACTTTTTACGAGACCGTCAACATTGCGGACAGATATGGCTTAAAAGTAGCAAATATAGATACTACCGACGTAACACTTATGGCGAGGATTGATATTTTACCGACTATTTACATCCAAATTTATCGAAATCTGAAGAAGGACAAACTGAATATGGCTTTGATTTTAGGAAACGATAGAGTTTACGGAGTTGATGGTGAGGGCGGAGATTACCATGAACATCCGGCAGAAGATCCTACCTTCCATATACCTATCAACTACAGGTTGGAAATCGAGGAATTCGTCGTAAGATCTCTCAACATTTTGAAGGATAAACGACTCTTGTAAAATGAAACAACTTACCCAAAATATCAAAGATAGACCCTTTGAACCGCAACACCGATCGCAAATCCTGGAACCGTGCCATTCCGTTTGGGCAGAAAACACCAGCTTTGCGCTATGCCCTATACAAAAACAACCCGTAACCTGAAACCTGTTTTCCCATTCGATGTTGGACGTTCGATGTTCGATGTTCAACGTTCATCTTTTCCCCGCCCGCCCAGTGAAACCCCTCTACTTATTTTGTTTAACCGGGGCGTATTTCATTAGGACCGTAAAGGATAGAAACTTATATTATTAGGGGCGTGCCGCTAATTCACTCATGCAAAAAATATAACCCTTCGCGCCTTCGCGGTTCAAAAGCTTTTAGCGGTTCAACAGTTTTTATCCCTTAAAATAAATGAATGACATTGAAGAAATCGGCATAAAACAAATGGTAAACAACCTCAACAGATAGCCTACCAGAAGGGCATGGTTCTTTTTCTGATCGTCCGTTCCGATCAGGAAATAAATAAAACCCTTAGCGCCCTTAGCGTCTTTGCGGTTTACCCAGTTCAATTCCGAAGGACAGCACAGCGTATTTAACCGGGGTTCAGCATTTCCCTGATCTTTTGTAGCACAAACTACGATACGGGGCTTGCACAACAATATCTCACAAAGCACACGGAGCCCACAGAGAAAGACAATTTTATGAACCCCTCAGCAGCGAGTTATTTACTTATTTATGGATGTCTCGCAGTTTACAACTCAACCGCTCGCTGCGTCCGTCCGCCTCACTCCGCTTGGCTGGAGGGCGGGCTCAAGACCCAAAGAACGCCAAGAAAGACATTATGACCGCCGGGTGTCGCCGCTCACAATTTCCTTGCACCAACTGAAGGAGTGATCTGCCCGTCAGGGCATGGTTCTTTTCCTGATCGGTTCACCCCGATCAGGAAATAAAAAAAAACCTTTGCGCCCTTCGCGCCTTTGCGGTTAAAAATATCCACTAGGGCGGTTCAATAACGAAAGATAGACAAGATCAACAGGAAGTTATGCATGCTGTGCACGAACGTCCCCTATTACTCCGATCTCTGATCTCTGATCTCCGACCTCCGGCATCTGATTTCCGATCTATGGAAAATGTCCTTGATAATAGGGGAATTATAGTCTAAAAGTATCTCTATGAATAAGGAAACATTAAAACATATTCTAATTGATTTTCATTCCGCACCTCTCCCGGATGTTTTTAATCGCGCCCTGCGTCTGCCTTTGGATTTGAAAAAGGTGATCACCCTCAGCGGGATACGCAGAAGTGGAAAAACCAGTCTTTTGTTTCTAACCATCCGTCGCCTTCTGGAAGAAGGTGTTGAAAAACACCGGATTGTGTATCTTAATTTTGAAGATGACCGTCTTTTTCCGGTGCATTTAAGCGATATGGATCTGATACTCCGGACTTACAATGAATTGTACCCGGACAATATTGACAAAACAAAGTACCTGTTTCTAGATGAAATTCATCAGGTGGAGAATTGGGAGAAATATATACGCCGGATCTACGATACGGAGCGTATCCGAATCTATTTGACCGGTTCTTCGTCCAGAATGCTATCGCGAGATATTGCCACGACTCTAAGGGGAAGGGGAATTCATTACGAGGTATTCCCACTGGGCTTCAAGGAGTTGCTGGACTATAAGAAAATCGAATATACGCCATATTCGACTGAGTCGGAAGCCAGGGTTCAAAATGCCTTCCATGAATATCTTTTATGGGGCGGCTTTCCAGAAGTCGTCAAAACCGAAGATTCCCAAATCCGGCGAAAAATCCTCGAGGAGTATGCCGACCTGATTCTGTACAAGGATTTGATCGAACAGTACGGCCTAAAAAATCAGTTTCTTCTAAAATATCTTTTAAAACACTTTATGGTAAATGCCGCTACACTGGTTTCCGCCAACAAGCTTTTTCAGGACCTGAAATCCCAGGGCGTTTCACTTTCTAAAAATTCTCTCTATGAATATCTGGAATACATGCTGGATGCCTATATTCTCTTTCGAACCAAGAAGCGTGCTTCTTCCATTCGGGTTCAGCAGCAAAATCCCTCGAAGTATTATGTCATTGACAACGGTATCATGCGGTCATTTTCAGCCGATCCGGAGGCAAATATCGGGAGGAAGTTGGAAAATGCCGTCTATCTTCACCTGAGAACGTGTACAGACGTCGATTCTATATTCTATTACAGGGGCAGCAAGGAAGTTGATTTTTTCTATGAAAAGGATGCACAGCACCATCTAATCAATGTTTCTTACAGTGTCCAGACGGCCGATACGGCCCGACGTGAATTGTCGGGACTGGAAGAGGGCCAAAAAGCATCGCCGGACGCAGACACGGCGTTGATTTTGAATGATTGGGACCCGAAACTGATTCCGAAAAATGTCAGGGTGATTCCGGCCTGGAAATTTTTTTTGCAATAAATTCTTGCGAATTCAGCATTCAGCCCTTGCCAGCAACCAATAAACTAATGGATGTTCCATTATCAATAACAAAAATTGGACTTATACACGTTCTGCATGAACGTCCCTGAAGATCCCGAAAGACATAAAAGCAGATTTAGGTTTTAAAGTTGCACCCTCCAATCAACAATCAAGAATCAATAATTTTGTCTCGCCGGTAGTCCGGTTGTGGGGTTCAGGTACACCATGTAGAGAGTTTATCTATTCAGAAGACCTGGCAGATGCCTGTGTTTACATAATGGAAAGGTTTGATTTCAAGGATTTGGCTGAAGGCGGAACAGACATCCGAAATACACATATAAACATTGGAATCGGCAAGGATATCTCTATCAAAAAACTTTGTGAGATGATCAAACAGATAATAGGTTTTGAGGGTCATATTGTTTTTGATACCACTAAGCCTGACGGAACCATGAGAAAGCTCCTCGATGTGGAAAAATTGAGTGGCTTAGGATGGAAAGCTAACGTCAGCTTAACGAACGGAATCCAAAAAACATATGAGAATTATCTGGTATCCAGTATAAAGTGATGCACGCCGTGCACGAACGTCCCCCATTATGGGTTATAAATTCAATGAAGTTGTTGATACTTTAAAAATTCACCCTGTAACTGCTGGAAGGTGTGCGGAAAAAGGCAGGAAATTGCTTTACAACTATGAAGAGATGTGGGAGATACTGGAATAATGCAGTTAAGTAGCAACGTCCCCCATTATTCTGCTTTTTAAATGGAGGTTAATAATGGAAATACAATTTGTGACTGATGTAAAAGGTAATAGGACCGCGGCAATTATCCCTTTTGAGGACTGGGAACGGACCGAGAAAGCGAAAGACATTCTTGAGCATGTTTACCTGGCCGGGATTATTAAAGAACGTAAAGGCAGTAAATCAACTGTAAATCTTGATGATCTGCTAAATGCAGAGGGATTGACCCGTGCAGACTTGGAAAGTTGAGCTGATTCCGGAAGCCCATACGGACTTTAACAAGTTAGATGGTAGCGTAAAGAAACAAGTCCTGAAACAGTTTGTCAAACTGGAGCAGAATCCAAAGTACGGCGATCCTCTTGGCAACAAAGCCGGTATAAATCTTGAAGGTTATTTCAAGCTGTACGCTGATAAGAAGCGAATCAGGATTGTTTATCAGGAGATTGGCCATATCATTAAAGTTATTGCAATCGACAAGCGGGAAGACATGGAAGTTTATCGTATAGCACTGAAAAGAATCCTCTCAATAAAATAAAATTAAAACACTCTTTTTTACCCCACCCAAAAAATAAGTGCATATGTGAGACCAAAATTATGGAGTTGTGCACGTTCTGCACGAACGTCCCGCATATGTCACGAACGTCCCGCATATGTCACAGAGCACACGGAGCTCACAGAGAAAGACAATTTAAATTTTATGAACCCCTCAGCAGCGAGTTATTTACTTATTTATGGATGTCCCGCAGTTTACTAATTTCCAATAACATTCTTGACAATAACAGGAAACTCGCGGTAAAGTTGACAACAATTGAAATATGAAAAAATTCCCAATAACCCCTTAAGATAACAGGAGAATCGCAATGGAAAAAAATCAAACCAACGAGGTGACCCTAAGAATACCGCCTTCTGTTGCTGCGGATATCGGAAGTAACGAAATCATAAAATTGCTACTTGATAAGGCACTTGGGAAAAAGGATTTATATAAAAGCAAAATCAAGATGCTTGAGTCAAAGTACGGGACTAATTATACTTCCTTCAAGAAAAAAACAGAGAAAGGGGATGAAAGCTTTCAGGAATGGGATGATTTGCTACTATGGGAGGGATTTTTGCTCGCGTACAGGGATTGGAGTAGAAAATATAAGGATCTCAAGCTTTGTATGAAATAATTTCCGTTCTCAGACGATCAGTTATTGTTCTTGATATTGAAGTGTTTGAACTTATTGACGAGGATTCTGTCAAACTCATCAAGATAAAGGCCGTTCTTAAGGAAAACCTCCTTTTATATATCACAGAATTGCATACTAAAGATTACCAGAAATACTCATACCATTGCCAAAAAAATGATGGTGATTTAATTGTCAGGTGGGATAATAAACCGCATTGGAAAGATATGAGTACCTACCCGCACCATAAACATGAAAATGATCAAGTTTCTCCTTCGCATAGAGTGACAATTATCGATGTTCTGGATCATATAGAAAAGATTTTAATAACAAAGCGCTTACCTTAGAGTCGATAGAAGTGTATATATGGAATGTCCATAAGATTTTAATTCAAGCTTTGATACCGACTTTAAATAAAACCCTTTGCGCTGGCCCCGTAGCTCTGGCAGATGGTTTTGGGGCTCTTTGCGTCTTTGCGGTTCAAGAATGGTACTGGGGCGGTTCAAAATAAAAATGAGAAACTTATGAACTGAAGAATGTTCCGGAAGCGTCGACGATTCAACTATTTAACCGAGAAACACTGAACCCTTGAACATAGAACCCATAAAGGCTGTGCACGCCCCGCACGAACGTCCCCTAAATCTTGTAATCAACATGCAAAAAGCCGCCAAGAACACTGGGGGATCATTGTTTCAAAACAACTTCCATTCAGAGAAATGATGTCAAGATTGTTAGGCCTGCTTCAACGGCATTCCAAAAAAACAATGAAGAACCATTTGGAGTTTTTGTAGATTCTCTTGGTCACTCCATTTTCTATCGCATTAAAACGATATTTGAACACCTTTGACGGTCTCGTAAAAAGTCCGAAAAATGGCATTTTATTCATTTCGCCATTAATTATTTCAATAGGTTATAAGGACGATTTTTGAATATTTTGACTTTTTACGAATGCATCAACCTTTAACTGTTTCAACTTTTTGAACGTTGAACCCTGACCTCCGAACTTCTCCAAGAACATATCCTATTCCGATTAGCTAATCCCGGGGGTTTAATAGGGACAACGCATAAAATAATAGACGTCCCCATTATGGCCAAGAAAGACATTATGACCGCCGGGTGTCGCCGCTCACAATTTCCTTGCACCAACTGAAGGAGTGATCTGCCCGTCAGGGCATGGTTCTTTTCCTGATCGGTTCACCCCGATCAGGAAAGAAAAAAAAACCTTTGCGCCCTTCGCGCCTTTGCCTGCCCTGTGAAATTCCGAAGGACAGCGCAGCGTATTTAACTGGGGCGGTTAAAAATATCCACTAGGGCGGTTCAAAAACGAAAGATAGACAAGATCAACAGGAAGTTATGCACGCTGTGCACGAACGTCCCCTATTAGGAATATGTTTAGACGCAAAAAAAAGAAATAATTTAACCGCAGATAAACACCCCAGTACGATCTGCCGGACCTACAGGGCAGGCAGATGAACGCGGATAGAAATATTTAAAAATTTAGTGGATTATAATTGTGTGGTTGCTTTTTACTTTTAACTAAGTTAAATGTGATGATAAGTTTCAAATTAACATAGTTTAAGGCGGAAGGCTATTCCTAAAATACATAGTCCCTTAATTTCGTACATGAAAGCCTCCGGCTATGCAGCATTCAGCAAGGATGGTATCATGGCTTTGCCCAGAAATCTTACCCCGAAAATACTGACCCAGCTTAAAAGGCATGAAATCGTTTTTCTGCTGGGCACCCGCCAAACCGGCAAAACGACACTTACCCGACTGGTCGCAGATGGTTCTGAATACGGCGCCGATACAATCTTCTTTTTTGATCTTGAGGACAAAGCGTATCGGAGCCTGTTTGATACCGTCTCGATCCAGCTGCTCAAAAATATCTTCAAGCTCGAGGGGATAAACATTGACCAACCGGCCCTGCTGATCTTTGATGAAATCCAGCTTTTGGAGGACCCGGCCAACCTCCTCAAACTGCTGCATGATCATTTTCCAAAGTTCCGAATTATTGCCACAGGTTCTTCCAGTTTACGCATCAAACATAAATTTTCAGACTCTCTTTCCGGGCGAAAGCGAGTATTTAATGTTGAACCTTTAAATTTTGATGAGTTTTTGGTTTTTAAAAATGAGGGCCAGCTGATCAAGATCCGATCTTTTTTCAATGAAGGCGGAAAAGATGCGGTACTTCCCCTGATGAAAACCTATCATGGGCATTTTTTGCAGCTTTTGGACGAATATCTGGTTTATGGCGGCTATCCTGAAGTTGTTCTTACCGATGGAAAGCGTGCAAAGGTGGAAAAGCTTGACTCCATTGCCAGCGCCTATATTCAGAAGGACATCAGGGAATTCGGCAGAATAGACAATATTGACGGGTATAACAACCTGCTGAAATATGTTTCCGTCAACCTCGGTGCCCAGTTTAATCTGACTTCCGCACAAAGTACGATTGGCCTGTCGGCGCAGACGGTTAAGAAATACCTGTCACTTTTGCAGGAGACCTTTATCATAAAGGAGCTGCCACCCTATTTCGTCAACAAGGACAAGGAAATTTCCAAAACCAGAAAAATCTTTTTCAAAGACACTGGTATTCGCAATTTACAAATAAAGAACTTCCATGATTTAGACATGCGTCCCGATATCGGTGCGCTTTATGAAAATTATGTTTTCAATGTTCTGGATCAGGAAAAAGATATTCTGACAACCAACTATTTTTACAGAACTCAGGCCAAAACAGAAATCGACTTTGTCGTTTGCCGGGAGCATGATGTCAGACTTGTTGAGGTGAAAGCTGGTACTTTTAACCGCCCGGTCAAAGCAATGAAGGAGTTTGAAAAAAAATACCGAAAGACTGGAGGCCAAATAAAAAAATTAGTTGTCAACAAATCTCATATCGATGAGACCCCTGATTTTGTTTATGTGCCTGCATATTTGCTCTGAACCCTTTTTAGCCGCGGATTAACACAGATAAACGCGGATAGGAATATTTTATAATTGCTCTTTAGTTGCCGGTATTGTATCTAAAATCATCTGCGTGTATCTGCCTGCCCCGCCCTGTGGAATCTTCCAGTCATTCCTCTGGGGTAGCTCCGGCAGATTTATCCGCCTCTGGAGGATGGTACTGGGGTGTCCCAAAAACCCAAAAGTAAACGCATAAAATCATAGACGTCCCGTTGATACCCTGACTCTGGATAAGGGATGATTGGCGTAGCCGTTCAAACGGTAAGGCCGGATAAACGTAACGATCAGAGGTGGAATTCGCATAGTGAGAGATTCGCCGAAAAATTATGTCAAAGAGCAAAGGAGAGTTGCGTCTTCAGGAGGTCTATCTTTACAACTGATAGATATTATTCTTAATTAAATTTTTTAAATTTTTGTCTGACAAAGGGATTATAGGATGTCCCCTATTACATGAACGATTTTTTCCTTGCTTAAAAGGAAAGAGACGCATAAAATTATAAATGTTTCACAGAATTGACTATTCTTAAGGCCATAAGGAGACCATGAACCATGCCTCTTCAATTGGAATTCAACGACGAAATACAGGATGCTCTACGTATCCCTCCAGATGAGCAGGAAGGCCGGCTTCGAAGGGAACTCGCTTTACGGCTTTATGAAAAAGGGTTGCTTTCGCTTGGAAAAGCTCGTCAGTTGGCGGGAATGGAAAAGTGGAACTTCCTTTTATTATTAACGCAAGATGGCATATCCAGACAGTACGATAAAAAGGAACTGGATCGCGATTTGTCCACATTGAATCACCTCCCATAAAAGTTATCTCCAATTCCTCCATCTTGATCGGATTAAGCGCTATCGGCTGGCTGGAACTTTTGCACTGTCGGTTTCCCGAAGGTGTGATCGTTCCCGATGCTGTATGGCAAGAAGTTGTCGAAACCGGTCATGGACGAACTAGA
>Ga0222698_1000825_pt1 | contig 9932 bp, 8 predicted proteins | sample AntAcemetage1450_FD_179833 | JGI IMG/M metagenome (GOLD analysis project Ga0222698, IMG submission 179833) | Saline water microbial communities from Ace Lake, Antarctica - #1450 | ecosystem: Environmental > Aquatic > Non-marine Saline and Alkaline > Saline | place: Antarctica: Ace Lake | collected...
CCTTTCTTCAAAGTCGGCAAAGAATTAAAGGAGAAAGTTGATAATCAATAATTATGGGCGGTTAACTCAGCGGGAGAGTGCTACCTTCACACGGTAGAAGTCACTGGTTCAAACCCAGTACCGCCTACCATGATTATTAAGGGTTTACAGCTATTAAAGGTTGTAAGCCCTTTTTTAATGGTGTTTTGCGGACAGCATTCTTTATAAAGCCTTTCATAATAAGCTTTTTCGGAGTGATTAATATTCAGCATATTAGAAATTGTGACCATTTTGTGACCGGTTGCCTAAAAAATGGCATTTTCAAGCCTGATTGCAGCCTCTTGATTCGTCGATTTCATCAGATGAGCATATACGTTTAAAGTTACCGTAGGGCTTGAATGTCCAAGCTGATTTTGAATGTATTTGATGTTTTCGCCATGTTCAATCAAAAGGCTTGCATAGGTATGTCGTAAATCGTGAAATCTCATTTTACCTATTTTAGCCTCTTTTAAAGCAGGGTTAAAATACCGGCTGACAAAATTATTATGGTTAATAGGTTCCCCGACCTCATTCGGAAATATTAAATCGAGTTTAGTTGCCGGACATGCCAATTTCCATTTTTTTAGCTCTTTTATCATTGCCGGACCTAAATCAACTTTTCGGTTCGATGTTTTTGTTTTAACGTCATACCATGCCTGATTGTTAAATGTCCGTTGGATGTGAATCTGATTGTTTATCCAATCAACATCAGGCCATTTCAAGCCCAAAAGCTCACCTTGCCGGGCTCCGCTAAAAATTGCCAGTCTAAATAATGTCCGGTATTTCTGATTAGACACTTTATTCAACAGGGCATTTATTTTGCTTTTGTTTAAAATTCTTATTTTTTTGTCTTCGGATTTCCCCTGGTTTTTCGGCCTTTCCGCATCTTTAAACGGATTATAGCTAATATATCTGTGTCTTACAGCATAGGCCATGATTTGACCCAGGGTTACAAGAATTTTACGAAGCGTTAAAATATGCATCCCCTCTTTTTGCCTGGCTGAAATATATTTTTCGATTTTTGCAATACTGATTCTGTTTATTTTCAGACTATTAAGGTCATTGAAATGATTCCTGCTATGTCCTTCATAAACGGACCATGTAGAGGCTCTAAGGTTTGGTTTTTTGTATTCAAGCCATTCCTTTGCAACATCGGAAAATAAGGGAATCTTCTTATCAGGAATATAATTCCCCTTTGCAAGCTGATCTTCGATTTCCCGTAACTTATCCTTTGCCGCTTTCAAAGTTGTACCTTTTTTCAGAGTTTGCCGTTTGCGTTTGCCCTGGTTGTCATAAAAATCTATGACATACCGATCATTCCTTTTTGTGATACAAGCCATAAGCCCCTCGCTTTCCCCTAATATTGTTTAGCCCAGGAAGCCGGATAGGGATTCCGGTTTTCGGCTCCGGTGGCCTATCCTGGGCTTTAAAAAACAAAAGCGCCTGAAGGTATTCCCCGGTCCACAGTAATAAACCGCCTATAACGTCACCGTTAAAGGTTCCTTCAAGCGCTATGTTTGATTTAGTTTTCATTTTACTGTGATTTTGGGTTAGTTGTTTACTAAGTTCTTATATTATTAAATTATATTATTTAGGAAGTCAAGAAAATAATGGTTGAAGATTTATTAAAAATGATTTATTTAATTTTTATGCCAACCAAAAAAGACATATTAAATTTTGCTGTTGATGCAGACCTCATGAAACGCCTAGATGATTTCCGCTTTGAAAATCGCATTAACACCCGCTCCGAAGCCATTAGACGTCTTTTAGATGAGGCTTTGAAAAAATACGAAAAGAAGCCCAAGGAATAAGGAATCCCTTTAAATAGCAAACCTTGTAGAAACTTCAGTCGGAAATCCAGCCAATTAAAACATTTCCGGTATTTTTTTCTCTTAAAACACACTGGGTATTAGAAAATCTAATACCATAAGCCCTACAATCTAATACTAAAGTATTAGAAATCTTGGCCTAAAAATACGAATAAAATCATACTTTCTTCGTATTTACATTTCAATATCAGTTTGGTATAAGGCGTATGGTTAAATAGGTTGCTTATGTATTAATAACCCTATAAATATATTTTATAGATAGAATCAAACCTGCCGTGAGACAGGGACGGGAAGCCACGGGTCCAATTAAGATGAAACAGTCAACTGTCAAAACTTACGTATTAAAGTTTTGCGACACTCTGAGCCGACCACTCGACTTTTTCGATCTGTTTGCTTCCTAATTGTTCGGGTTAGGAGTAAGAAAATGAAAAAGTTTATATCTAACAATAAGCTTATACGTTCTCTAAAGTGGGGATTTTTCTTGGGGGTGCTCGCTATTTTTATAATATCCCCGCTTTGTTCTGATGCAATAGATGAAATACCTACCGATTCCTTGTATGCTAATGATCTATGCATAGAAAAAGATACCCTAATAAAAGATCCTGCTACAGGACAAAAGATCCCTTTTTCTCAACTCAAATCCGGAAATCCCAAGCTATCTTCTTCCCTGAATCAGTTGCTGTCTGCTTACCAATTTGGGGGCGAACCACGAATGAACGCCTTTGCCAAAGAAAGAAGTATGGAGTTAAATAAAGATTTAATCCAGGTCATCATTGAAGTCACTGCAGATTCCCATGAACCCATAGCCCAAGAGATACTTGGAAACCTGAAATTAAGAATCCTTGAAGTCGGTGGGCAGTTTGAATTAGATTTTCGTAATCTCTTACAGGTGTTACTCCCGGTACATGCTTTAGAAGAGGTCGCAAACTGGCCGGATATAAAATTTATCAGGGAGCCTTTTCGCCTTCACCCCATCAAGAACGGCCCGGCAACCGGAGACCAATCCAAGAGTGATGTTTTCAAGTTATATTCTTCAATTCAAGGGGATGAAGGTAATGAGGATGAAATTCCAATAGAGTATTTTCAAAAAAATTCCTCCGGAGATGCTACTTACCAACAAGGGCATCAAATTGAAATCCAACCTTTAAAAGATTCCTTTGATAATACAATCTGTCTTAAAAAAAAAATTGAGAAATTTTCTCCCGATCCCTCCAGTTATGAGCAAATTTCTGATAAAGAGGCAAAGGACTATGAAAATATCCTGGGAAAAGACCAATACCTGATAAGTGAGAAACTTTATTCCTCACAGGCCAACGCAGACGTTTGGTTTTGCCTGGAGTATAATTGTTCCAGCGTTAGGGTAACATTTGGAGGCTTGACGCATCCTACAACCCTGAACTGTAACAATAAGATAGCGTATTTGTCGATAACTGCTGGTACTTACTCATATTCTGCATCTGGATGTGGGGGTTCCTGGAGCGGCACTATTACGGTCTCAGGAGCTAATTTTACCCAAATTTTATGTCCCCCCACAAATAATTCCGATTGTTGCCCCAGTGGTTGTGGTGAGGGAGGTAGTTATTTATGTGGACAGTGTGGTGAATCAGGGACACCGAATCTTACCCCCGTTAATCCAACAGGCTGGTCGGATAAAATTGTAGTTTCGACTAATTCAGGGGATCACTTAGACGACAGTCCCTTATACGATACAGACACGCTATATATTGATGTTGCTGTAGCTAACCTCGGTTCTGCACCCACGGATCAAACTTATTATACCCGCCTATACATCGATGATGTGCTGGAGCACACTATTTATTTTTCTCAACCTAATCAAAATTCTGGCACCTATTGGAAATTCGAGGACCATCCGATCAGCCCATTATCTCCAGGCACACACACCATCAAGATAGTTGCGGATTACGACAATCGAATTGCCGAGAGCAATGAAAACGATAATGAATATACCAAGACAATTACGGTACTATACGGCCAACCAGTCACCAGTGAAGGCGTAAGTCTGATAGGAACAGACAAGTGGCAGGATGACGGTTATACCGGAGAAGGCATAAAGATAGCCATTATTGACGGAGGTTTTAAAAACTATAGCTCCCTTTTAGGGAGAGAGCTTCCCGATTCCGTAACCACGCAGTTTTTTGGAAGTGATGAAGATGTTAACGGGAGTGTACATGGTACTGCCTGTGCGGAAATCATTTATGATATTGCCCCGGGTGCCCAGTTTTTTTTAGTTCAGGGCCAAACTTTTGTTCAATGGGGAAACTCAGTAAACTGGTGCATAAGTCAGGATATAAATGTAATCAGCTTTTCAGCAAGCTGGCCCATTGATTATGGACCTCTGGACGGAACAGGGATAGCCAATGATGTAGTGGATAATGCAATAGATAAAGGTATTGTTTGGGTCAATGCTTCTGGAAATTATGCCAAGACTCATTGGGGTGGGAATTTTTATGATCCTGATGGAGATGGATTTGCTAATTTCAGCGGAACGGATGAAACGAATGATTTCCCGACTTATGAAGGTCAGAGGGTGACTATAGGAATGGTCTGGGATGATCCCTGGGGGGCTTCAGCTAACGATTATGACCTGTATGTGTGGAGATTGGATACTTTAGACATAGTCTATTATTCCATAAATGTCCAAGATGGCGATGATGATCCCAGCGAATCAATTAGCTTCACTCCTCAATCAGGGGTCTCTTATGGATTCGCAATAAGAAAGAAAAGTGGAATTTCTAAAAAAATTCATGTCACATTACAAGGACTAGGAAATGAGATAGAATATCAGGTTCCGGCAACCAGCATTGGCATTCCGGCAGATAACCCTAATATAATTACTGTTGGGGCGGTTGCTTGGAATACCCCTTCTGAAATAGAGGATTTCAGCTCTCAAGGCCCTACCACCGATGGAAGGATCAAGCCTGACCTTGTGGCTCCTGATAGAGTATCAACATCCGAATATACATATAAAGTTTATCCCGAGGGTTTTCCAGGCACTTCTGCTTCCTGTCCCCATGTGGCAGGAGCCTGTGCCTTGGTCAAACAAGCCTGTCCAGCCTGGTCACACAGTCAGATAAAAAATTATATAGAGCAGAATGCAGCTGATTTTGGCACAACTGGAAAAGATAATATTTACGGAAGCGGCTTAATTAACCTCCCAGCCCTCCCACCTTCCTGTTCTTTTAAAAATCTTTATTTTCCTCATATTGCCAGTAACAGCACATGGGAAACTGAAATCTGTGTTATCAATACCAGTTCTGAACAGAGCCTGAGTGGCGATTTGAAAGCCTATAATAATTCAGGTCAGGAGGTTTCTCTAACGCCGGTTATTCTAGCCGCCAATGGCCGAAGGCAGATTGTTATTGGCGATGAGCTCCCCAATCCGAGTGGTATTGGATATATTATTTTTGAGTCTGATTCAGATAATGTCTGCGGATATACAAAGTTTTATATTCAAGGAAAGTATCGAGTCGTCGTTCCAGCGGTTTCAGATATCAACGCCAGAGACATATATATGTCCCACATCGCATCCAATACAAGCTGGTGGACAGGGGTTAGTCTTCTCAACACCACTTTATCCTCTAAACAATTAACCATTGAATTTGATGATGGGACCACAAAACCCATAACGATGGCGGCCAAAGAACATAAAAAATTCACCATCAATAGTTTATTTGGTGGGGTATTGCAGCCAAATATTAACTCTGCGGTAATTAAAAATGGAAGCGGTATTGTGGGCCTTGAATTATTTGGTAGTTCTGACAGCAGCGGAGATAATTATCTGAGCGGCATCCTTTTAAAGGATGATACCACAACCCATATCTATTACCCACATATTGCAAGCATTTCACAATGGTGGACCGGAATTGTCGCATATAATCCTTCGATAACCTCCAGCAACCTCACAATTACCCCTTTCAGCAAAGACGGCACATCATTAACACCTCAAACAAGAACCCTTGCTGGAAAAGAAAAATATATTGGTGTGGTTCGGGACTTAAATTTTCCGGTGGGAACTGCATGGTTCAAAATTGACGCCTCAAGCCCGATTACCGGGTTTGAACTGTTCGGCACTAACGATGAAAACCAATTAGGGGGATATACGGGTGTTGGCATTAGTGGCACAGATGGTGTATTTGCCAAAACTGAAAAAGATGGCTGGACAGGGATTGCCTTTGTTAATATCGAGAACTCTCCGGCTGCCGTTACAATGACTGCTTATGATGACAGCGGCAATATCATAGCAACTGAATCTCTCAATATCGCTGCTTATGAGAAAGTGGTGGATGTGGCTCCGAATCTGTTTTCTCAAGATATTAGCAATGCCACCTACATTAGTTACTCATCGGGCGGAGAGGTCGTCGGATTTCAGTTGAATGGTTCGTCTGATGATATGATGCTGGATGCGCTGCCTGGAATGTAATGGATAGAAATGATCGTAAAAGGCAGGGTCTTTGATATAGGCTCTGCCTTTTCATTTTTATGTCCGCTTGTTACGATTTCAGTAATCAACAAATGCGCATATTGTTGCCTTCGACCTTGAAAAATTAAAGCCATAAAATCTTTAAAATTACGATTTAAAATCTTCAATCCGAGACCTGTACTATCTGCTATATATTTGCAATTCCAAAAGCCGGTCAAAAAGTTGTGGTATCAAAAAAAATGCCCGGTTTCGGTCGGGCGGCCTACCTGAGTTTCTTTACAGGGTGCCCTCCCAGGCATCATGGCCTGGTGCTTCAATTTACACTCCGTTTCAGCCGGGGTGTTATTCACGGCTACCTTTTTAGGATTTAATTTTGTAAAAGATCATAAAGAGCTTACCTAAAAAACCCCTTTTTATGGAAAACATAGGCAAAGATACACGGATACCTAATTTTAAAAATAAAACCCTTCGGAGAGCTTCTGCAATCTTCGGAGAGCTGTTCTAATCCTATTCTGTGTCAATCTATGGTGCTGTATTTTAGCCCTCACCCCCATCATTTGGGATATTGATCCGATTATCAAGCAACCACTTTGCAAGGTCGTCTTCGTAGTACAGTCTTTTTCTTTGGGACAACTTGACGTATGGCAAATTTCTTTGGTTTCTTAATACGCCTATTTGCTCTTTGTTCATGCTGAAAAGTTCCATTAAAAATTCTTCTGTCAGAAAGCTTTCTATCTTTGCCATGTAAAACCTCCGTTTGGTTTTTATATCGGTCATACTTCTGAATGAATCGCCTTACGTCTATATGCAGATACTTGTTAAACCTCGTTGTGGGTTTCCCGTCCCGGATTGCTTCATAATACCTTTTTCGATATTCCAGGTTATTATAAACCTGATCCCTTAACTCTGCCTGCAATTCAAGGTTCCGGTCCGTCCGGTGCTTTTCCTTGCAATCCACAATCGAGTTTATGATTCTGCCGTCTTCCTTTGCCTCAATACACCTAATCCATTTCTCATTTTCATAAAATAGGGCTTTAATGTATGCCTGCCGCCATGCTGTCGGACTAAAGTCTGTGATATAAACATGCGGCTTTGATTCTCTGAATGTTAATCCATACCGGATATTTTTTTTCGTGACTTCATTTTTCCAGGTATCGCTCATAATTACCTTTTCCAAATATTATATATCTACGATTGGAAATCTTTGTTCATTCCGGCAATATTGCCATTTTGAACATTTTTTATTGTTCGCTGAATATGCAGCCAATCGGAAAGGGGGTTTATGTTTATATATGGGACTCCGCATATATCGCAGCCCCCACCCCCCAAAAGGTACCGGAAAAAAAGGATTCCTTTTTCAAAAAACGTCTGAATCTTAATTTTCGGGATTTTCATATCAGGCGTACTATATATTTATCGTTGGATACCTTACCCCCGAACCCATGCCTATTATTGGGAACGTCATTCCTCTACAACTTCCAACGTTTTAGGCGGTTCCCGGGCCACTATCTCGGCTCTCAACGCTGCTGATATCCGCTCCACTGTCTGAGCAAAATTAATTACAACTGTAGGGCTTCCAGTATCCGGTGTGTGGTACATACCCTTGACTTTAAGCGCCATGTCCAGACTTCGGTGCTGTGTTTCCAACGCTGGTATCTCGTGCTCAATAATATCTAACTGCCCGTCTTCATTTCGTTTTGTGAATAGCTTGGTTTCTCTGGCTTCTATAAGCTGTAGTAGTTTTGATTTCAGTCTGTCTTCTGACAATCCATGGTCATCCATCCATTTATCAATATACGGGGTAAGTTTTTTGTAGTTTTGCATTCCTATGCTACCGAACGCATTATTTGAATTTGCGTTATATTTTGATTGTTTAGCTGACTCGGTACGGTTCAGGAATGTCTTTGGGTTAGTTTCATCGGTAAATAATTGAAACCATAATGATAGTTTCCTTGCTTTTATAGGCGGAAGTTTTTCTGTCGTTTTTGATAGGTCACTATTTTGTTTTGCTGGTAGCATCATGGATTTTGTTTTGTTCTTAGTCATATTTGACTCCATAGTTGACCGGTTTTATTGTCGTTAGTTAAGTGATTATCCTTTTGTTTCTCTGAATGAATTTTTCTAAATTCTGAGTATCGATATTTTGCTTTCTGCCACCTGGAAATTGAACGACCCAAATACGTTCCCGCATAGCCCAGACAGTCAAACCGAGCCATTTAGTGTCCTTTTTTGTGTATATTCCTACGAACTTTTTAGAAGTGAATACCGAACCGCTGCCCTATAATTAAACATGAAAGAGTATTTGCGTTCTCTGACCTTTCACGAAGCCGCCAGTAGGTTTTCCAGTGCATATTCTTTGGTTTGTCTGGAAAAGAGTCCGAAAGGCTAGCACTTCCGCCCATTCTTTCTCTGATTTTTCTGGCCTTCCTCATAAGGCGGTCCAGCTTGCTTTCCTGCTGGCTCGAATAGGTAAGGTCATAACAACAACGGCAAAAAAAGTATTTTCCTGTACCATAAAGAACCGCTACTCGCTTCCAGCATCGAGGGCAAAGAAACCATGTTCGCTGTCCACCATAGTTGCATGGCGTTCGGTCAAATGAGATAGTCTGTTCAACCTGTTCCCATTCTCCGCCATGAGGCCGGTGCCGATAATTTAAAACCATACGGTCAGCTTCTATCCTATAACCGACTGAGCCGGTTTCTTCATTACCCCGTGACCATGACAATAACCTAAAATTTCCGGGCTGAAGATACCCCTGCTTTTTCAGCCACCGAATATCAACCCGGTGCTGGCTTTAAGTAGTTGACTTTGAATTCCATCTGTACCAACTTCCTGAACCATAACCACCCATCTTTTACCCCTCATCTGTTTTTGTCGAAATCATTAGGCAAATTTAACCACATTATCCCTTGAAATAGTGATAAATACTATTGGTAACAATGGTTTATGTCGTTTTTATAAAAGTACACTCTGTGTAAGGTTTTTTTATAAACAATATTGTGTATCTCGACCACTCATTACACCTTGACTGCATACTCAAGGGCCAACTTTTTAGGCATGGCTTCGATGTTTTTAGGAATATAAACAATCCCCACTATCCCGGCCTCGGTCTCAATCTGAAAACGATGATACCGTTTGCTGTCCTGGTCAAATCTAAACTTTCCGTTGATTTCATTCTCAGCCATGATTTATCCTCTTATTTTAGGGTTAAAAAAAACCGTTCGTGATTTTGCATAACCGGAAAACCTTAAAAGCCCTGATTAAGATTTTCATTTTCGGTTTTCTGATATCCTGTCCGCCATAGGCTATAAAGAGTCTTTAAAGAATAGTATGTTTTTACATACTCGTTAGAAAATTCACTTTTTTGCTTTAAACCCATACCCTGTAAGCCTTTACCTCAATTTTGCCGTTTTTTCTGTTTTTCTAAAAATGCTTTAACGAGTATGTTTTTACATACCCGTTAAGCTTAAACGAGTATGTTTTAACATACCTATAATTTCTTTCTGATAGTTTCATTTCGTCTTTGAACGATCTCTTTTTTTCGCCCAGGGTCACTATTTATTAGCGCCCAGCCCCTACCTTGCCTTGTATCTTTTTTTCTCGGTTTTCTCGGCGGTCTGAAATCATCGGTCCCGTATTCCCG
>Ga0222698_1000829_pt1 | contig 9912 bp, 32 predicted proteins | sample AntAcemetage1450_FD_179833 | JGI IMG/M metagenome (GOLD analysis project Ga0222698, IMG submission 179833) | Saline water microbial communities from Ace Lake, Antarctica - #1450 | ecosystem: Environmental > Aquatic > Non-marine Saline and Alkaline > Saline | place: Antarctica: Ace Lake...
CGGTCGTTATTTTCATTATTTGTTTTTTCCCAGTGGGCCAGATTTTAAACTTTTCCCATTCTTCTTTCCCTAACTTAAAATTCCAAGACAAGATCTTATCTTCATTTGAATTTAAATCTTTCATAGATTTAATTCCATTATTTGTTCTTACTTTTGTGTAATAGGGCATACATTTTAGACCAGTTAAAATTTTGACTACATCTTTTAACCAGATAATTTTCCCATTATTTTCATATATCAATTGATATAGGAACGCTTCAGTCACTTCACCTGTAATCTCTATAAAGTCTGCTTTGTTGGCGATCAATCGTTTCTTAATTTGAAAACTTTTCCCGATGCCACCTCTACCCTTAATAAATGCCAGGTTACTAAATCCTTGACACATTTTATCTACTGCACGATGAACATCTGTATAATATCCATCAATCTCTTCATTTTCCTCAAAAGTTATATTTTTGTTCCATTCATCCACTTCTTTTTCTGCATCTTTCTTTCTTTCGTTAGCTAATTTAGTCTCTTTATCTTTTGCTTCCTCTAACTTTGCTTTTGCTTGTTCGGCTTGTTCTTTCAGATTATCTTTCATCCAGATTTTAATGTCATCCCTAATTTTACTTTTGTTCTCACTTAAACTCAATGTAGAATCTGTGTGTGCTACTATATCATATTTGTCCCAATCATTAGGGATAAGTTTCTGTAGCCAAGCCCTTAGTTGTTTTACCAAATCCTTTTCTTCTTCCATGTTAAAACCTCCTTTCAAACCCCATTCAAACAACCGCCCTTGCTCTTGTAGGTTGTATCATCCTTTCTCCCACAATATCAAGATATTTAATTTTCCTTTTATCTCCCACTTGGACATCAAAATCAAGTTGTGCTTCAACATTAATCTTTACCCCATCAATTTCTACTGAACTAAATATTTTTGTTCCTTTTGGGTTAGGTTCAATTTGTTCAATAATAATGTCCACTTGTTTATAATTCTTCATTTTGATGGATTCTTTACTCCGTTTTCCTAATTCATACATTGAATTAAGATTTTTTCCTACTAACCCTTCTTGATTTTCAGCCACAACTCTTCCCCAGGCCAATGCACCATCACTGAAATTTTCTGCAACCTTTAATTTATCTGAAGGAACTAGATGTTTCAATAACATCCCATACCGATATTTATAAGGTTTCATAATTAACATTTCATCCTCAATTTTTAATGCATCAAACACAACTAAGGTAACAGGGAAATGTTTAAGTTTCATTTCGTTTGGGGAACTTCTTCTTTGGTCAATCCCACCGTAAAAAGTTGACCGGAGAGTATTATCATTCCCCGTATTCAGGAAACAACATACTTCACCGTCAAGGATACCCTCTTTAAAGTTAAACTTTATTTCTCTCAATTCAGGGTATTGATACAATGTAGGATTATTTGACCTGCTTCGCAGCCCTACAATATGATAATCTTTTATATGAATTATATTTCTAGTGCCATTCTCTTTAATCTGCCATACTTTATCTTTATGAACTTCAAAAACATCTTTTGAATAAGATATTTCAGATAAAAGCATGGGATCTATTTTAGCCATTTTATTTCCTCCCTTACTGTCCTAATGAAATCTCATTCAATGTATTATTTGCATCTCGTTCAATGAAAGATAATAAAATGTTATTAGCAAACTTTTCTATATCCTCAAAAATAGTGTCTCTGATTTCTTCCTGGGATAAATCATTAAACTTATCTTTATCAAATTCTGCTGTTAATCTGATAATATTTTCATCTCTAATTTCTACTGCTTCGAAAAACCTATGCTCTACAATTTCATTATTCATCGCTAAGTGTTCTACTATTGCTTGTCCCATTTCTTCTTCTATATTTTGTAGTTCATCCATCTCAACAATGAATGAGTCCTTTAATTCAAACATATATTCCATTTTAAAACCTCCTTATACTTTTTACACATTTATCACAAATACAACTTTGTATTCTATTTCGATCTAATGCCTCAAGAATATGAGATACACGAATCCCTTGTCTCATCATCTCAGAAATGTATTCTTTTATAATATCTTCAGAATTAACTTTATCCCACTCACCTATATCTTTGTCCCTTAAAAAGTAATAAAAATCAACAAAACTGGTTTCATCGTCTTCCAACATTCTTTTTATTTCTTCCATCTTATTTTTCCTCCATTTTTTAATGCATTTCTCTGTTCTCAAGCAATTCCAATCTCAATATTTTTCCTACCTTTATCAAGATATTCTTGCTGAACTTCTTCAGCATCAGGTAAAGTTTTTATATTTGTTTCAACAACCTCACCTTCCCACATTAAATAATATTCCCTATTACTCATCTTCATCCACCTCTTCATCTTCAACAATTTCACCAGATGTGTATCCCTGCTCTATTAAAGTAGCTATATGCTCCAAATCTGTTGTGCTTGGTTTAACTGTAGTTTTTAATTCCCACCAACCTGTTTCTTTTGCCATTTCAACCCTCCATTATTCTATAATTAATTTTAAGTTGGACACTTTCATAAATTCAATACCATTAAGACTATATCCATATTGATTTGTTAGTAACATTTCAACATCTTCCCCAGTATCATTTGAATCTACATCAATTACCCTAACTTCTTCCTTTTCGTAGTCTAAGACTATACATTTTTCCCTACCCATTTCAATCCTCCTTCACTAATTCTTTTGCGATTCTACCTTTTGCTTTGTCAAGAATTAATAATTCATCCCCTTCATTGTTCAACCTTATGTTCCCATTGTTTATAATTGCGAATTCATCAGGTCTTAATTTCTGCGTAAACCTTTCTAAGATACTAAACATTTCATCTTCATCCATTTCTGGATTGATTAATTTCTTTAAACAATCTGGGCAAGTATCTTCTTTATCTCCTTGCCCTAAAAATGTCTTTCCACATTTACATTTAATTTTACCCATTTTCAATCCTCCAATTTATAAAAATAAAAAAATAAAATTACACCATTGCCATCGCTTTAACCAACTTTTTCATGTTCTGTTGCTGAGGCACTAACTCTATTTCGAATGATACTGTATCATCAGAATATTTCTCAATCTCTTTAGTCAAATCTCCCCTACAACATACCATTATCATTTTCCCACTCCAATTGGTTAATACACCACGCCACATTTTCCAGCCTTGCCCGGCAGTGAACGGGTATGATAATGTCTTGTTTTGATTCATCACTAAATCTTTCAATGTTTCATTATCTGTCACTACACTATAAAATTTCCTATCCAGGGCAGTATAAATTAGCCCATTGTCTTCAATCTCTTCAATATTATCTCTAGCAATCTCTTTCGACATAGTAAATTTTGGTGCAATAATTTCTTCATCCTCAATTATGATTTTTTTGCATAGTTGAGAACTTGGTATCTCAGTTCCATCTTGTGTTTTGTAAACTGTTTTTCTTCCTTCACCAACCATCTCCCTCTTAACAGGGTTGCCTGACGGATCAACAGTTTCCATACTTTTTTCCTTGATAGCGATAGGACTTATCATTATCTGCCCATAACCTTCAAGGACTACACTTTTTGCTGCCATATTTCATTACCTCCTAACTCTTTATTCCTCCATAGAGACAACCATTCTATCTTTTGCTTGGTCATACATGTAATCTGCCATGTCTGCTTCGTAGTCATTCCACATTTCAAATACAAACGTATCGTATTCAGCCCTATTTTTCTCTATAAATTTTTCAAATAATTCTTCTTGATGTGTTTCCTCGTAATTAATTAGTTTATCTGACATTTTTCCCCCTCCTTGTTTTCTCTTTATGTTACCTCAGTATCTCTCTTTCGTAATGTTCCCATACACAAGCTCGTATAAACTCTTTTGAGTTATGTTCATTCGCAAATGTATCCTCTACTTTTGCTTCAATATCCTCTTTCTGTTCTTTTGTTAATCTCATTTCTTGTTCTTGTTCCATCTTAACTCACCACCATCCTTCATTCCAAGTAAAAGGTTTCTTTCTTATATCATACTTTTTACCATATATCTCATTTAATTGTTCCATTGCTTCTAGTTTATTTTTAGCATTAATTGTTTCAAATTCATATATTTCACAATATAAATTATCTACATTTTTCTCTAATTGCCACATAAACTTTCTTCCCCAAGGACTTTTTATTAATCCTGCTTTATATTCCATTTTAGTTCCCCCTATACTGAAACTTCTCTTGCATCCATTTCAGCATCAAAAATTATTTTGTCACATCTTGAGCAATAAAGATCTTCTTCATCCAGTTCTCTCCCGCACAACTTACATTTTTCCATCATTCATCCCCTCCAAAAAATTTGATATATATTATTAATCTGTACTAATGAAATCATACAAATATAATATATAAAATAGTATTTTATTGCAATCTTACTTTGTTTTGTAAATATCCTAATTATTGTTGGGATTAAGTATAAAATCAAAAATATTGATAATGGGACAAATATTACTAATGCATAAATCCCAAACTGAGACATTAATAATACTGCAAATTTATTCATTTCCTGGGTCCCATAAAATTTCAGCCCTATTATGGAAATTATTGCATCAAACAGAAATAAACCTATAAGGATTTTCATTAAAGTTTTATTTTCTACCATTTCAACATTCAACAGGTTTTGTAACGAAATCTATCCATTCATCCTTATACACATCAATAAATCCTTCCTTTAATTGGCCCCAATATTCTTCCTCATAAACAACCAATTGTTTCTTCCCTAAATATTTCCCTAAAGGGATAGTATCCAAAACATAATCTGTCCATAGTTTAGGATTTTGTTGGATAAATTTTGCGAACTCTTCTTCTTCTTCTATTTCAAACATTTTCCACCTCTCTCTTTTTATCTTTCACCTATTTTTTCAACATAAACACTCTTAATATTTTTCCCTCGCATTTATTACTTTATTTTTCAATTTTGGATCAACATCAATAACATCAATAAACCTAATAAAATCTTTAAATTGGCCTAAAGATAGTTTGTTTATTAGCTCCTTAAATTGACTAATTGCCCCATTAATTTCACTATCTATAATATAATTATATATATCTTCAATAGTTTCAAATTCAAGTTCTTTTATGTATTTTTTACTTATCATTTAAATCCCTCCTTGTGGGCTTTCCCAGAGGAATTAAATCCTCTGCGAAATATTAACAACCTCCTTGTCCTCTTCCAGTATTTGGTCCATCTCCTTGTGGGCCTGTCCCATCTCCATCTCTACATTGCATCTTTTTCACCTCCTTAATTATCTATATGATGTATTTCAATAATTTTTAAATCCCCTTTTATATCATCATTTTCTTCTCTAATAATAGGTATGTAATCTATACATTCTTCCACATCATTGAATCCATCATCAATTATTCCCTTATCATCCATTATTGCAAAATTTCCCATTTTCATTCCTCCAATTCTTAATCCACAATCTTCACATTTCATTTTCCTTTCTATATTTACCATGTTGTTGGGATATACTTCCCCCTCAAGTTCAAACTGAATCAACTCTTGGTGCTAGAATAAATCCCATTTTCAATGTTCCTTCTTCATTCTCATAATTTAAAGCTAATGGGTAATCACTCCCGAATGAAACTTTAACTTTATCAAACTTACCTATCATCTTGCTTACATATTCCAGAGAATATTTTGAACTTTGTTCTTCTTTATGGTCCACCCTAACTTCTTCCAATAAATTAACCTCAGAGCTCATACCTTCTCCACTACCTCGAAAATGTAATTTGTTATTCTTGGCACTTAAGTGTAATACATCAGATGTAACTTTGACATCTTCTATTGCTTCCTTAAATTGGGTTGTATCCATCTTTGCCATGGCTTTAAATTCTAGGGGAGGTACTTTCTCGTCAGTAATATCCTCATCAATTATTGGAAGATTATACTTTTTCATTATATTCCCCATTATTGTAATTCCAACAAAATCTCCTACTGTAAATTTCACTAATGCCTTCTTGAATACCCTCTTTAATATTTGTTTTAAATTTGCAATGTTAACTGCAAAATTATGTTCCCCATCAACATACCATTCAGTAAACAAACTTTTATCCATTGAAAAGTTTACCATCGCAACATTGGCTGGGTCCATGGTTATTATTTTTAACCCCTGGTCATCAAGTTTAATCTTTACTTCAGTCACCAGATTATTTATTGTATCCAAACTTTCTTTGAAGTCGGTAACATTACTTAATGTAAAACTCGGCTTTTTCTGTGGTTCTTCAACAACAGGTTTTTCCTCTTTAGATATTAGTCCTTCTACTTTAGGTGCATCTTGTTTCTTTTCCACTTTAGGTTCTACTTTAGGTGCCTCTGCTACTGGTTCTTTCTTAGGAACTTCTTTAGATGTCTCTTGTGTCTTTTGTGTCTCTTGTTTCTTCACTTCCACTTTAGGCTGTTCCGCAACAACTTTCTTTTCTTCTTCTTTAACCTCTACTACAGGTTCTTTTTCATTAGTTTTTTCCATTTTATTATTCCTCCTCAAATTTGTATTTGCATCTTCTCAATTAGATTTGTAGGTCTTTCTCCATAATTAAAATATTTTCTAATTATATCACCTAATTTATTTCTTTCTTCCACTCCTAGATTTTGCCAAAGAATTCTCATATCTTTAACAAATAATTCATCCGATATTTCTTTCATTTTAATTCCTCCAGGTCAAAACTCCTTATGAAAGGATATTGTTTCAACACTTTATTCAGTGAAATTGTTAAGTCATCCAATTCTTTTATACTAGGCGTATAATCCTCAGTAAATTCAATTACAAGTTTCATTCCCATTTTTTCCCTCGTATCATATGTCCCACCATTTCAACTGTCCTTTTCAGTTTATATCTTAACCCCCTATCAACTTTCAATTCATTAAGATAATTTTCCCAACCTAATTTTCTTGTATTGTTCAAACTAACTATTTTTGCGGTTAACATTGTTATTACCTCTAAAGTTTCGATATAGTGACTTCAATAGCCCTATCAATCCTTTTAATCTTATCTAAATCAGGATTGGGTAAATTTATTATTGTTCATTCATCATTTTCTCTCCATTTCCAATAATTATTTTCTAAATAATCCCTTAATTCTTGTTGTTCTCCTCTTGAAACTCCTACTAATGAAACTTCTATTTTACTATTATATTCCATTTTTTAACCTCCACTTATGATAGTCCCCAATAAACCCTTTTTATGTATTTTATCTTCACACATTTAGGCATTATTTTATTTAGTTTTTCCATCACATCTTTTTTATTTTTACCATATGTAGATGTAGGAGGATTTAGCCCAAATCCAAATCCAAATTTAACATAGTTGGGTTTCACCCTCCCCGTATGTTCAAACATTACTTCGTATTGATTTAGTCTTTCCATTTTTTAATAGATAAAACAATTCCTTGATTTGTTATAGAATAGTTTACCTAATGATGGACTTTCGTTCAATACATCAACCCAGCAAGCTTCACATATTTGGATACTCATTTTTTCATTCCATTCATCTGCTACTACTTCCTTATCTTCTAATTGTGCGGTCTTTGCTGACCTGGAAATATCGATATGGCTTGAAACATCTACATCATCAGATTCTTCAGTTTCTTCAGTTGCTTGAGTTATATCTTTCCCACATATTTTACATTTCCAATTTTCAACTTTCAATTCACTCATTTTTTCCCTCCTATTCCAATTCTTATAGCATAGGTTTCATTTTTAAAATCTAATGTTTTTATAATCTCACAAAGTTCATCAACATTTCCTTCTCTAAGTAGTTTAGGAATATTTGTTTTTTTCTCTATAATCCAGATTCTTAATCCCTCCATTTTTATTCCTTATTTTTACAGATAACATTATTCCACATCCAATTACTACAAATCTTGTCACCTATTTGTTTATTACACCATGTCCCACTTTTAATATATTTCTGACCATCAATAAAAATAATACACTTTGTCTCTGTTGTAAATCCCCCTACACTAACAGAATCAATATCAGTTATTTCACCAATATAAACCTCCCCCTCGTTCAAGCCAGGGAGTAGAGACGCAAATATTACCACAATTATTGAAATTAGAGACGCAAATATTACCACAAATAGTCCTACTATCCTTTTTTTCATTTTTTCAACCTCCTTTATCTTTGTATGTAGATGTTACACTCTTTAATTCATCAAACTTTTTAATGTAAGATGATGGTGTTGGTTTAATCGCTGATGTTGGTGTTGAAGCCTGTTTTCCTGTAAAAGAACTTTTCCAACCATCTTGCAATTTCTTATCTTCATCAGATAATCCTTCCTCTTCTTCCTCTTCACTAGGGAGATCAGATTTTGTTAAAGTTTCTGTACTTCCATCTTCATTCTCCAAAGTTACCCACTTATCGTCTTTTAATTCATCTTTTACCTTATCTGGTATATCTTCTTTCTGTACTTCGGTCTTAATTGAACCTTGGTCAGATTCTACCATTAAGGGTATTGTTTGTTCCATTTTCATTTCCTCCTTAAGTTATTCCTCATAATAAATGCAAGAATCAATCTCAGAATATGCCGACCCCCTTGCTTCAGAAATAATATCTTTATGCTTATCTATTATTTTCATCACAATTTCTTCCTGATATCTTAAGTTTATTCTCCTACCACTTTGAATTGTGAAGAAACTGACATCTTGCCCCTCTTCATTCTCATAATCTTTAATTTTTTCATACCATCTAAACTCTCCTTCATTTTTAATCTCTTCAATAAAGGCCTTAATATCTTCACTTGTTGCAGAGTCTTTATATGTAATACTAATCTCTGTAAACCCGTATGTTCCCATTATATTTCCCCTCCTTTATCTCCGTCTTGGATTAGACCTTTGATTGTAGTCATATCTTCAATATGTTTTTCAATCTCAGTCTTAATTATAATTTCAATACTCATTTTTCATCCTTTCAAGTGATTTAAGTTCTTCAATCCTCCAATCAATAAACTCCTTAGTCTGTTCATTATAAACTATAACTATATCATCTGGGTGATTAATACAATGTGTTAATCTACCTTTATGAGCTTTGTCTAATGTTGAAAATCTGGCGTATACCTCTTTTTTTATGGTATTCAATAATACATAGGGATAATCTTCTGTATTATATGATGAACCCATAAATTGTTTTACTCTTACCAATTTTTACCCCCTAATCTTCCTTTTTCTCTTCCACAATACCTAAGGTACTAATTTTCTTCTCTCCTTCAGATACCAATACAATTTTCTCATTGATATAGATAGTTTCTTCGGTTGATTCTTCTTGTTTCTCTTCAATTTTGGTCATTTTGAATACAATGTAACTATCTTTCTTTATTTCCATTATCTTGCCTGGCCCAATACCATTCAAGAAACATTTTGTCTTATTTTCCATCAATTCTTTAAGTTTTTCATCCATTTTAGCCTCCTTTCAATCAAGTCTCTTAAATTTTTCTTCCTTTTCTTTTATTAGTTCCCTGATTAGTTCCTTAAACTCTTCAGTTTCCCAATTGAACATTGTTGATTTATCTTTCAATTTATCCTCTACTTCATCTTCATCCATCTGGAAAAGTACATTGAAAAATTCTTCATCATAGGTTCATCCTGAATAACGATAATATTAAAACGTTCTTTATGGATATATCTCCAATAAGGACTGTTTGAATTAAAACCATATCCCTGTCCAACTAAAACATAACCCTCTTTTTCCATCTCCTTATGTATTGCATCATTCATTTTTATTCCTCCTCGTCTGTTTCGTAATGTTCCCAATAACCTGCTTGGCTTTTCTCGAGTGTTGCTTGTTTACCCCACCCATCAATGATTGCCTCAGCTTCTTCCTGTGCTTCTTCTTCCGAGGTAGTAATTACATCTATATTAAGATCAAATGTTTTAGTAAATTTCACAGTATATTT
>Ga0222698_1000836_pt1 | contig 9853 bp, 23 predicted proteins | sample AntAcemetage1450_FD_179833 | JGI IMG/M metagenome (GOLD analysis project Ga0222698, IMG submission 179833) | Saline water microbial communities from Ace Lake, Antarctica - #1450 | ecosystem: Environmental > Aquatic > Non-marine Saline and Alkaline > Saline | place: Antarctica: Ace Lake...
AACATGGAAATCATAAGTACCACCACTATAAATAGGGAGCTGAAAAGTATCTGCTGCAGCGGTTTTAACTTCAAAACTAAAAGCCCCTGCTGTCGGCTCAGAATCAGCTACCGAACAAGCACCCATCATCATTTGTAAACTATTCATAATTTTACCTATTTACTATCCAGGCTAAAGGTAGCACCATGCCATATAGTGCCTCCATCTATTGTTGAGAATACCAAGATATCAACACCTGATGCTGTTAAAGTCGGTGCTGTCCCACTTTCCCAATCTACTGATGCAGGCCAATTCACAGTAAATGCTGCACCATTAGTAAGTACAAGACTGAATACACAGAGTTCATCAGAAGCTGTTGGATTAGAAAAGGTGAAGGTAGTTTCTGAGGTGTCAACTGTGGCTGACACTGAATTACCACTTACAATATCTATTGTTTGAGCGCCTCCACCGATGGAGCCGATGGCATTTGTGACAATTCCGCAGTCAATTATATTCGCTTCTTTAAGACTTTTCCCTTCCATTTCTATTCCATAATGTTTCATAATCATCATCCTATGCAATATTCTTAACCATATTTATAATATTATTTAGTAATATTGGTATATTATTTAAAAATCTCATTCTCTGTTAATATCTTGAATTCCCATCCTCTTTTAGTGCACCAATTGCTTGCTGCCTTCCATTTAGATACATTTGTCATATACGTGGTTGCTTCATACATCTTTGACTTCTGGCTACCTTTTCTCCGTGGCGCCATGACCTCTTTATATGGTTTAATTTCAATAACATATGTGGTGATTTTATTGTTTTTGCTTACAACTTTTATGAGAAAATCAGGATAATACCGTCTTTTTTTCTTCTTAACCGGGTCAAAATATGGCACAGCGAATGGTTCACTTACCCACTGAATGACACCAGAATTATTATCACACCATTTACAGAAGGTGGATTCCCATTTACTGCGGCAAATTGGTAGAGTCTTGCCTATATATTTTTCTGGGTTAAGTGGTTCATAGATAGTATGTTTTTTTGGATTGAACACATTATTCATATAAGACATATTAGCTATTACTTCTCCTTATCAAGTATGTCCCTATGTTTACTGTGGAATTTCTCTATTAATGGAAAGCATATTTGACTAAGTTTATTTCCTGTGTTATCATCTTCTGTTATTTCTTCGTCTTTATGTGCTAAATTAAAAATGCTAATGATTTCAGATATTTCACCATTCTGTTCAGGTGTTAATTGGTCCGGTTCTAGTCCTGTAACAAAGTCAACCAGTTTCTTGAACACTTTGGTATCATAGCCGACCTTGGTATCCTTTGGTAAACCTTCTGTTATATAATCTCTTAATCTCATTCTACAAACCCCAACATTGTGATTTGTGATTTATTAAATGGTATGTAAGTAATACCTTTTGCTCCCATGTGTCCTTCATTAAATATTATACCATCATATCCTTTCTTTTTCCATCGTTTTAATAAATTCAATTGTTTATCAAGTTTTTCTATTGCGTGATAAGGTGAATCATCTCCATAAAAATCAAACTTTAAATGATGCTCTATTTCTTCATCAGTAAGCTCAGGTAAATTTTCAATAAATGACTCGTCAGCATGATACGCTTTCCATTTGGTTAAATCCAGAGGTTTATTAAATTTAAGCTGTACCTTGTATACATAATTACCAAAAGTTTTAGCCATTTTAATATTATCAGTAAAATATGCACCAAGTAATCTAACGTTCAATTCAGAAAATCTATATTTTGTAGAGAATTTAGTTATTTTATCATCATATGAACCATGGTAAGCAATTGGATTCTTTGATATTTTTTCGTTTAAATAACTATTGAATCTCATATTAGAATACTCGTTTAATTGCTTTAGGTCCACCATCCGATTTTACACCAAATTCAGGATTAACTTCTTTCATAAGTGCTAGAATAGACACGGCAACTTTATCATATGGCTTTCTATCAGTCTTACAAAAATCACCTTTAGTCATTTTCTTTGATACTTCAAATGTTTCATAACTTTTATCCTTATCAGCATCACCATTAAATGCTATCTCGGTCGATGATAATATTGGCTTACCTTCACCCGTTGGCCCCATTATTTTTATCTTTTTGGCTTCGGCTGCTTTTATTATCTTCTTAGCGCCTTTAAGTATCTTGGCCCATTGGTCATCCGAGAATTCTTGCTTTTCCCAGTAATGTGTATACCCTTCTGTTAAATAATTAGCTAATCTCATTATATTATATCCTCCAATTGTTTATGCTTTTGTAAATAAAATTCAAGTCGTGTATCACCACCAGAACGTTTTGAATCCACTATTAATGACATGAGTTCATCCTTGCTCAATTTTTTACCTTTAACTGCTTTCTTTGTAAATTCTAAGGTGTCTAACATTACCAAGGTCCCCATGTTTTATGCCTTATTATTAATTCAACAAAATCATCCGCAGAATATGATTTTACTTTTGTTGGTTTAAATGTATCGTAATAATCCTTTTTCTTGTAAAATTTATCATATACCGGTTCATACAGTAAGTTGCCTTTTTCTGCCCATGCATGGTCATATAATTTTCCTGTAAATGGCCCGGCCGGCGGTATTATATATGCGTGTATTGCATTCCAATCCCTATTATCAGCAACAAATTTACCAGCTATTATATAACATTGTCCTTGTCTATCACCTGACCATCGTACTGGATTTATTTTAGGTGAACTAATAGACTTTAATTTAGAAAGAGTATCAACACCTTCCATACTATCAGGTAATTGCATACCATTTGTTAATATACGGTATAAGAATGGTGATAATATTTTTATGTTCTCTTTTTTACCTTTATATACAATATCCTTAGATGGCTTAAATATACCATTAGGTGCTTTATCACCAAGCCACATTCTTGCCCTGTAATCAACAATACGTTTATCAGTTAATTTTATCCAAAAGTGATAAGGTATTCCTTCCTCACCAAATGATACTGAACCAATATAAACGTCATGCGGAATACCTTCATAAAATAGAACAGTATGTAAAACCTTTGTTAATCCATCACATTCTAAAGGTAACTTTTCATATTTGCTGAGTAATTTCTCTATATTAGCCAAAATTCATGTTACCTTATATTAGTTATGATACCTTACCTTTTTCCGACCCGTGGCGGTTTTGTTTCTTCCGGCCATCTTTTTCTTTTTGATTAGTCTCCGTTTACCTGCTGCGCTTTTCTTAAACTTTTTCTTTTTTCTTTTGACTTTCTGTTTATTTTTACGGAGATATGCTTTTGACTTCATCCTATCCTTAGCACTTGTCCTATGTGCCATTCTTATTTCATCAATATTATCAAGGTCATCATCATCAAAGTCATCTTCATCATCGTCAAGGTCATCTTCATCATATCCAAGGTCTTCAAGAATTTCACCATAAACATCCTGCTGTTCATCTGTTAATAGTTCCTCATCGAGCTCTAATATGAAATCGGCCATTTTATCGAATAGGTCATTCTGCATTTCATCTTCATCCCTGCCAATGGTTTCCATTTCATCAAGATATCTGTTTAATTTACTGGTTATGTTCATGGTATTTCTCCTTATAGATATTTTCCTATTGATAGTTTTTCAAATAAAGCCTGCATTTTTTTAGCAATTGCGTAGTCTGGGTTTATCTCTTTATTGATTTTAGCTGCCTTTCCTACATCCTCAACAAAATTATCCATATGATCAACAATTCCATAAAATGAGTCATGCAAATTATTTAATAGTTTATTATCCAAACCATCTAAATTATTGCCCTTTTCAGTTAAATACTTATCAATTCTATTTTCCAATTCCATGCTATTCTCCTTCTGCTTCTTTTTCCATTGTTATGAGTCTGGAATAATAATCAGTGAATTCTGCTAAATGGTCCTTTGCTATTCTTTCAGCAATATCTTTATCATTTGTGTGCTCCATTTCGATTTCTATGCCTAATTTTAACTGTTCCGGGTCATATTTACCTGTGAAATCTTTTGACCTACCAGAACCAAAGAATGAGCCAAGCAATGCATATATTATAGTCTCAATCGCATCAGGTTCAACTCCATTGTCTTCGGCGAACTTATGAACCTCATCATCTGTTGGAGTAGGATTAACCTTAAAAAACTCTATCAGGTCACGTTTAAGGCTTGGTCCATCGTTTTGTTCTGTTAGGTAACGATTGAATTTCATTACATATATCCTATCGCTACATCACCAACAACTAAATCAGAAGCATCAGCATTTTTCTTATTTGTGATACCTATTTTCTTCCCCTTATACTTGATAACAAACATAGGCATAGGTGAAAGCATAAAATCAATATCTTTTTTCTTAAACATTTTAGACTGTTCCAGTGGACCTCTCATGTCAACTAGATTTATCCCTTTTATAATGGATGCAACCTGCTGTAATACTTTATCAGATGCTTCCGTTAAATAATTATCAATTTTATTAGTTATATCCATGTTATTCCTCTACTTTACTACCAGTGTAACTAACACCACCATAGCCATTCTTTGCGGCATTGTTCTTAGCGTTTTCCAGATTTTTTACCAAAGTTTTAATTGATTTGGGATTCATATTAATCTTCTTATTACCTTTTTCGTGTTCCCATGATTGCCCAACTTCCAATGTATAAGAAAAATGTTTAATAAGCTCTGGTAAAGTGCCTATATCCTCTCTATCCTTACCATTCTTTGTTATTATTATTTTATATTTAACTACTTTCTTTTCAGTTAAATACTTATCGATTGTTTCATTTATGTTCATATTATTCCCCTTACTCCTTATTTTTTACTCCTTATCTTTTGTCCATTCTTTTTCTATTTGGTTGAAGAATTTTTTCTTTTCTTCATCAGATAATTCAGCCGGAGACGAAACACCATATTCCTTCAATTTCTTTTTGAAGAATGTCTGGTATTCGCTTTCTTCACTTATGTTACCTGTCATCATCCTAATTTTATCAAGTATATCCATTTCTTTTCTCCTTAGATACAGAATGTCCCATTTTTTATTGTTTTATCTATTTCTATTTATATGAATGTAATGATAATTTTATAAATACATATGAATATCTATGTTCACGGGAGACTTCATGCGTTTTAATAATTATATAACAGAATTAGCATCTATTTACGGGAAAGGTATTACGTTTATTGACATTGACGAAACCATTTATCACACCTTTGCGAAAATTCATGTAATAAATGATAAATCTGGAGCAGTTGTGCAATCCCTAAACAATCAGGAATTTAATACTTATAGCCTTCCTGACGGTCACCATTTTGATTTTGCTGAGTTCAAGAATGCGAAGTTATTCAATAAAACATCCATACCAATACCAGCAACAGTAAATAGAATAAAAAGAATGTTTAAGAATATAGGCATGAGAGGGTCAAAGGTTATATTTTTAACGGCTAGAGCAGACTTTGATGATAAGGAGGTATTTTTAGATACATTCAGGCAGATAGGCATACCCATAGATGATATATATGCTGAACGTGCCGGTAATGATAGAACAGGCACAGCCGCTGATATGAAGAAACGAATTGTAATGAAATATATCAACACGGGTGAATATAGACGAGTTAGAATGCTTGATGATGACATGGCAAATTTAAAGACGTTCCTTAAACTACAAAATGAAGTACCACCTGCAACAATTAAAAAAATCATGAAAAAATATAACATACAAGGAGAAGAATCCATCCCTGTGATCGAATTTTATGCTCTCTTTGTAAATAAAACAGGAGCACTCTCCCGTATAAAATGATAACAATAAAAGTATTAATCGTGGTACCCGATAAACCAGAACAAATAAAATTACTGGTAGAACAATCAGAAAACTTATACCCAGAAATTGATATTGCTAAAACTGTGGCCGAAGGTATTGAATATCTTTCGGCAAATAAGTATGATATTATATTGTTAGACCCAGTACTTCCAAATGGTCAAGGAATACAGGTATATGAGCAATTCCACACTGTTTGTGGATGTACACCTATTATTGTTATATCTGATAATGAAGCCATGACATCGGAATTAGTTAAAGCTGGAGCACAAAACAATCATTTTAGGACCGATTTAACGGAACATTTATTAAATAAATCGATTCAATATGCGGTTAAAAGGGGCGAAGTAGAACGTAAGTTACGAAATGAAAAGGATAGCAATAAAAAATTATACGACACATTGAATGTATTATTTAATTGCGCATCAGATATTATTTGGTCAAAAGATGCTAATAATAGATATGACCTTGTAAATAACGCATTTTTGAAAATCCTGAACATGAAGAAAAGTGATATTATAGGTAAAACATTAAAGGAAATACTTGTAAATGCGAATGATGATATTACTGAATCAGATGCAATTATAATGAAGACACAGAAACCACATAGACATGTACAAAGAGTATTTTTAAATGATGGTGCATTGTTATGGTGGGACGTAACAAAATCACCGGTGTTTAATAGCGAAGGTGATATAACAGGAGTAGTTGGTACCGCACGTGATATAACGGAAAAGGTTGAAACTGAAGAACGCATACGAAAGCAATTAGATAGTAAGATAATGGACAGAACAATAATGCAGGATAAGAATATGGCCGAAATTCGTAATAAAATCGCAGATACGGTAAAACAAATAGACGGGTTTAAGGAAACATTAGATGAGTACAACAGACGATAAAACTGCGCTTATACCAGAAGGAATAGTATATAAATTATTTGACCAATCTATTAAAGGAAACGAAGCAAATGCCCAGGCAATAAAAGAATTAGCTAATGCAGTTGGTAATCTTACTAATACTATAACAACACCTCCTATGAATAAGGATGTACTTGATGTTATTGGTAAGCATGATAATGATGTTAAGAATATACATAAAACAACAATAGATGTATTACAAAATCATGACCAGAAAGAAGAAACAAGAATAGGTGGTATATATGACAATTTAAAAGATGGGGCAACCGAAGATGATTGTGAAAAAATAGAAACACATTTAACAAATATTGATGCAAAACTATTAACATTATCAAGTAGAGTTATAACCATGATTATGATTGTTTTAATAACATTTTCATTAATGACCGTATCTTATGTATTTGTTAGACATGGTATCAATCAGACAGTACAGGATTGCGTGACAGAACAACTTGGAGAAATGCCAAAGGTAACGAAATGAGACTTGAAAACTATTTAGAAGACGCAACAGTATCCGCAGACATTGCACAGAACGTGACCAAAGGTAATGTGGATGTTATTGGTGGAGGAATGGATGTAATAAAATCCGCAACAGGTGATGATAACTTACGTGTTGATTTGGTTAAAGCACCTGATAATAAGTATATGGTTGTAGTACACATATTCAAGGATAATAAATGGACAGTAAATAAAACATATAATTTTGATGAAAAAGAAAAGGCATTAGATAAATATAACCAGATAATAAAGGAGTTTTAACTATGAAATTTAGAGAGTATTTAACAGAGAAATCGATGGACATGACGTTTCTAATAGATCAGCTTATAAATTCCATGGAGCATTATGATGAAGATGAATTTATGAACCATCTCAATAAAGAACTTGGCATTGATAAAAAGATACTAAAGAAAATGTTTGCTGATTATCATAAGATGGCACCAATGAAGAAGTTTAAAAACATGCCTGATGACTGGGAGAAATGGATACGAAAATACAAGACAGGGGTAAAATAAAAGGAAATAATAATATGAAAAATTTAATGGACAAATATTTGGTGGAAGCGGCTAATTTAGACATATTTGAAGAGGAAGAAGCAGAAGCCATTATAAAAGATATAATATCGGATTTGAAACGTATTAATCGATTAGGTCTAAAGGATGTTGTACGCTCACTGAGAGATATAAAAAGTTCTTTAGATATGGTATACAAATTTTATAATAAGTTATAATATTAATGCATAAAAAGGTAAAATAAAATGAGATTTAGAGACTATTTAACCGAGAAAAAAGAAATACCTGAAGGTCTACTGCAATGGGTAAAGGATTATATTGAAATGAGGCGTGCGGGCAATGTCAAAGGAGCAAAAGAGGGTAAGAAAGCCATTGATGCTGAAATAAAGAAACTGAAACTTAATTCACATGATGTATATTTTTATTTTGGTGACCCTGACGACCCTAAAACAAAGGTAAAATAATATGAGACTTGAAGAATATTTAAATGAAAGTAAAAAATCAGATGCACATGAAAAGGGCTTAGCAAAGGTATTTTTGAATGGTTATCTTCCTGATAAATTGCCTAAGTGGATGGTTGATTATGGTTTTATACCAGGAGCAAAAGTAACTGAAAGCAAACAAACAGGCGGTTCTGGAATAAAACCAGACGTTATTGCAAAATTTGATAACGGTCCAAGTTTACGAATATCAGCAAAGATGAGTAACGCTGATTTCTTTGGTAATTGGTATTCAAAAGATAAAGTTATTCAGGACCTTGGTGTGGAGTTAGTGCGACCTATTGGTAAAGCAACCGTAGAATTCGCTGAATCATTCAAGGGTAGAGAGAACGATGACACTTTTGTTGGTGTTAGTGTTGCTTTTGGAAAACGATCCGGTAAAACAGGTATACCATTCACTAACTTGTTTCCTATTCATTTAATAAAAAGTGTTGTTGCTGGTAATAATTCCAGTAGCGAAGTAAACGCAAATTGTTTATACACAACCACCTCTATTCCAAATACCATTGAAAAATTATTAGACAATATCCAGCCAATTTCTGATAGTGTTATTAAAAAATTAAGTGAAAATTTTTGTTTAATATTCAGACCGGTTTATACAAACACTGGTTGGTCTAATTCAAGCGCCGCATCATGGGCAGTATTAGAGCCTAAAGTAGCGCTTAATAAACCTACCTATTATGATTCACAAGATGATTTAATGACCGTGACTTATTGGAAAGTAGCGGATGATAAATCAAGAAACGTTAAAGAGGTTGTAAAAAACCTTAAAAAATCAAATATTTTAGTGTCTAATAAAGATACTGATTTAGATATAGAATGGAGTAATGCTTAAATGCCAATACCACAGCCAGATAAAAATGAAGAAAAAGATAAATACATTAGCAGGTGCATTAAGTTTGTTATTGATGAAGGTAAACCTCAAAAGCAAGCCATTGCGATTTGTTACTCGGTATGGGATAAATCATTAGGAGGAGAAGGAAAAATGACTATAATGGATAGAATTGATAGGTATTTGAATGAGGCTAAAAATACAGTCAAGGCGGGTATAAAGAAAAAGATAAACACTGAAATACAGAAATATCTAAAGCCTACTTATTTCAAGAAAATACCATTGCAGCCATTGTTTGATATACTTGAAAAATATGATATCGTTCCATTACAGGAAGATAACACATACTGGGATGGATTTCTACTAGGTGGTGTGAAGAAAACAGAGCGTGTTAATTTTAACTTAGGTGTAAAGTCACTGAAAGATGATAATAATCGATACCCTATAATAATAAATGCTGACCTTATACTAACATATTATAAGATGGAATCCGGTAAATATGAAATTATAGCGTATATGGGATAAAGGAGATAAAATGAAATTTGAACAGTATTTAAATGAGAGTAAGCAAGAAGAAATAGACGCTGTAAAACTATATAAAAGACTATATGATAAGAATAAGGGCAATGAAAAAAAGATACGAAAAGACATATTAGATAACGTTGTTAATACAAAATATGAACATTATTCCAATACATTTGTTGAATTAATGTGGGATGAGCATAAGAAAGAATTTAAGAGTTAACAGGGGGATATAATGGACTTAATAAACAAAATAGACAAGTAT
>Ga0222698_1000867_pt1 | contig 9615 bp, 7 predicted proteins | sample AntAcemetage1450_FD_179833 | JGI IMG/M metagenome (GOLD analysis project Ga0222698, IMG submission 179833) | Saline water microbial communities from Ace Lake, Antarctica - #1450 | ecosystem: Environmental > Aquatic > Non-marine Saline and Alkaline > Saline | place: Antarctica: Ace Lake | collected...
TATTGGATTTGATGGTCTTCTTTGGAAGCCAGTCGGACTTAAAGTGTTAAAACGTGCGATTGAAGGTGCCTTTGAGAAAATAGACAGGAGGAGGGAAGCACACGAATGGAACATAAACTAATTGGTACCCATCCACATCTCGCTAACCTGAATAATCAGTAAAAACGTTGAACCAACAGGGTCATGCCTAAAGAATAGTGCATTGTGCATTTTTTCATCCCATCTGCTGTCTATTATTTTCCGTATCTTACAAATAAGTTCTCATAACCTACCATCAAATAAGGTTTTTTGCCTCTTTATAAGCATAAAACATAAGTTGGCATACATGTTGAATAGATTTTCACCTCAAATTCTCTCCAAAGGCAATTATACCATTTAAAAAGGTAATTATAGCATGAAACCTAAAATCATGTTCGTTAACGATTCCATTAAGGTACTTGAATCTTTAAAACGGTTTTTCAATGATTCAACTTATCATTTCTTTGGATGTGAAGATCCCTTTGAGGCTCTTGATAAAATGAAGGAAGCTGAGTTTGCGGTTGTGGTTGCGGATCAGTCCATATCAAAAATTGGTGTAATAGAATTCAGTAATGTCCGGTTAGGTTTTTGCATACATTAAAGACGGTGAAAAAATGAAAAAAAGTGAATTTTTTGCTTGACATTTAAAGAAAAATTTTCGTGGCGACTTGTAATTTTAACAATAATTACAAGGAGTTAAGACCATGCCACGATCATTTGAACCGTACCGAAAGAAACACTTTTCACCGTCATTTTATAAATTATATCAGCCGGTTGTAAGAATACTCCCTGAAACACCGGTACTTGAATCCAGAGGGGATAGACCGCTGCAAATGACTTTCGAAGATGAACTAAAAGCGCTAATTTTCTTTCACCTTGAAGAGCATAACTCGGGCCGTCATCTCATTCAAGTTTTTAAAGAAGATGACTTTGCTCGTAAAAACATTGCTCCTGAAGATGGTATTGAAAAAAGTAGTTTCTTCGAAGCCATCAATACCAGGGGACTTGAACAACTGGAATTCGTATTTCAAAAACTTAGCTGTGAAGCATCTAATATACTGCCCGATCAGCATCCTGAACTCGGTGAACTTGTTGCCTTTGATGGTTCACTAATTGACGCCGTACTCTCAATGACCTGGGCTGACTACAGAAAAGGTTCCAAAAAAGCCAAAGTTCATATCGGCTTTGACCTAAACCGTAGTATTCCAAGAAAGATATTTCTAACAGATGGCAATGGAGCTGAAAGACCATTTGTCAACAAAATACTCTCACCTGGCCAAACAGGGGTAGGTGATCGAGGTTACCAAAAACATGCTCTCTTTGACTCCCTGCAAGCTGAAGGCAAAAGCTTTGTGATTCGGATAAAAGCCAGCACAACCAAAACTCTTATTAAAGAACATAAACTCAATCCCGGCAGTATTGTTTTCTACGATGCTGAGGTTCTTTTAGGTACTGTCGAAAACAATAATCAAACCGAAAATTCTGTCCGCCTTGTCGGATATCGTGTGGATGGTGTCGATTACTGGGTAGCAACGGATCGCAGGGACTTGACAGCTGAGCAAATCGCCAAGATTTATAAACTCAGATGGCAAATCGAAAACTTTTTTGCATGGTGGAAACGTCACCTGCGAGTGTACCACCTCATTGCAAGAAGTGAATACTGGCTAATGGTACAAATCCTTGGAGGACTTATTACCTATCTGCTGCTTGCAATTTACTGCTACACGAATCACAAAGAGCCCGTCAGTATCAAAAGAGTTAGACAATTACGGATACAAATTCAAAATGAACTTCGTGATTCCGATAGCTCTACAGATCCATTTTTTTCAAAGAACATAAACGGTATCGGTTACATGCAAGAGCCTAACCGCACATTACTGATGATTAATAGTTATTTAGAAAATTAAAAACGGAGACAAATTTGAAAGAATTTTGAGCATATGCTCAATTTCGGAACAGATTCGATCCCGACTTTGTATTATTTTGGGATAGCGTTTTATTTTGATCTGTCGCTCGACAACAAATTTGCCGATTTATGTACGGACGATAACTAACAGATTAATAAACAACTTGTCAATAAAAAAATACAAAGGTTGAAAATAAATTGGTCAAATAAAAACGGACACTATCCTAACACAGGGGGCATATGCCTTAAGCTCTGAAGGACCAGGTTCATCGATCTCAAAATAGGTGTTGGTAGTATCGAAAAAAATCAAATCAACGGTTAAGTTCAGTAAATTCGCGGTTGACCAGAAAACTTCTTTTTGGATCGCATCGTTATGCTCCAGCATAAAATCCATGGTGCGGTAAAAATGCTGAACCTGAAGCTGCTCTTGATTAACGAGATAAACTTCATCCTGGACCCACTGTTCGATGGCCAATTTCGATGAGGGAGCCAGGGCACGATTGGCCACCATGGCAAATATCGCATCTGAGATCGTAGCACTGAAGGATCGCTCCGAGAGTGCTTTTTTCAAACATTCATCCATACGCAGTCGATTCCAAATGGCTTTTAGCAGATACGCACCGCCGGCCGGGCGGCTACTGACAAATTTGAGATCCTCACCCTGATTTTCGTGTCTGATGACATCTTCAGGTTTCAAAAAACGACTGAGGCTTTTGAGCAGACGTTTTAGCGCATCGATATCGAGTTGATCGCGGCGTCCGAAAGAATAGATCACTTGTGCCTGAGCAAAACCCTTTTCTTTATTCCAAACGTTATTGGCTAACTGGAAATATTCCACCTGGGTGCCGTCTTTGTTTTTACGCTTTATAGTCCGAACATACATGCCTAACTATAAAGCATGTATTTCATTCTATGTCACCGATAATTTCACATTTCGTGTGCCTATGTCTTTTGCGCATCGGCCATGGTTGCTATCAACAATTTCAACCGATTAGACCGCTGAAGTAGCAAAAATATGCCTATTACTGTCGAAAATGGGATTTCTTTTCGTCATTAGTTTTATTACCCATTTGATTCTCTTTTTTTAAGGGGAAAGTATAACAAGGATTATGCGATCTGTACCTGTTCAATCAAGTTGTCTGTCAAGGCCTTGTCCCCCAAGAAACAATCTATGATGCCGTTTCGCGGCGCCTCGACCGCTAAACCGCTGCAAAGTATCGGGATCGAAAGGATCATGGCGTGGAGTTCGGCAACAAGTTGTGTATATCACGAATGCGCCAGAAAATGAACTCATCCACTGTCCTCGACAAAACCTCCCAATCAAGATGAAAAAACGTTTTCCGAAGAGAATGTCCTGCATTTAGGCGCAAGGTTAGAGAAAGCGCATCTCCTAAAGCCGCACTGCATCGACCGGTAATATTCGCAACCATGAACCACCATTCAAATTCGGAAAGCTTTTTAAGTAGAGATTCCGTGTCCTTTTCAGTAACGGCAAGGTCCCAGAGTTTCGTGAGCTGCCTTATGAGGAGGGGTACTTCTTCATTGCTGGCATGATGTATCGTAATCGTTTCCTTGAGCGACAACAATGAAATCCTATAACACCAGCTTTTTTTTGCCCGCCCCCGTCCGTCCGTCTGGGAGAGGTTGAATTCTTGTTGAAACATGAGTCCTCCCTCTTCCTGCTCACAAATTTTACGGGCATGGACTGGATTTTTAAAAATATTGAGCTTGATCTTCTTGAAAAGATCTGAATAAGGTCCTATTCGATCGATTTTCGTAAAGCTCTTACCATGGCGATGAACCGGTTGGATTCCTTTTGCGCGAAAGGATTTGAATTCGAGTAGTGTGGTCACCGCATTATGATCCCCGTCTTTGATGGCGGCTTTGATACGCGCCTTGATAAGGAGGTCGAGGATTTCAAGAAAATTACCCAATTTGGGCCGAGCCGTAAGGATAGCCCGTGCCATCAGATCCGCAAAACCACCCTTGGGAACAGGGAAAGAGACTTCTCCCTCAATTGCCAATATCCGAGTCAGGAAGCGATATGAGGATAAATTCTCAATGACTCCATCGGGTTCAAAGGGATCCGGTGCAGATGAATTGGGGTCATTACGACTCAAAGAATTTTCCAAACCAACGTTCAAACCGAGTATTCCCGTACTCTAAATATCTCAGGGGTCGGGGAGTTTCTATTTTCATCATAAAAATAATTTTTCCCAACTGCGTATCGAATGTAGCTTCCAACCTGTGTTGGAGGATACCAACAAGTGATATCAATCTTTATATAGGTTATGATATTTACACATCAACATATCATTCACATCAAGTCAAGAATAGAAAAAAATATCGCCTCTCCCCATCCGAGAAATGGGGTCATCGCATTCATTTCATGGCTCTCCGTCGTTTACGGTTCAAGTATAATTAAATGTCGTTTGTGAATTATCATAAGGCTTTGATTGAAGTCAATGTATAGAAAGTAGGGGTTTTTCAGCTTGCGCTTATAGGAATTGGTCTCATTGTCATTCATCAAAAAAATAATCCATATCTATTTTTTTTACCTCATAAATTTGGCGCCGGGAAACTCCAACATTAAAATCAATCATATATTGTGCCAACTGCTTGCCATCAATGAGAACGATCTTGCTTTTCAGGTTTTTGACATATTCTTTGGCTGGGGCAGAAAATTTTCCGGTTGTAATATACACCCCTTTCTGTGCGTTTTTACCTTCGAGTGCCCCGACAAACTTTTGAATTTCTGGTCGACTTATCGGGTTGGTATCATCCCATTTCTTTGCCTGCACATAAACAATGCCAAGTCCAAGACGATCTTCTTTAATAATACCATCAATGCCTTCATCTCCGCTTTTACCTACAACCTGACCGGCATCTTCTATTGAGCCACCATAGCCCATAGAAACGAGCAAATCTATTACCAGACGTTCAAAGAATAAAGGAGTACAATTTTTTGTTTGTTTCAGCAAGTCCTGTGCCAGTGAGGCTTGGAGTTCTTGATATGCGGTTTCAAGAGGTTCATCCGGTGTTTCTTTATCTGGCTTTGTACCATTCTCATCATTATCATCCTTTGAGGTACCTTTTACAAATTCAAGAAACTCAGGATATTGTCGGAGAAAAGCATTATCAATATTTTCAATTCCACTATTTAGAACATCTTTCCCACGTTGGGTAATAGCAAAAGCTCCTCTGCTCGGATATTCTATGAGACCGGCTTTATTTAGATATGTTTTTGCCCATCCAACTCGATTCCTGAATTTAGGATATGTACCGCTCGGTAAAAGCTCTTTTAACTCTTCATTTGAAACATTAAAATGTTGAGATAGGAAATCGCAAGCATCGGAAAACTTATGAGGTTGACCATCACCGGCAATTTTCAAAAGTGGCATCAGAACACTCTGGTAATCTGGTATAGCCATTGGTTGCTCCCCCTTATTTTAAGGTTTAAGCATCATTGATTATCGCTTGTAAATTATCATAAACGCTCATAAAGTCGAGGTATTGTTGTTTTACTTAAATGTTAAACGAAATCCATCTAAAACCCCGGCAAGCCGCATAACACAAGGCGTTTACTGCTGCTAAGGCCATTGAGAGCCTTGTGGATATGAGCTTTCAATCGTTGTGTACCTTTAGCTTGTGTCAGGAGTTGGTTAAGCGCAGACAATCCCTTGTTCTCAACGATATTGTTAACCATTAATTGTTTTTGCGCCATGGATTTCACCCCGATAGCAAATCCCGGCGGCGACGAATTCAATAGAATGTAGGCACAATAAACCCAGTGAACATGTGAAATGACAGAACTGAAATACTTTGCCGAAACATCTTCAAACCCCAGAAACATTTTTATTTCTTTATGAAATATTTCGATTGCCCATCGAAGCCGATAACCAATGACGATCTGTCTGGGTGTTGCCTTCAAGTCATTGCATGCGAGGTGTTTTCTTTTTCCATTATTGGATTTTGTTTTGAATTGCGAACAAATCAGTTGAGCTTTTCCGAAGTTCTTAAGGTAGCCTGTGATCTGTCTGACGCGGAACTCCATCCACTTTTTTTTTCCACCATTCTTTGGTGCTCGAATGGTTCTCCACCCGGTTTTGCGATTATTTTTGAAGGTTACGGTTACTGATTTCCAGTCTTCTGCTTTCTTTGTAGTGCGGTATAGTTTTTCAGTTTTTACACCTCTTGTTGATTTTAAAGCTATGATGAATTTCCAATGCTTGGCTGCTATCGCTTTTTGAATTTTTTGATCATCATAACCACTGTCAGCAAGGACAACAACCTTTTCAGGGGCATGAACCCCGATATATTCTTCAAGAGATAACTGGCTAAGGTATTGGGCTACTTGTGTGTTTTCAGTTTGGTATTCAATACCGTTTTGTTTGCAATATTTCTTAGTATAAAAAGAAATTGGAGGCAACGGGATCACTTTATCATTAATATGTAGAACAATGTTTGTCCATTGGTGACCGACAACAAATCCTTTGCCGTGATTAAAACGCTTAGAATTGTCAGTGTGCAAGCTTGATCGATTAAGAAATGTGGCGTCAACAGAGATTGCAATATTCCATGGAAGTTTGCCGGTAGACAATCCTTTATTTATTTTAGAAAATTGACGAGCTTGTTTTTTTGACAATTCGCGCAGGGCATAGACAGCTTTGTCAGTGTTATTGTTTAATAAATAATGAAATCTGGACTTAGATGAGTCTGAAAATCTTGCGGCGGCTGTTAGCGTATGTGTTCTTGAAGAAGCCATAAGAAAAATAAGATATATAGTAATCGAGGGTTTAAGCCGTTTTGAAACTTTAATCTGTTTTGAAATCCAGTTTGAAAATTTACTGTAATTCACCAGTCACCTCCGTGCAGTATTAATTGACTGCCGGAGGCCTCCGTAAGGTACTACAATTACAATAAAAAGTCTAGAATTATTTTAAACTGCTGTTATCATTAAACAATTGACATTGTTTTGCAATTTTGCTATTTGATGATTAGCCTCCCTGATAAAAACAACTTCGCTGTAACCAACCAGCGTTGCTTAAAATTGCGTGGATACGCACAGGGAGGCTTTTTTTTGTTAACTTCGCGCAAATCAGGCCTCCACAAGCGCATCTTCCTTTAAGTGCCGAATTGATAGGAGCCCACAGCGATTTTATTAAATTTCACTTAACATTTAAGTTTTAAGAGGCTATCGTTGTGAGAATAGAGCGTTGAACCATTCGGTTGTCGTGCGAAATAAACTTCAGTAATAGCGAAGAAACGGCTTCCATGCTTACGGCAATCGTTTATGCTAAAATCATCGTCATCGTCGTCATTACCATTATCTGTTTAATTCCCACACTGCTTTCTGACATTCCTGAAAATCGCTTGTGCAGAATTCTGCACCAGCGATATCCGACCTGCACTGACCTTTCTCCGGTATGAGTTTCCGTACGTATGGAAATTGTTAAATTGATTGGGATAGAGGGTAAAGAAATATGCTTGCAATTCATCGTCCACACCGTCCAGTCGTCCAGGTTATTATAATATCAAGTAGTTAGCCCATCTTTGTAGGTTTTAAGGTAAAAACAGGCTAAAATGCCATTTTTCTGTAAATCCTAAAAAAATAATAACTGCAATATTAATTAGTTACGGTAAATGGAGGTGTGAAATATCAAATGTAGTGCCATAAAATGACCACAAGGAGTTGACTTGGGCGCGTCTCTTTGAAATATATAAAAGTATGTATATTCGAAGAACAACAATCAAAAGCCGGAAAAATGGTGAACCGTATTACACATATCGACTGGTTGAATCAGTTCGTACTTCAAAGGGTATTCGCCAGCGCACATTACTCAATCTTGGCAGCAATTTTTCCTGCCCAAGAGAATCATGGTCCGATCTTGCCAGGCGTATCGGAGAAATTATAAGTGGTCAAAAGCAGTTGTTTCAGCCGTCTTCTGACTTGGAAGCTGCGGCTCAGCGTTATGCAGCGCTAATCATCCAGTCCAAAAACCGGGCAGACGGAATTGACGGCGATAACACTTCTTCTTCAGACTATCGCAATGTAGACATAAGTACGTTAGAATTTATGAGGCCGCGCAGTATAGGTATTGAGCATGTAGCCTATGAGGCTTTGCGGCAGTTGCAATTGGACAAAAAGCTGCAGGAATTGGGGTTAAATAAGCATCAGCTATGCACGGCAATAGGAACGGTGATTGGCCGTATGATCGAACCCGGCAGCGAGTTAGCTACCCATTACTGGTTGCAGCATCATACTGGCCTGGGCGAACTGCTTGGATATGATTATGAAAGTATGAAGTTGACGAGAATGTATCAGACATCAGATATACTTTTAAAGCATAAACAAGAGCTGGAACAACATCTTTATGAGCGTCAACGTTCTATATTTCAATTCGAAGAAACCATCACTTTATATGATTTGACCAATACATATTTTGAAGGCAGCGGCAAGTATAATGATTTGGCCGCTAATGGACATTCCAAAGAAAAACGGACAGATTGTCCTCTGGTTACACTGGGTCTGGTACTGGACAGCAGTGGTTTTCCTATACGAAGCGAGGTATTTGCAGGTAATGCCAGTGAACCTCAGACCCTTGCTGAGATGATCAAGGGGCTTAAAGGATCACCGCTTAGGCAGGCTGAAAGCACAGAGCCGCAACAACTTTTTAAACAAAAAAAACCGACAATAGTAATGGATGCCGGGATTGCTACCGAAGACAATATTAACTGGCTAAAGAAAGAACAATACCACTATCTCGTAGTAAGCAGGAAGCGCCACCGGGAGTTTTCAGAAAAAGAAGCTGTGGTAGTCAAGAAAGACAAAGATTGTACAGTTAAAGCCTATAAGAAAATAAATGATAAAACCGGTGAAGTTGAGCTTTATTGTCATTCCACCAGGCGTGAAGACAAAGAAAGAGCTATTTATAATCGTTTTTCCACCCGCTTTGAAGAAGCTTTGGATAAGCTGGATTCCGGTTTGCATAAAAAGGGCTGTGTCAAGAAATACGACAAGGTTCTTGTAAGTTTAGGACGTCTTAAACAAAAGTATTCCAGAGCAGCCAAGAATTATCGAATTACTGTCAATAAAGATAAAAAAACAGGAAACGCTGTCCGGATCATCAAAAAGCGTAAGGAATTACCGAATTCAACAGATTCATATCCCGGCGTATATTGTTTGCGTACCAACCAGAACACCTGGGACGAATCGACTCTGTGGCGGACATACACAATGCTGACCGATCTGGAGGCCGTTTTTCGCAGTTTAAAATCTGAGCTTGGATTACGTCCAGTTTTTCATCAAAAAACCAAAAGAGTATCAGGCCATCTGTTTATTACGTTGCTGGCCTATCATTTAATTCATACAATAAGATGCCAACTTAAAATGAAAAATATCCACTCAAGTTGGTCTAATTTGAGAAAACAGCTAAAAGGTCAGGATCGAATAACAGTATCAATGAACTGCCAAAATGGCGAGACAGTCCATATCAGAAAAAGCACACGTCCTGAACCAAGGCAGCAGGTTATTTATGATGCATTGGGGTTGGCTCACTATCCAGGCAGAACAATTAAAAAGGTAGTATCTGCATAGAAGTAATATTTGTAGTGCCATACAGCATGGATTCAAAGATGCAACTCGTTGATTTTGCTTCTCTTTGCTAATTTAGCCTACAAAGATGGGTTAG